>Ga0105046_10006931_pt1 | contig 17908 bp, 19 predicted proteins | sample MAT03_FD_78385 | JGI IMG/M metagenome (GOLD analysis project Ga0105046, IMG submission 78385) | Freshwater microbial communities from Lake Fryxell liftoff mats and glacier meltwater in Antarctica - MAT-03 (megahit assembly) | ecosystem: Environmental > Aquatic > Freshwater > Ice > Liftoff...
GAATTACAAGTGGTGGATACTACTTTGGCAAGTATTAAATTGTCGTTTGATTCAGGTATCGATGCAGGCTTAGGTGGATTAGGATGGCAAGGTGGCGGCGGTGGTGCCGGTATTCATTTTATCCCTCCGTTTTATCCTTGCAATGTGTTACAGGTGAGTGCATATATTTCTGCCAATGCGAACCTTGCCGGTTTTGCTTTATTGATACTCGACGATGATGGTCCGAATGGAACACCATTAACAGTTCTCGATTCTATTTGGATTGATCCTGCCAATGTACTTGTTGGAGGCTGGAACACTGTTCCGGTAACAGGAACGCTTACCGTTACTTCAGGTGGATTTTATGTGGCCTGGATGATGGGTGCCGATGGTATTAGCCTCGGTCAAAATCAGGTGGCTCCAATTTCTAACAGAACTTATGAAATATTGGGTCAGGCTTCTAATCCTCTGTCGTGGGCCGCTTACCGCTCACGCGAAATTGAGGACATTATGATCAATGCTTTCATCGCTCCAATCAACGTTGGTTTGAATGAAAATGCCGATGCTGCAACCATCATCAACTTATTTCCAAATCCTGCTAACGATCTGGTAACAGTTAATTACAAATTTGCCGGCCAGGTTAATGATCTCCAATGGACCATCACCGATTTGCATGGTAAAGTTGTGTTAAGTGGTTCCGGTCAAACCGGCACTACCGAGGGTTCCTTAAAAATAAATATCGGTACCATGAGTGGTGGTGTTTATTTTTTCACACTAACCAACGGTGATCAAAATTTCAATAAAAAACTTACGATTCTGAATTAAAAAACCATCCGTAAAGTGAAAAAAAGGGAGCCCAAAGCTCCCTTTTTTGTTTAACATTAAACAGATGCTTAATATTGGGTTAACATTAAAGAAGTTCATTTGTAGTAAATTTGCCGATTATTAAAACGGCACCGAAAATAACCGATTACACAGATGAATAAACTAGAAGCACGCAACCTGCATTTGTATTATGGTGATTTCCACGCGCTTAAAGGGATTTCATTGGCAATGAAAAAAAATACGGTCACTGCCCTTATCGGCCCATCGGGATGTGGAAAATCTACTTTTCTCAGGCTTTTCAATCGAATGAATGATTTGATCGATAATGTGCGCACCGAAGGAGAGGTTTTGCTGGATGGAAAGAATATCTACTCTAAGGATACCGTTCCTGATGAACTGAGAAAAAAGGTGGGAATGGTTTTTCAGAAGCCGAACCCATTTCCGAAAACAATTTTTGAAAATGTAGCCTATGGACTCAGAGTAAACGGAATCACCCATAAAACGTTTATAGAAGAGAGGGTTGAAACCTGTTTGAAGCAAGCAGCGTTATGGGAAGAGGTGAAAGACAAACTTAAAAAGTCGGCCTTTGAACTTTCGGGTGGACAACAGCAACGTTTGTGTATTGCCAGAGCATTAGCAATTGAACCTTCGGTGGTGTTAATGGATGAACCCGCTTCGGCATTGGATCCCATTTCATCAGCAAAAATTGAAGAGTTGATTTACGAGTTAAAATCGGAATATACTATTGTTATTGTGACTCACAATATGCAACAGGCAGGAAGAGTTAGTGATCATACGGCCTTCTTTTACCTTGGCGAATTGGTGGAGTTTGACGATACTAAAAAAATATTCACCAACCCAAAGGATATTAGAACACAAAATTACATAACCGGAAGATTTGGTTGATAAATTTCATTGAATGACACATCTCGATAATGAATTAAAAAAGCTGAAGCAAGATATGAACGAAATGTTCAGTCTAGTTACTTCGCAAATGGATAAATCGCGCAAAGCACTGGTTGATTTCGACAAGGATTTGGCGCGAGAAGTAAGGGTGAATGAGAAACGGGTAAATTCTTTTGAATTGAAACTCGACAGAGATTGCGAAAATATTATTGCCTTATTCAATCCTGTTGCTGTGGATCTCCGTTTGGTGCTGGCAAGTTTAAAAATAAATTCCAACCTCGAACGTATTGGTGATATAGCAGAAGGTATTGCTCAATTTGTTTTGAGCATCAAAAGCGCTCCCGATCAGGAGTTATTGAGAGCAACCAGAGTAATTGACATGTTCGACATTGCCATTTCAATTGTAACCGACGTAATGACTTCCTATGAAACGGAAGACACCCGCCTTGCACGAAATGTTTTTATGAAGGATGAAATGCTCGACGATATAAATATGGCGGCGAATTCTGCTGTGGCTGAATTTATAACTGCCCATCCCGAGAAGATCAATCAGAGTCTTTATATGCTCTCCACCATCCGGAAACTGGAAAGGGTAGGAGACCAGAGTAAAAATATTGCCGAAGAAATTATTTTTTATGTTGAAGCGAAGGTGCTTAAGCATAAAAAGAAACACGAAAAAATTGCCGGCGCATCAGAGGGTGAAAACTCTTGATACATTAAATCCAATCCGTATTCCATTATCGGCCCACGATGTGGTGGTGTAAGGATAAAACTGGTTGTCGGTAATGCCGAATGAGTTGGTTACATGCACCTGAAATACGTGCCCACCAGTCTCAATATCTATTCCGAAGCCCAACGAGTTGGAGTAGGTTTTTCTTTTGGAATAATCAAGGATGTTGTAGGCGTACTCTCCGGTAACCGCAATTCGCTTGCTCACTTTTAAACGTCCTGCCACCGACACCAGGAACATATCATTCAAATCGGTAAAGTCATCAACGAGATTGTAGTGCACATACACCGGTGCTATCTGGAAGGAGAGCGCAGGAGTGAATTTTCGTCCCACAATTATCTGATTCACAAACGACATTCTGTTGGTTGAAAATTCATACTTATTGAATCCGGTACTTGATTTGTTCGGATCTTTTAAGGTGGTGTAATAGGCCGATGTAAATAAGGTGACACTAACCGGCATTTTGTTGTTTTCGGTCTGGCGCAGTAACCTGAATTTAAGAAATCCATCAAGTAGTTTTTGGTAGGACGATCTTCCAAAACCTGCCATAAGTCTTCCGTCATAACTGTATTCCAAACCCAACCGTATGTTAGCCGGTCCATCTATTCCGTAAAGATTGTAGGAGCCGGTACTGAGTTCACCAAAACGATGTGATATGCGGAAATCGAGGGTTCGCTTTCCCAATACTTCAACAGTATGAAAATTAATGTTTCGGGTGCTTTTGAAAGTGGCCAGCACATAGTCATTTTCAGCGTCGGCTGCGGCTTTGTTTTTATCCAGTTCGCCCAGCAAATCCTCTTGGGCACTTCCGGCAAACGGAACAAAAAATAAAAGAGAAAATAGGAATGTGATGTAGAGCAGAGATTTTAATTTCATAGTCTATTGTTGTTTTCCGTTTTGAATCCAGATTTTAATTTGATTGATCCCGCAATCACTAATTTTTCCAACAGGAGGCATAGGCGAATAACCAGATGTTTGTTCCACACATCCAATCATAAGTGCATCATCCACCAAAATGGCACTGCCATAATTATCTAAAATAACTCCTCCTTCGGCAATGGAAGAACTGTGACACGAGTTGTTGGCCCCACAATTGGAAATAAAGAGCGGGCCAATATTTTTAGTGTAGGTAACATTCACGGTATCACAATTCAAATTGAGGCCCGCAGCAGGATTCAGCTCCGAGGCATTGTCATAATAGCATGATGACAGGAGACCCATCAGCACTGCCGGAAGTAGTAGTTTTTTCATAGGTTCAGTTGTTTAAGGCACCCTGTTCGATCCAAACAAAAATGGTTCGTATTTGATCTTCGGTAAGAGGTGCTGAGGGCGAAGGAGGCATAAAATTACCAATAGATCGGCCCGTAATAGCTCTGTAAATACTGCTCTTTCTTCCATCGCCGGCACTCACATGGCCTAAAATTTCGGAGTAATTCATAAGGCTGAATTGTTCGGTGTTTACATAACCATGACAACCCGATTGGGTGCAATTTGAGGCGATGATGGGCAACACTTCGGTTGAAAATTTTACCGTAGGGTAGCTGTCTAGGTTGCTGTTGCGGATGCAGCTCTGAATAATAAGTAGAGTGGCCAGCAGAAATACCGGCAACATAATTCGTTTAAGTTTAAACATGTGGGGGAATTTGATAACACAAATCTGACAATTTTAAAGTTCTGTTGCAACTGCTATTTACATGATTTTAGTCATCAGTGTATTCATATAAATGATGAGTTCATTTGCGGTTAATTTTATTTTTCGAAATAAAATATTTGCATATAGATGTAATTCCACAAACCTCACATTTTGGTGTTCGTGCCACACAAACATAACGGCCGTGGAGGATGAGCCAGTGGTGGGCTTTGTGAATTATTTTTTCGGGTAAATATTTAACCAGTTGCTTCTCTGTTGCCAACGGCGTTTTGGCGCCCACCGTTAGTCCAATGCGGGCTGCCACTCTAAACACATGGGTATCGACCGCCATAGCAGGTTTTTCGTACACAACGGAAGCAATTACATTGGCAGTTTTACGACCCACACCGGGAAGCTGAATCAACTCCTCTATTTCGGAGGGAACCACGCTATTAAAAAGTGTGACTAATTTGGAGGCCATTCCGGCAAGGTTTTTTGCTTTGTTATTGGGATAACTAATGCTTTTTATAAACGGGAAAATTTCGTCGGAGGAGGCTGCGGCCATCACCTCGGCGGTGGGAAAAGCGTGCATTAACGCCGGCATCACCATATTCACCCGCTTATCGGTGCATTGGGCCGACAGTATTACCGCTACCAGCAATTCATACGGACTCGAGTAGTGTAATTCCGTTACGGCAACGGGCATATGCTCGCTAAAATAAGCCACAAAGGCTTCGTAGCGTTCTTTTTTGGTCATGCCCAAAAATAGCAAAAGCCCCTGTTAGTTGAACGAGGGGCTTTTAATTAAGCGTTTACCTTGTGAGCCGTTTGGGCCGAGTATCTCAATATGTTGCTTAAACATTGTGGAGAGGGAGCCATCAGGGCTTTGTCGACATATTCAAAGGCCATTTTGATGTTTTCAAATTCGGTTTCTGTCTCCAAATTTGTATCAATATCGTGTTGAATAAGTACCGTTTCTGTTAGGCCGGTCTCGTTAAATAGGTAAAGAAATAGTTGTTCCGTTGTAGAAGTTTCGCTCATGCGCAATTTGTTTAGAATTTACACCAATAACGAAACGGAAAGGCAATTATTTTATGACCCCTTAATTATTTTGCTAAAACCAGTTGTTTTTCCTTTATCAGCTTACGGAGGTTTATTAAAGCGTAACGCATTCTTCCTAGGCTGGTGTTGATGCTTACGTTGGTGGTTTCGGCTATTTCCTTAAAACTCATGTCGGCATAATGACGCATTATCACCACTTCCCTTTGATCGAGTGGGAGGAATTCGATGAGCTGGCGGATTTCGGTGTGGATTTGAGTGATAATCATCTTGTCCTCCACATTATCGTCCGTCAGCTTGAGCGTGTCCATTATCGAATACTCATCGGTATCGCGTACCATCGGCATCCGCTTTTGCTTTCTAAAATAGTCGATCACCAGGTTATGACCAATGCGGACTACCCAGGGTAAAAATTTGCCCTCTTCGTGGTAATTTCCTGATCGTAAGGTGTTTATGACTTTTATGAAGGTCTCCTGAAATATATCTTCAGCGAGTTCTTTATCTTTTACCAACAGTAAAATGGAGGTAAATACCTTCTTTTGATGACGGATGATGAGTTTCTCTAAACCAGATTCATCACCGGTAAGAAATTGTGTAATTAATTCGTTGTCAGATATCTCCGAATAGCGCATAGTGCCTCTGTTTACAAGTTAGAACTTAAGTAAGTTGTGTCAGAGTAAAGTTTTATCTATGCTGTTATGGTGTTTTAAGGTGAGAATCGGACAGATTTTTATTTAACTATAGTTAACGGCTGATAAAGTGTCTTATTGTGTGCACCGTTAAATTTATATTCAAATATACGAATAATAATTGAATTTGGATGTTACATAGCAATAATTATGCCGATAAGAGGATCTTTTTACAGTCATTTGACAATAGAATGCAGGAACAAATTTACCTTTGGCGACTAATTATATCTTAAATTATGAAATGTATCACATTGAGTTTAGTATTGGTTTTTAGTAGTTTAGCTGTATTTTCGGGTAACGATCCCGACACCAACAAAGTTCGTGTTGCTACCGATATAGTTCATTATCCGCTAGAAAAGCACCTTAAAAATATTAAGCAGCTCACCTTTGGTGGCGATAATGCCGAGGCGTATTTTAGTTTTGATAATACGATGATTACTTTTCAAACTACCAATCCCGCCTGGAGCGTTCCCTGCGATCAAATTTATTATGCCAGATTGGACGATACCGATATGAAGAACAAAAAGCCCTCTCTAATAAGTACCGGTCAGGGTCGTACTACGTGTTCCTATTTTATGCCCGGCAATAAAACTATTGTTTACGCCTCTACACACCTCAAAGATGCCGCTTGTCCGCATGTGGCGCCTCGCAGAGCCGATGGCAAATACACGTGGCCAATTTTTGACTCGTACGATATTTTTGTGGCCGATATGAATGGAAAAATTTTGAGCCAGCTCACCAACACCCCCGGTTACGATGCCGAGCCTACTGTTTCTCCCAAAGGCGATAAAATTGTGTTTACCAGCCTGCGCTCCGGCGATCTCGAACTTTACACCATGAATATTGATGGCTCTAACGTGAAGCAAATTACCTTCGGTTTGGGTTATGATGGCGGCGCTTTTTTCTCGCCCGACGGCAGCAAAATTATTTTTAGAGCCTCGAGGCCTACTACCGAAGAGGAGATAAAAACTTATAAAGATTTACTCGCCAACGGACTGGTGATGCCTACCAATATGGAGCTGTATATTTGCAATGCCGATGGCTCCGATTTGCGACAACTTACCAAACTAGGACAGGCCAACTGGGCACCGTTTTTTCATCCCTCCGGTAATAAAGTGATTTTCGCCTCTAACCACAAATCTACCCGTGGTATGCCTTTTAACTTATTCATGATTAACACCGACGGAACCAACCTGGAGCAAATTACTTACGATGGATTTTTTGATGCTTTTCCTATGTTTAGCTTCGATGGTAAGAAGTTGATTTTTTCGAGCAATAGGAATAATAACGGGACACGAGATACCAATCTCTTTATTGCTGATTGGGTGGATTGATTGGACAATTGAAAAATTTAGTAATAGGAAATTGGATAATTGGGTCCTTCGATTGATTTAAAACATTAGTGGATTAACTCCCTCCTTTTCGCATTCCTTCATTCCTTTTTTTCACTTTTTTAATACTCAACAAATTCATCCCATTTTTTCCTAACCCTGAAATATTGCTTCCGTAAAGTCTTACTACCTGATCGTAATAGAGGATAACAACAGATGATTCGTTCATGATGAGTTGATCCATTTGTTGAAAAAGTTGGAAGCGGATGCTATCGTTTGATATGCTTACCGACTTCTGATAAAGTTCATCAAAAGCTTCCGATTTAAAATGGGTATAATTTGGACCTACTGGAGCGAAATTGGGGCTGTAAAAGAGCGACAAATAATTTTCTGCATCAGGATAATCTGCTATCCACGACGCTCTGAAAAAATCAAGCTTTTGTTTGGCTACCATTTCACGGTGAGCGGCTCCCTGGTTGACCTCCAACTTTATTTTAATTCCCGATTCAGATAATTGTCCCTGCATAAATTCACAAAGATCCTGGTATTCTCTTGTGGTAGACATAACAATTTCGGGAAGTCCTTTTCCACCGGGGTAACCTGCTTCTTTTAATAGGGCTGCGGTCGTGGCCGGATGGTAATCGTACCCTTTTACTGAAGTGCTGTCGAAGGAAGGAAGTCCGGGAGGAACCATGCCATAAATTCCGGGAGTACCGATTCCATTGCGGAGATAAGTGATCATCCGTTTTCTATCAAAACCATAATTGATAGCCTTTCGTATTCTGACATCAGAAAGAGGGTGGGCGGATGGAGATGCAGAATCATGTTTCATCAAAAAACCCATGTATTCGGTATTGAGATAAGGGCAGGTTTCCATAATAAATTTACCTCTGTATTTTTCACGGAGGCTGCCTGTCCGGGTGAGCAATTCATCTTTGTAGCTGGCATCAATTCCTGAAATGAAATCGAGATTCCCTTTAACAAACTCTAAAAATGCCGACTGACGATCGTTGATAAATGAAATGGATACAGCATCCACAAAAGGCAATTGAACTCCATCTTGATATTCAAAATATTTTTCATTTTTTAGGAAAATAAGATTGGTACGTTCTTCCCACAAACTGAATTTAAAAGGTCCAGTTCCAACAGGATGCTGACGAAAATCTTTTCCATAATGTTTTACAACTTCCGAAGGAACCACCGAACAATACAGAGAAGTGAGTAAACCTATGAAAGGAGGAAAGGGTTTTGACAGCTGAATAGTAAATGTAGAATCGTTAACAGCTTTGAAGCCATAAGAAGAAGTAGAGGAATCAAAAGCAACCGAATTAAAAACCCAGTTTCCGGGGGATGCAATAGCAGGATCCAGAATCCTGTTGAAGCTGAATAGAAAGTCATGAGCTGTAACTTTGCGTCCTTTTCCATTTTCAAAATTCGGATCGTCATGAAAATAAACATCCCTACGTAAATGAAAAGTATAAAGTGTTCCATTTTCGGAAATCTCCCAGTGATGAGCAATAGCCGGAATTGCTTCGAGTGCATCGTTTATTTGCACCAGACCATTATACAACTGATTGCAGGCCCAAATATCGGCTTGTCCCTTTGCAAATGCAGGGTCTAAAGAACTTATTCCCGATGCTTCGTTATACCTGAATACCGATTTACCTTTCGATTTATCTGATGGTGGATTGCATCCCCAAACCAGGCTACTAGAAATCAACAAAAAGAAAATCCATTTGGTCATACCGCAAATTTACCCGAAGAAGGAGATATAAAATCAACTGTTTTGATCTTTTTATTCACTTTGTAGATATAACAGCAAGTCAGAGGTGAGGCCTTAAGGCTGATTAGAACTTTTGGCTCAATTTCACTACCTTTGCGCGGTGAAAATTGCCCGAAAAATAGCCTATCATACCCTTGGCTGTAAGTTGAATTTTGCTGAAACATCTGCGATTGGCAGGCAGTTATCGGCTGCCGGCTACCAAAAGGTCGATTTTGTGGAGATGCCTGATGTGTTTTTAATCAACACCTGCTCGGTCACCGAAAATGCCGATAAAGAATGCCGAACCATTGTAAAAAAAGCGCTTCAGGTGAATCCAGAGGCAATCATTGCTATAACAGGTTGTTTTGCTCAATTAAAACCGGATGAAATTTCATTAATTCCGGGAGTTGATCTGGTTTTAGGAGCAAGCGAAAAGTTCAATGCCGCTGCCTGGCTCGATACACTCCTGAAAAAAGGTGATCCACTCATTAAATCGTGTGAGATCAGTGATGTGAATCATTTCATGAGTTCGTGGTCTGCAGGTGATCGCACAAGGGTATTTTTGAAGGTGCAGGATGGATGTGATTACAATTGCAGTTTTTGTACGATTCCTCTTGCACGTGGTGGAAGCAGAAGCAATACCGTCGAAAAAGTTGTAAAAGAGGTACATTCGATTTTGGTGGCAGGAGCTCGCGAAATCGTACTCACAGGAATTAATCTGGGTGATTTTGGTATTTATGATCCCGGATCCGACAACCGACAATCTTCGTTTTTTGAACTGGCTTCTGCTTTGGATTCAATTGAGCAGTTGGAGCGAATCCGTATTTCATCAATTGAACCGAATCTGCTAAGTCTTGAAATTATTGACCTGGTTGCCAACTCAAATAAATTTGTTCCGCATTTTCACATACCCCTTCAAAGTGGGTCCGATAAAATTCTCAAAAAAATGAGAAGACGTTATCTTACTGCACTCTACCGGGATAGAATTAAAAATATTAAGGAAAAAATGACAGATTGTTGTATCGGTGTGGATGTTATAGTTGGCTTTCCCGGCGAAACAGATGCTGATTTTTTAGAAACTTATAATTTTTTAAATGAATTGGATATTTCTTATTTGCATGTCTTCACCTATTCTGAAAGAGACCATACACTTGCATCAGAGCTTGAGGATGTTGTTCCTGTAAACATTAGAAAACAACGGAACAAGCAACTTAGAATATTATCCGCAAAGAAGCTACGAAAATTTTATGATAGCCAGTTGGGTTCTGTACAAAGTGTATTGTTTGAAGCCGACAACAAAGAAGGGTGGATGCATGGCTTTACAAGAAACTATGTGAAAGTTAGGGTACCCTATAATTCCGATTTTATAAATCAAGTTTATGACTGCAGATTGGAATCAATAAGCGATAACGGTGATGTAGATGTTACTATTCTTGAAAGCGTATTGGCCTAACCAAGGTATTTATTATTAAACTCAAATTATGTATCCTACAATATCGGACCTTATTTTTGATTTAACCGGATTGAACATTCCATTACCCATTCAGAGTTTCGGGTTTATGATGGCCATTTCTTTTTTACTTGCGGCCTATACATTGTCTCTCGAGTTGAAACGGAAAGAAAAATTAGGAATATTTTTTCCCATCACTGTAAAGACTCTAGTTGGAGAAAAAGCAAAGTTTCAGGAGCTGTTAATTTCATTTGTAATTGGTTTTATTGTTGGTTACAAACTTTTTTATGCATTATCACATTACAAAGAATTTGTTGCCGATACGCAGGGAATATTGCTTTCAACTGAGGGTTCACTTTTAGGAGGAATTATTGCCGGAGGAGTTGGCGCATTCTTGAAATACCGTGAACGTGAGCGTCAGAAACTTGCCAAACCTGAAATGCGCATAGAACAAGTTCATCCTTACCAGCTGGTAGGAAATGTAACTATTGTTGCTGCTGTGGCAGGATTGATAGGTGCCAAAATATTCCACAATTTAGAAAACCTCGATGACTTTGCCGAAGACCCATGGGGAACATTGGTTTCATTTAGTGGATTAACCATGTATGGAGGTTTAATTGTTGGTGGTGCAGGGGTAATTTGGTATGCCATGAAAAACAAAATGAATCCTTTTCATTTTTCCGATTGTGCCGCACCGGGCCTCATGTTATCTTATGGAACGGGACGAATTGGTTGTCATATTTCAGGTGATGGTGACTGGGGAATTCCGAATCTAAATCCTATGCCATCGTGGATGAATTTTCTTCCCGATTGGATGTGGAGTTACCGCTATCCTCATAATGTTTTGAGCGAAGGTATTCCTATTCCGGGTTGTGTAGGCCGCCACTGTATGATGTTGGCAGAACCGGTTTACCCCACTGCATTCTATGAAGCTGTAATATGTATTGGATTGTTTTTTGTTTTGTGGAGTTTAAGAAAACATATTACTGTTCCGGGAGTATTGTTTAGCATTTATTTAATCCTGAATGGAATTGAACGTTTTTTTATTGAGAAGATTAGAGTAAATACTAAATATCATATCGGCAGTTATGAAATTACTCAGGCAGAGATTATTTCGGTTGTACTTATCATTCTGGGTGTGATTGGGGTTATAGTATTTCGGAAAATGGCCAAAAATAGAACCGCCTCAACAGCTTGAATATGGAACTGAAATTAATTTGTGAGCAGGCGAGAGAGGTAATTAATGATGCAGTTGTTTTTATAAGGGAGCAATCGGAGAACTTTGACAGTTCTATTGTGGAGTATAAAGGATTAAATGATATGGTTTCTTATGTTGACAAGACAGCAGAAAAAATACTTGTGGATGGATTACGAAAAGTTCTTCCGGGCAGTGGATTTATAACTGAAGAGAATACTGCTACTTCCACCCATGAACAATTCAAATGGATTATTGATCCGTTGGATGGCACCACCAATTTTGTGCATGGTGTTCCTTGTTATTGTGTGAGCGTGGCTTTGATGGATGAGAACGAACTGGTGATTGGGATTATTCATGAGGTGAATTTGAACGAGTGTTTTTACTCATCCAAAGGTGATGCTGCATATGTTAATGGTGAAATTATTCATGTTTCAAAACGTAATTCCCTTTCCGATTCACTCATTGTAACAGGTTTTCCATATACAAACTTTTCCCGCCTAAGCGAATACATGCAGATATTCGATTATTGCATAAGGAACACTCATGGCATTCGCCGGCCGGGATCTGCGGCAGTTGATTTGGCTTATGTGGCTTGTGGCAGATTTGAAGCTTTTTATGAGTATGGCCTCAACTCGTGGGATGTGGCAGCCGGAGCATTTATTGTTCAACAAGCAGGGGGGAAGGTGAGTGATTTTGCAGGTAAAAATGATTTTGTTTTTGGTAAAGAAATTATTGCAACTAATTCATTTGTTTATGACGAGTTTTTAGAGGTGGTGATGGAAAAGATGAAAGTTTCTTAAACTGAATAATTTGCATTGTATTTTGTGAATTAAATTGTGTATTTTAGATGGCTGAATTAGAACTCTTCACAACTAATAATTCAAACGAAACGAAAGGAAACGCCCAATCTATGAAACATATACTGATCTTGCTTCTTTTTTCAACCAACCAACTTTTGGCTCAACACGACGGCTGCGATAAATGCTCGATGTTGCAAGAAGAGTATGATGCGGCAGTATCTCCCGAAAAAGAAAAAATTTATGCCTTTTTTAAACAAGAATGTCTGCAAACAGATACCTTTTTTGTTTCCGAGCAGGGTGTTGAGCAGAAAGCTGAGTTAGCCACCAACGTAAAAGTTGTTGAAAAAGGAAAATGTATCGATTACCAAATCGTAAAAGAGTATGTTAAAGCAACTAAAAAAGAAACCCGGAGCTATAGTGTTTCTAAAAAAGATACAGTTTATACTTTCGCATCAACACTTCCGGTTTTTTCGGGTGGTGATGCTGAACTCATGAAATATTTAAGTAAGAACATTCGCTATCCTGCAAAAGCAGCTTCTGAAGGATTAGAAGGATCCGTATATCTCCAATTTGTGATCACAAAAAATGGCACAGTTGTAAACATAAAGGCAATCCGCAGTCCCGGCACCGAACTCACCAACGAGGCCATCCGCGTAGTTAAATCAATGCCCAAATGGACCCCCGCTACGTATAAAAATGAACCCGTGAGTATGCGATTTGTTTTGCCGGTGAAGTTTAAGTTGAAATGAGTAACCAGTAATCAGTACTCGGTGAAAATCATTAACAAGTAGCCCTGTTTGTGATGAGAGAAGTCTATGTAAACATAGTAGAAGCGATAACATTTACATAGATTATCTTCAAAATAAAAAAAATCAATTTCGGCCACCTGTCAGGTCTGTGGTTCAAGACGAAAAACTTTTAAAACCACTGCCTTCATTCGGGGTTTTTAAAAATACTCATATTCGTAACGACTCTGCGTGTTTGCCATTTGGGCGCTGCGGTTCATATCCATAAAGTAGCCCGATTCGGAGATGAGTTGCTTGTTTTCGTCGAATTCGTAATTTGATTTCATGGTGAGGTTGCCATTTTCATCAAATATTTCTTCGGTGATGCAATTGTCGCTTTCGTCGAATTCGAAGCGTAAGGTGCGGGAGTGAAAATCACGAATTTTGCGTTGAATTACATTGCCGCGATCGTCGTAGGTAGAGATAATATCAGAAATTACAATTCCGTCACTATTTTTCTCGGTTATGCGAACTAATTCTCCTTTATCGTTATAAGAAATTGCTGTGGTACGTATGAGTTTGTCTTTGGCATCGTACACTCTTTTTTCGATGGGTCCATCTTTCTCGTTGTAACCAATTTTGGTGGTCTCAATCAACTTTTGATCGGGGCCCATTTTTTGGTGTTCAACGAGGAGATCTCTTTCGTTGTAGGCAATTTTCTCAAACGATTCCGGTTCACCGTCGGCATCATAGCGTGCAATGGTTACCGGTTGGTCGTGGGTGGAGTAGGAGTACTCCGTTTTTTCACCGGGATCTTCGCCGTAATACTTAATCTCACTCAGCAACCTGTTTTTTTCATCGCGATTAAATTCATACATTTCGCTAATACCTTCGGCTTCCATAATTAAATTATGACGGACCATTTTTCCGGAATCATCATATAAATATTTATTTATTTCCAAAATCCCATCATCCTCATCAATTTTTTCTTCGGCTACAAGGTTTCCTTTCTCATCAAAAAATGTATGCGAGGCAAGAACTTCTTCATCGGGCACACCGCCAAAAGCCATTTTTTTAAAACGGGTAGTGTATTTTTTTATAGATTTTACTTTCATGAAAATAGTTATTCTTTTAAACAATTAAAATTTATTCACCACCTGCCTAATAGCGACGAGCTGTGTTAGTAATGCTTCGAGTTTATTTAGATGGAGCATATTGGCACCATCCGATAACGCATTTGCCGGATCGGGATGTGTTTCAATAAAGATACCGTCAACACCGGCAGCAATTCCCGCTTTTGCGATGGTGCTAATCAAATGAGGCTGACCTCCCGTTACACCGGAGTCTTGATTGGGTTGTTGTAGTGAGTGGGTAATATCCAATATCACAGGTACCTCGAACTTCTGCATTTCGGGCACACCTCTAAAATCAACAATCAAATCGGAATATCCCAACATGGTGCCTCTTTCGGTGAGCATAATTTTGCTATTTCCTGATTCTTTGAGCTTGTTAACTGCAAATTTCATGGAGCCGGCGGAGAGAAATTGTCCCTTTTTTACATTCACATATTTGCCTGTTTTAGCTGCTGCCACTAACAGATCTGTTTGGCGACAGAGAAAAGCAGGTATCTGCAAAACATCTACATATTTGGCTGCCAATGCTGCCTCATTACTTTCGTGAATATCGGTCACCGTGGGCACATCAAAATCTTTGGCGATGCGTCCTAATATTTCAAGAGCGGTGTCGTCGCCAATTCCGGTGAATGAATCGAGGCGGGTGCGGTTGGCTTTGCGGTAAGAGGCTTTAAAAATAAAAGGGATTTTTAAGCGGGTGGTAATTTCTTTTATACGTTCAGCAATAGACCTGGTTATTTCTTCACTTTCAACAACACATGGCCCTGCCAAAAGGAAGAAATTTCCGGAGTCCTGATTATGTAATTTGGGTAAGTCGATATGCATTCTTTAAATTATTTGGTGCAAAGGTAACAATACCCTGAAAATCATTAGTCGACACGCAAAATGAGTCCTTTTAAGTACTCACCTTCAGGATGGTACAAATTCACAGGGTGATCGGGTCCTTGTGATAACTGATGCAACACACGCACTTTTCTTCCGGTTTTAGCCGCTGCAGTAAATACAGTTTTGCGGAAGAGCTGTTTATCGACGGCCTGTGAACACGAAAAGGTGAAAATGAGTCCGCCGGGTTTGATTCTTTTTATAGCTTCGTAATTCAGATTTCGATAGCCTATCACCGCTTTATCAACAGCATTCAAGTGCTTGGCAAATGCAGGAGGATCGAGCACTATGATATCGTATTTGGTAGAACTGCTTTTTAAAAAATCAAAAACATCATCGGTATAAGAATTGTGAGGGGCTCCTTGCGGGAAGTTTAAACTCACATTTTTGGCGGTCCATTCCATGGCCTTTTTAGAGCTGTCGACCGAATCAACCTGAGCAGCGCCGGCCTTTAGTGCATAAATGGAAAAACCACCCGAATAACAAAATGTATTTAACACAATTTTGTCTTTTGCATAGGAGGAAAGCATCTTCCTGTTTTCTCTCTGATCGAGGAAGAAACCTGTTTTTTGTCCCTCTTTCCAGTTGATATAAAAATGGTGATTATTTTCTTTCACCACACATTCTTCAAGAGCTCCTTTCAGAAACTCATTCTCATGGCGGACTCCATCATGTGCTTTAATTGTTTCTGCACTTTTATTGTAGATGGTATCTATTTTTAACCCTGGAATATTTTGCAGCGCAGTTGAAATATCTTTGATTGCCATTATCATTCCATCGGAATGCGCTTGTATCACTGCAGTAGCACCGTAAACATCAATAATTAAACCGGGCACCAAATCACCTTCGCCATGTATGAGTCGGAACGTATCGGTATCGGATGAGGTTGCAAATCCGAGATCTTTTCTCAATTCAAAGGCATCGTTCAAAATTTGTTGCCAGAAAGATTCATCAATATCCCGCTGTTCAAAAGAGAGAATCCGCACCATTATAGAGCCGTGGTTAAAATGGCCGGTAGCGAGGTATTTGTTGTTGGAATCAAACACTTCCACAACAGTGCCCGCCACCAAATCCTTTACGGGAGAGGCGATGGCACCCGAAAAAATCCACGGATGGAAGTTGAGAACAGATCGTTCCTTTTGTGGTTTAAGTGTGATTTTAGGGTATTTTTGCTCATTCATTGCGACAAAGATACAGGTTGGCAGGTACTCCAACACTTTGATCGATTGATTTCATTATTTTTGAATGTTTTGAAAATGTGGGTTACATGGTAAATTATGAGACTTCGAGAGAGAAGTTTATAAGTCTTTCGGCAATCAGCACCGGCATCAGGGAGGCCATCACCGGCAAGTTTGGTGATTCGCTGCTATGGATAGTGGCAGAAATTTCGGAGCTCAATGTCCGTAAAGGTCACTGTTATTTGTCGCTGGTTGAAAAACTCCCCGGCAATGCGGCTCCTGTTTGTGAACTGAAGGGCATTGTGTGGGCCAACAAGTTTGAGAAAATAATTACGGTATTCAGAAATGCCACCGGTGTTGATTTAGCCGCCAATACCCGCATTTTATTCCAGGCATCTGTTCGTTATGATGTAAAATGGGGATTGAGTCTGGTAATAGAAGATATTGAGCCCAAATACACAATTGGTCTGCTGCAGCAGGAACGCGACCGAACGGTGGCCAAACTCAAAGAGGAGGGAGTTTATTTAAACAACAAAAACCTCACGTTCCCATTGGTGCCCACGCGTGTTGCCGCCATTTCTGCCAAGGACTCACGCGGCTACGAAGATTTTGTGAATAAGCTCGAGACAAATATTTACGGATACCATTTCAAAGTCACATTGTTTTCATCATTGTTGCAGGGCGACAAAGCCTCTGTGCAAATGGTTGACCGGTTGATTGAAATTTATAACCGTCGTGACGAGTTTGATGTGGTGGTGATTGTGAGAGGGGGCGGGGGGGCGATTGATCTGAACTGCTTTAACGATTACAGATTGTCGAGAGCAGTAGCACGGTTTCCGCTTCCCGTACTAACGGGGATAGGACATACGACAAACATTAGTGTTGTGGATGAAGTAGCACACGCCGACCGCATCACACCTACCGATGCAGCAGATTTTATTGTGGAAAAAACCAGGGAATTTGAGACGATGATTGAAAATTTGGGTGGTCGTATTCATGAGGCTTATCTCGACACCACTATTTCAGAAATGAACCGGTTGCAGCAGGCAGCCGATCGAATTAAAGTACAAACTTCTTACCGACTGCAAAATGAAATTCATAATTTGTCGACCACCACCATGAATTTGAAGAGTCTTTCACTCAACCTTGTAAAAAATTCAAATAGCAATCTCACCTTTAAAGCAACGGAGTTGGGATTACACATTAAGAAATTTGTTGCTGCCGAAGGACAATGTCTCAACCAGTACACCAAAACACTCAGCATCTCACCACTAAACACACTCCGAAATGCCACATCATTACTCGAGCAATCAGAATCATCGGTACGGATGCTGGATCCGGTGAACGTATTAAAAAGAGGATTTTCAATTACACAAATCAACGGCAAAGCCATACTAAAAGCGACATCTTTAAAAGCGGGTGACCGAATCAAAACCACATTTTATGAAGGAACAATCGAAAGCGAAGTCACAGGAAACTAATGAACCCGTTTCCTATCAGGAGGCAGTTAATGAATTAGAAGAAATTCTTACCGAAATAGAAACGGGAGATACCGATATTGATGTGTTATCAGAGAAAGTAAAAAGAGCTATTTACCTCATACAACTCTGCAAAGCAAAGCTTAAAAATAC
>Ga0105046_10006932_pt1 | contig 17906 bp, 17 predicted proteins | sample MAT03_FD_78385 | JGI IMG/M metagenome (GOLD analysis project Ga0105046, IMG submission 78385) | Freshwater microbial communities from Lake Fryxell liftoff mats and glacier meltwater in Antarctica - MAT-03 (megahit assembly) | ecosystem: Environmental > Aquatic > Freshwater > Ice > Liftoff...
CATTGACCCTGCGAGCGGAGACTGGAAGGTGCTGCATCAGCCAACGCGCAACACGATTGCTGCGGGATATCTCTCGGTTCCCGAGGCCATCAGTTTCGAAACCGCGGTTGGCCCAAACTGGCAGCCGCGCAAAGCGCACGCCTGGTACTACCCGCCGAGCAATCCGGACTATCAGGGGCCGGCCGGCGAGAAGCCGCCGTTGATCGTGACCATTCATGGCGGGCCGACATCGGTATCCAAAGCCACGCTTAGTCTGTCGCGCCAATATTGGACCTCGCGCGGTTTCGCACTGGTCGACGTGAACTACGGTGGCTCGACCACCTACGGGCGCGCTTATCGGGAGCGCTTGCTTGGCCAATGGGGCATCGTCGACGTGGCGGATGCGATTGCCGCGACCGATTACCTGATCGCGCAGGGTCGCGTCGACCCCGAGCGCGTGGCGATACGCGGCGGCAGCGCGGGCGGCTACACCACGCTTGCGGCGCTCGCCTTCCACGACCGCTTTAAAGCCGGTGCGAACTACTTTGGGGTCTCGGATATCGCCGCACTCGCGGCGACCAGCCACAAATTCGAGCGCCAGTACGATGTGTCCTTGGTCGGGCAACCCAATGAGGCGCTGTATCGCTCACGCTCGCCTTTGTTCCATTTAGACGGCTTTCGCGAGCCCTTGATCACCTTCCAGGGCAGCGAAGACAAAGTGGCGCCGCCGGCGCAATCGCAAGCCATTGTTGCCGCACTGGACGCACGCAAAATTCCGCACGCGTACATTGAGTTTGCCGGCGAGCAACACGGCTTCCGCCAAGCCGCAAACATCGTGCGCGCGCAGGAAGCCGAGCTCTATTTTTACGGCCAAATCTTTGGCTTTACGCCCGCCGATCCGATTGAACCGGTGGTTATCGCGCATTGGCCTGCTCATAAAAACAAGCGGTAAGCCGGGTGCGCGGTTTGGTCTCGGTGCGGGTAGCCGAGCGCTTGGAGCGCGGCTTTGCACTGGCGGCGCTCGTTAGGCGGGACCTGTAGGCCCACCAGCACGTGCGAGTAATCCTGGCCCTGGTTGCGGTAGTGGAACAGCGAGATGTTCCACGCCGGCCCCATCGCCTGTAGAAAAGCCATCAGCGCGCCGGGGCGCTCTGGAAACTCAAACTGATACAGCACTTCATCATTCGCCAAGGGGCTCTTGCCGCCGACCATGTGGCGGATGTGGTCGGCTGCGAGCGCATCGTGGGACAGGTCCACGGTTGCAAAACCATGTTTTTCAAACTGCGCGGCAATGCGCGCGCTGTCGCCCGGCTTTTGCGTGCCGATGCCGACAAACACGTGCGCCACTTGCGCGTCGCTGATGCGGTAGTTGAATTCGGTCACGCTGCGCTTGCCGATCAGCGCGCAAAAGCGCTTGAAGCTGCCGCGCTGCTCGGGGATCGTGACCGCAAAAATCGCCTCCTTGGCCTCACCCACCTCGGTGCGTTCTGCAACAAAACGCAGCCGCTCGAAGTTCATATTGGCGCCGCAGGTAATCGCGACCAAGGCCTGGCCCGCGCGCGTTTGCTGTTTGGCCCAAACCTTGAGCCCAGCTACGCTGAGCGCGCCCGCCGGCTCCAGCACCGAGCGCGTTTCCAGAAAAACGTCTTTTATCGCGGCGCAAACCTGATCGGTATCGACCAAAACGAACCCGTCCACCAGCTCGCGCGCCAAACGGAAGGTTTCCTTGCCCACCTGTTTCACCGCGGTGCCATCGGAGAACAGGCCGACGTCGTGCAGCACCACCCGCTTGCCGGCCGCAACCGAGCGCGCCATCGCGTCTGAATCGACCATTTGCACGCCGATTACCTTGATCTCGGGACGAATCTGTTTGACGTAAGCGGCCACGCCCGAAATCAGGCCGCCGCCGCCGACCGCGACAAAAATCGCATCGAGCGCGCGCGAGCCAATCTGGCGCAGGATTTCAACCGCGATGGTGCCTTGCCCGGCGATCACCAGCGGATCATCAAAAGGATGGATAAAGATGCGCCCCTGCTCGGCTGCGAGTGTGCTGGCGTGGGCATAGGCGTCCGAGTACGAATCGCCGTGCAGCAAGATCTCGACGAACGCACCGCCGCGCGCGCGAATTGCATCGATCTTCAGCTGTGGCGTGGTTACCGGCACCACGATCAGCGCGTTCAGCCCCAGGCGCTCGGCACTCAGCGCCACGCCTTGCGCATGGTTGCCGGCGGATGCGGTGATCACCCCGGCTGCTGCGTCCGTCGCGCTCAGCTGCGACATTTTGTTGTAGGCGCCGCGCAGCTTGAAGCTGAACCCGCACTGGAGGTCTTCGCGCTTGAGATAAATCTGGTGGCCTAAGCGCTTGCTTAATCCCGGCGCGAAGTCCAGCTCGGTTTCGCGGGCCACGTCATAAACCCGGGCGGTGAGGATCTTCTTGAGGTAGTCGGTTGGCATCAGCGATAGCCTAGCCGAACTTCGCCGCCCGCCAACGCGGCTTTGCTCAAACGATGCGCAAACTGCGTCGCCACAGCCAGGGCAGCACAAGCATGCCGATGAGAACGGGCAAGTGCAGCTTGAGCGCCGCTTCGGGTTGCGCCAAGGGATTGAGCACCGGCGCGCCATTGAGTGCGGCGTAACTCAAGAGCAGCCACAGCACTTCAAACGGCCGACCCGAACCGAGCAGCCAAGCACAGCACAGGCCCGCAATCGGCAGGGTGAGCGAAATGGCGAGCAATGCCAGCGCACTTAGCGCCTCGAAGCGCAGCAGGCTGGGAGACACAAACAAGATCACGAGCGTGCAAAGTGCGCCCAAGCGATACCAGCACAGCGTTTGCCCAAAGCGCGCGTTCGCGAGCAGGCCCGTGCTGCCAAATTCGCGCTCGCGCAGGCCCGCATTCGCGCAGCTGGGAAGCAACAGTACCCACGCCAACAGCAAGCCGCCTTGCGCGATGGCAAGCTTCGGTTGGGTCTGCATGATCAACGCCCCCAACACTGCCACCCACCACCAGCGCGAGTGTCCACGCAGCAGCAGTTTTAGCTCTGCACACAGAAGGGTTCCCGCCGAGCTGCTGCGTTCCAGCGGCGAGAAAAGGGCATCCAGCGCTTGATTGAAACGCCCGCTCGCGGCCTCGCCAGCGGCCACAGACCTGCTATCCGCGCACAGCCTGCGGTCTAGGCCAATAACGCCCAACAGCACCAGCCCCAACGCCACCAACACCCAAAACAAGCGCCCCAAAACTTGCAAGAACTCGGGGCGCCAGATGAGCCACTGGAAGGTTTCCACGGGTTTGGCAAGCGAAGAAGCGCCAATCGCAAAATCCTCGCCCTTGATGTGGGGAAAATTGGTTTTGGCCGCACTGAGCACATCATGCATTGCCAGCGAAACGCCGAAGGGGTCGCTCATCACGTGGGCGCCGTGAAAGGCCACCATGAGCATCGACATGGCGACCCAAACGAAGAAATAAACCACGTTACCCAAGCTCGCGCGCAAGAAGCGCACGCTGTCAAACAGCACCGCAAGCGCCGCGGTAATCGCGAGTGCGGGGCCGGTAATCAGCAAAAGCGGGATCAGCAATTCAATGGGCCGCAGGTGCAGATCTTCAGCGCGCCAGAATTGCGCCGCGGCACCCGTGAGTGCCGCGATGCCAAGCAGGCTCAACAGCAGCAACGCATTGGAAAGCCATTTACTCAGCAAATAGCCCGTGCGCGTCATGTTGGTGACCAGCAACAGTTCGCAAACCCGCGAATCAATATCGCGTCGCAGGCTGCCGCGCACGAGGTAAAAGCCAATCAGGCTAAGTAGGGTCGAGAGCGTCAGCGCGAGCGAAATGCCGATCCAGGCGCTGGAGTAAGCGCCTCGATAGTGCCCGTCAACCAGCACACCGATGCCGGGATTGCTTTGTCCAGGCAGGGAATGCCAAGCCGCCAAAGCAGTCAAGCCCAACACCAGCCAAAACGACTGCCGGCGGGTGCGCTCGCGCCAATCGGCCTGCACCAGCGCCAGCAGCGCGCTCATGTGCGTAAGAGATTCATGTAGGCGTCTTCCAGCGTCGGCGCAACCGCTTGCGCGCCAACCGCTGGGCATTCGGCGCTGATGGCGCGCACGCGAATATCCTTTCCCGCTTTGGTCGATTGGCTGAGACACAATTGAGCGCGCAGCGATTTAAGCGCGCCTTCCTCCACCAGCCATTCCCACACTTGGCCGCGCGCGGCCTCAAGCAAGTCTTCCATGCTGCCGCTGTATTTGAGCCGCCCACCATCCAAAACCAGCAGACGCTCGGCGCTCACCTCCAGATCCGCAACGATGTGTGTGGACAGCAAGACCAGCCGTTCACCGGCCAATTCGCTCAACATGTGGCGAAAGCGCATGCGCTCGCCTGGGTCCAAACCGACGGTCGGTTCATCAACGATCAGCAAAGCGGGGTCATTCAGCAGGGCCTGCGCAATGCCGACGCGCTGGCGCATGCCGCCGGAGTACCCGCCCAAACGGCGGCCTGCGACGTCTTGCAGCCCCGTTTGCAGCAGCACCCACTCGACCCGAGCGCGGCAGTGCGCCCCGCGCAAGCCCTTGACCGCCGCTAGGTAGTTGAGAAACTCAAGCGCGCTTAAGTTTTCGTAGACGCCAAAGTCTTGAGGGAGGTAGCCAAGCTCGGCGCGCAGCGCCTGCGGACGCCGATGGATATCTTGACCACGCCAGGTTGCTGTGCCCGCGCTCGGCCGGGTGAGTGTGGCCAAAATTCGCATCAGTGAAGACTTGCCTGCGCCATTCGGCCCGAGCAAGCCAACGATGCCCGCATCAAGCGCAAAGCTCACTTGATCAAGCGCAAGTTTAGGCCCGTAGCGATGACTGACGGCTTGAACGTTGAGCAGGCTCATGATTTGGCTTGGCGTCTCGAAGGACTAGAACGAGAAAGAGCGTAACCCCGTCAGGCCGACCGGGAGAGGTGCCATAAGGCGCGCCTTGGTCCGTCAGTTTCCGCGCTGCACGATGCGCATCGAGAGATCGAGCGCATGCACGTGTTTGGTCAACGCGCCGACTGAGATGTAGTCCACGCCGGTGGCGGCAAAGGCTTTGAGCGTGTCGAGGGTGACTGAGCCTGAAACCTCAAGCTCGGCGCGACCGCGGTTGAGGGCGACGGCTTGGTGCATGTCGGCGAGTGAAAATTCATCAAGCATGATCCGATCGGCATGCGCCGCCAGCGCCTGCTCAAACTCGGCCAAGGTTTCGGTCTCCACTTCAACCTTGAGCGCCGGGTGCAGCCGCCGCGCCGCCGCGCCCGCGGCCGCAATCGAGCCCGCTGCGACGATGTGGTTTTCTTTGATCAGCACCTGATCGTACAAGCCCATCCGATGATTGACCCCGCCACCGCAGCGCACCGCGTATTTCTGCGCGTGGCGCAAACCGGGCAAGGTTTTGCGGGTATCCAGAACCCGGCAGTGAAAGCCGGCGAGCGCTTCCACATAGCGGCGGGTGACGCTTGCGGTTGCAGAAAGGGTTTGCACGAAATTAAGCAGGCTGCGCTCTGCCGAAAGCAGCGCGCGCGCCCTGCCGGTGATGGTCAAGATCAATCCGTTTGCCGCGAGCAGATCGCCGTCTTCGGCGTGGTTTTCAATGCGCGCGTTGGGGTCCAGCGTGAGCAGGCAAAGGTGCGCCCAAGGCAGCCCGCAGAGCACGCCGGGCTCGCGCGCAATCACCACCGCGCGGGCGATTTCATTTCGATCAATCAGGTCGGCACTGACGTCGCCCGAGCCCACATCTTCGGTGAGCGCGCGCTGCACGTCGAGCGCGATCAGCCCAGCATCTGGCAAGGGCACGCGGCTCATCGGGGCGTGGCCGCAATCACCTTAAACTGCGCCGGCACCGGCGTCGGCCGGCCGCTCAAGCGGTCGATCCAAACCAACACCACGCGGGCCCGCGCGAACACGCATTCCGGGTCCTGATCGGCAACCACGCGGTGGCTGATGTGCATCGAACTCGTGTGAATTTTTTCGACCAGCAGCTCGTTGCGCAGCGCACTCGGCCAGTTCAGCTGCTGAAGATAGTTGATCTCAATGGAGGCAATTACCGGGCCCACGTCCGAGCGGTCCCAGAGTGCGTCCAATCCATGCAGCCAGCGCACCCGACACTCTTCGAGATAAACAAAGAATGCGGCGTTGTTGACGTGGCCGTAGGCGTCCATATCGCCCCAGCGCGGATAGATGCGATGGACAAAATGCGGCGTGTTTGAATCGGCTGTGCTCATGGCTGCAAACCAAGCTCGCGGTTGTGGCGGGGCGACAGCACAAGCAGCGCGATGATTGCGCCGAGCAAGGCCATAAACATATCCCACCGGGTGTCCCAGACATCGCCCTGGGTGGCCAAAAATGCATCGGCTTTGGCGCCGTAGGCGAGCGCCGCCCACCACTCGATCATCTCGAAAAACGCGCTGAACGACAGCAAAGCGGCCACACACAGGTAATTGAGCCAAGCACCCGGGGTGAGTGCGGTATGCCGCAGCAGCAATTCGCGCGCCAGAATTGCCGGCACCACGCCTTGCGCAAAGTGGCCCAAGCGCTCGCCGTGATTGCGCGCAAGCGCCGCGCGATCAGAAAACGATTGGATCGGGCCTGCATTCATTTGTTGAGGATACCGAAAGCCGCCAACGCCCGCGCCTGTGCGGCAATCGCCGCGGCGTCAACTCCAAAATGCGCGCGCAGCGCGGCGCGGGTGTCGCTCAGCCCGAAGCCATCGGTGCCGAGCGTGGCATAGCGCCGCTCGGGCGGCACAAAAGCGCGGATCTGCTCGGGCACCGCGCGCACATAGTCAGTCGCTGCGACCAGTGGGCCGGTTGTGGCCGCCAGCAGCCTGCGAAGATGGCAGTCATCGCCGTTTTTCAGCCCGTCGCGGGCGAGCTCGCTGAAGCTTGAAACGCTGATGAGATCAAGCGCAAAACCCTCGCTGTGCAGCTGTTCGGCGGCCTTGAGCACTTCGGTCATGATCGCGCCGGATCCGAGCAAGGTCAGCGCGCGCGCGGTTTTTTTAAGTCCAGGCAGATGCCGGAACAGGTATCCGCCGCGCAAAATGTCCGCTTCCGCACCCGCCTTGAGGCTGGGCTGCGGATAGTTTTGGTTCATCGTGGTGATGTAGTAGAAAACATCGCGCTGCTCAACCAGCATCTCGCGCATGCCTGCGTCAATGATCACCGCCAGCTCGCAGGCAAACGCGGGGTCATACGATTTGAGATTGGCAATCGTGCTTGCAACCAGGTGCGAGGAACCATCCTGATGCTGCAACCCTTCGCCCGCCAAAGTGGTGCGACCGGAGGTGGCGCCAATCAAGAATCCGCGCGGGCTTTGATCTGCCGCGGCCCAAATCTGGTCACCCACGCGCTGAAAACCAAACATCGAGTAGTAGATATAAAACGGCAGCATCGCGATGCCGTGGCTGCTGTAGGCCGTGGCCGCCGCGGTCCAGCTGGCAATGGCGCCGGCTTCGCTGATGCCTTCTTCCAGAATTTGGCCGTCGCGCGCTTCGCGGTAGCTCAGCACCGAGCCGATGTCCTCGGGTGCATAGCGCTGGCCCACGCTCGAATAAATGCCCACCTGCTTGAACAAATTGGCCATGCCAAAGGTGCGCGCCTCATCGGCCACGATCGGGACGATTCGCGGCCCGAGCGCTTTGTCCTTGAGCAGATTGCCCAACATGCGCACGAAGGCCATGGTGGTCGACATTTCTTTGTCTTGGGCATTGATTGCAAACTCAGCGTAGCGCCCGATTTCAGGCACGCCAACGACGGCGCAGGCGGTCTGCCGCGCCGGCATAAAACCCCCGAGCGCCGCGCGCTTTTCGCGCAAATAGCGAAGCTCGGCTGAGTCTTCTTCGGGCTTGAAAAACGCAAGCTCGGTGGCCTGCGCGTCGCTTAAAGGCAGCCCAAAGCGATCGCGGAATTGCAGCAGCTCGCTGTCTTCAAACTTCTTGTGGCTGTGGGTGGTCATGCGGCCCTGCCCGGCGCCTAGGCCGTAGCCTTTTTTGGTGTGCGCGAGAATCACCGTGGGCTGGCCTTGGTGGGCGGCCGCTTTGGCGTAGGCGGCGTGAATCTTGACCAGGTCATGGCCACCGCGCTTGAGCCGATCGATCTCGGCGTCCGTCATGCCCTGCGCCAAGCGCTTGAGCTCATCGTTTTGGTTGAAAAAATGCTCGCGGTTGTAGCGCCCATCTTTGGCCGCAAAGGTTTGCATCTGCCCATCGACGGTTGCCTTTAGCGCACGCTTGAGCGCGCCGTGGCTGTCGCGCGCAAACAGGCCGTCCCAATCGGAGCCCCAGATCAGCTTGATCACGTGCCAGCCGGCGCCCGCGAACAGGCGCTCCAGCTCATCGATGATGCGCCCGTTGCCGCGCACCGGCCCGTCTAACCGCTGCAGATTGCAGTTAATCACCCACTTGAGGTTATCGAGCCCTTCGCGCGCGGCGAGCGTAAGGCCGCTCATCGATTCGGGCTCGTCCATTTCGCCATCGCCAAAAACGCCCCACACCTGGCGCGATTCGCAGTCGAGCAGGCCGCGATCGCTCATGTAGCGCATGAAGCGCGCCTGGTAAATCGAGCTGATCGGGCCGATCCCCATCGACCCCGTCGGAAACTGCCAGAAATCCGGCATCAGATAAGGATGTGGGTAGCTGCTCAAGCCCTTCGCGCCGGCCGCTTTGGCCGCCAGCTCGCGCCGATAAAAGCCAAGGTCGGCCGCACTCAAACGGCCTTCCAGAAAAGCCCGCGCATACACGCCGGGCGCGCTGTGCGGCTGCAGAAAAATCAGGTCGCCGAGCGATTGCGCACTGCGCGCGCGGAAAAAATGATTGAACCCCACTTCGAACAAATCGGCCGCCGAGGCATAGCTCGCCACGTGCCCACCGAGTGCAGGATCGGCCTGGTTGGCGCGCACCACCATGGCCAGCGCATTCCAGCGAATGATCGCGCCCAGGCGTTCTTCAAGGGCCAGATCACCCGGAAACACCGGCTGCTCCTCGACCGCAATGGAATTGACGTCGGGCGTGGCCAGCTCAGGTTTCCAGCCAATCCGCTCGGCGTGCGCGAGCGCCACCAGCTGATCCAGCAAATAGCCCGCGCGCGCGGCGCCGTCGCTGCCCAGCACGCCGCGAAACGCCGCCAGCCATTCTGCGGTTTCGGTTGGATCAATGTCTGCGCTGGGATCAATATCGTTGACGGGCATGCTTGGTCTTTGCAGTCGGGGGCTTTTTAGTATCGCGGAAAAGGCTCAACCCATCGGCAGATCAAAGAGCAACACCTCGGCATCCATGCCGGCGCTTAAGCTCACCTTGGGCTCGGCGCTGAACATGAGCGCATCGCCGCCAAGCAGGCCGATCCCGTTGGCGCTGATTGAACCGCGCACCACGTGCAAATAGGCCAATCGCCCCGGCGCCAGCGCAAGCTCGCCAGTCTCAGCGCCATCAAACAATCCGGCGTACATCCGCGCGTTTTGGTGGATCTTGAGCGATCCCAACTCACCATCGGGGCTGACCAGCAGGCGCAGGCGCCCGCGCTTTTCCTCAGGCGGAAAGTTCTTTTGCTCGTAGCCCGGCGCAATCCCGGTGCGGTCCGGAACGATCCAGATCTGCAAAAGCGTGGTCGGCGCGGTTTTTTCCCAGTTGAACTCTGAATGCAGCACGCCGGTACCGGCGCTCATGCGCTGCACTTCGCCCGGGCTGATGGTGGCGACGTTGCCCATGGAGTCTTCGTGCGCGAGCGTCCCCGAGGTGACGTAGGTGACGATCTCCATATCGCGGTGGCCGTGTTTGCCAAAGCCGCTGCCGGGCGCAATCTGATCGTCGTTGATCACCCGCAGCGGCCCGAAATGCATGTGGTTGGGGTCCTGATAGTCGGCAAACGAGAAACTGTGGGCGCTTTTCAGCCAGCCATGATCGGCGTGGCCGCGGTCTGCGCTGCTGCGTTTGGTGATCATGGCTTGGCTCCAGTTGGGGTGTTTTGCACAGGGGTTGCTCGGTGTGTGGACGCGCCGGACGGCCAACAGATAAGCCGAGGCTGCAACAGTGGGTCTGGCCGGGCGCCGCCAGTTTGCTTCGGCTAAAGTAGCGATCTTGTCTTCAATGAGCGGATAGACATGGCCAAGCCACTGCGTCTCAGGCGCGAGTGCTACGCCAAAGGTGAAATGCTGCGCAAGCTACTGGTGGTGCATAAAAACGATCCGGATCTCGCTTTTCCGGACCTGATCTATTGGACCGACTTTTCTGCCAAACGCGCCGAGCCTTTGAAGGTATCGATCGAGGTTGCCGCCACCGAAGAGCGCGCCATGGCCTTGGCTCTGCGCGCGCTTAAAAACGGCTTAACCAAGGGCCTTGTGGCGGTATGAGCCTGCTCCAATTTGATCTGTTTGGCGCGCCACCCGAGCCTTTGCGCCTGCGCGACGCCGCGCCGCTTGATGCGCTTGAAGCCCCGGCGCTTGGACAGCTTGATTTGTTCCTGCACTCGCCGCTTGAGCAGGCTTTGGCGCGGGTTAGGTACGCGGTGCGCAGGCGCGATCTTAAAGAAGCGCAGACGGCTTTGCACGAGGCCAAGTTGGCGTGCGCTGCGCATGCGCTGACGGCGTTTCAAGATGCCTGTCTGGCGGTGGGTTTGCTCGCTTCAATGGCCTGGCTTGCGCCAACATTGGCGCTGCAGCTGGCTTGGATTAAGCAACATCGCGGCGCGCTTTTGCGCTTTCTTCCCGACGCCGAGGCGGTTTTAATCGAACCCGCTCAAGCCACAATCGCCGAAGCACTGGAAAGCGCGCCTGCAGACCCGGCCCACCCTGAGCTGCATGCGGCGCAAATTTGGCTGCAATTGGGCCAATTGTCGCGCGCACGCGAGAGCTTGGCGCGCGACGCTGCCGCATTAACCTGCCCGCATCGACTGCGCACCCAAGCTTTGGTGGCTGAGGCAATGCATGAGCGCGAGCCGGCGCTAGAGGCCTGGTTCAGGCTGTGCTGGCACTGGCCAGAACACGCCGAGAGGCTGCTTGAGCGCAGCGCCTATCTTCGCGCGCACTGGGCTCGGTTCAGCGCGCTGGATGAGCCCCTCGCGGTCGCGCAGTTTCCTGCTTTCGCGGCGCTTTTCGGCCTGCGCTTTACGCCGGCGCAAGCAGATTTGACGCAAGACGGCGCGCGCCTGCTTGAGCTGGCCTTAGATCTTACGCAATCCAAAGGCGCGCTCAAGATCGAACGCCGCGCGCAGCTTCGCGCGCTGGCGCCGGACCTGTTTCGCGAGTGGTTCGCGCAAGCCCAGCGCACTTGAAGCAAGCCGCCGGGCTACCATCGCGCGTATGTATTCGCTGCTGTTTTTTATGCCGATTCTCGCCGCGGTCTATTTGAGCTTCGAGAACGTCAACTCCAGGCTTTGGCAGGCGCTGCTCATCTTGCCGCTGGTGGCGCTGATTTTTGTCGGCATCCACCTAGCCGGAATCTTGGGCGCCATCATCACCATCGCGCTGATCATCAAACAGCAGCTGCCCGAACGGCGCGATATCTAGCGCGCTATTTCTGTTCTGCGGGTGCCGGCAGGGCCTGCCGCAGGGCGCTCAAATCCAGCGGTTCGAGCAGCCAGTGATCCCACCATGCAGCGCCGCTCGGTGCGTTGACCGAGATCGCGATGATCACGCCCGCGTAGCCGTGCGCGCGCAGTTTGAAAACCAGGCGCTTGGCCAAGGCGCCGGCAGTGCCCGGTCGGATCAGCACGGCCGGTGGGGCTTCGGCGACCAGCACGCCAATCGTGGATTCACTGAGGGCCAGGCTTTGCACCTGGGCGCCGGCATCCACCAAGCGCTCGGCCCAGCCTTCGGCCTCACCGAGGATGACTATTCGCTGGCCGTGCAGCGAAACGCGTTTGGGCCCGATTCGTTCGGTTACTTCGGGTTCGCGCGGCACGCTTGCGATCAAGGTGATGGTGCTGTCGTTGGTCTGCGGCACGGTGACCCGGCCTTTGCCTTCGCGGCACCAGCTGCCGAGCGCGTACAGCGTGAGTGCCAATTCGCCCGCAGCGGGCTCGGGCGCTTGGCTTTCCCAGATGCAGCGGCGCTCGCTTTCGCTGAGCGCTTGGGCTTGGTCCACAACGGTGACCTGAAGGACATCCGCGCTGCACTTGATCGTCGCACGCACCGTGTCGCCGGCTTTCGCGCGCAGCATCGCTTGGCGAATCGCAAACACCGGCACGCCCAGCGCCATTTCTGCTGTGAGCTCGTGCAAAGGCGCATTGCTGGCGCCGGCCTGAGTCATCTCTAAGCGCACGTGCAGGCGCAGCGCCAGTGGCGCCAGCACCGCTAGCACCTTGGCCTTAAGCGCATCGGGGCGCAGCGGCGCTTCGGGCGGGGCAAACGCGAGCAGGCTCAAGCGCGCGGAAGCCCGCAATAGTTCGACTTTGAGCGCGTCGCGCTCTTGGCTTAGCTGCTTGATCGCAGCCCGCGCGGCGCGCAGCTGTTTGGCCCGATCCTGGGCCTTGAGATCGTTCTCCTGAGCCGCCTGTTGCAGCACGCGCACGCCTTCAACCTGATCGCGGCGATCGAGAATCAGCGTGTGAAAGCGATCGTTCTCTGCGATCAGGTGCAGCTCGCAGGCAGTTAGGTTAGGCAGGGTAATCTCAGCAATCGGCGCGCCGTGCAGTTTGGACAAACCCAGACACACGTCGCGCAGCAGAACTTCTAATTCAGCGTCGCTCAACGAGGCCAGCCCCAGCTGATCAAGCGCGCCGTTGCGGCCGATCAGCTTGAACTCAGGGTCAAAAGAAACGCTCGCCATGGCCGGAGCCGTAAGCCCCTGGCGCTCAATGAAGCGGGCAACCGCTTGGGGCAGTTCGGCACTCACAGCACGCGCCGGGTCAGGCTTGAGAATGCGGCGTCCACGCCCTCGCCGGTGCTGGCGCTCGATTCGAATACGGACAGCGATTTACGCACTTCTGTGAGCGCGTTCGGGGTGATTTCCCAGTCGTCGATGCGGTCAAACTTATTCGCCATCAGCACCGCCGGCACTGAACCGATCTCAGTGCGCGCCTGATTGAGCAAAAACAGCGCGCTTTTGAGCGTGGCCTCGCGGGTGCCATCGGCCACCAGGATCAAGCCGTGCGCGCCGCGCAGATACGACAGCTTGACCCCGTCGAGGGCGTTCTTGCCGGCAATATCCCAGAGCACCAGCTTGATCGATTGCTCGTCGATGCTGATCAGCCGGGTGTCGATCTTGACCCCAACGGTGGTCAGGTATTTGTCTGAAAAAGCGTGGGTGACAAAGCGCGCAACCAGGCTGGTCTTGCCCACCGCGAAGTCGCCGAGCATACAAATCTTGCGGGTTTTCTCGATCATGGTTTAGTGTGCGGCAGATGCAGCGTCGTTGTCATTTCTTGCAAGCCATAGTTCTCGCAATGCCGCTGGCATCTTGCGCGCAGAATCTGATTTTCGTCGATGGCTTTGAGCGCCTGCCACCGCTTAGCGTGACCTGTCCAATTTCGTTGGGCTCCAGCCGCGACGCAGTGCTCGCAAGCGCTGATCCCTCCGGGCCTGCGCTCACCGAGGTGTCCGGGCTTGCGCTCTCGCGTACTCAGCGCGCTTTCGATGCGCCCGTGCTTTGGGTACACAACGATTCCGGCGGCGGCGCGCGTTTTTCGGCCTATTCGCTCGGCACCGGCGCACGCCTGAAAAGCTATCGCCTGAGCGGCGCTTTAATCGATGCAAGCGACTGGGAAGACTTGGCGCTCGGGCCGTGCGGCGATGCGCCCGGCGATTGCCTCTATATCGGCAATTTCGGCAACAACGCCGCGCGCGAAATGGCGCCGATTGGAACGCAGGGTCGGCAGGTTTTGCACATTTACAAGCTGCCGGAACCTGATCTTTCAAGCACCGTGGACAACCAGGCCTTGAGCGCGGGCGTGCAGGTGCTCAAGTTCAGCTACGGCGCGGGCAGCCCCACCCTCACCGCCGATGCCGAAACGCTGCTGGTCGACCCAACGGGCGATTTGAGCGGTGGGGTGGCCGGCGACCTCTACATCGTCACCAAGTGGAACGGCGCGCAGGCCGGCTTCCGGCGCCTGTTTAAATTCCCACTGAGCCTGCAAGGCAGCGCCACGGCTGCCTTGCCCGCGCTCGGCGGCAGTTTTATCGGTGCGACCCAGACCCGCGGCGACGTGAGCTGGGGCGGCGAGCTGATCGTGCTCGGCGACTATCTGAATGCGCGAATCTACCGCCGCAGCCGCAGCCAAACGATTGGTCAAGCGCTTGCGGCATCGCCCTGCCTGACCCTGGGGCTGCCCACCGGCGCAAGCGAGTTTCAATTCGAAGCGACGGGTTTTGATCCAGACGGCGGGGAGCTGATTGAAATCAGCGAATGCAGCAGCGCGCCCAAGTGTAATCCGCCGATTCATCGCACCCGTTTGCAGCGCTAAGGCCTCGCCTCAGTAAAGCGAAGGCTCGCCTTCCGGGCGGGTTTTGAAGCGCTTGTGGATCCACAGGTATTCAGCGGGCGCAGCGCGCACCATTTGTTCGATCAGCGCATTCACGCGGGCGGTGTCGGCAGCCGGATCCGCACTCGGAAAGTTTTGCAGCGGCGGGTGCAGCTTGAGCGCATAACCCGCGCCGTCGCGGCGGTGTTCAAAACCGATCACCAGCGCGTTGCCTAAGCGCGCGAGCTGATGGGTGGCCTTGAGACTGGCCGCCGGAATGCCAAAAAACGGCGCAAACACGCTTTCGCCGCGGCGGTAATCCTGATCAGGCGCATACCAGAGCACGCCGCCCGCTTTGAGGTGTTTGATCGCGCTCTTGAGCTGCTCGCGGGTGTACATCGCCAGCGCATAGCGCTTGCGCCCTTTTTGCACCGCCCACTCCAGCAAGGGCTGCTCGTGCGGCCGATACATGCCCGCCACCGGCACGTGCGCGGTCAACAGCCGCCCGCACAGCTCCAAGGTATGAAAGTGGCCAGAAACCAGGAGCACGCCTTGGCCGCGCTCGCGCGCAAACAGCAGGTGTTCCAGACCGTCCAAGCGAGTGATTCGCGGCAGCGCTTGGCGGCCACCCCACCAGGCCACGATGAACTCGATCACAGCAACGCCGAGCGAGCGGAAATTCAAAGCCAGCAGCTCGGCGCGCGCGGCCGGACTTTTTTCGGGAAAACAAAGCTCAAGATTGCGCTCCGCGACCGCGCGACGCGAGGAAAATACGCGTGCGAGCAGCGGACCGCAAGTACTGGCCAAGGGGCCGGTAAAGCCGATCGGCAGCTGCGCCAGCAGCCAAGCCAAAGCCAGCAGCGGCGCCAGCAGCGCGTTGCTCAGCACCGCGGCTACAGCCCGTGTTCTTTGAGCTTTTTGCGTAAGGTGGTCCGCGACAAACCGAGCACCGCGGCCATCCGCGATTGGTTGCCGCGAAAGCGCGAATTGACCTCGCGCAGCAGGGGCAACTCAACCTCGCGCATGACCAGATCAAAAAAATTCTTGGGCAGGTTCTCACCCATTTCGTTGAGCGAGCGGCGCACGCTCAGCGTCACACAATCACGCAAATTGGTTTGCACAGAAGCGCTTTGAAGCGCTGCCGTGCTGTCTCGGTCAACGCTTGTTTTGTTCTCGGTGGGTGACATTTCCATAAGTCGTTCAACGGCGCGCGGGTGAAGTGCAAGTCTTGCGGCAGGTTTTCAGTAAGTTCACCAAATCGCGGCGAAGCGATGCCTTATTCCGTCGGCAAATGGCTTGCGACAGAGGCGTGCGAGAGGGGATTTTGAAAACCGGGAGATCACTATAGCCGCGCCCGCGGGCCGATGGAAGTGGTGATGACCGCAGTTTGTGATTAACGTCCGCTTTTGTCGCAATGCAGAAAAGCGGGCGGCCAAGCAACCCCCGATTTTCAGCGAAACGCAAAGTCGAAGGCGAGCGCGTCTTGACCGGGGTCTTCCAATTCCAAACTCACCGCAAGCAGCTCGCCGGGCGCCATGCCCGCCGCAATTCGTGCGGGTTCGGCTAGGTATTCGCTTGGCGCAAACCGACGCATCGCGACCGGGCGTCCGTTGAGGTCTGAGAGCCTGAGCTCAATCCACGGAAATCGCACCGCATAGTCCGCCTGGTTGTTGAGATTGAGGTTCACCAGCAGCGCGCGCGTTTCAGAAGGATGCTTGTCCACGCTGCGGCTTAGCAGCACGACCCGCTCGGGTTCGTTGATCGGAGGGATCGTGATCCCTGTACGCGCGCTCAAGGCGCTGAGCGCGGCGCTGAATTTGGGCTGCGCAAGCAGGGGCTTGCGGTAAACCCAGGCGAGCTCGGCGAGCAGAGTGACGGTGAGAAAAAGCAGCGTCGCCCACAGCCAAAATCTCCCGCCTTGCGGCGCCATTGCCTTTTGCGAAGCGCCACCGTAACTGTGCACTGCCTTGGGGACGACTGCGCGTTCGCGCTCGGCAAAGCGCGCACGCTCGGAGGCCACACGCAGAAGCTTCTGATCGTCTGCACTCAGGTGAATCCGCCCAAACTCGATCTCATCGCGAGCGGGATCCGCGACGTCGTCGTCGCTGTCGCTGTCGTCGTCGTCGTCGTCCCTATCTGGCCGCGCGCGATGGTTGGTCGCCAGCACCGGCGGGAGGTCCGCCGCGATATGCACCGGCAAACGCGAATCGGGGTTGATTGGCGCCTGGTCGGTCAGCCGTTCTAGCGCGCTGAAAACGCCGCCGCAGTGGCCGCAGCGAACCTGGCCACGCGCCTTGGCGATGGTCTTGGCGTCAATCGGATAGACGGCGCCGCAGTGTGGGCATTGGGTGAACATCAAGCCTTGCGCATCAGGGTTGAAAAACGCCGTCGATCATAGCGAGGATGCGCTCAAGTGCGCCGCGTTGGCTCAACACCGCCGCATATCCGGCCTCACCCATGGCCTCGCGCTCGCTGCGAGAAGAGAGCAGTTTTAGCACCACCTCGCCGAGCTGCTCGCTGTTCTCAACGGTTTTCAGCGCCCCGCGCTCGACCATGATTTGATTGATCTCGGTGAAGTTAAAGGTGTTCGGGCCAACCACCACCGGCTTGCGCAGCGCGGCCGCCTCAAGCACGTTGTGGCCGCCGATATGGGCAAAGCTGCCGCCGACAAAAGCCACATCGCAGGCGGCGTAAAAAAGCAAAAGCTCGCCCATCGTATCGGCCACAAAACACTGCGTATCGGTGCCGCACACCCCAACCCGGCTGCGCGTTTGGGTTCGAAAGCCCATGCTCGCGCTTAAGGTCGCAGCCGCGTCGAAGCGCTCAGGGTGGCGCGGCACTAAGATCAACAGCGCGTCGGGCAACGAGCGCAGCACCCGCGCAAACGCCTGCATCACCGGCAGTTCATCGTCGGCGTGGGTGCTCGCCGCAATCCACACCGGCCGCTGCTCGCCCCAGCTCTTGCGAAAATTCGCGGCGGCTTCGTGCACATGGCCCGGCACCGCGAGATCGAACTTGATGTTGCCAACCACGCTCACCGTCTCCGGGCGCGCGCCCAGCCTGATGAAACGCTGCGCATCGACCTCGGACTGCGCGGCAATCGCGGCGGTGCTTTTAATTGCAGTTGCGGCCAGCGAAATCACCGGACGATAGCCCTTCATCGATTTGTCCGAGAGCCGCGCGTTGGCGACCACAATCGGGATGCCGTGGGCCTTGCACTCGATGAACAGGTTAGGCCAGATCTCGGTCTCCATGACCACCGCCAGCGCGGGCTTAACCCGATTCAGAAAGCGCCGCACGGCGCTGATGATGTCGTAGGGCAAATAACAGTGGAACACCCGCGAGCCAAACACCTGCAAGACCCGATCGGAGCCGGTCGGGGTGACGGTTGAGATCACAAACTGGCGATCGGGATAGCGCTTCATTAACGCCTCAATCAAGGCGATCGCGGCGTTGACTTCGCCCACCGATACCGCGTGCACCCAAACCGTGCCGACCAATTTGGGGGCCTTGAACCAG
>Ga0105046_10006933_pt1 | contig 17906 bp, 16 predicted proteins | sample MAT03_FD_78385 | JGI IMG/M metagenome (GOLD analysis project Ga0105046, IMG submission 78385) | Freshwater microbial communities from Lake Fryxell liftoff mats and glacier meltwater in Antarctica - MAT-03 (megahit assembly) | ecosystem: Environmental > Aquatic > Freshwater > Ice > Liftoff...
ACTTTTTTTGTTCCTCATATGACATTTTAGTTACGCCATGAACGCAGAATTTATCGCCATGCTCGAGTACCTCGAGAAAGAGAAAGGCATCAAACGGGATGTTCTCATCGAGGCTGTACAGAACGCGCTCCTGAGCGCGGCCAAGAAGTCCGTGGAAGCCGGGCGGAATCTGGAGGTCGTGATGGATCCGAAGTCCGGCGAAATCCGTGCGAAGGCCCAGCTCATCGTGGTGGAAAAGGTGGACAACAAGCACGACGAGATCGCCCTTTCCAAGGCGAAGGGCGTGAAGGCAGACGCAAAGGTGGGCGATGAAGTCTGGGTGGACGTGACGCCGAAGGATCTCGGGCGCATCGGCGCGCAGACGGCGCGGCAGGCGATCATGCAGCGGATTCGCCAGGCGGAGAAGGAGATGATCTACGCCGAGTTCCGCGATCGGGCGGGGGAAATCGTCTCGGGAATCGTGCGGCGTTTCGAGCGGCAGGATGTGGTGATCGACCTCGGGAAGTTCGAGGCGGTGATGCCGAATCGCGAGCGTGTGCAGACGGAGGATTACGCCATCGGTGACCGCGTTCGCGCGTATGTCGTGGCGGTCGAGAATACGTCCCGCGGCCCGGAGATCATCCTTTCGCGCAGCCATCCGAATTTTGTCCGCCGCCTGTTCGAGACTGAGGTCGCGGAAATCGCGGATCGGACCGTGGAGATCAAAGCCATCGCGCGCGAAGCCGGCTATCGCACGAAGGTCGCCGTTTTCAGCGCGAACGAGAAGGTGGATCCGGTCGGCGCCTGTGTCGGGATGAAGGGCGCGCGGGTGAAGAACATCGTCCGCGAACTGAACAACGAGAAGGTGGACATCATCCGCTGGTCGTCCGACGTGCGGGAACTGGTGTTGGAGGCGCTCAAGCCGGCGAAGCTGAAGAACGTCACGCTCAACGAAGCGAAGAAGACAGTCGAGGTGCGGGTGGATGCCGACCAGCTTTCGCTCGCCATCGGCAAGCGCGGCCAGAACGCGCGGCTCACGGCGCGGCTCTGCGGCTGGGAGATCAATATCGACGAGGATCGCACGGCGAAGGACGCCTTTAACGCGAGCGTCTCCGGCGCGGCGCGGCAGTTGATGGACAGCCTCGGCATCAACGAAGAGGTGGCCCAGAAGCTCGTCAACGTCGGAATGAATGCGGTCGAAGTCATCGCGGATGTCTCCGCCCAGGATGTCGTCGATGCGACGGGCCTCGAACTCGCGGCCGCGGAACAAATTGTCAACAAAGCCAGGAGCGCCACTGTGGCTTCACAATAGGTGAAGCCATGAAACACCTGCATCAGATCCCATTTCATGCCCATCAAGAGCAAGCCCACTGGAAATTCCGGCAGCGACAAGCCCGTCAGGTCGCTGCTCAAGCCTATCACTGGTAAGAAGGCCGCTCCGGCGACGGAGGCCGAGGATAAAACTACGACCACGCGGGGTGCGGGAGAAGCGGCTGAGAAGCCTGCTTCCAAGAGGGGTGCAAAAGCGGGAGCAGCCGCCACCCCGGAGCCGCCGAAGGAAGTCCTGTCCCTGATCGATCAGGACGACAAGCCCAGGGTTCCACGGATCCGCAAACTCGCATCGCTCTCCAATCCGGTCCTGCCGACGATCTCCCGGATCAGGGCGCCAGACGCCGTCCCCGAACCCGTAGCGCCGCCCGTGAGCGAGCCCGTCCCTGCGGATGCCGGTCCTGCATCGCCGGTCACCGAACTTTCTCCGACCGGCGAAAAATTGGTACACCTGAAGCCGCCGTTCACGGTGAAGGATCTCGCCGCCGCGATCGAGCAGAAGCCATTTGTGGTCATCAAGAACCTGATGGATATCGGGATCTTCGCGAACCAGAACCAGACCATCGAGACCGAGGTCGCGTCGAAGATTTGCGAACTGCACGGCTTCAAATTTGAAAAGGAGCGGCGGGAGAAAGGGGCGGGCGTTCACAAGCAGGAGCAAAAGGTCGTGCCGCCGCCGGAGCCCAAGGAAAAGGAGATCGCCGCCGACGAGCCCGACGTGCTCAAGACGCGGCCACCCGTGGTCACCTTCATGGGGCACGTGGATCACGGCAAGACGACGCTCATGGACACCATCCGCCGCACGCGGGTCGCCGCGGGCGAGGCCGGGGGCATCACCCAGCACATCGGCGCATACTCGGTGAAGACCAAGGACAAGGCCGGCGTCGAACATTCCATCACCTTCCTCGACACTCCCGGCCATGCGGCATTCACCGCGATGCGTTCACGCGGCGCCACTGTCACGGACATCGTCGTCCTCGTGGTGGACGCCAGCGACGGCATCATGCCGCAGACCATCGAGGCGCTCAGCCATGCGCGGGCTGCGAAAGTGAAGATCATCGTCGCCATCACAAAGATCGATCTTCCCGGCGCGAATATCGATCGCGTGAAAGGCCAGCTTCAGGAAAAAGGCCTCGTACCCGAAGACTGGGGAGGCGAGGTGATCGTCTGCCCGGTCTCCGCATTGAAAGGGCAGGGGATCGACAGGCTGCTCGAAATGATCCTTCTGGAAGCCGAGATTCTCGAACTCAAGGCGAGCTCGCAGGTGCCCGCCCGCGCATCAGTGATCGAAGCACAAATCGAACAGGGCCGCGGCCCGACCGCCACCGTCATCGTGAAGATGGGCACGCTCAAGGTCGGGCAGCCATTCATCTGCGGCGACTATTGCGGGAAAGTGAAAGCGCTCGTGGATGAGCACGGCGGCCAGATCAAATCAGCCGGTCCGGCGACTCCGGCGAAGATCGTCGGCTTCTCCGGGATGCCCAATGCGGGCGACGAATTGATCGTCATGGACAGCGAGCGTGACGTGCAGCGCCTCAGCACAGAGCGACTCGAAGGCAAACGACTCGGCAAACTGTCCTCACCGCGCCGTGCCACACTGGAAAACCTTTTCGCCACCATCGCCGAAGGGCAGAAGCCCGTGCTGACACTCGTCCTGAAGGGCGATGTGCAGGGCTCGCTCGAAGCCATTGCTACCTCCGTCAAACAGATCGACAGCAAGAAGGTGGACCTCGACATCATCCACTCCGCCGTCGGCCCGGTGTCCGAAAGCGACGTCCTGCTGTCGGCCGCGAGCAACGCGGTAATCGTCGGCTTCGGCGTGAAGGTCGAGAACAACGCCTCGAACGCAGCCAAGAAGGAAGGCGTCCAGATCAAGCTCTTCTCCATCATCTACGAGCTGATCGATCAGGTGAAGGAAGCCATGGCCGGCCTGCTCGAACCTGAGAACCGCGAACAGATCATCGGTCACGCCCAGGTGAAGCAGGTCTTCGAACTCACGAAAGGCATCGTCGCCGGCTGCTACGTCAGCGACGGTCGCATCCAGCGCACCGCGCGGGCGCGCGTGCTGCGCAACCGCCAGCCGATCTACGACGGCGGCATCGCGACGCTGCGCCGCTTCACCGACGACGTGAAGGAAGTCCGCAGCGGCGTCGAATGCGGCCTCAAGCTCGGCGACTACACGGAGTACGAAACCGGGGACATCATCGAGTGCTACATCCTCGAGAAGGTCCCGCAGACGCTGTGACGGAACAGTTGAGAGTTGGGCATTGAGAGCTGAGAGGCGCGCAACGCTTCGGCTCTCCAACTCTCGACACTCGACGTTCAACACTCAACTCACGCAGTGAAAAACCGTCTCGACCGAGTCAACGAATCCATCAAGCGCGAACTCAGCGCCTTGGTCCGTCGTGAAATCACCTTCCAGGCCAAGCTCGTCACCGTGCAGGAGGTGGACATCGCACCCGATCTCAGGAGTGCGCACGTTTACATCGGCGTCATCGGCGCGCCGGAGGAACAGCATGCCGCGATGGCGCAGCTCCACGACGCGCGCCACCGGCTGCAGAAGGAAATCAGCAAGCGCGTCATTTTGAAGTTCACACCGCACCTCCACTTCAAGCTCGACGAGACCGGCGTGCGCGGCGACCGCGTATTGCAGATCCTCGACGACCTTCATCTTCCGCCAGAACAGCCGGACTCGAAACCCGATGACAAAATCGTCTGACTCAACTCTCGCCGAAATTGCCGAGGTGCTCCGCACGCATCGGCGATTCGTCGTCATCTCGCACGTCCGGCCCGACGGCGATGCGCTCGGCTGCACCATAGCGATGGGCCTTTGCCTGCGGCAGATGGGAAAGGACGTGCAGTTCTGGAATGAGGACGGCTGCCTGGAGAAATTCAGCTTCCTCCCAGGTGCTGCCCTCGTCCAGCAGCCTCCGGATGCGCCGATGGATTTCGAAGTCGCGATCATGCTCGATACCGCCGTGAAGGATCGCGGCGGCAAGTGCGTCCGTTCCGTGAAGAGCGCCGGCGTGTGGATCAATATCGACCATCACGTCTCCAATCCGCGCTACGGCGACCTCAACCACATCGACACCGCCTCGCCCGCCACCGGGCAGATCCTGTTCGAACTGTTCCGCGCTGGCGGGCTGCCCATCACCCACGAAATGGCCGACAATCTCTTCGTCGCCATCAGCACTGACACCGGCAGCTTCCAGTACCCGAACACCACCGCGCGCACCTACGAGATCGGCGCGGAACTCGTCCGCATGGGCGTCAATGCCGGCGCCCTTTCCCAGCGCCTGTACGAGAGCTATCCGCGGCGCAGGATCGAACTCCTCAAGGCGATGCTGAACGTCCTCCAGTTCACCAGCGGCGACCGCGTCGCGAGCTTCGCGCTCACCATGGCAACCGCCAAGGCGCTCGGCGTGAAGCCCGAGGACAACGAAGGGCTCATCGATCACATCCGCTCCGTCGAGGGCGTCATCGTCGCGGCATTCTTCGAGGAACTCGATGGCGGTCTCGTGCGCGGCTCGCTGCGCTCCAAGGATCCGAAGGCCGACGTATGCAAGGTCGCCGCGGCATTCGGCGGCGGCGGCCACACTCTCGCCGCCGGGCTCCGGACGCGCGGCACGCTTGCTGAAGTGCAGGAAAAAATACTCAAGGCAATCCATGACGAACTCCCGCGAAATTGATGGCGTCCTGCTGGTGGACAAAGCCACCGGCATGACATCCCACGACGTCGTCGCGATCGCGCGCCGCACGCTCAACACCAAAAAGATCGGCCATTGCGGCACGCTCGATCCGCTGGCCACAGGGCTCCTGATTCTCACCGTCGGTCGCGGGACGAAAATCCAGGATCTCCTGATGGCCGAGGACAAGGAATACGTCGGCACCATGAAGCTCGGCGAAGTCACCGACAGCCAGGACGCTGACGGAAAGATCACCGAGACCAAGCCCGTGCCGGAATTTCCCCGCGAGCAGATCGATGCCGCCTTCGCGAAATTCAAAGGCGACTTCTACCAGATGCCGCCCATGGTCTCGGCCATCAAGAAAGAGGGCGTGCCGCTCTACAAACTCGCGCGGCAGGGCAAGACCGTCGAACGCGAGCCGCGCTTCGTCCACGTGTACTCCCACGAGATCCAGGCCGTGCGCCTGCCCGAGATCGATTTCCGCGTGACGTGCAGCAAGGGCTTCTACGTCCGCACCTACGCACACGACATCGGCCAGGAACTCGGCTGCGGCGCGCATTTGAAATCGCTCCGCCGCACGAAGAGCGGCAAGTTTTCCGTCGAGAACACCGTCACCGCGCATGAACTTAAGAACGGTCCGCTCGATGCAGTCCTCGCCAGAGTGATGACGCTGCCGCAGGTCTCCATCCTGCGCGGCGCATAGTCCCGTACGAATTGCCGAGTGGCTGTGAATGTCCTCCGTTCCATCGATGCGCTCACCGCCCTTCGTGGTCCGCTCGTACTCGCGGTCGGCGTGTTCGACGGCTTCCACCTCGGCCACCAGGCTGTCGTCGGCAGGGCCATCGCCGATGCCAGTGCGGCCCGCGGTCTCGCCGTCGCCTTGACCTTCGATCCGCATCCCGCCGCAATCCTCCGTCCCGAGTCTGCCCCGTCGCTGCTGACATCGACCCGGCACAAGCTGCAACTGCTCGCCCAGGCCGGCGTTCAGCACGCGCTCGTCGTCGAGTTCACGCGCGAGTTCGCGTCGAAGCCGCCGGAAGTCTTCATCCGCGAACTCGCCGCCGCATGCAGTCCACTCGCGGAGATCTGCGTGGGCGAAGACTGGGCCTTTGGCAAAGGCCGCTCCGGCAATCTCGCCTCCCTCATCGCGCTCGGTCGCACCCTTGGATTCACAGCGGTCGGGATTCCGGCGGTCGCGGTCGATGGAAAATCGGTGAGCAGCACCGGCATCCGCGCCGCAGTCGAGCAAGGTGAACTCGCGTTCGTCGCTCAGTTGCTGGGTCGCGATTTCAGCGTTCTCGGCACCGTCATCGAAGGCCGCAAACTTGGACGCACACTTGGCTTTCCCACCGCCAACGTCCGCCCCGAGAGCGAGCAACTCCCGCCGAACGGAGTCTATGCCGTGCGCGCCGCGATTGACGGAAAGTCCCACCCCGGCATCGCCAACGTCGGAGTCCGCCCGACCGTTTCGAGCGAATGCACCCAGCGCCTCATCGAGGTCCACCTGTTCGACTTCGCCGAGGAAATCTACGGTCGCGACATCGAGGTCTTCTTTATGCGCTTCGTGCGTCCCGAACAAAAATTCCCCAGCCTCGACGCCCTCCGCGCCCAGATCGCCTGCGATGTCGCCAGCGTTCGCATCGCACACCGGTGCTGAAGATCGCCGGGACGCCATTTCCCGGCAGTCCCGCATCCGTTGCCGGATGACGATGCGCGAGTGCGCTTACTTTTTCGCCGCGGGGAGATTCGGCAGCAGTGCCGGATCGTATTTCGCGCCCTTCGAGACTTGGATGAGCGTCATGCGGACTTTCGTGGGGAAAAATTTCTCGTGGTCGGGGCGCTTGTGCGCGTGGCCGCTGCCGCCGCTGTTGTCCTTGATCACGAGGTGCATCTCCTTGATGCCCTCGCTCCAGACGATGTCGTTGTTCTGCCAGAACTTCGTCATATCCACGTCCTTCTCAAACACGCCCGCCTCCTTGTAAACGTCCGTGCCGATGCAGCCGTAGCCGTGACCCTGGCCCTTGTTCGGGATGTAGCACACGCTCCATGTCGTCGGCTCGCCGCCCGCGGGTTTCTCGATCACTTCGAGCCGCACATGCACGGTGCCATTGCGAAAATCCGCGGGTGCCGTCCAGTCTTTCGGGCGCTGCGGATTCAGCCGGTCGCCCTTCACGTAGTAGTGTGACGGGCTCGGCTTCGCGTTGTCCGCATCGGCCTTCGTGTAGGGGAAGGTCACGTCGAAGAGCACAAACTGATCGGCATGACCCTGCGTGGAAGCGGCGAGAAGCAGGGCGAGGAGAAGAAGGGTGAAACGGCGTGGTAGAATCATGGTGCTACGCAGGCTACGGGAATGGCGGCACGGGGATCCACCGCTATCATCCTCATGCTCTGAGAGCGAACCGATGCGGAAAAATCCCGCTGTCGATCACTTCGCAGGGGAATCAAACCGGCTCAGCAAGGCGCGGCGCATTTCCTCGATTGGCGCGTCGCGTTGGAACCAAATTTTGAAACTGAGTGCGCCTTGGTGGAGGAGCATCGAGAGGCCGTTTGCGCCCTTTGCGCCGGCGGTGTCGCCGGCGGTGAGGAGCGGGGTGCGGTGGCCGACGTAGATGGTGTCGTAGAGGAGGTGGCGGGCCTCGATGTGGCGGGCGGGGGCGGGGGATTTGTCGCCGGGCTTCATGCCGAGGGCGGTGCAGTTCACCACGAGGTCGCTGTTGGCGAGGCCGAGCTTGAGGAAGAGGTCTGAGAGGTCGCCGGAGGAAATGCGGTCGAAGGGGCAGACTTTCGCGATGTCGTCGAGCAGCGGTTCGAGCTTGTCGAGGCTGCGGTTGAGGAGCGTGAGCGCGGGGCATTGCTCCCCGGCGCATTGCATGGCGATGGCGCGTCCCGCACCGCCGCCTGCGCCGAGGACGAGCACGCGGAGGTCGCGGAGATCGACGCCGAAGCTCTCGCGCACGGCGCGCGAGAAGCCGGGGCCGTCGGTGCTGAAGCCGTGGAGCTTACCATCCGGGCGGACGACGATGGTGTTCACTCCACCCGCGCGCTGCGCACCGTCGTCGGCGATGTCCACGGCGTCGAGCACGGCGGGCTTGTGCGGGATGGTGCAGTTGATGCCGATGAAGCCCGCGCCGTGCAGCAGGCCGAGCGCCTCGGTAAGTTCCTCGGGCCGGATGTGGAGCCGCGTGTAGCGCGCGAGGATGCCGAGTGCGGCGAGCGCGGCATTGTGCATCGGTGGCGAAGCGGAATGCGCGACGGGATCGCCGATGACCGCGAGGCGGAGCGGCGGGTCGCAGTCCGCAGTCGCCGCGCGCCAGTCGCGCAAGTCCGCGATGGTGTAAACGTCCTTCACGCTATTGGGTCTGGCGAAACTGGTCCGTTCTGGAAACGGCGGTTCGGATCATGAAAGACACATGGAGCTTGAGTGCGGCGCAAAATATAGCGCCGACGAGTTGTCGGCAAAAGGCGCGAGCCGCACGGGCGATGTGCGGAGTCGCGCTGTGGGTGTGTCCTGCGCAGCAGTCCCGCATCCACAGGATGCGCGGACTTCGGATGTGCTGTTCCGGGGCATGGCTGCAAATTTTTCACGTCGCCCTGGTCGGGACGCGCATCGCGCCATCCCACCGCCTCCGCCCATCTCGCCAGCCGACGAATCGTCGGCGCTACATTTGCGCCTGCTGCGTCTTTTTGCGGCGAATGGATCGCGGATTTCGCGGTCACGGTTTTGCGGAAAGTTTCGCCAGCGCGCGGTCGAAGCGCGCGAGCACGCGTTCGCGGCCCAGCACTTCGAGCGTGTGATAAAGGCTCGCGCCGACGCTGCGTCCGGTCGCGGCGAGACGCGCGGGATGCACGAATTCGCCGACCTTCACGCCGGCGACGGTCGCGGCGGATTTCAGTGATGTTTCGAGCGTGGCGGCGTTCCATTCGGCCACGCCGTGGTATGCGGCCGCGAGTGCGCGCAGATGATCGAGGGCGGCGGGTTTGCCGAGGACTTTCGCGGTGGCTTCGGCGTCGAAGGGGAAATCCTCGGTGAAGAAATAGTCCATCCATGCAGGCGCATCGCTGAGTTTTTTCAGTCGCTCGCGCACGAGGGCGAGCACGGGGAGCATCGCGGCGCGCGTGCCGAAAGGGACGCCCGCCTTTGCGAGCCACGGCTCGACTTTCTCCGCGAGTGTTTCGAGCGGCATTTGCAAAATGTACTGCTGGTTGATCCAGTCGCATTTTTCCAAGTCGAATTGCGCGGCCTTGCGATTGATCTGCGCGGGATCGAAGCGCTCGATGACTTCAGCGATGGGCATGATCTCGCGGTCGTCCTTCGGCGACCAGCCGAGGAGGCAGAGGAAATTGCGCACGGCCTCGGGCACGTAGCCGCCCTCGATGTAGCCGTCCACCGACGCGCCCTGATCGCGCTTGCTCATCTTTGTGCCGTCCTTGTTCAGAATGAGCGGGATGTGCGCGTAGCGCGGCGGCGGCGCGCCGATGGCCTCGAAAAGTTCCAGGTGCTTGGGCGTGTTCGAGAGGTGATCCTCGCCGCGGATGACGTGTGTGATCTTCATCTCAAGGTCGTCCACGACATTCACGAAATGGAAAATCCATCCGCCATCGGCGCGACGGATCGTCATGTCGGCCTCGGGCGAACCGTCACGGTTTTGCGATTTGCTGCGGTCCACCTCGATGCGTCCGCACACGAGATCGTCCATCACCACCATCTTGCGCGGCAGGCGGAAGCGCAGTGCCCCATTTTCATCCGCGTACACGTGACCGGAGGCGCGCAGCTTCTCCGCGTGGCGCTCGTAGATCGCGCCGCGTTCACTCTGCAAATACGGGCCGTGGTCGCCACCGACGAGCGGGCCTTCGTCCCAATCGAGCCCGAGCCAGCGCATGCCGTCGTAGATGGCCTGCATCGCGGCGTCGGTGTTGCGCGCGGCGTCGGTGTCCTCGATGCGGAGGATGAATTTGCCGCCGGTGTGCCGCGCGAAGAGCCAGTTGAAGAGCGCCGTGCGCGCGCCGCCGACGTGGAGGTAGCCGGTGGGCGAAGGGGCGAAGCGGACGCGGACTTGTTCAGACATAGGGCGGCGGAGCGTGGGGAAAGTCGGCGTGCGTGGCAAGCGGCGGGGAAATGGAATGCGTCCACCGTCATTCAAAATAGGTGTCGTCGTGGCTGTAGGGCGGGGCGCAGCAGCAGAGGAAGCGGAGTTTTTCACTCGCGGTGATGGTGTGCCACGCGCCGCTGGGGATGAGGATGGCGTCGCCGGGGGCGACTGCGCGGGTGTCGCCGTTGATCTCCATCGTGCCGCGGCCTTCGAGAATGAAGTAGAACTCCTCGCTGAGGCGGTGGCAGTGGCGTTGCGTCGAAGTGCCGGCGGGGACGGTGGCTTCGGCGAGGGATTGGTTTTGCACGGGCGCGTTGGCGCGGTCGAGGATGCTGCGGATGGTGGAGCCGTCCTTGGTGATGAAGGGGGCGTTGGAGGCGATGTTGAGGATGGTCATGCGGGCGATGGTGAATGTCGCCGCGGCCGGCTGGCAACTTCTGCCTCAGCGGCTCGCGCCCGGGCCGTCGCACGTCGGTCATTTTGTTTCGAAAAGGTGGCATCATACGGCCTCTCGGAAATGTGAGTGAGCGTTGCGTGCGCGACGCAGCGGGATGGCGTGCCCCGGGTAGCGCGGGCGTCGATCGAGATGGGCACGCATGAGGACGTCCGGGTGTGTTCCGCGAGACGCGGAACACGGCAGGCGGGACGCCCGCGCTACCCGAGGCAGATCGCCCCCGCTGGAGTCGCTTTATTGATGCGAGACGGCATCACTCCGATGAATCCGCGGAAGTGAGGGCGTGGCGGCGGCGGCGGAGAATGAAGGCGCACTCGTCACTCGACACACCATGCGCGAAGCGGAATAAGTCGCGGACGAAAATGACTTCGCTCCAAGGTTGCACTGCATTGATTACTGGCGCGTCTTCGGGCATCGGGGCGGAGCTGGCGCGGCAGCTTGCTCCGCATGCGCGGGCGCTGGTGCTGGTGGCGCGGCGACGGGAGCGGCTCGATGCGCTGAAGGCGGAGATCGAGCGGAGCGGGATGGAAATCCAGTGTCACGCGGTGGATCTGGCGGATGGGGGACAGGTGGAGGCGATGTTGGCGTCGCTGGCGGCGAGCGGGACGAAGGTGGATTTTTTGATCAATAATGCGGGGCTCGGGGATCACGGGCTGTTCGAGGCGAGCGCCTGGCAGCGGGTGCAGGGGATGCTGGATGTGAACATCAAGGCGCTGACGCGGCTGACGCATGCGTTGCTGCCGGGGATCATCCGATCGGGGCGCGGGGCGATTTTGAATGTGAGTTCGATCACGGCGTATCTGCCGATGCCGATGATGGCGGTGTATGCGGCGAGCAAGGCATATGTGAACAGTTTCACTGAGGCGATTCGCGCGGAACTGCGCGGGACGGGTGTGTCGGTGTGCGCGCTGTGTCCGGGGCCGGTGGCGACGGAGTTTGGAGCGCGTGCGTTGCGGGCCGGGGAGAGCGATGCGGCGCCGGCACCGGATTTTCTGAAGCTGCCGGTCGAGCGGATCGCGCGCGAAGGTCTGCGTGCTGTCGGGCGGAATCAGGCGAGGTGGATACCGGGGCTTCCGCTGGCGGTGCTGATGTTTCTCACGGCGCTGGTGCCGATTTTTTTGCTTCGGCCGTTTCTTGTGCCGCGGAGAAGAGAGGCGGGCAAAGCTTGAATTCTTCGCCGATGATCCGTCTGTTTCCCGGGATGAAGAGCAAGATGATGCGCTGCGCCGGACTGGTATCCGGGGGGCTGTTGCTTCTGTGTGCAGTGGGTTGCGACAAGAAGCCCGAGACGCCGAGCGCGACGCCCACCCCGGCACCGACGGTGAAGCCGACGCCGCCGCCCACGCCGCCGCCCACGCCGACTCCCACTCCCGCGCCTGCGCTTGCGCCGACACCGGAGCCGACGCCGACTCCGGTGCCGACCCCGTACGTGCCGAATAAGACGCTGAATGTGGGCAGCATCTTTAACGGGATCCATTTCAAGGCAAAGCTCGAGACCGTGAATGGCAGGACGGCGACGGTCGAACGGAACAATGCCGACAGCTATTCGGTCGAGGTCACCGTGAAGCTGGCGGTGCCGAGGCCGCACCAGAGCATCGAGGAGCTTGCGAGGCTCAATGACAGGATCGGGGACTTTCTTCCGGGGCTGCAGGCGATGCTTGTGTCGGCAAAAGTTTCACCGGAATTCGGCGAGCTTTACAGGCGCAAGGTGACATCGATCCGCTCGAATCTCGATCGGCTCGATCAACTCATCTCGCGGCATAATTTTTACGACTGTGAGACGATCCTCGAACTGCAGAATGCGAAGACAAAGCGAAAGGCGCTGCTGATCCAGTCGGACATGGACGTGGACACGGATGGGACGGACGGGGACCGGATGCCGGCGTTTGAGGCGGGGTCGCGAACGTTTCAACCGTTTACGAGTTACCGGTGGAAGAAGCGGACGAATGCTCCCAGCCCGTGTCTGCCGATCTGGGAGAAACGGATCGCGGAAAATGAGGCGAAGGCGAAGGATCCGAAGACTTCATCTGCGGAGGTGCAGCGGTTGAGAGCCGACACGGCGCGCCTGCGGATGGAGGTGAAGGATCTCCAGGCACACAGTTTTCTGGTTGCGTCGATGGATCCTTTCATCGTCCTGCCGACGCAGATGTTCACCGGGAAGAAGGCTGGATTCACGCCGCGAATCGGTGATTTCTGCCTGGTGCTTGCGGGGGACACGTTCTATCCCGCAATCGTCGGAGACGCGGGGCCGACGACGAAGATCGGTGAGGCGTCGCTGAAGGTCTGCCGACAGATCAATCCGAAGGCCAATGGTGAGTTTCGCCCGATGAACGATTTGAAGGCTACGTATCTCATCTTCCCGGATTCGGGGGACAAGGAATGGGGCCCGCCGGACTTGAAGGTCTGGCAGGCGCGGTGTGACGTGCTGCTCAAGGAACTGGATGATTATCGCGGGAAGCTTTTCACATGGGAGGCACCGGCGACTCCGGCGGTGGCCGCCGAGGTGCAGCCCGTTCCGGCCTCTGGAACGGCATCACCCGCGACTCCCGCGGCCAACGGGAAACGACCGTAGGGGAATGGCGGTTGCCGAGTGTGGGGTTACTTCGCTCCCCAGCCGAAGAGAACGACGGGGATGGTTTTCAGCAGAATCCGCAGATCTAGGAGAGGCGACCAGTTGTCGATGTATTCCAAGTCGAGCGCCACCCAACGTTCGAAGCTCGTGACGTTATTCCGTCCGCTGATCTGCCATAGGCATGTGATGCCCGGTTTCATGCTCAGCCGGCGGCGGTGGGCCGTGGCTTCGATCCGCTCCACTTCATACATGGGCAGGGGCCGGGGGCCGACGAGGCTCATGTCGCCTTTGAGGACGTTCCATAGCTGGGGCAGTTCATCGAGGGAGGTCTTGCGCAGGAATTTGCCGATCGCCGTGATACGCGGATCGTTCTCCACTTTGAAGACCGGCCCGGACATCAGGTTGAATTTCTGAAGCTCCTCCCGCTGCATCTCGGCGTCCGTTTTCATCGTGCGGAACTTGAACATCATGAATGGCCGCCCGTTCTTGCCGCCACGGGACTGGCGGAAGATGACCGGGCCGGTGGAGCTAAATCTGATCGTCAGGGTGATGATGAGCAACAGCCATGACACGGATGCCAGGAGCATCAGGGCGATGACACGGTCGAGCGTGTGCTTCGTGAGGAGAGCCCACGATACGCTGGGCGCGGCGCGGAAGACGAGCATCGGGCGGGCGCCGAAATGGTCGAAGTCCGGGCGGGCAATGGTGGTCTGCATGAAGTCCGCGCAGAGCCACGCCTCGACTCCCTCGATTTCGCAGGCGCCGATGTATTCCTGGAGGCGTCCTAGTTCGCTATGGCTGCCGACGAAGACGACCCGCTCGGGAGAATGCTTGTGCAGCGCCTCGATGAGGTAGGAAACCGTCTTTGCATCCACGTCGATCTCCTCGACGACTTTGACTTCCATGATCTCCTCGGCCGTGAAGCCGTTGCGGAAGGTGAAGATGTCTGCTGAAGTGCCAACGAGGATCACGTGCTCGCGGATTTCGCCGCTTCTCACCCTGCTCCTGTAGCTCGAAACCGTGAACCATTCTCGTGCGAGCAACAGCGCGGGTGCGAACGCCGCGAAGATCGGCATGACCGCCCGGCTTTCGACCCTGAGCTGCAGGAAGTAGGACGACAGCGCAATGATCAGACCAAGCACGATGCCCGCCCTGCCGAGCTGGCTGAGGCTTCTGCCCGCCGTCTTGCGCTCCGGGTGCTCGTAGTATCCATGGGCGTGGAGACAGATGGGTCCGAATGGAATAAGAACGAAGAGGATCCATTGGAATTCGCTGAATGGCAGGATGGGGAGATCGAAGAGTCCGAGTTCGAAGCCGTGATAGCGCAGCCAATGGGCGCTCCAAAGTGCCATGACCAGAAGGAACGCATCCACGATCTGGAGAAACTGTAGATTTATCTTTTGGCGGCGTCCAATCATCGCGAGGTTCGGCGGCAGAGGGCCGTCACTATATGCACAAACTGCGCTTGTGCGGGAAAAAAATGGGCTCAGCAGTCTTGGGCTGGTGCGAGCACAATGCGAGCGCGGCTCTTATTGCCGACTTGGATCACTTGGGGACCGTGCTCCGACTGTGCTTGTCCGCTGGTCATCGGATACCGCAATGAGCGGGAACTCGTGAAGGAATTCGGTGATGCGCAGTTGCTGGAATTCCGGACTACAGTGGTCGGATTGACAGGCGCGGTTAGCAGCGCACTCCGCGGGGGGGCTGCGGTCGAGCGACTGGCGTTTTCTAGGCATTCGTGTAGCGAATTACACAGGAAGAAAGACACGGTTGGCGTGCTGGAAAGGCAAAGATGTGAATTGATGAAAATACTCTAAATTAAGAACAAGAATGAGTTACGGAGTAAAATGCGAAGAATTCAGGATCGAGGATCGGTACTGGCAGAGCAACTGCTATGGAGCGGTTTCTGCCGAGCATCTCGGCATAACAAAACCAACCAACACTAAGAACATGAAACTGAAATCAAGCAGCAATCCCATACTGAAATCTGCGATCGCATTGACCGCGTGCGCGGGTCTGAACGCTCTAGCGGGACCAGCCCCCGTATCGAAGACAGTCGTCCCAGAGGTAAAACCGTTGTTCACCGGTGCCATCGAAGCCGGGTGGGACTCCCGCTACTACTTCCGCGGTCTGTGGTTCGCCGACAACATCACCTGGGCTGGAGTCAATCTCAGCGTGCCGTTGGCTGACAAGCTGACGCTCGGCGTCGGAGCGCTCTTCACGAGCACCGTCGATACCAGGGTGAACAACACCTTTCTCGACGAGAACCTCGACTACTCGGAACTCGATCTCTCGGTCTCGCTGGCCTATGAGTTCCAGTTTGCGAAGGTCGCTGTCGTCTTCACCAACTACCAGTTCTTCGACGGGTTCAGCGGCACGACCTCCAGCGGCTTCGGGCCTGCGACTGCGTTCGGCCAGGGTGAATTCAACAATCGCTCAGTGCCTGAGTTGGGCATGGTCGTCAGCAAGGCGATCGGCCCGGTGAACGTTTATGGCGCTTACTACTACGACTTCAATATCGGTGGCTCCTACATTGAGGCCGGTGTGGATTACACCTTCAAGGCCAACAATTGGCTCAGTATCGTTCCGTCCGTCAAAGGCGGCTACGGCATGGATTACTACAGCCATGGCGCTCCCGGCGCACTGGCGAATGGCGTACTTCCTAACGGTCCCGGCGTCACCAGCGGCTTTACGCACCTGTTGCTGAGCTGCTCTGCGCCGATCACGATCACGAAGAATGCAGTCCTGAGCCCCTACGTGGCATATAACATCTCCGGTCGTTCCCGCCAGGCGAACAACCTGACTGCCAACGAGTGCTTCGGCGGTGTGAAGTTGAGCGTCACCTTCTAAAGGCTGACTCAATTGCACCGCGTCGATGCCAAGCGATTGCCTCATGTGATGGCGATTTGCCTTGAATTGACGAAAGCAAAAATTACCCCGCTCAGGCGAACGTCGCTTGGGCGGGGTCTTTTTTTTGAAAAGGAGTCGGCTGACGGAGCCTGACGCAGCTACAATTGTAAATTGAGTTCATGGCCGAAGGCCGGCATGATGGAGGCAAGGTGCAACAATCATCAGTCGCAGCAAGACGTCGCGCGGTCGGCGTGAAGAAGTTCTCATCAGCCAGCTTGGAAAGCCCAAGGGTCGTCGCCACGGTTCATTCCGCGGTCGGGTTGCGACTCGCCGCTCGCTTGCAACCTGCGGATGTGGACCTTCTCGAATTGCGGGTGGACGCGCTGGTGGGGCAGCTTGACGCCGTGCGCCGGGAATTGCCGCGGATGCGGCTGCCAGTTCTCCTTACTGTCCGGCATCCAGCGGAGGGAGGTCTCGGAGGATTACGATTGGACCGTCGCAGGAATCTGTTCTCGGAGTTCTTGGAATACGCGACGATGGTGGATGTGGAACTCCGCTCCGTCGATTCCATGCGCGAGATGATTGCGGCTGCGAGGAACCGCGGGGTCAAAGTGGTAGTTTCCGACCATCATTTTCGATCGACGCCGATGGTTGGGCGGATGTTGGAAAGGCGGCGTCGGGCATTTGCGGCTGGGGCCGATGTCTTCAAGATCGCCGCGATGGCTGGTGATGCGCGGTCGTTGGCGCGATTGCTTGAATTCGCGGCACGATGTTCGGGCAGGCCGTTCGCGGTGATGGGGATGGGGCGATTTGGCCAGGTTTCCCGCCTGGCGCTCGCCGTTGCCGGGTCGGTGCTGAATTACGGCTACCTCGACCGGCCGAATGCCCCGGGACAGTGGGAGGCGAGAGAACTGAAGCGCCTGTTTGTCCAACTCGGCGTCTGATTCTTCCGTGCCGCCGCCGAAAGTCAGGCGGCTTGGTTGGCTGGCGCGGCGTTCTGGCTGAGGACGCGCATGAGGGCCGAGTAGATTTCCGAAGGGCCGAGTCCTTTGCTGACGTAGCCGTTTGCGCCTGCCTTGCGAGCGGACTGCATGGCTTCCTCGTCGTAGCCGAGTCCGGTGAACATCACGATGGGGAGCGTGGGATTCTTTTGGCGGACAAGTCCGGTGAGGGCGATGCCGTCAATTTTCGGCATGCCGATGTCGAGTATGATCGCGTCGCAGGGGTTGGTTTCGAGCCAGCCGATGACCTTGGAACTGTCCGAGAGTGAGGAGCAACCATGACCCTTGCCACGGAGGTAGGTCGTCAGGAAGCGGTTGAGAAGGCGGTTATCGTCAACAACGAGGAAGTTCATAGAGTTTGGCCGTGTGTTCTGGATGATTAAGCACCAGTCGTACCAGCCGTGGTCGGTTGTCGTAGATTGGCTGTCTCCCTTTTCAGTTTGCCCCCGGTTTCCGCTGCTATCAAGGGTCAGGGCGATCCATCACGTTGGGAACGGCCCGAGTGCCGATCGGTGGCCGTGGCGGGGAGGGTGCGCCGGAGGTTCAGGATGGATATTGCTTCCCCGCGCCGCGCCGTGGGTGGACCGGGGCGTGGATCAAGACCGGAGAGATATGGCGGCTATGGATTCGGGCCGAAGAAATGTCACGAATATCGTTGACCGCATAGGTGACAGGCCCTTGAGCGTCTTAACCCGCGTTTCTCGCCGCTTGGAGAAAGGGACGACAGCGTGTTGCAGAGGCCGATCGTGGAGTGGTAAGTAATTAGTAATTAGTTCTCCGGGCGTCGCGCAACTAATCACTAATTAGATGTTGGCGCAAAAAGTCTCCAGACAGTCGGTTCAGCGGCGTAAGCGACTGATGATTTCTTGTAAGCTGTTGATCTGCGAGTCGCGCTTTTTTCGTCGCAGACTTTTTGCGCTCACAACTAATTACTCATCACTTTCC
>Ga0105046_10006935_pt1 | contig 17903 bp, 18 predicted proteins | sample MAT03_FD_78385 | JGI IMG/M metagenome (GOLD analysis project Ga0105046, IMG submission 78385) | Freshwater microbial communities from Lake Fryxell liftoff mats and glacier meltwater in Antarctica - MAT-03 (megahit assembly) | ecosystem: Environmental > Aquatic > Freshwater > Ice > Liftoff...
CGATGGGCATACCGTGGTGCCTGTCGGAACCAAATTGCCGTCGCGTGCCGGTGCGGTCACCATCCGCCTGGAGCCGGCGAGCAAACTCATCGAACAACTGCGCACGTGGGGCCTGTCCGGACCAATCGTCGGTTTCAAGTACGAGGCCCGCGACACCGTGCTGGCCTCGGCCGAAGCGTTGCGTCGGCGGGTGGATGCGACCGTGGTGGTTGCCAACAGCCTGTGCGGACAGATGCAGGCGCTGGTCGATGAGCGCGGACCGCAGCGTTTTCCCGACCGCTCCGCATTGGTCGAGGCCTTGGGCGCGCGTCTGGCCGCCCTCGCCCGGCGCTGAATCTGGCGGTTGTCGCCAGCCAGGACCGAATCGACCCATCCGCTGTTTGCCTGAGGTTCAAGTCCAGCGCCGATCAACCGTTACTGCCGCAGGCGGACCGACCACGGAGGGCGTATGTCTGATCAGGCTGCTAACCACATCGACCAGTTGGAGAAGCGCCTGGCGTCGCTGCATGACCTGGGGGTCGATACCGCAGGTTTGCGCAGCCAACTCGCCTTCGCCCGCACGCAGGTCAGCGAAGGCCGCATCGCCGAAGCGTTGAACATCTGCGAAGAGGTCGCCGATACCGCGCGCCGTCTCGCCGATGGTTCAGCCTCGCCGCCTGAGCGGGTGCGCACCGGACGCTTCAGTCGTGATCAGCTGGCGGAGGCGGTGAAGGATCTGCTGTCGCAGGGACTGCTGGCCAAGCTCATGGCCGAACAGCGCAGCGGCCCGGATGTGCGCTTGGAGGCACGCCTTAATTCGCTCGATGAAGGTCTGCGCGGTTACATCGGTCACGAGGCTGACGCGCTGCGGAGTGAACAGCAGGTGTTGCGCGAAGAGCTGGAGCAGATGCGGCGTTCCATCGGCACCGCGGTTGCGACACCTTTTGCGGAATCAGCCCCTGCCAGCGAAGTCGCCAATGCTGGCAAAGAACCTCTGTGGGCCGCGCGCCTGCACAGCATTCTGGTCAAGTCCATCCGCCGTGCCGACGCGCAGGCGGCACAGATTGCGGGCATCGTTCAGCAGGTCGTCTCGCAACTGGGCTCCGCGGCGGGCTCCGCGGCGGGCTCGGCACTGACGGCTCGCGTGGAGGCGCTGCGCAGTGGCATCGCGGATGACCTACGCACGGTGGCAGAACGTATTCCGGCGGCGACGCCAGTGGTCGAGGCGCCAGAGCCCACCTGGTCGCAGCAACTTGGTACGACCTTGCAATTGGTGGCCGAGCGACTGCAGACGGCGCCTGCGGCAGCGAGCATGCCACCAGTGGAAACACCGGTGGAATCAGGCGAACCCGCGTGGTCGCAAGCACTGCGCGATGCTTTGGACGCTGTGGTGACTCGATTGGGCGCTCAGCCAATGACGTTGGTGGCGGAACCGACCCCGGCGGGCGAGCCCGCTTGGTCGGCCACGCTGCGTGAGGCCCTGGCTGGTGCCGAGGCCCGCCATCAGGAACTGCTGGCAGCAGTGGCGGTGCGCGGTCCGCAGTCGGTCGGCGATCCGGCGCTTGGCGCGCAACTCGCCCACGCGTTCGAACGTGGCCTGCATGACCTTGGGAAGTTGCTGTTGATCCAACGTGAAAACCTTGTCGCACCCCAACCCATGGATGATTCGCGCAGTGCATTGAGTCCGGTTACCGCCGCCGAAGACCACACCACGACGCGGGCGGTGGCACATACCACCACTCGCACCGATCGAGCCGCATCGGCGCCGTTCATCGATCACGATGCGATCCGTCAAATGGTGGCACGCGAAGTCGAAGCGCACCTGGGCGCGCAGCACACCTCCGTCATTCCCGGACGTCGGGACGGTACCGAGAAGATCCGCTCCTTGGTCGCGGCCGAGTTGGAAGTCCGTCACGGTGGAGTCGAGCGTGCCGGCGGCAACGATGCCGGTGATCTGCGTGCAGCGCTTCAGCGCCTGCTGCCGGACTTGCTGAATGACGAGTCGGTACGGCGCAGCCTGTTCGCGGTTATGGCGATGGAGGCGGTGTCCAAACCCGGGGTGATGGCCGAACTCACCGGTCTTCGGGCATTCCTCAAACGCGAACTGTCGCACGCGGCTGAAGACCTAGCCACCAAGTTACAACCGGCCTGAGCCTAAGTATGCGAAGCACGACCTCGCGTGTCCGTCGCACGGGCTGGCAATCCGCGGCACAGCCCCATCATGCAGGCATGGATCATTCAGTGTCAGCGCTGCCACATGATCTTGCCGAGCGTCTGCCGATCGGAATCTGTGCCTTCTCAGCAGATGATCGGCTGAGCTTCGCCAATGCGGTCGTACGTCGTCTGTTCGATTCGCCGATGCCACGTGATGAGGCGCGCAAAGCGCTGGTGGTGCGCCTGGGCGAAAGTTGTGCTGGGCTGGCGACGCTCAAGCCCGGCCAGCGCATGGTGGTGCCGGTCAGCGGCAAACTGCTGGAGGTCGAAGCGCAGCAAGGCAACGACGGCGGTCTGCTGTGGCTGGTCAATGACAACAGCGCTGAGCTGCGCCTGCGCGCGCAACTCGCGGAAGAGGCGAGCTTCCTCGCTCACAGCCACGAAGCCTTCATGGTCATCGACCTCGGCGGCGTGATCCGCTACGCCAATGAGTTCTGCGAGCGCGAGCGAAGTTACGACGCCGGTGGCATGGTCGGGCTCAACCTTGCCGATCAGGAAAAGACCTGCGACGCGACCTATCAAAACCGCGAACCGGTGGCGACCGGCGACCTGCGCAAACGTCTGGCCGAGGTGGTGAAGAGCGGGGTGATGCGCTACAATGCGTGGCACCTGCATGTCGATGGCGGTGAACACAGCGTTGAAGTCAGCATGCGTCCGCATCGACTCAGCAACGAGTTGGTAATCCTGGTCACCGCTCATGACGACAGCCGCCGCCTGATGCACCTGCAGGCCTTGTCGCAGGCCAAGGCTGAGGCTGAATCGGCCAATCGCGCGAAATCCGCGTTCCTTGCCATCACCAGCCACGAGCTGCGTACGCCACTGACCGGCATCATCGGCTTCTGCGAACTGCTGCAGCTCGAAAAGACCGATTCGAATCCGCAGACGCTGAAATATCTGCAGTTGATCAGCGACTCCTCGCAGTCGTTGTTGGCGATCATCAACGACATTCTTGACTTCTCGCGCATCGAATCACGTACGCTCGATATCAGACCGGTGAAGGTCGATCCCGAGCAGGTGCTCGACCTGGTGTCGCGCAGCTGGAAGGAACGCGCCGGCGTACGCAGCCTCAAGTTCTCCCGTCTGGCGACCAAAGGCACACCCACCGGCTGCATCTGTGATCCGCTGCGTCTGCGTCAGATGCTCGACAACCTGATCGGCAACGCGGTCAAGTTCACCGATAAGGGCAAAATCGACGTGCGTCTGGAATACCAGGCCGAAACCATCGAGTTCACCATCACCGACAGCGGTTGCGGCATCGGTGAGGGGCAGCGCGACAATCTCTTCAAGGCCTTCTGGCAAGCAGCCGACGCCACCACCCGCGCTGCCGGTGGTGCCGGGCTCGGACTCTACATCTGCCGCCAGCTCGCCGAGCTGCTGGGAGGCAACGTCTGGCTGCACACCAGCGCGCCGAACGGCAGTGTGTTCAAGCTGCGCCTGCCGCAGGTCTGCCGCACCGGCAACGGCAGGATCCGCACCAGCGGCGTCTGGACCAGCGTGCCGCGTGCAGGCGAGGGTGAAAAACCCATCAGCGAGCGTATCGGACGCTGAACGCTCGGCGCTGACGTCACGGTGTTTTGGCGTTCCGCTCGCGGTTACGGGTAGATGGTAGGGGGCGGACGGTCACCGCCTTCGTCCGTCGCTATCCGGAGCCGTGCTGGTCTGGGCCCGGTTTCTTTGGCGGAAACAGCCGCGTCTTCAACGCCGTGGTCTTGCCGCGCATCCAGACTTCTGCCGGATGATGGATGCAGCTGCAGAACACCATTCCAAGCAGGAGCGCGGGGAAGCCAGGAACGAAGGGCAGGAGCAACCCGATGATTCCCAGGGCGACAAGCACCAGGCCAAGAATCGGCAGAAGCAGGCGTTGGTAGAACGGGCGGCGTTGAGTCACGCTACCAAGTACATCACTGTGGATTGGCCGCACAACCCCATCGCAAACACAGTCGGCACACCGGGCCAACCTAATTGTCGCCAGACAAACGCCTCCCCTTGCTGACTGATGCCGAACTGGCGCAGGCCAGCCACTACCTGTTCCCGTCTGCACTGGCGCTGGGCAAACCCAGCAGCCTCCAGCAGCCTCCCACACATCACCGACCCCAAATCATCTTGGCGTAGGCTGCTGATCCGCGCCAAGCTGGCCGACCTGCGCCCACATGACCTGCGCCGTTCCATCGGCTCATGGATGGCCCTGGGCGGTGTTGGCCTGCCGATCATCGGTGCCGCCCCGGAGTCCGATGCTGAAGCAGTGCGGCGTCTCCCGGCTGACCATGTCGGTCGCTTGTCGGTCACAACGCAGACCCCACTACCCAAGGATATCGTTTGACGATATATCGCTATACGATAGGATTTCGCACATGATCCAGGGTTTCGCCTGCCGCCGCACCCAACGACTCTGGACCGAACGCGAAACCGGGCGCTTCCCGCCAGACTTGGCGGAACGTGCCCTTGCTAAGATGGCCCAGCTTGATGCCGCTGGTCGGCTTGATGATTTGCGGGTGCCGCCATCGAACCACCTCGAAGCCCTGAAGGGCGACCGCAAGGGCCAGCACTCGTTGCGCGTCAACGGCCAGTGGCGTTTGTGCTTCGTGTGGACTGCCGCCGGTCCGACCGGAATCGAACTCATCGACTACCATTGAAGGAACCACCTATGCCCAAGCTCGCCCACCCTACGGTATCCGCCTTTCTCCGTGATGAACTCATAGAGCCCCTCGGCTTGACCCAGACCGCAGTGGCCAAGGCCGCCGGCATCCCGCTGGCCCGGCTCAACCAGATTCTCCTCGGCAAGCGCAGCATCAGCGCCGAAACGGACCTGCGCCTGTGTCGCCTGTTCGGTCTGTCTGACGGCTATTTCCTGCGCTGGCAAACCACCCAGGAACTGGCCCAAGCCAAGGATCACCTGGGCGCCAAGCTCGACCGAGTGAAGCCGCTGGTAGCGGCGTGAAGCGGGCCAAGCCGATCCCCATTGGCCGCTACGGCGGCGCTCCCATCCACCCAGGAACCATCCTGCGCGAGGACTACCTCGCCCCGCTGGGCTTGACCGCTTACGCCCTCGCCAAGGGCTTGACGTCCCGCAAACCCGCCTTGGCGAAATCCTCGCCGGTCGCCGCGTCATCACCGTCGACATTGCCCTACGGTTGGCGCGTTATTTCGGCACCACGCCGTTCCTGTGGCTCAACCTGCAATCGTCCTATGACTTGCACGTGGCTGAACTGGCGCACGGCGCGGACACCATCACGGAAGTGGACGTGCGCGAAGCGGTTGCCGTCTAATGGCCGCGAAGGAGCGGGCCACATCGGCAATGTTGACAGCAGGGCAGGCATCCGCTTCTGACCAAGTGCCAGGCACATGGTATATCGGACAAATCGGACAACACACGATCGGAGGATGAATGATGGAAAGCGATTGGCTAGAAAACCCACCCCATAAGGCGATGCTGATTCGTGGTCGATTTGACGCCTGGGTTTTTGGTCGTTGGTTTAATCCGGACTGGCCGAAAGGGCGGAACCGCCGGTAGGCATAGGGTATTCACAGCAATTTTGGTGATCAGTGAGTCCAAAAAAGAAAAACCCCGCAAGGTGTTGGCCTTGCGGGGCTTAGTGGCGCGCCGGAGAGGACTCGAACCTCTAACCTTCTGATCCGTAGGACCGTCTAGACACCCTAACCCGCCTACGTTACAGCATGCCATACCTTGCTATTCCCTTGTAAATTAGCCATTTCTTTGATGCTCCATCCCACTGGAGCTATCCCACGCTTACCCGTCTATCCCACGCAAAGTGGGATGGGCGTGGGATGGGCGTGGGATGGGCGTGGGATAGAAACTGCATTTCAAATGGAGGCAAAACGATGGGCAAGGCGAACCCGGAAAACCGATTGGTCTTCACCGAAGCACGGCTCAAGCGTCTACCGACACCCAAGAGTGGGCGAGTCCGATACCGTGATAACGAAACCCCCGGCCTCTGTCTCTACCTCACGCCGACCATGCGAAAGTTCTACTTCCGCACGCGTGCCGCTGGCTCATCTCTGGAGCTCCCCCTGGGCGAGTGGCCAACGCTGACGGTCGAAGCCGCCCGCCAGAAGGCGAAGGAGATTGCGCCCGATCCCGTGGCTGTTGCCGCCAAGCGCAAAGCGGTGCGCGATGAATCGACCCTGGCAGAGTTGTGGGTGTGGTTCGACCGCCACCACATCGCCCATCTACGCGACTCCACCACTCGCCGTTATCAAGATTCTTGGCGTCTCCATCTGGAACCAGCCCTGGGTGCCAAGCGATTGTCCGCCATCCATCGCCGGGACGTGCAAGCCATGGCCGACAGCGTGGCCTCCAAGAGTGGCAACGGTGCTGGTCGCCACGCCTGTGCAGTATTGTCCGCGATGTACCACGCCGCCGCCAAGGACGATGCCCTGCGCTGGAAAGGCGACATCCCCACCAGCGGCATCCGCCGTCCCAAGGTGGCCAGTCGTTCCCGCTTCCTGCAACCGGGCGAACTGCCCGCCTTCCTCTCTGCCTTGGCCGAGGAACCGCCCCTGTGGCGTTTGTTCTGGACCTGCTGCCTCTTTGTCGGCCTGCGGCGCGGCAACGTGGCCAGCGCCCGGTGGAACGACATCAGCATGGACCTGGGGCAATGGCTTGTGCCCGAAGAACGCTCCAAGACTGGTGCGCTCTTGTCTGTGCCCATTCCCGGCCCGGTGCTGGTGCAGTTGAAGTCCTGGCGTGCTGAACTGCCGACCCGCTTGCAGGAAGCCAACGAAGCCCGCGCCCGCTTATTGGAACGCGGTGACGCGAACGTGCGCGAACGCCTCCCCTTGCTGACGGATGCCGAACTGGCGGAGGCCAGCCACTACGTTTTCCCGTCTGCACTGGCGCTGGGCAAACCCAGCAGCCTCCCGCACATCACCGACCCCAAATCATCTTGGCGTAGGCTGCTGATCCGCGCCAAGCTGGCCAACCTGCGACCACATGACCTGCGCCGTTCCATCGGCTCATGGATGGCCCTGGGCGGTGTTGGCCTGCCGATCATCGGCGCAGCCCTGGGGCACAAAGACCATCGTTCCACTGCCGTCTATGCCCGCCTGAACGATGGCGCGGTTCGCGCAGCAATGGAACGGGCCACGGAGGCGATGCTGGCCGCCGGCAAAGAAGACTAAACACAGCTGCGGAGCGCCGCCACCCGCACCTGGACCCGGCGCCTTTTAATGTTATACATTTACCCATGCGCTTCGTCTGGCAGCCCTGGAACACTGACCACTGTGCCCGCCATGGCGTCATCCCGGCCCTGGCGGAAGCCGTGGTCCTGGCTGCTGACTTCACCGCCGAACCGCTTGCTGATGGCATCCGCGCCATCGGATTCGGCACGGTAAAAGGCCGCCGCTATCGCGCGGTGATCCAATTCGCCGAACCGGACGAAGTGTACGTCATCACCTGCCACCCAGCCGACCGTGGCGGCAGAAAAAACCGAAAGGCCAAACTATGAAACTGCACACCCTCGCCAAGCGTCTCAAGCCCTCTCCCGTCCCGGCCAACGCCGAGGAATACCACGCCCTGCTGAACAAGGCCGCCACCGCCATCACCGGCAAGGCACCTGGGCACCCTGCCCATGACGCCATCGCCAAGCCACGCCGTGGGCGTCCCGCCAAGGGGCAAAAACGCACCAGCGTGCTCACCGCCGTGCGCCTGCCGCTCGCCGTAGCCACTGCCGCAGAGCGTAAGGCGAAGCGCCAGCACCGCACCCTGCACGCCGCCATTCGTGAAGCCGTCACCGCCTGGGCGATGGCCTAAGCCATGCGCTCCAAACCGATCCCCGCTGGCCACTACGGCGGCGCTCCCATCCACCCAGGCACCATCCTGCGCAAGGATTACCTCGCCCCGCTGGGCCTGACCGCCTACGCCCTCGCCAAGGGCTTGCACGTCCCGCAAACCCGCCTTGGCGAAATCCTCGCCGGTCGCCGCGTCATCACCGCCGACATTGCCCTACGGTTGGCGCGTTATTTCGGCACCACGCCGTTCCTGTGGCTCAACCTGCAATCGTCCTATGGCCTGCACGTGGCTGAACTGGCGCACGGCGCGGACATCATCGCGGAAGTGGACGTGCGCGAAGCGGTTGGCGTTTGATGGTATCACAACCATTCGCACAGAAGGCATCGATGAAACCTCGCGCAGAATCGCGCACGTTGAAAAGCCAACCCTTACGGATCGAGATCTCTACTCCACCGGAGCGCGGTTGGTCGCAAAAGGAAGCCATCGCAATCGGCAAGGCAATGCGAGAGGCCTGGGAAGTGGGCCTGACGTTAGCTAATTTCCCCAAGAGCCTCATGGCCCACCGATTTGGCGGACTGCTCGTGATGGCGTGGCAGAGTGGAAGGGAAATCACAAAGCATAAAAATGACATTCGTTGGCCTGATCAAGGCGCAAAATATCGCACCTCGAATCGCATGGCAGAACGGCGACAATTTTACTACCGACTTGACGTGGTGATCAACTCACTGGAGGGGGGCAATATTCCATCTGCCATTAATTCCTTGGTCGATATTGCCACCGGATTATGGAATCCGGCTGGCGGTGACGCCCGCAATCAACGCACCGTCAACCGCAGGGACACCGACAAGGATGGAAAGCGCAAGGCAACGCCCGACCAGATCCGTCTGGCAGCCGAGTGTGCAAAAAAGGAATTGGGCGATGCTCCGCCTCAACAGCGAAAACAGCGCACCCTGGCCATTCTTGAAGAAAAACGGTTGACCACATCATCACGAAGCCTGTCACGATACGTTCCCGAGAAGCGCGGTCGCCCCAGGAAATTCGACAGCAAGAGTTTGACCAGACCTGAGAAATAACGCCAACCTACTTGGCGACTATTGGTCAGCGAGATTATGCGCCAGCAGCCGCAGGCAGCATCAATCCAGATGCAGCAGGTTGCGGGGAGTCTCCCATGCTATCTTCAACCACAACCGTCACCAGCGTATCGCTCACTCCGTTATTCGGCTCTATGCCAAATCGGATGCACGACACCCCATCCGCCGCCGCCTGTATTGGTGTCGCCGCGTGCAGCCTTGAAGTAGACCGCACCTGTAAGCGCCGCTGGAGAATCCCATTCGTCCGCATCGGCAGGAAGGTCCTATATCGTGAGTCTGAATTGATCGCCTTTCTAGACAGTTGCCGAGTGGAGGGCTGATCGATGCCAGTCGCCAGCAAAACGACCCCGGGGACTACAATCTCCGGGATCCACGCCAACGATGCCGACCGTAGCGAAACGCCGCGCCAGACAATGCTGTTCGATCGCGCCGACTTCATCCCCGAGGCGGACGCTAACGAAGCAGCCGAAACCGCACGCCGCGCGGTAGCTCTGCGCGATTTCTTGCGCGAGCATGGAAGCGGCACACTCGAAGCCGCGCTTGCTGCTGCCGGCATGCCGCTGGCTCCGCCTTCGCCCATGCGCGCATTCGTAGTTAATTGCCGGGCTCCCATCGTTGCTATGAAATATGGCTGGGCGATCCCGTCCGGTGGAATTGCGAGGGCTCGCATTTCTATCGCAGCTCACGGCGGAAGAATTGGTCATTATTTGCGGGGTGCGCCATGAGCGCCGGCCCAGCCGTTTCGCTTGCGTGCGCGATGCACAATCGCACGTCACCGTCAGACCTCGCCGCGGTTCATTCAATCATCACGGGCGGCACGCTGGCCACGCAGACCGCCGCTGTTCGCGCCGCGCCTGACCGAGAGGCACGAGTCCGAATTAAGCGTGAGCTGTTGCCGGGCTTCATCGCAGCCGGCTTGTTCACTGAGCGCAACGCCAAGGCATGGCAGGCTGCTTCCGGCCTGATGGTTGCCGATTTCGACAAGGTGGCCGACCTCGACACGTTGCGGGCCAGCCTCGCCACTGATCAGTGCGTGGCGTTGCTGTTCACCTCGCCAAGCGGCAACGGCTGCAAGGCGGTGCTCCGTGTGCCAGTGGTCGAGCCGGATATGGCTCAGCATGCGCGCGCGTTCGCTGCTGCCGAACGATGGGCGAGCGAGGTGCACGGCGCGGACCTCGACCAGACCGGCAAGGATGCTGCGCGGTTGTGCTATCTGAGTAACGATCCCGATGCGCTGCTGCGCCTGGATGCGGTGGCGCTCGATATCGATCGATGGGCGCCGATGCCGGAGCCTGCGCGCGCTACTCCGCCGCCGCCGCGGTCGCGGGAGGTTCCGCCCGGTGAGGCCACGCGCCGTGCTGGTGCCTACCTCGACCGGCTGCCACCGAGCATTGCGGGCCAGCATGGGCACGATGCTTTGTTCCGCGCCGCCGTGGCTGTGGGCTGGGGCTTCGATTTGCCAGACGGCGAGGCCATGCCGCTGCTGGAGCGCTTCAACATGCGGGCCGATCCACCTTGGGATTCCGCCGACCTCGCGCGCAAGCTGGCCGAGGCCCGGACCATCCAGCATCGGGAGCCGCGCGGCTGGCTGTTAGACGCCGAGTCCACACGTGCTGAGGTGCGCGCTACAGCCGAGCCAGCTCCGTTTGCATCTGAGCGCCTAGTTGCCGAGCGGCTGGCCGGTGGTGCGTTGCGTCTCGCCCTGCGCTTTGTGCCCGAGGGGCCGGCGACCGGGTGGCGGCGCTGGGATGGCTCGACCTGGGCGCCTGCGCCCGATCCGGTGCCGGTGGCGCTTGCTGCTGCGGTCCACGCTGAGGCCGGCGCCATGATCGCGGCTGGTCTGCTCGACCTCAGGACTGCGCGCGCCTTAGAGTCGACCGCCTGCATGCGTGCGATTCTGGCGCAGCTACAAGCCCGCGAGCCGATGCGCTTTGATCCGGCGCAGCTCGACCCGCCGCGATCATTGGCCACGTTGGGCGCGCGCCTCGACTTCGAAACGGGCGCCCTGGTCCCGGCGACACCAGACGGGCCCGCCTTCCTGCATCGGGCAGCGGTGGCCTATGAGCCTGCCGCACGGCATCAGTTGTGGGATTCCGTGGCGGCTCACGTGGCGGCGATGCCTGGAGGCGACACGGTGCGCCGATTCCTGGGCGCTTCGCTGGTTGGCATCCCGCCCGACCGCAAGTTGCTGGTGCTGACCGGCGAGGGCGGGGACGGCAAAGGGACGCTGCTGCGATCCTGTGTTGCCGCTCTCGGCGGATTCGGTGCCGTGTTGCCTGCCGAGGCCCTAGCCGGCGATGGGAAAGGGGCGCACGGACACGAGCTCTTGGCTGATCTGTGCACGGCACGACTGGCCTATGCGTCCGAGGTGCCGCCCGATCTCGATTGGCCGCTACTTAAGGCGTTGTCGGGTGGCGACCCGCGCAAGACCAAGCGAATGCACAGTCGTGGATTTACGGTGCAGCCTCGCGTCTGGCTGGCCATGGCGACAAATAACGAGCCGCGCGTGCCCGATGCCGCCGCTGCTGATCGGGTTGTGCTGATTCGTTGGCACAAGCCCGCCGAGCCCGACCCCGATATCGTGGCGACCATTGCATGCCCTGGCGCGGAACGGGACGCGTACCTGCGCGCCTGCCTGGGATGGATGGTGCGCGGTGCTGCCGACTTTCTGCGTGATGGCTTGGGCGTGCCCGACTTTGCCCGGCCCAAAGTAGAGCCGGAAGGGCTGGCAGGCTGGTGGGCCGAGGCCACGGAGGCCGGCATCATCCGCCCTGGCCAAGCGTGGTCCACGTTTGCCGAGCTTCATCTGTTGGCCAGTGAATGGCATACGATCCACGACCGTGATACGCCACACGCCAAAGAGGTGGGCGCATTCCTGTCCTGCCGTCTGCCATCAAGCCGGCGCGGGCCAGACAAGGCAAGGCACTACAAAGCGGCGGTGGTACATGAAGGAACATGAAGGAAATCGTCTCTCTATACGTATAGAAGAAGACGGTTTTGATCGTGTACCTTCGTGTACCTTCGTGTACCGACTGAATTAACTGTGTGTTCGCTTCCCTGTAGGGAGCGACACCAGGGGAACGGAACCGGAAAGGCGAGGATGATTGATCGCACAACGCCGAGATGTTTAGGCGAGGACGGACTGAGATCCGGGAACTAGCATCACCGCGATCTATTTTCCGACAACAAATGCGATTGATTAGACTCCATCTCCTTGATTTGTGATTCTAGCTTGGCCTCCGACCGATCGATCCAGAGCCTGCCCTGTGAACGAATGCTCTTTGCTTCATCTGATTCCTCATAGGACGACAAGGCCATGCGTTTTCTGATAGGAAAACTAACGGAAAATACGATTAGCACGATTACTGCATAGACAATACCCAGGCCAATATTTATTGGCGAAAGCACCGCAATCGGAAGAACGAACGGCACCACCTTCCAGAAACTATTCGCATTCCTGTCCCACTCTTCCAGGGCAATTTGTCGGCCCCGGGCAATCTTCTCTTCCGTCATTTTGGCAATGTCTGACTTGGTAAGATGGAACTCATCTCGCAGCTTCCGCACCTGTGATTCCGCATGCTCGGAAATCTCTCTTCGTCTCCTTTCTAGGGCGGCTTGCTGATCCGCCTCCCGCTTTCGCCGAAGCTGTTCCTGTGCAATCAACTGTCGATCGACCCTTCGGCAATCTTCTCGTAGAATCTTTTCGGCTGAATCCCGAATGGCGATGACCGCTCCCTCTACGCCACACCGAAACCACTCTTTCCCCTCATGGTGTTCCTCCAGATGTTTATGCGCTCTGCCCTCAACCCACTGCGGATCGATTACCAAGGCGGCATACTCGACCGAAAACTTATGCGGTATGCCGGTCCCCTCCAGTTCCTTGGCTCGTTGGTCGGGGGTGTTGGTGGTGAAGCCCACTTTGACCAATGACGGCATCGCCTTATTGCACATCACATAGACCCAACCAGCAGCCCTATCGACCTCTTCCGCATGCACACGCTGCGGTTTCTCGAAAGCTTGCTCTCTAATGAAGCTGACGGGGTCATGCGGAGGAGTTTGTGCCATGACGTTGGCGGCCTTTGCTTTCTCCAAACGTTCAAGGATCACTGAGTGTGGATTTTGGGTGACCGCTGATGGCCCAAAGGAAATTCCGCAGTGTCGGCATCGATGATCCAGCACACTTATTGGCGCATCGCACTTGGAGCATGTGGGCATTGGTTCCCCTGAGCGCTGACAAAGCCTCCTCAGCATGAGGAGATGCTCGCCTTAACTCAAGGCGTAGAAGCCAAAGGACCGGGAAATTTGCAGGGGGGCCAATCGCGCACGATTTGTCGCTGAAAACACAGGGAAAAATTTGGCGGGTAACAAGCATATTGAGTGGAGGCGAAGTGGTGCCCTACGCCCCATACCTACCGATATTACCACGGGCCGCGCCGCCCTGCTCTCGTGCGCATGTATCGTCATTAGTTATCGAACGATTGCAAACGAGGTATTGGCAACCAGTTGCGCCCCAAACCTCGTCCGACTTCCGTTCAACGACCCATCCCGCGATGCGCTGGGGTGCTTACCTTTCCCAGGTGGGATAGGCGTGGGATGGGCTTCCAAGACACATTCGGCACCAAAAGAGAAACCCCGCAAGGTGTTGGCCTTGCGGGGCTTATTGGCGCGCCGGAGAGGACTCGAACCTCTAACCTTCTGATCCGTAGTCAGATGCTCTATCCATTGAGCTACCAGCGCAGATCCTACGTCAAACGTGGGCGCGAAGCATAGGGTGATGGTCCCGTCGTCAAGTTCCCAGGAGGCCCGGTCCAAGTTTGTGGGGTTCAGACCGCAGGTGGCTCATCACGAATCCGCGTGGCAGGTCGTTGCTGGCCAGCTTCCGGTTACGCTTCCAGACCCTGGTGACTGACGGCAGTGCGGGGATTTGCCCGGCGCCTAGGGTTGCCTGTTGGGGGACCGGCCTAGGCTGCCGCGCCTCCAACGACCACATGCTCATCGTCATCGACAACTACGACAGCTTCACCTGGAACCTTGTCCAGTACCTCTGGGAACTCGGCGCGCAGGTCGAGGTCTATCGCAATGACGAATTGACGGTCCAGCAGGTGATGGCCAAGAAGCCGGAGCGCCTGCTGATCTCGCCAGGCCCGTGTTCGCCGACCGAGGCCGGCATCAGCCTCAATGTGATCCTTGCAGCGGCGAAGCAGCGCGTGCCATTGTTCGGCGTGTGCCTGGGCCACCAAGCGATCGGTCAGGCGTTCGGCGGCGTGGTGCGTCGCGCCGATCGTCTGATGCATGGCAAGACCAGCGAGATCCGCCACGACGGTCACGGGGTGTTCAGCAGTCTGCCGACGCCGTTCACCGCTACGCGCTATCACAGCTTGGTGGTCGACGATGCGCTGCCGGCGTGCCTGGAGCCCAGCGCGTGGACCGTTGATCGCGGTGAGCTGATGGGCTTACGGCATAAAGAACTGCCGATCGAAGGCGTGCAGTTTCATCCCGAGAGCTTCCTCACCCAGCACGGTCACCAGATGCTGCGCAACTTTCTGGAGGGCCGGCGATGAACCTTCCCGAAGACCATCAGGGCCTGGACGACGCGGTGGACTCGGTGAATGCGCAGACCGCGCAGACCGCAGCGACGACCGCGCCGGATGATGCCGTGCCGCTGACCACGGACGCTGATTCAGCAGACCTCAGTGGTGAAGTCCAGCCGACCCTCGGCGAAGCGCTCAGCGATCCGCTGGTGGAAACCATCGATGCGGCGGACCTGAAGAGCGGTGAAGCGCCGGTCAGTGATGAGCCGCCAGTGGCTCCGGATGTCAGCGATCTGCCAGCGGCCGAACTGCGCGCTGCGGTCGAGGCGGTGTTGTTCGTCGCCACCCGGCCGCTGACCATTGAGCGCCTGCAACGAGTGTTGCCGGGAACCAGCGCGAGCTACCTTGAAGGATTTCTCACCGGCCTGTCGACGCGCTACGAACGTGAGCGGCGTGGCTGGGAACTGCGGCACATCGCCGGTGGCTGGCAACTGCTCACGCGTCGTGAACTGTATCCCTGGGTACGTCAACTCGAACGTCGTGAACTGCCGACCAAACTCTCGAAGAGCGCGCTCGAAACCTTAGCGATCGTTGCGTACAAACAGCCGATCACGCGTGGCGCGATTGAAGATGTTCGCGGTGTGCAGTGTGGACCAGTGCTGCGTCAGCTGATGGATCTCAAGCTGGTGCAGGTCGTCGGTCGCGACGAGGAGGCCCTCGGTCGTCCATTGCTCTACACCACCACCGATGCATTTCTCAGCCGCTTCGGTCTGGGGCGCGTTGAAGATCTGCCTCGTCGCCACGAATTCGGAGCTTAAACCCGATGGCCACGCCGCGTCCGGCGAGCAGGAACTGACCGGCGATGGGACGCATCGGCTATATCATCCTGGTTTCGCTGCTGGTCATCGGTGGCGCCTACGTGTTCTGGCCGACTGGCGAACCGGAGCGCGATCCGCCGCTTTGGCGTGGTGAAATGCCGACCCGTTACCGTCTGGTTGCCGGTGGCCTGTCCCAGGAGGTCGACGGCGAGCAGGTACGTATTGGCGATCTCGAACGCCCGCTCGATGGCAATCTCCATAGCATGTTGTGGTCTTTCGTGCGTTCGCTGACGGTGAAGGAGAGCGTCGCCATTCCGGCGGCAGAGGACCGCCTGGGTGAGTACGGGGTAGGTCCAGGGCGCGAATTGTCAGGTGATGGCCAACAACTGCGCTGGGGCGGCAGCGGGAACGATTATTACGTGTGGGATGGCCGACGTTTGATCCCGTGCGGCAAGGACATCACAGATCGGTTTGATGCGCTCGCGCGGCGGTTGGATCGGGCGGTGCTCATCGATCTACCTCCGGTTCGCGGTGTGATCGTCGATGGGTTGAGCCTACGGCTTGATGGCGGTGGTTGGCGTGACGCGCTGCACAGCGAGCGACCGGATTTCAATCGCCGCATCAACAAGCTCTACGATCTGCTCGAACGATTGCGCTTGGATGATCTCACGCGTCGCACGGCTCCGTTGGCACCGCCGCTGCATCAAGTGCGCTTGAGTCATCAGGACATCACGGCGCCAGAACGACTTGTGCGTGTGTGGTCAGCGACGGACGGCGACGGCGGGCTGCTGCAAGTCGACAGCCTGCCGGTGCAGCGTCTGGTCGCTGCCGATCTGGCGCGTTGGCAGGCGGTGATCGCGACCTTTTCCGGCGACTATCTGTTCAACCTCGAAACCGAGTTCGCTCTGCGCCCGCTTGGTGAAATCCGCGTACATGACAGCGATGGCCTGCGCTTCCGTTTGGAGAAACACGGCCTGAACGATGTCCAGCATGGTCGCAGTCAATGGGACGTGGTGTGGCCAGGGGGGCGCGAGGCGGCGAGCGAAACTGCGGCCGCCATGATCGCCATGGCGCTCGACGAAGTGGCGGTGCGTGATCCCAATCGTCGCCAGGCCGGCGACCTGCCGCCAGCGACAGCGCGTCGTCTGACCTTCGTCTTCAAGATCGATCAACGGACGTTGGAAGTCGCCATTGATGGCGAGCGCATCTGGAGCCCGACGCATGTGGCGACCGCGATTATGCTGCCGGACTTGCTGCGACGACTGGTGCCCGATGACATGCTCGACCAAGCGCTCACCCTGCGCGGTGCCGAACGGGTGGTGAAGATCCAACGCCAGTGGCATCAGGGAGCAGAAGCCGGCCGCAGCGAGGTGGTCGCGGTTGCCGCCGGTACGGGAACGGTCGAGGGCTCCTGGCGGCGCACCTGGCCGAAGGATGCCGGCGGTGGCATCAGCGCCTTGGCCGTCGATCGCTTGGCCCGCGCGTTCTGCAGTGCCCGCAGTCTGTCGGTACGTCTGCCGACCGCCGCGGATCGCGCGGTGATCGCTGCTCCGACATTCGAATTGGACATCCGCTTCGCTCAGGCGCAGGTGCGCTTGTCCAACGACCACAGCCGGCTGGGCGATACCACCGACCAGGATCTCGGTTTTGCGTTCGCGCCAGAAGGTGATCGTTGGCGGGCGGTCGAGAAGGAGAGTGGCATCAGTCATCTGGTTGATGCGGAGTTGCTCGACCTGCTTCAGGCGCCACTCACGGATGATCTGGTCCTGCCGCTGGTACCCAGTCAGGTCACGCGCATTGAAATCACCGGTATTTCTGGACGTTTCGCCGTGATCCTGCGCGGTGAGGTGTGGCTGGTGCAGACGCTCGATTCCACCGGTCGACCCGTGCAGGATCCGCAGCCTGCGGAGGTGGTGGAGGTGCGTCGCTTTCTTCGCCTCATCAACGGACTGCGGGCAATACGCAGTGATCCGACGGCGAGTGCCTTTGCCGCCGACCAACTCAGTGGCTCGGTAGTTTTCGTCTATCCAGGCACCGGCGACGCCAGCGTTCGGATGACGCTCAACCTTGGCCACGTGCAAGGCGGTGAACTGCCGGTGGTGGTGGACGGCGCGGGCGCGCGCAGCCTTGTCGGTGGTCGGCAGTTTCTGGGGGCTGATTTGCTGCCGGCGTTGTTGCCGCCGGTAAAACAATTCCTGGCTGACCCGACGAACGCTCCGACGAACGCTCCGGTGAAACCGGCAAGCCCATGAGTCTGAAACAAGAAGTGTTGTCGGCGCTTGCGGGTGCGGGCCTGTCGCCGCTGCACCGGTATGGGCAGAACTTCATGATCGATGCCGCGGCGTTGCAGACGCTGGTGGCGGAATTGGCGTTGTCCCCTGAGGTCGCAGTGGTCGAGGTCGGCCCAGGTACCGGCGTGTTGACCGCACGTCTTTTGGAATTCGGCGCGCGCGTCACCGCGGTGGAGATCGACCGAGGTCTGCACGATCTGCTCGCCGGACGTTTTGCGCAACAGATCCCA
>Ga0105046_10006940_pt1 | contig 17893 bp, 17 predicted proteins | sample MAT03_FD_78385 | JGI IMG/M metagenome (GOLD analysis project Ga0105046, IMG submission 78385) | Freshwater microbial communities from Lake Fryxell liftoff mats and glacier meltwater in Antarctica - MAT-03 (megahit assembly) | ecosystem: Environmental > Aquatic > Freshwater > Ice > Liftoff...
ACGAGATGGATCTCGCGCACTGCGATGCGCGGTTCCGGTGCACGTGGAACCCCGAGTGCAGCCACGGGAGCATCCCGACGGCCTGCTCCTCGTCGAAGAGGTCCAGCCGCATGAGCAGCCGCAACACGGCGCGGCGGAACCGACCCCGTTAGAAGTTCCCATCCCTCATAGGCCTGCAAGGCAATCTTAGCCTGCGCGCCCGCTGCGCGGCGTCAGTATGACCCAAAAGCCCCCCGTCGATTCGACGCACGCGCATTGACGGTCGCGGAAACCGATGCGCGCATGACCTCATCGCGACGGCCGAGTGCATCCTCGAATCGCGCGGACTCGCCGTCACGGTCACGATCACCGTCAACGCGGACACGGACGAAACGGTCGCGCTGCGGATTCGCGCCGTTTACCTGCCGCTGTTCGCCGGGACGAATCGCCGCCGCCGTGCGGCAATATCGGCGGCCCACCACGAAGGCGCTGCCGAGGACGCGCTGGCATCGTTTACCAAGCGGGGAGTGCTAAAGAGCCTCCGTGGGGTCGGCAAGCGATGTCATGGCGGATGGGCGCACGAATCGTCGCCGCGCCACAAGCATCAATGTGGCCAGCCCGAATCCCATGAGGGCGACCGTAGACGGCTCCGGTGTAATTGTGGGCCCCCTCAGCTGTGCGGCAATGAAATCAAACGATAGGTCTTCGGACGTCAGCGACAGCCTGCTCGTTCGAATGGTGAAGTCAAATTCCCTCCAGCCGTCATATCCATCGGCGACGCATGTACGACCTGCGTGAGAAGCGCCTGCGAAGGCAGGGCCACCATCTCGTGCTAGGTCCAGTGGTATAGCACAGCCAAGCAAACCCATAGAGCTCGATCCGCCTGACCCGGACGACCAAGGCCCCCACAGGTACGCATTGATATCGGAAAAGTTGTAAATATACGAAAAGTGCCAGCCTGCGTCAAAGGCATATGTGACACCCCGTATCGCATTCGGGACTAACGGCGGCGTGAAGTTTCTCTGGTCCACATTCCCGACCACTCTGACCGCGTTTTGCTGAAGATAGCCAAAACCACTCCAGTCAGATCGGAATGCCGATCGCAATCGTTCTGACGCCGCAAGTGAGTACCCCCCGATTCCGAACAGCGACGTTCGATCTGTCGACGTGTTCCGAAAGCGGACCGTCCAGCGATACTCGTCGGACGCTAATTGCGAAAAACTCACAATCGACGATTCCACAAATGGTGCGCTCTGCGCTGTTGCGTCGGCAGCGGCCAGCGCCGCGAACACACCCACAATCAAAGCGGAACCAACGGCAGATATTTTTCGTCTAAGTCTATTCACCGAAGAGTCCTTTAAGGGGGAAACAAATTCAGTCGCAGTGCGCCGAGGTTACGGCGTTGCCCCAAGCCGCGCAAGGACCGGCGAGCGGGTGGTGGAGCGCCTCCACCCCGCTGCAGTCCTCGCTATCTGAGGCCGCAAGCGACATCGCAGGGGAGGCTACCAAGCCCCCGGTGTAGAACCGGTGTAGAACCGAAACACGAACGCCCCGCCGAAGATCCGCGGGGCGTTTCGTATGTCGTTGTACGCCATCACCTTATGAATAGCAGGAGAGGGGCTCGAACCCTCGACCTCACGATTATGAGTCGTGCGCTCTGACCAGCTGAGCTACCCTGCCCCACGACGTACCGCTCATATCCCAAACGCAAACGGCCGGCCCTGGTGGGACCGGCCGATGCGAAATCCTTCACCCATCTCTTATGGCGGGGGCGGGATTTGAACCCGCGACCTTCGGGTTATGAGCCCGACGAGCTACCAGGCTGCTCCACCCCGCGTCAGAAAACGGAACCTAGTGGCCGAACGCGCCCAGTCAACCCCTTGCGCCTCGATCGGACTACGTTCACCGCCAGCGCGGTCGCGTTTCAGCGCGACGTGGTATCAGCAGCGCGACTTGACGTGTCGGCGGCGCTGCCAGCGCCGTTCCCCACCCAGTACAACAGCTCCTTCCCACCGCGCACCATCCCAAACTCCTCGCGCGCAACGCGCTCCAAACGCGCATCGTCGGTGGTGAGCACCTTGTACTCGGCGCGCAACGAATCCACGTCCAACCGCAGCTGCGCCACCTCGGCGTCGAGCGTCGCCCTACGACTCCTCTGCGACCAGAGGTCGCGCGTGCCATACTCGCCGCCCTCGATCGTGAAAACGCCCACCGCCAACGCGCCGCCGATCCAGGCCACGCGTCGCACGAACACGCGACCGGGTTTCTCCTTGGCCGGACTCATCGACGTGATCCTTACAAACCGTAGAGCGCGCCGCCGGGATACTCGGCGTAGCCTTCCAACTGCTCTTCGATGCGCAGCAACTGGTTGTACTTCGCGACACGATCACTGCGCGACGGTGCACCGGTCTTGATCTGTCCGGCCTGCGTCGCCACCGCCAGATCGGCGATGAAGGTGTCTTCCGTTTCACCAGAGCGATGCGAAATGATGGCGTTGTATCCAGCCGAACGCGCCAACTCCATCGCCTCGAGCGTCTCGGTGAGGGTGCCGATCTGATTCACCTTCACCAGGATCGCGTTGGCGATATCGTTCTCGATGCCCTTGGCCAGGATGGCGCTGTTCGTGCAGAACAAATCGTCACCCACCAACTGGCAGCGATCACCGATACGCTCCGTCAGCACTTTCCACCCGTCCCAATCGTTTTCCGCCATGCCGTCTTCGATCGAGACAATCGGATAGTCCTCAAGCCATCCTTCGTACAAATCAACCATCGCCTTCGGCGTGCGCGCAGCCGCACCGCTCTTGTGAAACTGATATTGCCCGTTGCGAAAGAGTTCGCTGGCCGCGACGTCGAGCGCGAGGGCGATATCCTGACCAGGCTTGAGCCCCGCCTCTTCGATCGCTTCGATGATGATCTTGAGTGCGTCTTCGTCGCTGCCGAGGTTTGGTGCAAAGCCGCCTTCGTCACCAACGCCGGTGCTGAGCTTGCGTGCGACCAGCACTTTCTTGAGCGCATGAAAAACCTGTGTACCCATGCGCAGTCCGTCAGCAAAGTTGTCGGCGCCAACGGGCACGATCATGAACTCCTGAAAGTCGACCGTGTTGGTGGCGTGCGCACCGCCGTTCAGGATGTTCATCATGGGCACCGGCAATGTGCGCGCCATCGGGCCACCGAGGTAACGATACAGCGGCAATCCCACTTCCATCGCACCGGCACGCGCGACGGCCATGGAGACGCCGAGTAGCGCGTTCGCGCCCAGGCGACCCTTGTTCTCCGTGCCATCGAGATCGATCATCGCGCGATCGATAGAGATCTGGTCGGTGGCATCCATGCCTTCGAGCGTTTCCGCGATCTCCGTGTTGACGTTGTTGACGGCGTTTAACACCCCTTTGCCCCCGTAGCGCTCCGGATCACCGTCACGCAGTTCGACGGCCTCCCGCTCGCCCGTGCTGGCACCGCTTGGGACAGCGGCGCGGCCAGCGCTCCCAGTTTCGAGAATCACGTCCACTTCGACAGTGGGATTGCCGCGCGAGTCGAGAATCTCGCGGGCTGAAACGGAAACGATGGTAGACATGACTGGGGAGTTGGGGATGCGACGCAGTGATGAAGCGTTGACGTTACGCGGAAATTTCTTGCCCGATAGGTGCCGAACGCGGGGAACGGCGTGGTTCGATCGACGGTGTCACGCCAAACTCGTCGCGCAAGCACTCGGCCATGCGCGCTTGGGTCTGGTCGGCCAGAGCCTCGCGATCATCGTACGTTAACCCTTCGGTAGGAATCGGGTCCAGCAGTTGAATATGCACGACGCCGGGCGATGCGCGAAATTCGCCGCGCGGATTGACGGCAATGGTGCCATGAATCACGACCGGCACGATCGGCACGCCGGCGGCAATGGCCAGCACGAAGGGGCCCTTCTTGAATGGGCGAAGCGCATACCGTTCGCCGCGGGTGCCTTCGGGGTACACGGCCACCGACTGACCAGCCTGGATCTTCTTCGACGCGTCGTCGTACGCACCGAAGGCCGCCTTCAGATTGTCGCGATCGATGTAGATGACGCCCACGGCGCGCGCTGCAGAGCCAAAGAGCGGGATGTTCTCCAACTCACTCTTGGCGACGAAGCCATACTGCGGCAACACGTCGTACATGGCGAGAATGTCAAACCAGCTTACGTGATTGGCCACAAACACGCGTGGCGACCCAGGTGCAAGCGGATCGTTCCCTTTGCGAACAACCGTGACACCCGCGGCGCGCAGGATCCAACGCGCCCACCAGACCGGCGCGCGTTCGAACACGCTTCCGGGGCGTTTTTTGACACCGATCACTTCAGCGAGCAGTACCAAGCTGCCGTACATGATCGTGCCAAGCAGTAAGATGACGGCGGTCAGGGCAGTGCGAATCATTACTCCGTAAAGTGATCGTGTCCGGAGTACTTATCAACGCGTGTCGTGGACTTTTTTGATTCCGAATGCGCCGGCATGTCGGAGGGACGAGCCGCAGCGGCGTTGGCCGCGCTTTCGAAAACCACATTGACCGCGCCGTTCGGATCAACGTCGCCCACGCGGCCGACTACAGTCAGTGGCACGGCGAACCGCACGGGCCATGTTCTCACCAGCTCCTGAGCCGCCTCTAGCGGCAACGCGGCCAACAATTCATACTCCTCGCCGCTCACCAGCGCATCAGCAACACTGATGCCCTCGCCCAAAGGAATGAGACGCGCGTCGATCTCAAGGGTGACATGACTGGCGGCCGCCATGTGGCGCGCATCGGCTACCACACCGTCCGAGATATCAAGCATTGCATGCGCGCCGGCCGCGGCCAACGCTTGGCCCTCAGCAAGTCGCGGCATGGGATTCCCAAACCGACTCCGCGCCCAGTCACTTGGCACGTGTCCTTGGTACCACTCACGTATCGCGTTGCCGGGACCACCAAGCTGTCCGGTCACGACCAACACGTCACCCGGAACGGCCCCGCGCCGAGGGACGGCGCGGACCGCCGAACCGATCACGGTGGTGGTGATCGAGAATTGCTCGGCGCGCGTGAGGTTGCCGCCCACGATACGGGCACCAGCGTGCCGCACGACCTGCGCGATGCCGTCGGCGATGTCACCGAGTGCTGCGCGCCACGCATCCGGCACGGCAAACGCCAGCAGCAGCGCCTCCGCATTCGCACCCATGGCCGCCAGATCGCTCAGCGCCGCCGCTGTCGCGCGCACGCCGATCTCGCGCGGCGTAATCCACGACCGCAAGAAGTGCGCGCCCTCGACGCAGGCATCCACGCTCACCACGCGCCGACGATGCTCGACGTCGGGCAACACCGCCGCATCATCGCCAATATCGACCGCAAGATCACCCCACTGTTCCATGAGCAGGCGAATAGTATCAAACTCACGACCCGGTCCCATGGCTTGGTGTGCGCGATGGGCGTGATGTGATTCCATCAGGGAACCCCGCCGTCGCCTGCGCGGCGCAAACGCACCAAACCATCGGGCGTGGCCAACCAGATCCAGTCTTGCGCAAGCGCCACGTCCAGCACCGGCCCTGGGATGTCGCGCGGCGCGGCCAGCACGCGCACACCACCAGCGCGTTGCAGCACAAGCATGCCATCGGTGCCCACCATCACGATGGAGCGGTCGTCCATGGCCAGACGGGTAAGCTGCCCCACCTGGGCCACGTCGAGCGCCATCAGACGTGTGGGCTCAAACGCGCCACCTGGACGCAGCTGCAGCACGCCGTCGTTCGCTCCCGCCAGCAGCACCGAATCGCTCCACGCCAGCGCGGTGACGCGACGGCGCAGCGCCGGATCGACGCTACGCGGTTGGGTGAGTTCGCCGGTTGGCAACAGCGCAACAAGACCAGCTTCGGTACCGATCCACAGCGTGTCGCCAATAAACTGCAGCGCGTACACGGGCGTATTCTCCAACAGGCGCGCACCAATGCCGCCAGACCGCGCATTGCGCGCATTGATCGAATCGGTCACGTACACCAAGCCGCGTGCCGTACCCACCCATGCGCCGTCGCCGCGCGGTGCGATGGCGAACACACGATCATCCGGCAACCCGTCAAGCAACGTCCAACGCGCCATGGCTTCGGTACGGTCGATGAGGATTCGCACAAGGCCGCGGTCCGTGCCAATCCACGCGCGCTGCGCACGCACGGCGAGACTCGTCGCGCGCACGCCCAGCAGCGGCACGGCGATCGTGCCATCGATCCAGCGCCAGCGTTGCAGATCATTGGTGGCGAAGCTCACGCCTCCGCGCAGCGACGACATGCCAAGGCCCGCGGCCCAGACCCCACCGGCGCCAAGGGCCACCGCACCAACGCCTCGTTCCATGAGGCCATAGCGCAACGGCGTAGCTTGCTGCACCGCGGCATCGACGCGATACAGCCCATCACCGTTCGTACCGAGCCACACATCGTTGGGTTGGTCGGGCGCGATCGCACCGGCGACCACTTGATACGGACGCAGCGCGCGATCGCTCTGTTGTGATCGAAAGAGCAGCGGCGATCCGGAACGCAGTGCAGGATAGCGCGTGTAGACCTCATTCAGCGTAGACGGCACGATGTAACTGCCGGCCACGGGCGGCCCCGAGACGGACGTAACGCTGCCAATGCGCGACAGGCGCGACCATTGCCCCGACGCGCGCACGTACGCGTCCCCGCCCGCGGCCTTCGCAAACACGATCGCGTCGGGTACACCGGTGATCATGGTGCGCTGCAGCTGTTCGGTTTGCGGTCTGTACATCAACACCGCTCCGGGTACACCAATCCATACGGCATCTTCGCCAGGATCGGCACTCATGAACGTGATTTGGCCATCCTGCAAGCCACCGTCTCTGGCGAGCGGCGCAAGCCAGCGATCGAACAACCGGTCGTAGACGCTGATGCCGCCGGTGGTTGCCGCAAAGACGTATCGCCGGGAGACGCTCACGGCGCGCACATCTGCAAAGGTGCTGACGACGCGCACCTCATCGCGTTGGCTCACGATCTGCCCGTCGCCTCGGCTGCTCCCTGCACTGCCGCCACCCGGTGGCACGCAGCCGATCGCGAGCGCCAGCACGGCGGCCGTGGCGCACAAGAACACGTGCTCACCTGGACGTCGCGCATCAGACGCTGCAACACGCTGGGCAACACGCGGGGCAGCACGCGGGGCAGCACGCGGCAGGGTTGGCACCTTCATAACGCGCCGTTCACGGCATCCGGCGCCCGCAGATCAGCCAGCACACCGGGAGGCGGCAGCAGTGCTCGTTCTATCTGCCGCCACGCCTGCGGCAACGCGCGCAAGACGTCATCGAGCACCAGCCCGCGTACGCCGCCGGCCTGTTCCGTTGCCAACTCCGCCGCGATGCCGTGCACCGAGGCACCCACCGCTGCCGCATCGGGCGCGGCAACGCCCTGCGCCAGCAGTCCGCCAATGAGACCGGTCAGCATGTCGCCGCTGCCGCCCGTGGCCAGAAGCGTGGTCCCGTGCGGCACGGCGATCACGCGCGCGGGTGGCGCGGCCACACCGTGCACCGATGGCGTTGCGATCGTCGTCATCGCGATCAGCGTCGGCGCGCCTTTCAACAGGATGGTCGCGCGCGATCGCGTAGCGAAGTTGCGCAGTGCGGCCTCACGATCCGCCCACGAGGCCGATGCTGCGACACCAGTGAGTCGCGCAAACTCGAGCGGGTGGGGAGTACACACGACCTCGCGCTCCTCGCCACACCATGCGCGAAGAGTGAATGCAACATCGCCGGACTCCGCAGCAATCAGGTTGAGGGCGTCGGCATCGAGCACCACCGGGACCGTCGGCCACGCATCCAACGTCTCACGCATCACGGCGATCGCGGCAGCCGTTCGCCCAAGCCCAGGTCCAAGCGCCAGTGCCGTTGGTGCCTTCGCAGACCCAGCGTCGGCGGCGTCCGCGGGTGTGGGTGCAGCGGACGTTGCAGAGTCGTCGCTCAACCGCCACGAACGCGTGATGGCCTGCGGCACTACGTGCTGCAACGGGGCCACGCTGGCCCCAGCGACATACGCACGGGCCAGCCCCAGCCCTGATGCCAATGCGGCTCGCACCGCAAGCGTCACGGCCCCCGCCATGCCCTCGCCGCCGCCAACGACCTCCAGAAAACCACGCTGTCCCTTATGCGCATTCCATGGCACCGTTGGCAGGCACTGCGCGAGCGAATGATGATCGGCAAGCAACCACGCATCGTCGGACAGCGCCACGTGCGCGCCCAGTTCAATGTCGACCAGCACAATACGACCGGCATGCGCTCGTGACAACAGCAGCCCGCGCTTGATCGTACCGTACGTGACCGTGAGCGCCGCGGGGACCGATCCTTCGTCGCACGCACCTGTGGTGGCATTGAGACCGGTGGGCACGTCCAGCGCCACGACATGCGCGCCGCGCGCGCGGTGTGCCTGCATCCGCGCGACGAATCCCGCGATCGGCTCGCGCAGTCCCGCGCGATGCCCCGTACCCAGCAGCCCATCAACAAGCACCGCTTCGCGTCCTGTGGCGGGCTCAAAGGTCAGCCGCGCCCCGCCAGCTTCGCGAGCCAACGAGACGGCGCGCTGCGCGTCAGGGGTGCGTGGTTCGCCTGCGCCGAGCACTCGCACACGCACGCCCGCCCGAGCCAGCTGTGCCGCAACGATGTAGGCATCACCACCGTTGTTTCCCGTTCCCGCAAACACCGCCACGCCGCCCGCCAGCGCGTGCCCGTAGCTGCGCATGATGACCTCTGCGGATCGCGTCCCCGCCGTCACCATGAGCGAGAAGCTCGACACACCACTCGCAATCGCAGCGTGATCGCGCGCGGCCGCTTCGACCGCGGTCGTGACGCGCAACGGATATGCGCCGCGCGTCAGGGACATCGGGAACTCAGACGTGCGCGGTACTCCATGGATACTCGCGCTCGAATGCCGATGCAAACTCAAATACGCCGTAAAAATCGTCGCGCGAGTCGTTCGGCTGGCTGACCAACAGCCCCATATCGACCAGCGTAAAGACAATATCGCCAATATCGGTGGTACAGGTCACGCCCCAGTGCTCAAGCACCAGTCGCGCCATCACGCCGTACCGCTGCAACGCCAGTTCGCGACAGGCATGCGCCAACTCGGGACCGGTAATATGCCGACGCTCCGTCAGGCGTGCCTGACAGTGCTCCAGCGCCGCAAGCACGAAGAGATAGGCGTGCTCCTCGAAGCGCTGCTCTCGCAGACGTATCTGGTCCATGATGCCATCGCGGAACGCCAACTCGGCCACTGCTTGAATCCTTGAAGATGGTTTACCGCGCCCAACCAACACATCAAATGATGCAGAATCGCGGCGACGCACACAATAGGGAGACGAGCGAGGGCACGCGAATCCAGCGCGTGCCCCACACTCACCGACCGTCTGAGCGAGAGATCCCGCTATCGATACAGCGGAAACTCGCCAGCCAACTCCTTGACATCCGCCTTTACCTGCGTACACACAACGGCATCGTCCGGTGCGCACAGCACACGATCAATCAACGCGGCGATGCGCAGCATCGCGTCACTGCCCATCCCACGCGTCGTGACGGCGGGAGTACCAATGCGAATCCCACTCGTGACGAACGGCGACTGCGTTTCGTTCGGCACGGTGTTCTTGTTCACCGTAATCGCCGCCAGATCCAGCGCCTTCTCGGCGACTTTTCCAGTCAACCCCTTGTTGCGAAGATCCAGCAACATCAGGTGATTGTCCGTGCCACCGGACACAATGTGATATCCGCGCGACGTGAGCGCACCCGCCAGGGTGCGTGCGTTATCGACCACCTGTTGACAGTATGTGGAAAACGACGGCAGCAAGGCCTCGTGGAAAGCGACCGCTTTCGCCGCAATCACATGCTCAAGCGGTCCGCCTTGCATGCCCGGGAAAATAGCTTTGTCAATCGCCTTGGCGTACTGGGCCTTGCAGAGAATGATGCCACCGCGAGGGCCACGGAGCGTTTTGTGCGTGGTGCTGGTCACGACATCGGCGAACGGAATCGGCGAGGGATAGACGCCGGTCGCGGCGAGGCCGGCGAAGTGCGCCATATCCACCAGAAACAACGCGCCGACTTCTTTGGCCACATCGGCGAACGCCTGCCAGTCGATCGCGCGCGAGTACGCGCTGTAGCCGGCAATGATCATCTTCGGCTTGTGCGTTCGGGCGGCAAGACGCATGGCGTCGTAATCAATGAGCCCGTCCGCGGTCACGCCGTAGGAGACGGCGTTGTACAACAATCCCGAGAAATTCACGGCCGAGCCGTGCGTTAAGTGCCCACCCTGCGACAAGTCCATGCCAAGGAAGGTGTCACCAGGTTTCAAGAACGCGAGAAATACCGCGGCATTGGCGGAGGCGCCACTGTGCGCCTGCACGTTGGCGTGATCAGCACCGAACAGCCGCTTGGCGCGATCGATTGCGAGCTGCTCCACCCGGTCGACCACCTCGCACCCGCCGTAGTACCGCTTTCCAGGCAGCCCCTCGGCGTACTTGTTGGTGAGCGGCGATCCCATCGCTTCCATCACGGCCGGCGACACAAAGTTCTCGCTCGCGATCAGCTCCAGGCCGTCGTTCTGTCGTTGTGTCTCTTCCGTTATGAGATGCGCAATTTCCGGATCGGTGGCCAACAGCGAGGCGCCGGGCGGCAAACGATCCCACGTGTGCCACGCGGCACTGGTTCCTTCGGTCATCACGTCATGCCCGCTCATACGTCTCGCTCCACCGTTTCAGGGTCTCGTTCAATCTTATTCACCCGCGTGCCGTGACGGCCGCCTTCAAACGCGGTGTTCAGCCACGCGGTGAGAATGGCAATCGCGTCTTCGTCGGATACAAAACGCGCCGGAAGGACCAGCACGTTCGCATCGTTGTGCTTGCGCGCCAACGAGGCAATCTCCGGTGTCCACGCGACCGCCGCACGCACACCGGGGTATCGATTGGCGACGTACGACATTCCAAGCCCTGTACCGCACAGCAACACTCCGCGCGCCGCCTCGCCACTGGAGACTTCGGCAGCCAGCGGATGTGCATAGTCAGGGTAGTCGGTGCTTGCAGTACTGTGCGTGCCGATGTCCTCGACGTCATACCCCATCTCGTCGAGCGCCACGCGCAGCCGTTCTTTCATCTCAAAGCCCGCATGATCTGAGGCGATCGGAATGCGTTCCCGGGGTGCCGCCGTCTCTGCCATGATCAACCCTCGCGATTGGGATACTGTGGCCACGTCCTCATCATACCGCGCACCGCCTGAATTCGCTGCTCCGCCACGCGATCGGCCGCCTCGTAGGTGGGGATCGATGTCTCCTTCGCAATACGGAAGACACTGAGCACCGTGGCGTAGATCTCGTCGGCCTTGCGCAGCGACCGATCGCGGCTCCAGCCCGTGAGCTCACTGTAGACATTGATCACCCCACCTGCGTTGGCAACGTAGTCGGGCGCGTATAAGATCCCGCGCGCCTCCAAGGCATCGCCGTGCCGATCTTCCAGAAGCTGATTGTTGGCGGCGCCGGCCACGATCTCGACCTGCAGCTGCGGGATGGTCTCGTCATTGAGAATCCCGCCGAGCGCACACGGCGCGAAGATGTCGGCCTTCACGCTATAAATGTCCTTGAGCGCGACAGGGGTGGCACCAGTGGCGTCAACACATCGCTGAATCCGTGTGGCGTCGATGTCCGTGACCACCAACTTTGCACCGGACCGGTGGAGTTCGTTGGACAAATGATTGCCCACGTTGCCCAGCCCCTGAACGGCGACCGTGCGACCAGCGAGTGAATCACTGCCCCACCGATGGAAGGCCGAGGCCTGAATGGCCCTGAACACACCGTGCGCGGTCACCGACGACGGGTCGCCGGACTTGGATCCGATGCCGGCCACGAACTTCGTTTCCATGTGCACGAAGTCCATGTCTTCGACTGTCGTGCCAACGTCTTCCGCCGTGACATACCGCCCGCCAAGCGAGTCGACGAAGCGGCCGTGGGCACGGAAGAGCATCTCGCGACTGGACGTCTTGTTGTCGCCGATGATGACCGACTTGCCGCCGCCGAGGTTGAGTCCGGCGACCGCATTCTTGTAGGTCATGCCACGCGACAAGCGCAAGGCATCGGTGACCGCTTCATCGTCGCTGCCGTAGTTCCAGAACCGGCAGCCACCGAGCGCGGGGCCCAGGGTAGTGTCGTGGATGGCGATGATGCCGCGATAGCCAGCAGCCTTGTCGTGACAGAACACAACTTGCTCGTGGCCCATCTCGGCGATGGTTTCGAAATAGCGCATAGAATGCGACTCAGTCTGGAAGTGAACCGTCGGCGGCCGCTGCGGCGGCAATGGTTTCGCGCGAAATCACGATGCGCTGGATCTCCGAGGTTCCCTCGTAGATTTCCGTCACCTTGGCGTCGCGGAAGTATCGCTCGACGGGATAGTCGGTGATGTATCCGTAGCCGCCGAAGATCTGCACGGCTTGCGTGGTCACCCACATGGCGGTTTCGGTGGCAAAGAGTTTCGCCATCGAACTGAAGCGGGTGATATTCTCACCACGCTCCTTCGCTGCCGCGGCCGTGTGCAACAGCGTGCGCGAGGCAGTAATGCGCGTCGCCATGTCGGCGAGCTTGAACTGAATGGCCTGGAAATCGCGAATGGGCTGACCAAACTGCTGGCGTTCGCCAGCGTAGCGTGTGGCGGCCTCCAAAGCGGCGCGCGCAATACCGACGGCTTGCGCCGCGATGCCTAACCGTCCGTGATCGAGTGAGCCAAGCGCGTAGATGAAGCCCTTGCCTTCTTCGCCCAGCAGGCGATCGCCGGGGACGCGGCAGCCATCGAGGTTGATCTGCACGGTGGGCGACGCGCGCAGCCCCATCTTGGATTCTTTCTTGCCGATGTGCAGGCCCGGAAGATCGGGCGTGAGGATGAAGGTGGAGATCCCTTTGCTGCCGCGCCGGTTTTCGCTGCTATCGGTGCGCGCCATGCACAAAATGACGCCCGCTTCACTGCCGTGCGACACCCACGCTTTGGTACCGGTCAGCACCCACTCGTCGCCGTCGCGCACGGCCTGACAGCGCAGCGACGCGGCATCTGAGCCGGATTCCGGCTCTGACAGCGCAAACGCCCCCAGCAGTTCGCCGCGCGCCATCGCCGGGAGGTAGGCCTGCTGTTGCTCGCTGGTGCCGAAGTTGAGCAGCATTTGCGTGGGCAACGAATTGTGCACGCTCAGCAGCACCGCCGCCGATGCATCGGCCACGGCGATTTCTTCGAGCGCCAGCAGATAGCTTTGTGCGTCCAGTCCCAGCCCATCGAAGGCTTCGGGAATGAGCATGCCAAAGAATCCCAACTCCGCCATCTGCGTCACCATGAGCCGATCAAAGCGCTCGTGGCGATCACGTTCACTGGCCAGTGGCACGAGCTCGCGCTGCGCGTAGGCGCGCGCGAGGTGCTGGATTTCGCGCTGTGTTTCTGTATGGGCAATCAAGGTCATCAGCGGCTCAGTAGGTGTAGAAACCACGTCCGGACTTCTTCCCGTACCATCCGGCGGCGACGTACTTTCGCAACAGTGGGCAGGGGCGATACTTGGGATCGCCAAGTCCGTCATGCAAGACGTTGAGAATGGCCAGGCAGGTGTCGAGCCCAATGAAATCGGCGAGCGCCAGCGGCCCCATGGGATGATTCATGCCGAGTTTCATGACGGTGTCGATCGCTTCCGGTGTGCCGACGCCTTCCATGACACAGTAGATCGCTTCGTTGATCATCGGCATCAGAATGCGATTGGCCACAAACCCGGGGAAGTCGTTCACTTCCACGGGCGTTTTGCCGAGCGCCGTGGCAAGGGCCATGACACGACGCGTGGTCTCGTCGCTCGTGGCCAAGCCTCGAATGACTTCGACCAGCTGCATGACCGGCACGGGATTCATGAAGTGCATGCCGATCACGAGTTCCGGCCGCTTGGTGCGGGCGGCAATTTCCGTGATAGCAATCGAGCTGGTATTGCTGGCGAGAATCGCGTCGGCTGGTGCGATGCGATCGAGGTCTTCGAAGATGCGAAACTTGAGATCGGTACGCTCGGTGGCCGCTTCAATCACGATCTGCGCATTCGACGCCGCATCGAGTGACGTAGCAGTGGCGATACGCGACAGTGCGGTGGCGGCGGCATCGGCGGCAAGAGCGCCCTTCTTGACCTGTCGATCCATGTTCCTGGTAATCGTCTCGACACCGCGCGCAAGCGCGCTGTCGCTGACGTCAATCATCGTGACCGCGTAGCCACCGGCGGCCAGTACATGGGTGATGCCGTTGCCCATCTGCCCTGCACCGACAACCGCGACCTGCTGTATATGCTCTACGCCGTTGTGCAGGCTTGTGTCTGTATCGCTCGCCACGCTGTATCCCTCAGTGGTGTGTCTACTTGATCTCGCGCGCATCAGTGCGACCAGTCGCACTCATGACGAGCGAGGGCGTCGGTACGGCAACGTCTTTTTCTGCAATGCTTGGTACGGCCACTCGGCGACGGGCATCCCACAGCAGCGCGCCGACCAGCACGCACAGCGCGGCGACTCCGCCTTCCGGTCCCCAGGCCCCACCGGTCCACCACGAGGGGCCAGAGACGACGGTGCGATAGAGTGGCGTGTCAAAGAGCAACCCGCTGACCGGCACATGCAGCACCGCGGCCATGATCCAGTTCCATGCCAGATGGGCCAGCCACGTCGCGCCCATGCTGTTCGTGCGCTCGCGAATCATACCCAATGACAAACCGGCAATCATCACCAACAGGGTCGACAACACACCCGCGCCGGGATTGAGAAGGTGCACCGCACCAAAGGCCACCGCCGTCGACCACCTGGCCACCCGAACGCCGCCCGCGTCGGAGGCCACGGTCCACAGGTATCCACGAAAGAGCAGCTCTTCCCAGAGCGCTGCGGGTGCCAATCGCGCGGTGACGCGGGCTGCGGTGGCCCACCAGTCACCCATGGAGGCCGCGTCAGCGAAGGCCGAGCTGGTTGTTTCAAAGCGCGCCGAGGCGGTGAGCCAGAGCAGCGCCATCGTGGCAAGTATGGCGGCGCTTCCCAGCAGCAGGCCGATACTCAGCAGGCGAGGGCTCCAGCTGCCCTGCCCCATCGCCACGGCGCTCCACGGAGCATCGTCAACGAGTCGGAGCGCGAGCGCCGTGGACGCCAGCACGCTCACCAGGGTAATCCACGGGTAGGCCGCCACCGGTTCGCCAACGGCGCGAGAGATCAGCCCGAACAGTGGCGCGATGAACCCCGTCACGATGAGCGGTGCGACGGCGATGGCGAGTCCAAACACGGTCAACCGCCACAGTGCGCGCAACCGTCCCGGTTCGGCGTACAGCCAACGTGGCCCGTCGGGACGTGGTCGCCACCGTTCGGGATCGAGCGCAAAACGTCTGCGCGGAGAGCCGACGCTCACGACATGTTCGATAACGACGTCGTCACTACAGCACGACCGATAAGACGATCATCACGTGATCACGACGCGATCATTTCGCATGCATCATGCGTTACCCCACGCGCTCAACCGAGAGCGCGACCGCGTCACCGCCGCCAAGGCAGAGCGTGGCCACGCCGGTGCGTGCGCCGCGATCGATGAGTGCATGGAGCAGCGTGACCAACACACGCGCGCCGCTGGCGCCGATCGGATGTCCCAGCGCGATGGCGCCACCGTTCACGTTGACACGATCGGCGTCCCATCCAAGACCCGCGCCGTCCACCAGCGCCTGCGACGCGAAGGCTTCGTTGGCTTCGATCAGATCGTAGTCACCAATGGCTGTGCCGGTCTTCTGCATCAAGTTCTTGACCGCCGTGATGGGCGCGAAGAACAAATTGCGCGGATCGCCAGCGCCCGTTGCGTAGCCCGTGATGCGCGCCAGGATGGTCAGGCCGTGCTCCTTCGCATACGCCTCCGACGTCACCACCACGGCCGCCGCGCCATCGTTCAAGCTGGACGCGTTACCCGCCGTCACGCTTAAGTTCGCGTTGTCACCATCCTTCGACGGAAACGCCGGCCGGAGTTTGGCGAGCGACTCTTCGGTGGCATCGGCGCGTGGCCCTTCGTCGAGCGACACCATTGTTGGCCCTTTGCGGCCAGGCACTTCGACCGGCACGATCTCGGCGTCGAACTTGCCGGCCTGCTGCGCCGCGATCGCCTTGCGATGCGACGCCGCCGAAAACGCATCTTGCTGCGCGCGCGACACATGCCCGGTGGTCGCGGTGAACTCCGCATGCTCGCCCATGTGCACGTCGCAGCTGCCACACCAGAGGCCGTCTTTGATCATGCCGTCCACCATGGTCTGGTCGCCGATTTTTACCCCGCCGCGCATGCCATACACGTAGTGCGGCGCGTTGGACATCGATTCCTGTCCTCCCGCTACGATCACCTGCGCATCGCCGGCCTTGATGGCCTGCGCCGCCAGCATGACCGCCTTGAGCCCCGAGCCGCACACCTTGTTGATCGTGACGGCAGACACCGTGGCCGGCAGGCCGGCCTTGAGCATCGCTTGGCGCCCCGGCGCTTGGCCCGTGCCGCCTTGCAGCACGTGGCCCATGATGACTTCCTGCACCTGATCGGGCGCCACGCCACTGCGGGCGAGGGCGGCGCGAATGGCAATGGCGCCCAACTCGGGTGCAGACAGCGCGCTCAGGCCGCCAAGGTAGCGGCCAATCGGCGTACGGGCTGCGCCCACGATCACGGGCTGACGAGACAGATCGGACATGTGTGGTGATTGGGGCGCAGTGGTTGCGCCAGTACGCGCAGACGGAAGGGTCCCGCGCGGCTGCCCGAGGGTAGCCCCGAAAAATAATCGATTGCGGGGGCTGGGGGGGGCCGGTTGTGGATCTCCTGAAGATAGAAGCCTCGTGAACCGACGAAGACCGCCGTGGCGCGTACATCACCGGTTCGCCGCGTGGTCAGTGCCGATCGCCACCCGCTCGATGCCGCTGGTCGCCGTCGGTGCCCTCGCCGGTGGCCTCGTGATTTTCAGCGCGCTGGTCCTCGGGCGACGCCTGGTGTAGCAACGGCTCGATCGTATGCCAGGAAAAAGCGCAAATATTTCCGTCAAGGCTGCGCACGAGAGTTCGCAGTTACTTACTCGGACTGCTTGAGCACTACCACGTAGGAAACGCTGGCGATCGAACGACCGGAGCCACCGACGAAGCTTTCGAATTGGGCGCCTGAGTTGAAGGATTGAACGACGAGGAATTGGCCTCGATACTGCCACCGATTTGAGGCGCTCTTTATGAACACCGGGAGGGGGACCTCTTGGCGTGCGAACAGTGCACTTACAGGACCTGTCCGTATGCCGCGGCCACAGAGTACGACCTCAGGCGCCCGAGGACTGAACGTTGTGCTGAGACAGGCGGCCACGATGGCGCCATCGCGGGTGGGCAAGCACGATACAAGGCTTCCGCCGAGTTGTGCGTGAATCTCAGCCCGTGTGTATTCGCCGCCGAGCGTAAACACTATTTCGCGGTTTTTTTGTCCTTACGCGTCCTTTGAGCCTTCTCAAAATCCTCGCTACTCGGTGCACCCGGCTCGGCGGGCTTGCGCATGTGCTCCTTGCTGCCGTGGGCGATGCGGTCTTGTTTCGCGTGGATATTGGCATACAGGCCCGGCTTGGCTTTCGTCATTCGGCGTCCATCTTCTCGGTTTTTGAATTGGGACGTGGGGCGAGTGCTTGCGCAATCGCACCAGCACCATCAATTACATGGCGGCAGGTAGCCGCTGTATTGGTAAACAACCGGTAAAACCGCCATTAAACAACTGCGCAATCGCGCTTACCTGGCCTTTGTTCGCCACGTGCGCAATGACAGCTTCATCAGACCCTCTCACGCTTGACTGACTAACGTGCCCACCATGCCCGCGATGCCCGCGATGCCCGCGATGCCCGCGATGCCCGCGATGCCCGCGATGCCCGCGATGCCCGCGATGCCCGC
>Ga0105046_10006942_pt1 | contig 17889 bp, 17 predicted proteins | sample MAT03_FD_78385 | JGI IMG/M metagenome (GOLD analysis project Ga0105046, IMG submission 78385) | Freshwater microbial communities from Lake Fryxell liftoff mats and glacier meltwater in Antarctica - MAT-03 (megahit assembly) | ecosystem: Environmental > Aquatic > Freshwater > Ice > Liftoff...
CATTTGCAGCTTTGTTCCACGCCCGCTCGATTTTCACCCGCAAGCGATCCCCTGCCCTTACCCGCACTCCTCCGTTGATTGCGACGAATTGCTGTTCTATTGCGACGGCAACTTCAGCTCACGACGAGGCGTATCCGCTGGCAGCATTTCACACCACCCCGCAGGCATTCCCCATGGTCCACACCCAGGTGCCTACGAAGGTAGCATTGGAGGCAAACACACCACTGAGCTGGCGGTCATGATCGATATAACGAAGCCGCTACAAGCCACCGCCACCGCTATTGGCGTTGAAGATGGCGCGTACCACAACAGCTTCAAATAGCGGCAGTTTTTGCGCGGCTTGATTGGCGCAAGAGAATGTACAAGCCGATACCAACCACAAGAATCGAACCCCATTGCCCAGGTGTTAGGCCGCCGTAGCGCACATCAACTTTGCGCATGAAATCCAACGAGAAACGCACGGGTGCGTACATCAACGTGAGCAAGCCCATGAAGAAGCCTGGGAAGCGTGGTTTTCGACCAAAGTAGAACATCGCGGCGATCAACACCAACGTATAGATCGCCTCTTCTAGCCCCAAGTTGTGAATGGGCGGCAGGCCTGGACCTGCGGCTTGCCCCAAAAAGAACGTGGTGGGCGATCCCGGGTGGTCGAAAGCCACAAAACAACCCGTTCGGCCAAACACCCAACCTACGGGGAATGAATAGGCCACCAAGTCTGCGTATTGCCACACCTTCTTCCCGAAATAGCCCTTCCTGATGAACAACACCGCGCCCGTTGTGGCCCCTAGGAAACCACCGAAGGACGAAAGTCCATTCCAAATCTTCACGATCGATATCGGGTCGGCGAACGTCTCGCGTGGGAAATAAACGAATCGATCAACCAAGTGCGCCCCAATAAACCCGCCAACCAAAACCCAGGTCACAAGGCGGACAGCCAGCAAAACGTCCAACGATTGTTGCCGTGCACGGCGCTTAAGGACTTCGGTGCCCACCAACACCCCGGTGGCCACAAGCGCCCCAAATGCATGAATCGTCAGGGGGCCAAGATGAAGTCGAGGTTGCTCGAAGTAGGGAATCATAGATTGAACCTTGTTGTGAGTGCCGGTATCTCCTACAGCCTCCCGGTAGGTTTGACAAACGGCTGGCTTCCAGACATCTCAAAAGACGCGCAGCATCATGATTGACACTCAAACCCTTGAATGGCAGTATTCGCGCCTCTTGGCGTCCGGATTTCGTCCGGTTCGTGAAAATCGCGGAGTTACACGTTGATCAAAGCCCTTACCATCTTTTCCGGAAACGCTCACCGTGCGTTGACGGAGTCGATCTGTCGGCAGCTTGAAGTACCGATGGGGCGCGCGGAAGTCACGCGTTTCGCTGACGGAGAAGTGTACGTCGAGATCAAGGAAAACGTCCGCGGCGTTAACTGCTTCGTGGTGCAACCCACCTGCACGCCGGTCAACGATAACCTTATGGAATTGTTGATCATGATCGACGCCCTTCGTAGGGCTTCGGCTGGATCCATCAACGCGGTTATTCCCTATTTTGGTTACGCCCGCCAAGACCGCAAGACCAAGCCTCGGACGCCAATCTCGGCGCGGTTGGCCGCAGATGTTCTCACAGCGGCTGGCGTCACCCGGGTGTTGGCTCTAGACCTTCACGCTGGGCAGATCCAGGGATTCTTCAACATTCCAGTGGATCACCTCTACGCGATGCCGGTCCAGATGGAGTACCTCAAGGCGCAGTTCGGCTCTGAGGCCGTGATCGTGTCGCCTGACGCTGGTGGTGTGGAACGCGCCCGGGCCTTCTCAAAGCGTTTGAATTGCGGTTTGGCCATCATCGACAAGCGTCGCCCGGCCGCAAATGTGGCTGAAGTCGTGAACATCATTGGTGATGTCAAAGGCCGCGACGCAATCATCGTTGACGACTTGATTGATACTGCAGGCACGCTCTGCGCTGCCGCCCGCGCAATTAAAGATCAGGGTGCACGTTCTGTTAGTGCTTGCTGTACGCACGGGTTGCTGTCAGGACCAGCGTTGGAGCGAATCAACGCAGCTCCCATTGAACAAGTCATCGTTACAGACAGCATTCCCCACCGCCGAGACGTGGTGGAGAACCCCAAAATTAAAATTCTTTCCGTTGCGCCCCTGCTTAGCGAAGCAGTTAAGCGCATTCACACAGGGGACTCAATCAGTTCCCTTTTCATCTAATTGTGTCACGAACTCACAGAGGCTAAGAACATGGACTTCGCACAGATTGACGTAGATGTTAGGACAACAACGGGTAAAGGTCCGGCTCGCCGCACCCGCAGCTCGGGTCTGGTGCCGGCCATCCTCTACGGGCTCAAGGAAGCTCCTTTGTCCCTTTCGATCGATCCAAACGCATTGGTGAAGTCGATGGATAAAGAGAAGCGCCGCAACACGGTGTTTTCGCTCAATGTGCGCGGCCAAGCTGGCACGCCTTTGACCGTCATGATTCGTGACGCACAAATTCACCCCCTTTCGCGCCGCATCGAGCACGTGGATTTCATCCGCATCAGCCTGGAAGACGAAGTGAAAGTCACTGTGCCTATCGTGCTTAAGGGCACAGCAGCCGGCGTTGTTTTGGGCGGAGCACTCCACCAAAGCGTTCACGAGTTGCGCATTGCCGCTAAGCCAGCAGTCATCCCTTCCCGCGTGGAAGTGGACGTCACGGCCTTGCAAATCGGCGACGTTATCCACGTCAGCGATTTGAACCTTGCGGAAGGCGTTCGCGCTTTGTTGGCGCCAGAAGACGCAATTGCTTCGGTCATCGCTCTTCGCGACACACCAGAGCAAGTTGCTGTGGCAGCAACCCCAGAAGCAGCAGTAGCGCCTGGCAAAGACGGCAAGGCCGCAGCGCCAGCCAAGGATGCCAAGGCAGCTCCAGCAGCAGCGCCAAAAGCAAAGAAGTAAGCAGCCTCCAAAGGGTTTGCCAAAGTGGGGTCGTTGGGCAATGCCCACGGCCCCATTTCTTTTTAGAGGAGAAAAGCCATGTGGTTGGTCGTTGGCCTGGGCAATCCCGGCCCGAAATACGAAGACACGCGCCACAACATTGGGTTCATGGTGGAGGCGGAACTGCGCCGTCGGGCTGGCGCTTCGGCACCGAAAAGCAGATTCGGCGGAGAAAGCACAGATGGCCAACTTGCCGGCCACCGCGTCGTCTTCCTACGCCCCATGGAATTCATGAATCTATCTGGCCAAGCGGTTGGACGAACCGCCCAGTTCTGGAAAATTGAGCCTTCCCAAGTGCTTGTGGTTCACGACGAACTCGACGTTCCTTTTTCATTCCTTAAGGTGGCCGCAGGCGGCGGCCCCGGCGGCCACAACGGGCTCAAATCGATCATCGCGCACTTGGGCACCAAGGATTTCCCTCGCGTTCGGGTGGGAATCAGCCGCCCAGACCCAGGTAGGGACACAGCCGATTACGTGTTGGGCCGATTCGCACCCGATGAACGCAAAGCCCTTTCTGCTGTGATTCAAGGTGCGGCAGATGCCGTTGAGGTCACGCTGGCCAAGGGGCTCCCCGCATCCATGACCGCCTTGAATGGGAAAGATTTGACCGCTCTGTAGTTCAATTGCGCGATTCGTCATGGAAAAAACCCAGAAATACCGCGAGACAGACAGCTTTAGATCACCTAGCTTACCGCCCTTTCCAACTCCTTGTTCGGGGCACGTCCCCGGGCATAACCCACGAGGAACTCACATGGCTGAAAGACTACTTTCCTGCCGGGACATTCCAGGCCGTCTCCGCGAATACGAGACGATCTACATTTTGCGTCCAGACGCCCCCGAAGCAACGATCGCCGAGGTCAACAAGAAGATCCGCGGCATCATCGAAACCAACGGCGGGCAACTGCTTAAGGTTGAAAACTGGGGCAAGCGCCGCTTGGCTTACGAAGTGCGCAAACACTTCAAAGGCACGTACTTGTTTTGGAGCTACCTCGGCAAGGCCGGGTTGGTTGACGAAGTTGAACGTAACCTCAAGATCGCTGATTCAGTGATCCGCTTTTACACCGTTAAGCTCAACGAGAACGTTGATCCAGGCGTCAAGGCTTCTGAAGTTACGGACGAGTCGTTCGCGAGCGCTTCTGTTGCGAAGCCTGACGAAGAAGATTTGGCCGTCGGTCACCGCGCTTCTGCCGCTTCTGCTGAAGCAGACGACGATGATGACGACGACGATGATGACGATATGACGGATGACACTACTGACGCGGAGGTAAACTAACCATGTCAATGGATCGTGGCGACCGAAATGACCGCGGCGACCGTGGCGATCGAGGCGGGTTTGATCCCGACGCAGAACAACGCCCACAGCGCTCGCGACACCCTGTGTACACCGACCCAGTCTACCGGGTTGATTACAAGGACGTAGAGCTGCTCCGCCAGTTCGTTACAGAACGCGGCAAGCTGATTCCCCGCCGACTCACGGGCCTCACCGCTCGAAGGCAGCGAGAAGTTGCGTTGGCCATCCGCCGTGCGCGGATGATCGCGCTGATGCCTTACGGCCCAACCTCCACCTAATTGGCAGGAGCAAGCATCATGCGAGTCATTCTTCGAGAGACCGTGAATCACCTCGGTGCAGCCGGGGACGTTGTTACAGTAAAGCCAGGGTACGCGCGCAACTTCTTGTTGCCTCGTGGTTTGGCCTTGAGCGCAACCGACAGCGCTGTGAAGCGCATCGAACACGAACGAAGGGTCATCGCGGCCCAGAACGCTCGTACGCTCAAGGATCTAGAGGGCGCTGCTGCGAAGCTTTCGGCCACTTCAGTGACGATCGCTCGTGCAACAGGTGAAGGCGACCGCCTTTACGGTTCGGTCACCAGCCGTGACATTGCAGAAGCCATCCAGAAGCAAGGCGTCGCTGTTGACGCTAAGAAGATCGATATGGTCGACCACATCAAGCAGCTTGGCATGACGGAAGTCAGTGTTAAGCTCGGCCGCGGCATCACAGCCAAGGTTAAGGTGTGGGTTGTAAAGCAAGCTCAGTAAGCGTTTTGCTTTAGAACTCAGTTAGATCCCGGCGGGAAGGGCGTATGCTCTACCCGCCGTTTCCTTTTTCGAAGGCTTACATGAACGACCAGGCATACGGCCCCATAGTCAGTAACCGCCAACCTCCCGCCAACATAGATGCGGAAAAGTCGGCATTGGGTTGCGTTCTGCTGAAGCCCACCAGCTTCGACGAAGTCGCGACAAATCTGACGGTGGACGATTTCTTCATGCCGGCCCATCGCGAGATCTTTGACGCGATGTTCACCCTCGACAAAAAGCGACAGCCTATCGACGTGATCTCGTTGTCTGACGAGCTCAAAACGCGGGGGGCGTTGGCACGCTTGGAGGGAGGCACCTCCTATCTTATCGCTCTGGCCAATGCGGTTCCAACGTCCGAGAACGTTGGCCAATACGTCCGCATCGTCAAAGAAAAATCCACGTTGCGTAGGCTGATTGGCGCTTGCGCCGAAATTCAGTCCCGAGCTTTCGGCGAATTCGGTGACTACGAGGAGTTCCTCGATCAAGCCGAATCCCAAATCTTTGAGGTAGCCCAGCAAAACCGAAAAGAGAGCTTCTCGGCGGTGGGCGACCACATGGCCGAAGTGCTTGAAAACATTGAAGCTAGGGCAGCCGAACGCAAGGACGTCAACGGGCTGCCCACAGGCTTCTCGAAATTCGACAAGCTCACCGCTGGCCTTCAGCCAGGCAACTTAATCGTCGTGGCCGCGCGACCGGGCGTTGGCAAAACCTCCTGGGTCGTAAACGTGTGCGTCAACGCAGCGCTTCATCACAACATGCCGGTGCTTATCTTTTCGCTCGAAATGTCGAAGTTCGAACTCATGGAGCGTATGTTGGCCGGTGAAGCACGGATTGATCAGGGAAAGATCCGCCGTGGTTTTATCGAATACGCCGACTGGAAGAACAAGATCTATCCAGCCGGTGGACGCTTGGCGAAGGCCCCCATCCATATCGATGACTCAGCGTCTCCCAGCATCTTGGATGTGCGCGCCAAGGGTCGTAGGTTTCGCGGCGATCTGCGACTGTTTCCTACGCAAAAACCAGACGCCAACGGTCGCAAACCCCGTCAGCTGGGGCTCATCGTCATCGACTACTTGCAGCTGTGCAAAGGATCCAGCAAGAAGGACGACAACCGCGAGCGGGAAATCGCTGAAATCTCCCGCGGACTTAAGGCCCTTGCCAAAGATCTTGAGATCCCTGTCATTGCCGTCTCTCAGTTAAACCGCGGCGTTGAAAAACGCGAAGACAAGCGCCCCGTTATGTCTGACCTTCGCGAATCTGGCGCAATCGAACAAGACGCTGACATGATCTGCTTCATTCACCGCGAAGAGGTATTCACTCCTGATGATCCCAGCAACAAGGGGAAGGCGGAATTGATCGTAGCGAAGCACCGTAACGGCTCCGTTGGATCTATACCGCTGACGTTTATCAAAGAGTACACGCGGTTCGAGGACGCACCAGACGACGGCGAGGCGACGTTCGAGTGAGCCAAGAATCAGGTGAAACACCGTTCAGCGGCATTGCCAAAACTGCACCGGGCGTTCTTACGCCTGGACAGTTCATTGGGCGATACCGCATCGAAAAGCTCTTGGGCATGGGCTCAATGGGTGAGGTGTTCCTTGCCGTCGATGATCAGCTGGGGCGGCGCACAGCCTTAAAGACGTTGGGTGCAAAACACCTAAACAACAGCACGGTCAAAGAGAGGTTCTTGCGAGAAGCGCGAGCTTTGGCGCGGCTCACACACCCGAACCTTATAACGGTGTTCGAAGCGGGCATCATCGATGGAACCGATCGTCCATATTTTGCAATGGAGTTGCTTGAAGGCGGCGACACGCAACGCTTGCTTGACGACAACGGCCCGTTGGACAGCGGCGTGGTTGCAACCATCGGAGCGCAGGCGGCCGCGGCTCTTTCGGAAGCGGCAAAAGCCGGAATTATTCACCGCGACGTTAAGCCTTCTAACTTGGGGATCTCGAATCGAGGCGCTGTAAAAGTTACTGATTTTGGTTTGGCCAAATCGGTAGCGGCAGATAAGAGTCTCACTGGTAAAGGCATGGTGGTTGGGACCGCCGATTACATCGCGCCTGAACAAGCCCGCGGTGAAGAAGTTGACGAACGCGCCGACGTCTATTCGTTAGGTTGCACGCTGTTTCACTTGCTGACCGGCAAACCGCCTTTCCGTTGCAAGCAAGGCACGGAAGTTCAAAAGTATGTTGAGGTCATGCGCGCGCATCTCACGGCGCCAATTCCAGATCCACGTGAATTTGTTTCCGGCGTTGATGAAGAGTTGCGTGTCTTCATCGAACGCATGATGGACAAGAACCTAGAACGCCGCCCCACCTTGGATGAATCGGCCACGACGCTGGCTCAAATGGCAGTACGATTGGAAGGCGATCTTCCTCGTGTCACGCGCGCCGCCATTCGCTCGGCAACTGCGGATGACACCATCGTTGCCTTGGCCCACTTGGGAGAACGAACACAAGCGCCAGGAGCAACCGTGGCGTATTCGCCTACGTCCGGACCAACGCCGATGAGGCGATTGGTGGCCTTGGTTGTGTTGGGTCTGGTCGTGGGTGCAGGCTTGGCCTTTACCGCCAGCATGCTGATGTCGAGATAGCTCTTACCGATCTTAACGTCGTCTGGCCACTTCTGGCAATGCGTGGCCATCCGCTTTAGGCAGCCTGACGCCAATAAGCTGTCCCAGCGTTGGGGCGAGGTCGGCAGGGCTGACATTTCGCGTATACTTTGCAGCCTTGATACCTGCCCCCATGAAAACCAAGGGCACGCGCTGATCGTAGCCATTGGTGCTTCCGTGCGTGGTGCCAGCGTCGGCCAACATCCAGCCAGCTTTGGGAACGAAAACGATATCTCCACTGCGTCCGCGGTAAAACGACAACGCCGTCGCACGTTGTGTTCCTTTAGGCAAGGCACTGGGTTTGTTTAACTGCACGTCATGAAAAGCGTCAGCGACTCCAGGGACTGTCTTAAGCGCCGCAACCACACGATCGAGCGCGCCAGGTTTGGCCAGCAACTTCTGGTAAGCCCCTGGTACAAGATAGAGATCGGAATAGACCATGGCGCGCACGTTCTGCTGGCCGCCAAGTTCGCGAGTGACTGCGGCTTCCAACGTTTGGCGGAGCTGTGTGAAAGGTATTCGGCCGCCAGGCAAACCAAGTGGAGCTGTCTGTTCGGGTAGCTCAGCCACGCCGTGATCCGCGGACAAGGCCACAACGTATTTGTCCTTACCAACGACTTTGTCTAGACCGTCAAAAAAGCGGCCTAATGATTGATCAAGGCGGGCAAGTACATCTTGAATTTCATGACTTCGGGGACCGAATGCGTGCCCCACAAAATCAAGCACAGAGAAGCTGATGGCCAAGTAATCAGTGGAAGCGGTTTGACCCAACTTCATCGTCTTCGTTGTTTGCAAAGCCATGTCGGCTAAGTAATCATCCGCAAATGGGCTGCGGGTCCAATTGGCCATCGTTTCAAGTGTGTTTGCGGCCTGCAACACATGCGGGAAGGTTCGAGTCCATCCTTTGGGAGTTGCTTCAGCCACGCCGTCATCCACGAAGGAATATGCAGCTGCTGGTAACATCGGGGTCCACGAAGGAATCTTTTCCCAATCAATTGGAAATGCTTTGATGTGCTGGGCAAGCGCCTCGACAGGTGCTTCGGCGAACGCCTTCGACGTGACGAGTGAGCCCCCATCAGTCCACGAAACCGCATCGGCAGCGTGACCCGCGATCATGATCGCGCTTCGTGCCTTCAAGGAAAACGAAACGACCCTGGAGGCGGGTTTCAGCTGGGACCTCATCTGGTCGGCAAGAGTTGGCACCATCAGGCGGATGGGGCTGTCTCCTCCGACAACAGGCGTTCCGTAGCTCACCAGGGGTTGCGTAGGATCATCGGTGCACGCCACGTTCTTGCCTGAATCTCGATCAAACCAAGCGTTTTGGATCAAGCCGTGCGCGTAAGGGTAGGCGCCCGTGCTGAGGGTAGCGTGCCCCGCGCAGGTAATCGTTTGAAGGTAGGGATAGGCAGCGTTCGTGAAGTAGGCCCCCTTTTGAAACATGCGTGCGAGGCCGCCTTTCCAGTTCTTGCCATACAAATCCACGTAGTCGGCGCGCATCTGGTCAACCACCAAAAGGACCACCAACTTGGGTTTGGACGCGGCGGAAACGGCTGATGGGGGGCCAGCCAGATTGGCCAACAAACAGACAACGAAACAAAAACCTCTACGCATTGGCTCTTTTTAGCACCCAGAGCCCTTCCCAAGCTACGTTCCTGCAACGATCCGCCGATGAAGGTGTGACGTACATTGACTTTCTGGAGCCCAGCATGAGCACCATTCCAGCACCATTCCAGCCTGCCCAACGAATCCTCATGGGGCCTGGGCCTAGCGACGTTCCAAACCGCGTTCTGCGGGCGATGGCCGCGCCCACTGTGGGTCACCTGGATCCCGATTATCTTCGCCTCATGGACGAAGTTCGGACAATGCTGCAAAGGATTTTCCACACCGACAACGCTTTGACTTTGGCCGTACCAGGCACCGGTAGCGCAGGCATGGAAGCCTGCATTGCAAACTTGGTGGAACCTGGCGACGAAGTGATTGTTTGCGTGGCCGGGGTGTTTGGTGCACGCATGAAAGACGTTGCCGAACGTTACGGCGCGCGTGTTCACGCCATTGAAATTCCGTGGGGCGAAACGCTCTCCTATGAAATGGCCAAGGGGTACTTGGATTCATACCCAACGGCGAAAATGTTTTGCATCGTGCACGCTGAAACTTCAACAGGCGCCCACCAGCCCATGGAAGAGCTGGCTCGCTTGGTTAGCGCCTCGGAAATGTTGTTCGTCGTTGATGCAGTGACTTCCTTGGGCGGCATGGAAGTGCGTGTTGATGATTGGAAGATCGACGCGTGTTACAGCGGCACGCAAAAGTGCTTGTCTTGCCCTCCCGGTCTTGCGCCCGTTACTTTCAGCGCCAAGGCCATTGCGGCAATGGACGCACGCAAGACCAAAGTCGCGAACTGGTATCTGGATATGTCGTTGATTCGTAACTACTGGAGTGCGGATCGGGCCTACCATCACACCGCACCTATCAACATGACTTACGCTTTGCATGAAGCCCTGCGCGTGGTTTTTGAGGAAGGCCTTTTAGAACGTTTCTCTCGCCACCGCCGAAACCATTTGGCGCTGCGTGCGGGGCTCGAAGCCATGGGGTTGAACTACATTCCTGAGCGTAGTCTGTACACTTTGAACTGCGTCCGCGTTCCCGCAGGCGTCAATGAAGCCCGTGTTCGCAAAGAGCTTCTTGAACGATACGGTATCGAAATTGGAGCAGGACTCGGCCCCTTCAAAGGCCAGGCCTGGCGTATCGGGCTGATGGGGGCTTCATCTTCGGAACGCAACATATTGATGGTCTTGACCGCACTTGAAGGGCTGCTGCGTGATCAGAACGTGAAGTTCCCCGAAGGCGCAGGAGCTTCGGCCGCAGCAGCCGCACTGAAGAAGATGTCGTTGGTGTCGTTCGACGAACTTAGTTAGCGCGCGCTTCACAGTGCACTTCGAGTTTCGCACCTTCCGCGGGGGGACGGGTTCGTTCAATCTCAATGGCCCCAGAACCGTCGTCGCAGACGGCTTTGCCTTGATCTTCTGTTATGAATTTCCAACAAGGTTTGGCAGCGTCTTTCGCACAAGCGGGCAACACAGTTACAATGGTTGCTGCGCCGCTTGCAGTGTTTGAGATTTCTGAAACAACGCAATTTGGCTGAAGCCCCTGTGCTTCGTCGTTAACATCGATAAGTTGCCCCGGCACACATCGAGGCGCAACAAGCTTGCCCCAGTCGTCTCCAATCAATTCCAAGGCCGGACGAAAATCTTCTTGGCAAATGCTTTGAATCCGTCCTGTTTTGGAAAAAGCATCTATGAATCTTTTGATTCGAAGCGCGGGGAACGCGGTATCGTCTGAACCTTGAGCTTTGTTTCGACAAACCGGAACAAGATCTAGAAATCCCGCCTGATCGGGCTCAATCGCATACTTTCCTGTGTTTGCGTCTTGGGGCCAGCCCGCCAGAGCCGACACCAGGATCTTAGACGTTGTACCTGTCTTGAGTCCTTTGACGAAGCTTATAAACTCGTCAACCGGGTACAGTTCTCCCCCACCATCCGCACTCGCTTCACAATCTGCCAAGGTGTGGTCTTGGCTTTGCGCGTTTAACTTTTGGCTGTTGCAAACATGTCCCTTCAAAGCACAGCGCAGACTGGGCGCTTGGTTCACGAAACTTTGATCTGCGAAAAGCATCGAACGCGGAGGAGCGGAACAATCATCTTCATCGGTAATGATAACGATGCCGAGATCGGCGTCCTTGCGCAGAAAACCTGAATTTGCAGGGGTGTTCTTGTCATCAAGGGCCAACCTCATCGACAACAAGGGATGCTCATACCCGCACCCTTTTGTACCTAGATCAGACATGCATGAAAAGACATCTGACAAAGTTCCTTCAAAGTTCTTCGCGCCTCCAGGCTGAGAACTAAGAAACCGGGCGCCAGGCAGAAGGCCGCATTGATTTCCCGCTTTGAACTCGCCGCGATCACCGCCTGGTCGCTTTGCGCTTTCCCCACACTCGACGTTTCCCGCCCCCACGTCGGTCGATACCACAGCTATGTGCATATCAGCGATGCCCGCCCTTTTTTCAAACGCTTCCATCATATGCTTGAAGTCGCGACGCAAGCGCAACTGTTCGGTTAGCATTGAACCTGAATTGTCGATCACGAACAGCAGATCCAACTTTGGCGTTAGCGACGACGCAAAAACGCCATCCTGCTGAACAACGGGAACGGGGTTGGGCGACACGAATGAAATTTCATTACACGACGACAACGAAACGAGATTCAGAACAAGCAAGCGAGACCATTGCATCGGTACACTCCTTAAGAGATTGATTCTCCCTTAAGTGTTCACGTGACAGCAGGTCTGCTCAATAATCGAAAAGAATTCCTATCGAGGCCGCGGTGATGAAAGAGTTGGTGGCACTTTGAATGCTCCGCGCGTTTTCGTTTGTGAAAAGCCGGTGAGCTATTCCTGCTTCCAGCTGACAAAACGGAGAGTATGACCCCGTGGCGAACTGCAGCCCGACGTGAAACAGAGCTCTTGCCAAGAACGCGTCCCAGCGACGATCCTGGGAAGCGTCTGCCCCACCTGCATCAACCAAAGTGAAGTTAAGACCGGTGCTAACACCGATGTACGGACTCACAGCCGCAAGAGGTCGCGTGAACAAATGCCCCGCTTCTAGATCCGCAGAGAAAGTCCACAACCTCATGACAGCTTGGTTCCTTCTGTGCTCGGAAACCGATACAGGCCAGCGCATGCGGCCGCCTAGCCTCCATCCGCCTTCCATGCGAACGCCACCTATCATTGCCACGTCCCATGATGGGCCCAGTTCAAACGAGTTGATTCCTAGCGTGGGACCCGCGCCGAAATAAGCCGAGGCTGATGACAAATTGATCGGTTTGGGCGGGGAGATCGACGGTTTGGCAGTTGTCGGGATATCCGTTTGCTTCATCGGCGGCGAAACATCAACAAGGGCATCGTCCGCGCTTATGGAAGAAGCAGTGTCGTTTGCTGGCGGCAGTGACCACAACATTTCGACGACAATGGTCCACACGCGCCTGCGAGCCAGTCGTTCTTTGCAATTCAAGTGCAGCGTCGCAAGTTCGACGGGAGCCTGGGGAACTCTGAGATCGATAAGCACGACGGAGTCTGCGTTGGGGACAAAACGAATGGCAGCGTCAAAAGCGGCCATCGACGAGTCTTCATTGGCAGGAACCACCTCTACTATGAACCTAGCGGCGCGCAATTCAGCCAACGACTCAGCAAGGGCGCCTCCACATGACGAAGCAATCGTCGGAGGGACGACGGCAACGGTTCCTACCGAAGCCACTGCGTTCGACGCCTGGCCAAAGAGGCACACAAACAGCGCCGCAAGTTGCAGCAGACCAGCCCTAGCAAAGACCTTCACAACTTCGATGCTGCTCCACCCACAAGGCGTTCGGCAAGCGATCGTTGCGATCCTGTTGGATACAGCTGCAAATAGCGCTGAGCAGATTCACGAGCGGCGGGCAGATTTGCAGCGCGTTCGTGGCTTTCCATCAAGCGCCCCCAAGCGGCTGGCGCCAAGGTACCCGCAGGTGATTTCGCAACCACAGATTCGAACCAACGTGCACTTTGTGCCCAGTCTTCCTGACCAAAAGCGATGCGACCAAGCCCAAACGCCGCATCTATAGATTCTGGCGCGTTTGGAAACCTTTGAACCAACTCCTTAAACGCAGGTTCAACGGCACCAGCTTCTTGCGCGTACCGAGCCGTGTCGGCGAACAACAATAAATCGGTAGCGGGCAACGTACGAAGCCTCCGCACGACGCCTAGTTTCCTTGCAAGCGCGAAAGACTCACGGTGTGCGCCCTTGATCGACAACAACTGCCAGGTAACGCCGAAAGATCGCGTCGCCGACGTATCCGCCGCAGGAAGTTCGGCAACTGCATTCGGAGAAACCTCTGGAACTTCAGCTGGCACAGCTGGCTTCTGAGGCGGGCCCCCGTTTTGACGAATGGTGTGCTCGGTTGACGTCGCTAACAATGTTTCGCCAGCTCGTACCTGAAGAGCTTCGTGCAAGGTTCCTCCAACAACGAGAACGCTGCCTTCATGCATGACAACTTCCAATGACTGATGATCAGAGTCCCAGCTGGCTCGGAACTTGGTGCCTGTCACAAGAATCTCATAGGCTCCCGCGTTGAAGGTCCATCGTGTTTGGCTGGTGTGAACGACATGCGCTTCGAGGCTGCCATTGGACAATACGATATTGGCACCGGATGGGCTTAGTTCGGCAACTTGGGCATGGCTGCCTTTTGATAGCAGAACAGTAGATCCGTCTGCAAAATTGATGGGCAACACCTGCCCGTCGACAGCCAGCATATTGCCCACGACACCTGATTCCGCTCCGACGTGAAACGTTGGCGTGACAACCTGACGCGATACAGCGAACCACAGAAAAAGGCCGGCTACAGGCGCCAACGCGAACGTCCACCAGAGCCTTGATCTCTCGTTCTTAGGCGCAGCCTCGACCAACGACGAACGAAGCGATTCAAGGGATGCAGCATCCGTAACAACGGGCTCTTGCGAACGAGCGATCGATGACCATAACTCACTCATGTGTCACTCCTCTTGCCTTGAAGCCACGGAGCCAGAACTTCACTTTGTGCTGCGGCCTTATCAAAACGTGCTTGTGCTGAAGCCAGGCGCCTACGCAAGGTAGCCATGGACATCTGACAAGCGTCGACAAGTTCGGAAAGCTCCAGACCTTCAAACATGCGCAACGAAAATGGGATGCGTTCATCGGCAGGCATCTGATCTAAGATTTTGTAAACGCAGTGGGCTGCATCGGCGATGTCCGGACTGGCGGTGGGCGACGAAGCGAGATCGACTTCAGATGACGATCGCATCCAACGCCAACGCTGGCGCCTACGAATGGTTCCTCGCGCACTAAAAACTGCGATGCTGGTGAGCCACGCCTTCAAAGCATCAGCACTCTGCAGCTTCTTCACACCTTGCAACGCTGACATGAGCGTTTCTTGCGCGAGGTCATCAATGTCGGGGTCCGAAGTGCCTAGAACGCGAATAAGCACCCGTCGAACGTGGACACCATAAAGATCAACCAAGGCGGCCCGAGCCCACGGCTGCCCTTCTTTGAGCCCTGCCACCAAGCGTGCCTCCCTTGCGTCATGTGCAGCATCCCCAGGCTCTTTGCTGGGGGGCTCATGGGCCCAAGGGCGAACTTGTAAAACAGAAGTCACTGTATGGGTAGAGTGTCCCGGCATTGGCCCCGTTGCTCAAAAAAAGCACACCCGACCTCAAACTTTCGTCTGGGCCGGGTGTTGTTGCGCAATGCGGCGTTGGGGCGGGAGGAAGGCGGGTTGGCCGTCGCTCACCTTCCCCTACCCCTGTGGGGTCTGGCGAACAGTGATGGCCAAGCGCGCAACGCTCTTTAAAACGTGGGGAACGCGTGTGAGCAAACGAATGGAAGGCGGGCGCTTTTCACGAACAGCAAACGGGATCTCAACCACCTTCTTGCCTTCGCGGTGTGCGCGAATCACGAACTCGCTGGCGAACACATCTTTATCAAGAACACAGCGGCCAACTGTGGCAAGCAACGCTGAACGCCTGAAAGCCTTGAGGCCATGTGTATCGGTGCCCTTGTACTGGCAGACCAAACGCAACATGCCGTTATAAACCAATGTGGCGCTGCGACGGAACAGCGGTCGCTGATCGTTTGATCCCACCATGGCTTTCGAGCCCACCACAAGTTCAGTGTCGGTGCGTTCAAGCAACGCCAAGGCGCGTGCGTAAAACTCGGTATCAAGCAGATCGATTTCGTCGCAAATCACGAACTCGCCACGAGCATGTTCAATGCCCGACTTCATTGCCAAACCGTAGTTGGGTTGCCCCAACGACAACAAACGCACTTCAGGATATTCGGCTTCCAAACCTTTGCCGATTTCGATCGTGCGATCACGCGAGCCGTTCTCGCTAAGGATCAATTCATAAGTAAATCCGAAGTTCTTCAACATCTCGCGCAGCTCCATAACAGAGCCGCGCAATATGCCTTCCTCGTTGTATACGGGAATAACAATCGAGACGTGTGGGGTGGTTTCAGGTTTAGGCAAGGCGGTCATTATGCTAGGTCTCCGTGTGCAGCTTCAATGGTGGCCGCAACTTCGCGGCCTGCAATCACGCAATCTTCCATGGCGTTGTACGTCCACGCACCGTAACGGCCGCGTGGGTAGATGCCGTGCGATTCAAGGAATCGGAAAATCGCGGTGGTTGCGGGGTAATAGTTATTGTCAAACACGACGTAGGCGTATTTGATTTCTTTGGGATCCGCGAACAGCACATCGTCTACCGAGGTCAGCGCGCCGGCTTCCACAAGACCTTGCGCTGTTTCACGCGTTACGCGGTTCAGATCTGTAATTGCTGCACGATCGGCCAATTCAACATAGAACGATGATCCGCCTGCAGGGGCCATGCTGGCCATGGCGTTGGTAAAGATGCCCACGCGGTAAAACGGATACTTCTTTTCCGGAACGTAGATCCAATGCCAATCCGCAGGCGTTGGTTTACGCGTTGCCAAATTCAAATATTGAAGCGTCGTACAGCGAAGATTCGCGGCGTGCTTCTCAATATCCGGCGGTAAGTTGGGCATCCGCTTAAGCAATTCGGGTAACGGAATTGAAGCAACCAGTGCGCGGTAAGGGATGCGTTCACCACCCACTTCGATCTCACGCTTTTGATAATCAATAACGTCAGGGCTAACGCCCAAATTGACGCCCGCTGGATCCACGCGGCTGATCAACGCCTTGGTGAACGTTTCGATGCCACCTTGCTTCGGGTAAACGAAGCTCACGTTGTAACCCATCTCGCCGGGACCTGCACCCACGGCGCCAGACACAATCTGTTCAAGGTTTGGCAACGGAACGAACCGCGAACACCACGCAGCCGTAATTTCGCTGGGCTTCACCCCCCACAAGCGTTCGTTGTAAGGAATCATGAAGTGCTTCGAGATGCCGGCGCCGAAGTGGCGCATGCAATAGTCCTCGAAGTTCTTGGGATCGTCGGTGACCTCGCCCTTGAGCTTGGCTTCAATGACCCCCATCAAACACTCTTTGATCACCTCGGGCGGCAACCCGTGCAAGTTGGCCTGGAAGGGATAACGGGTGAGCACCCCGTTAGAGAAAACCCGCGCAATCCGTTGCACAGACTCCATTTGGCCTGGCAACACATCTGCCACCAACTGCTTGACAGCCGGATCCCGCAGATGCAGCCAATGGCCGGTCTTGTCAAAGCGGTATCCTTCGCGCTCGTCCGTCCGGGCGTGCCCTCCCAAACGGGCTTCTCGCTCGAATAGGACCCACGGCAGCTTGAGGTGCATTGCCGCGGAGATTCCGGTCAATCCTCCGCCGAGAATGACCACTTTCTTGTTTTCTTGCAGGCCCACAGAGACCGCCTTGCCTACCACGCTGGACCAACGGGCGTCAAAGGCATCCTCCCCCTTTTTGGGGCTAGGCACGGCAGCGGATTGTAGGCCTCGGCCTATCGCAGGTTTGTGGAACAGCGGCAACCTGCCAGCCAAGGCCCCCGGAGGGTTTGCTTGCGCATTAACGTATCAAACGTTAACCTAGTTAACACCATGGACGTTAACCCACTCAACCTAGCGCTGGCACAGGGAGAGATTGACCGACCTGGACTTTGGCCACGGCTAGATGCCCTCGCTCAACGGCCCTGTGCATTCGACCTCGACTTTGGCTTGGGGAAACTTCCTGAGACGCCAGGAATTATCGTAATTCGTGGTGCCCGGCAATTCGGCAAAAGCACTTGGTTGGACACAGAACTCAAGGGAACCATCGAGACCTTCGGAAAGGGTTCGGCGTTTTACCTCAATGGAGATGACTGTGCAGATGCGAATGACTTGTGGAATGGCCTACGCGATTTGGACAACAGCTTCGCGGCGGATGCCAAGATACGTCGCATCTTTGTCGATGAAATTACCGCAGTAACGGGTTGGGAAAAAGCCGTCAAACGCCTATGGGATGCCGGCGGAATAAGAAAAGTCCTCCTTGTTACGACGGGCTCCAATGCCAGGGACCTGCGCCGCGGGTCCGAACGACTACCAGGTCGAAAAGGGCAGTTATTGCGCACAGACTTTGTTTTTCTACCGTTGTCCTATGCTTCATTCGCTGCGCACGCACGCAAGCGGTTCAAGGACAAAACGTGGATCGCATACCTGCTTTGTGGCGGCTCTCCCGCGCTTGC
>Ga0105046_10006944_pt1 | contig 17888 bp, 17 predicted proteins | sample MAT03_FD_78385 | JGI IMG/M metagenome (GOLD analysis project Ga0105046, IMG submission 78385) | Freshwater microbial communities from Lake Fryxell liftoff mats and glacier meltwater in Antarctica - MAT-03 (megahit assembly) | ecosystem: Environmental > Aquatic > Freshwater > Ice > Liftoff...
GTCGGCTTCAAAAGGGTAGCCGGAGGCTTCAGCCTCTGGCGTCGAACGGGTAAGACATCAAAACGGGCTTAACTTAGTGCATCTGGACGTAACTACTCAGCCTCTATTTGAGGGAAGAAATGAGGGCTGAGTAGTTACGGCCGATCAAGATAAATCACAACGGTTTTATCAAATGATAAAACCGTTGTGATTCTCATCCTGTTGGGGTTAGTTATTCGAGCCGTAAATCTGATTGAGAAAACTTAGATTGTATTGCTTAGTCACATCCAGCGGGGCAGTCAATATGCCTTGGGTGATAAGCGTATCATATGATCTCTGCCATACATCCGCCGTCATGATACCAACACTATTGCTTCCGGGTTTGAATAGGGGGATGAGCCGTAAGGTGCTTTTTTGTTGCGTTTCGAGGACTAAATTACTGTCATATTGCAATGCTAATGCAGCTGCTATGTCTGGGCTGGCAACCACATAGTCATAACCTTTCAAGGTCGCTCGTAGGAATTTCAAGACCAAATCAGGATTTTGGTCGATAAGGTCTTGGGTGGTAAAAATCAAGTTCTCGTAGGTTTCAATGCCATAATCGAAGACCAGAATCACATTTACCTCAAACCCTCGTTCTTCCATCGTCACCAGCTCATTATCCAAAAACATGGGAATGACATCAATTTCATCATTGATGAGCGCATCGAGGGTAAATTTACTTGAATCCGTGATTTCAATCAGGTCGTTCCGAGATATTCCCACCGCGTTTAATAAGGCGAGATATATCGAGTCATCATCTGGACGATAGGCAATACGCTTTCCGATAAAGTCACTCGGCGTCATAATATTTTTTCCCGCCAGCGACATAAAGCCACGAGGACTACGTTGAAGGGTGCTTGCAATCGCGACAACCTTGTTTCCAGCAGCCTGTGACTTCATGATTTCATTGGTGTTTGCCAGACCGAACTGTGCCTTACCCTCAAGAACTTGTTGTATTGGACTTATATAACCAGCTTCGCTGATTCCACCACTGAGAATCGAGACATTGAGTCCTTCTTCGGTATAGTAGTTTTGATCCACGGCCGAATAAAAGCCGGAAAATTGGGCTTGATGAAACCATGAAAGCTGCACTGCAACATTTAGCGGCTCAGGTGTTGGTGTTGCCGGGGTGGATTGTGGCCCACAAGCGGTCAAGAGTAAGGTTAAAAGAAAAGTGACGACTATCGACTGGGATTTGATGTTATACATGATGTTCCCTCTACAGGTAATACTTAATATCGACACAAAATCGAGATTAAAATTAAATAAATATAATACTTTAACGTTAACATATTTTTTATTATATTTCAAATAACAACTTATAAACTTTGAGACTTTCCGATAATCCGCCCAGCACGCTGTTCGATGGAAGAAAAGCAGCGGGGTCTGGATGGACGTACTCAACGCAATCAGAGGCATTTTGCAGCTCAGCCCCGCGATGGCCGACCAGATCGCGTGGGATGGCTGGCGCACCGAGCAAGAGGTGATGGCTGAGAAGGTCGAACTCGCCCGGAAATACGCCGCGCTCATATCGCTACCGTCAATGCTTGGGCGCGCCCAAGCGCCATTGACTTGCAGACCGTGTTCGGCTTGCGCCTGATAAACGGGCGCGAGCGCCATCAGACCCACCAAGCCCATCAGATAAATCAACACCCTGAATGTTCTCATCACATAACCCCCCACTGAGGTACGATGGAGGCGCAGGATGATTTCCCGCGCCCCGACTTCACAACTTAGGTTTAGTGTCCGGAGTCTTCTGGGAGACCGTCACCATTGAAGATGTCCGGTTGGTCTTCGCCCTCGGCATACAAGAAGCCGACTAGCCCGCGCTCCAAACGGCTCAAGGCGTGGTCAACCATGATGTAACGTCCCGGCACATCCATCGTAAACTCGACCATCGTCGCGCCGCCGGGAGGGACGAGCGTGGTCTGGACATCGGTCAGCGGGGCTGAAGTTAGCGAGGCTTGGTCATACACGCGGTCAAAGATTTCACCGATGAGGTGGAAGGATGAGATGGCGTTGGGGCCGCCGACACCAAAATAGATACGCACCGTGTCGCCCACTTCCGTCCGCATGGCGTACTCATCTTGCGTGAGCGCCCCGGCAGACCCATTGAAGACGTAATATTCAGGCTGCTCATCCAGCATCTTTTCGTAACTGAAGTCCAGATGCCCCGCTGTGCCGAACGGTTGCGCGGTATAAATCTCGCCTTGCATGACGTAAAACTCACGGCTTGGAGTTCGCGCAAAATGACGCTGATGGTTTGGGGAGTGGTATTGAGGTGAGCGGCAATGGCCGTGCGCGTCACCCCAATGGGATTGGCGCTGTCGTCTTGGGTTTGCCGGAGTAAAAATCGCGCCAGACGCACGCTAACCGAGTGCAGGGCGAGGTCTTCCATCTGCCCGACCAATGTTCGCACGCGCCGCGTTAACACTTGAATCACATTCAAGGCGACCTGTGGATTTTGCGTGATGACCGTCCGCAAGGCCTCACACGGTATCAGCCAAACCGTGAGTTCAGGACTCAAGACGGCGGCATTGGCGGGCGTGAGTCCGCCATCCAGCGCGGCGATGTCATTGAAGGTATCGCCATCGCCGGACAGGTGCATGATATATTCGCCCCCGTCTGCACCGACTTTATACACCTTGACCACGCCCGACTCAATCACCCACAAACCACGGCTGACATCCCCCTCAAAAAACATGATGTCGCCCATCGTAAACCGATACAAACGACTGTGTTCAGTGATGAGGGCAGCATCTGGTTCAGTCAATCCAGCAAGATAAGGAATTACGCTCAGGTATCCACGTACACCGACCATGCTTCCCGCCCTTCCTGATTTCAAGATTTAATAAAAAGAGATGGCTAGGATATTCCCAGCCATCTCTCCATAGTTCTGTCCTTACTTCAATTCCAGCGAATGGGTTTCGACGATACGCTGGATGTGCGCGATGACATCATCCACCGACATCTGACCGAGGTCTTCATCGGTGCGGAGGCGGACGCTGACGGCATTGGCCTGTACATCACGGTCTCCAGCAATCAGCATATACGGGACATGCTGCTCACGGGCGAGGGCAATTTTCGCGCCCATCCGGTTACTACTGGTATCGACCTGTACGCGGATGCCCAGCTTCTTGAGGCGGGCGGCCACCGTCTGCAAGAACTCGACATGGCGGTCTGCGATGGGGATTAAGACGGCCTGAATCGGCGACAACCACGCGGGGAATGACCCGGCGAAATGCTCAATCAAGATGCCGCAGAAACGCTCTGTGCTGCCGAACAGGGCGCGGTGAATCATCACTGGGCGTTGGCGCGTGCCGTCGCTTGCGACGTATTCCAGTTCAAAACGCTCCGGCAAGTTCGGGTCAACCTGAACCGTCCCCAATTGCCAGTCGCGCTTGAGCGCGTCACGGAACACGAGGTCGAGTTTGGGGCCATAGAAGGCGGCTTCGCCCTCCTCAATCGTGTATTCGAGGCCGAGCGTGTCACACGCTTGGATGATGGCGTTGGTGGCCGTCTCCCAGAGCGCATCACTCCCGACAAATTTATCGCTCTTGGGGTCGCGGATGCCGATGCGGGCGCGGAAATCCGTCATGCCCAACGTGCCGAATACGTACTGCGCCAGCTTGACGACGCCGATAAATTCCTCGTCAATTTGTTCCGGCATGACGAACAAGTGCGCGTCGTCCACCGTGAAGCCGCGCACACGGGTTAAACCGTGTAACTGGCCGGATTTTTCGTAGCGATAGACCGTGCCGAACTCGGCAAGGCGCATGGGCAAGTCGCGGAACGAGCGCAAATCGCTCTTATAAATCATGATGTGGTGCGGGCAGTTCATCGGCTTGAGCAGATACAACTCGCCGTCCACGTCAATCGGGGCGTATTGGCTGTCCTTGTAATACGGGTAGTGGCCGGATGTTTTGTACAGCTCAAGGTTGCCGATGTGGGGCGTGACCACCGGCTGATAATCCATCTCGATTTGCAAATCACGCAGCCAACGTTCCAGCGTATCGCGCAGCATCGCGCCTTTCGGCAACCACAGCGGTAAGCCCTTGCCGACCAGTGGGTCAATCACGAATAGGCCGAGTTTTTCGCCGAGGTGACGATGGTCGCGGCGTTTGGCCTCCTCAAGACGGTGCAGATAGTCCTGAAGCTGTTCAGGCGTCTCCCATGCCGTGCCATAGATGCGCGTCAATTGCTGACGCTTTTCGTCCCCGCGCCAATATGCGCCAGCGGGCGGGCGGATGGCGATTTTCACCGCGTCAGGGTTAATCTCGCTCGTGTTGACGACATGCGGCCCCTTGCACAGGTCGAGAAATGTGTCTTGCGTGTAGACCGTCAGCTTATCGGCGGCGGCTTGAATCTGGTTGCCATTTTCATCGGTGCGACCCTTCACAAGGTCGTTAATCAATTCGACCTTGAACGGCTGCGACTTGAATAATTCAAGCGCCTCGGCCACCCCGACCTCGCGCACCGCAAAAGCGTGTTTGCCCTTGAGGATGGCTTTCATGCGCTCCTCAACCCACGCGATGTCCTCATCGGTGATCGGGCGAGGGAGTTCAAAGTCATAGTAGAAACCGTCCTCAATCGGGGGGCCGATGGCGATGTGCGCCTCTGGGAAGCGGTCAAGCACCGCCTGAGCCATGACGTGCGCCGTCGAGTGTCGAATCTTGTAAAGTTGACTTTCTTGGTAGCGTTCGGACATGCTGATTGTTTTCTCCTGATGAGGGCAACGTCAATGATACAAAACGACAAGGCGCGAGTCCATCACAAGCCAGAGAAGATTTCTCACGGCCTGCGCGTCCTCGCGCCAGATTAAGAGTTGGAAGTTAAAAGTTAGAAGCGGGCAGTCTTACCGGTAAGGTTGGGCGAGTGAAAGCTATTCGGACAGCGGTTAAAAGATTTCTACCCCTGACTCAAATGACTCGTTACCCCCTGTAAACTGTTGACTTCTTTCAGCCTGTAACCACGAGGACATCCGACAACACCACGGCAGCCACCTCTTGGGTAGTTCGCGTGCTGTCACGGTGGTTACGGCGCTTGCCCGTGGCCTCGCCGGGGAATTCGGTGACGCGGGTGAACATCCCCTCGAACATTTCCAACGCGACCAGATTGTCGATGGCGTCTTCGATGGTTTCGAGCGTCAGGTTTTCGACCAGCATGTGCGCGGTGTCGAGGGCGGCAAAGCGCGAGGCTACCGCGCCTTCAACCTGCTTGACCATCAGATAGTTCATTTCCATCTGACGGCGGAAATAATTTAGCGTGACGAACAGGCAAGTGTAGATGGTGCCGTCTGTCATGCGAACAATCACATCACAAGCATGGCTATTATCGTGCTGACGTTCCACATATACCCGGTCAATATCGGGCAGATTCAATGTATCGTTCATGAGAAGACTCTCCTTTCACAACGTTGGCGTAGGTTTAAGGCCTGCTTAACGTGTGCGCGTTCACAATAAGACAACCATAAGCCTATGCCGATTTATTGTCAACAACCGCAATTGACACTTAATCGTCACATGATGTTCGCGCCACGGCATAAATGAGTTAAATAGAGTTAGATAAGTGTTTTTTGAGAAAATTGTAATGTGCATAAAGCACACAGGGGTGACGCTCTGTGTGCTTTGCTAATGCGGCGATTCACTCAGGTTAGAAGAATCGCTTGGCGATGCCCAAAATGCCTTGACTCCACGGGACACGGTGGCTGACGCCGCTGGTGTTCTCAAATTTGGTCACGTTGTCGATATACCACTTATAATTGCGATTCAGGGCGTCTTTGTTGCTGAACTTGGGCGCGTAGCCCAATTTCTTCTCGGCGCGTTCAATGCTGACGAACGAGTCCTTGCTGGCCGTCTCATACACCCACTTGTAGAGCGGGGACAGCTTGAGGGCTTCTAGCACGCGCAAAATCCAGATGGCGGGCGCGGCCGGTAAGCCGACGATTTTACGGCCAAAACCCGCCGTATCTAAGACCGATTGATAATCTTCCTTCATGGTCGTGAAGACTTTCGCGCCGATGTTGAAGGTGTCATTGGCTTGGTCAGCGGGCAGCGTGGCGCACAGATAAATCGCCTCGCACAGGTCTTCCACGTCCAAGAGTTGGTAACGGTTGTTACCGTTGCCCAACATCGGGAAGCCGTGACCGTCTTTCGCCCAATCATAAAACAACGCGAACACGCCCAAGCGCTCCGGCCCGACGAATGACTTGGGGCGGATAATCGGGACGATCAGACCCCCCTTGCGATAGTCCAAGCACACGTTTTCGGCTTCGATCTTCGCGATGCCATACGGGCCTACGCCGTCCAGCTTGTCGTCCTCGCGCAGCGGATGATGGTCTGGGATGCCGTAGACCGCCGTCGATGAGATATGGATGAAGCGTTTCGCGCCGAGTTTTTTGGCGGTCTCAATCACGTTGCGCGTGCCTTGGATGTCGGTGCTGTAGATGTCTTCAGGCGTATACAGCGGCAGCGCGGCGGCGGTGTGGATGACGATATCGACGCCTTGCATGGCGTTTTCAACAGCGGCCAAGTCGCGGATGTCGCCCAAAATCGCGTTGATTTGGGGTTTTTCGGGGTAGTCGAACGGCGCGATGTCCAGCGAAACGACCTTGTGGCCGCGTGCCAGCAGATAGCGCGTCATGTTGAGACCGAGGAAGCCTGCGCCCCCGGTAATGAGATAAGTCTGTGACTCAGCCATATCTGTGCCTCATTTCACAAGTAGATTTGCCCGTATTGTAGGCAGACGGCTCAGTCCTGAACAGACTCACCTGAGCTAAGTACCCTACGGTAACTCATCGGAGGCGGTCAATGGGTGAACTTGGCCGAAACTATTCTCGAAAAACAAATCACTCAAGGCGCGGCGGGTGCGCGGCAGGTGTTCGCGTTCGTTCATCGGCGACGCGAGCGAGTCAGAATCGCCGGGATAGCCGATTGCGATGCCGGCCATAATCGTGTAGCCGTCTGGCACGGCATATAACTCGCGGATACGGTCAGGCAAAATTCCGCCCATCTGACGGACGTTCAGCCCCAGCGCGGTCGCTTGGACGATGATGCTTTGCACGGCTTGGCCGGTGTCATACTGGGCGAACCGGTTGGCCGGTTGACCGTCAACGTCGAAATGGTCACGGGCAATCCCAATCATGAGAATCCACGCCTTTGTCGCCCAACGCTGATTGCCAGCATTGATGCCTTGTACCAGTTTGGCGTGCGCGTCGGCGTCATCGCGGGTGGCGAGGATGAAGCGCCACGGCTGCTCGTTATTGCTGCTGGGCGACCAGCGTGCGGCCTCCATCAAGCTCAGGACGGCATCGGGCGAGACCGGCTCATCGCTGAAGGCGCGGCTACTCCAGCGAGTCGCCAATAGGTCATGAATCGGGGCGCGGGTGACGGCGGCCTTGCTCGCATAGGTAGAAGGGGTTTGGGTGTCGGTCATCAGAGAAATCCTCAACGGTTCAATCAGATACGGACGTTCAGACGCGGTATATTAGCCGATTTTCTACCCGTCAAAGTATAAGAATTGGGTTATAAGAGGTTCTCTTGTTTAGGCGGCGTGGACGGCGCGGTGAGAGTTTCCGCCATCGTCCCGTTTAAGACCGCAATACGCGCCGCCGTCGCCAGTTGGTCTACGCGCTCGTTGTGTTCGTGACCGGCGTGCGCCTTAACCCATTTCCATGTGATTTTATGGCGCTGAATCGCGCTATCGAGGCGCTCCCACAATTCTTTATTTTTGACAGGGGAAGGCTTGCCATAATCACTGCCTTTGGTCATCCAACCGTTGCTTTTCCAGCCTTTCATCCACTTGGTAATCCCATTTTTCAGGTATTCACTGTCGGTATAGAGGGTGACATCGCTCGCTACGTTGAGCGCCTCTAGCGCAGAAATCGCGGCGGTCAGTTCCATCTGATTATTGGTCGTCTGGCGCATCCCACCAGACAACTCGCTCGTGTGACCATCGGGCGACATCAGCAAGGCCGCCCAGCCGCCCGCGCCGGGGTTGGGCTGACAGCCGCCATCGGTGTAAATCGTGATTTTGGGGCGCGAATCGCTCATGTTATGCCTTTTGGTGTACAGTTTTGCAATCTATTCTACCCAAACAAGCTGAGTAATTCATGAACCCCTCACAATTGCGTTTCCGCACATTTTATTTCATCCTCGCCACCCAGACCATCTCTTTGATTGGGTCGCGCCTATCGGCTTTGGCCTTGGGATTCTTAGTCTATCGCCAGACTCAACAAGTGACGGTCTTGGCGCTGATACAATTTTTCGACATCCTGCCCAGTATCTTCATCTCTCCCATCAGCGGGATGGTGGCAGACCGACTGGATCGGCGCAAAATCATGATTGTCGCTGACATCGGATCGGCTATTGGGACGGTGTTACTGCTGTTATCCGTGGTATCAGGCGCGTTCCAAGTCTGGCACTTATACGCGGTAACGTTTTTACAGGCGACTTGCGCGGTCTTTCAACGCCCCGCAATCCAAGCCTCTGTGACGATGCTGGTGCCGGATGAACAGCGGCCGCGTGCCAATGCCCTATTCGAGTTGAGTTTGCCTATGGCGGGGATTTTTGCGCCTGTTATCGCAGGCTTAATTTTTGCAGTTGTTGGCGTAGCGGGCGCAATCGTGATTGACCTACTGACCTTTATCATCGCCATTAGCGCGTTGGTCATCGTTAGAATCCCCGCCCCGCCCAAAAGTGAGGAAGGCCAAACCGAGGGTGGCTTCTTGCGCCAACTGACCGCCGGATTTGCCTTCTTGTGGTCACGCCGCCCGCTGTTCATCTTGGTTTCGGCCTTCACCCTGACCAATTTCTTCTTCACGCTGGCCTTCGGACTCGAAACCGCCTACCCACTCGCTCGCACCGGCAGTGAGGCCGTGACCGGCACGCTGTTGGGAATCAGCAGTGCCGGGATAGTCATTGGAGGCGCGGTCTTGGCGTGGTGGGGCGGTACACGGCGGAGAATCCATACGATGATGCCCGCCGTCCTAGCCACTTGCGTCGGAGTCGTGCTGATTGGCATGGCGCAACAGCCGATAGTATTGGGCGCAGCACTATTTGTGACGATGTTCGCGTTCGGATTCATCAATGCTCCGTTCAATGCGCTGGTTCAGGCAAAAGTCCCGCCAGACTTACAGGGGCGGGTGTTCAGCGCTATCTACCAGCTTTCGTTCATCTTCATCCCGATTGCCTATCTGCTCTCTGGTTTTTTGGCCGACCAAATCGCGGAGCCAGCCGCACACCGACCTGATTGGGCTTTCGCGGGCTGGGTGGGGACAGGCGACGGCGCGGGCATGGGGTTGATTTACGTGGTCTGCGGCCTCGTGATGGCGGCCTTCAACTTATTCGTCTATGCCCTGCCGATGGTGCGCCAAATCGACGTGCGATTGCCGGACGCTCAACCAGAAAACAGTATCGAGTGAGTTTAATCATTTTACAAAAGTAAAATGATGGCATAACATCGAAATTTAGAAGGCGCGACATAGAGTGTTGTGAAAGCTTTTACGCCAGATAGCCGCCCACAATTCGCAACATTGACCCGACCTCGACCAAAAACGAGTCGTGGCCGCCGTCGGCCTGAACGTGGTGATATTCGACTTCCCGACCCACCCGCCGTAGCGCCGCCGCCAATTGCTCAGACGCGCCCGCCGGGTACAACCAATCGCTCTCAAAGGTCACGATCAGGAATTGGGTGGACGTGACATGGGCGAAGGCCGCCTCGTATGACCCGTAGCCCTCGGTGATATCGAAATAATCGAGGGCTTTGGTGATGTACAAATAGGTGTTGGCATCGAAGCGTCGGACGAATTTCTCGCCCTGATGCTGCAAATAGCCCTCAACCGCGAAATCGGTCTCGAACGCATAGCGCGGCTCGGTCCCGGCCTGAAAACGCCGCCCGAATTTGCGCTCAAATGACGGGTCGCTCAGATAGCTGATATGCCCGATCATGCGCGCCACGGATAATCCGGCGTCAGGCGCTTGACCGCTGTAGTAATGGCCGCCGTTCCAGTTCGGGTCGGCATAAATCGCCTGTCGTCCGGTCTCGTTAAGCGCGATGTTCATGGGCGTGCTGCGCGGCGTACTGGCGATGAACAGCACATTCGCCACCCGCTCAGGAAAACTCACCGCCCATTCCAGCGCCTGCATCCCGCCCATGCTGCCGCCCGCCGTGGCGTAGAGTCGTTGAATCCCCAGTCGGTCTAGCAAACGCGCCTGCGCCTGCACCATGTCATACACCGTCAAGACGGGGAATCGCAGCCCCCACGGCTGACCATCCGGCGACTCGGAGGCGGGGCCGGTACTGCCTCGACAACCGCCAATCACGTTGATGCACAGCACGAAATAGCGCCCGGTATCGAACATCTTGCCGGGGCCGACGGCCTCATCCCACCACCCCGGCGGCTCGGACGGGTCATCCGTGTGATAGCCAGCGACATGTGCATCACCGGACAGCGCATGACAAATCAAGATGGCGTTGCTGTGGTCAGCATTGAGCGTCCCATAGGTTTCGTAGGCCAGCCTAAAGGCGGGCAGCACGCCGCCCCCGCGCAACTGAAGCGGCGAATCGAAATCGGCGTGATGCGTCTGCACCACCCCCACCGACCCTTCATAAACACGCTGCGGGATAAAATCGTAATCCATGAACCACCACCAACCAAAAGTAGTGATAAGTGGGAAGTGATGGGTGATGAGGAGGACGCCCCGTGGGGCGTCCGTACAGGAAGAAACAATGGTTTTGCAAAACCGGTGTGATTTCCCATAGGGACAAGGCGTGTCTTATCCCCGTTTTACTTTTCCTCATCACTCATCACGTTTAACTCATCACTCGTTATCTAACGGTCTACGCTTGCGAAATCGCCAATGCCTGATCCAAGTCCCAGAGCAAATCGTCAATGTGTTCAAGTCCGACGGCCAAACGCACGTAATCCGCGGTCACGCCGCTGGCAGCTTGTTCTTCCGCGTTCAGTTGGCTGTGAGTCGTGCTGCTGGGGTGAATCGCCAGTGAACGCACATCGCCGACGTTGGCAACGTGGCTGAACACTTTAAGATTGTCGATGAACACACGCCCCGCGTTGCCGCCGCCCTTGATGCCAAAGCCCAAAACTGCGCCCGCGCCCTTCGGCAGATATTTTTGGGCGCGCTCATAGCTGGCGTGGCTCGGCAAGCCGGGGTAATTGACCCACGCCACCGACGGATGTTGCTCCAGATGACGGGCGACGGCCAGCGCATTGGCGACATGGCGCTCAATTCGCAACGACAAGGTTTCTAGGCCGATGATATTCAAGAAACTGTTGAAAGGCGATTGGCTGCCGCCCAAGTCGCGCAAGCCGACCACGCGAGCGCGCCCGATGAAGGCCGCCGCGCCCAAGACATCGGCCAGCACCGCGCCATGATAGGCTGGTTCTGGTTGTACGATGCCCTCATGCCGCCCCGACGCCTTCCAGTCGAAATTGCCGCCGTCTACGATCGCGCCGCCGATGCTCAGACCGTGGCCGCCAATCCACTTGGTGGTGCTGTGGACGCTGATGTTGACGCCCCACTTGAACGGTTGGAACAGGTAGGGCGTGCCGAACGTGTTATCGACCACCACCGGCAAACCGTGCGCCTTCGCCAGCGCGACGATGCCTTCAAAGTCGGGGATTTCCAGCTTGGGGTTGCCGATGGTCTCCAAGTAAATCAGCTTGGTCTTGGCGTTGATGTGCTGCTCAAAATCCGCTGGGTTCGTGCCTTGCACGAAATGGGTGGTGATGCCCAAACGTCGCAAGCTCTGGCTGAGGAGCGTATATGTCCCGCCGTAGAGCGCCGCCGTGCTGATGATTTCGTCGCCGCTATTGGCGAGCGTGAGGATGGTGAGCGTCTCGGCAAATTGGCCGGAAGCCGTCGCCAGCGCGCCGATACCGCCTTCCAACGCCGCGAGACGTTGCTCAAACACATCGGTGGTCGGGTTCATGATGCGCGTGTAAATATTGCCGGATTGGGTCAGGGCGAACAGCGCAGCGGCGTGTTCGGTGTTCTGGAACTCATAGGCCGTCGTCTGGTACAACGGGACGGCGCGTGCGCCGGTGGTCGGGTCGGGCTGATAGCCCGCATGGAGGGCTTGCGTTTCAAATTTGAGGGGATGTCCGGTTACTTTTGCCATGATTGTGTTTCTCTTTTCCCCTGCTAGGGTGGTTGTTAGCGGATAGGACAATCTGCGGAAATAGGTTTGGCGACACCTCATAAACAACAAAAAAAGCCACCCGTGTGACGGCTGGCTTTGTCGTTTCTGCGATTACTGCGCGTGTTTAGACGCGCTGACGCAAGCCGTCACCCCGGTGAGCTTCAATACAGCACATCATACACATCACCGTGACGGGCGCGGTGTGGGTGAAATGAGTGGGGGGAGCGGTGAATGTTTCCATGAGGAATACGATAACGCGGTTCACTAAGATTTGACAAGAGGGGCAGCGGTAACGAGTCGGTAACGGATAACAAGGAAATTCATCGGGCGGACAAGTCTCGCCCCTACATGACATCTGATGACGCGATTTTGAACACACGCCATCGGGAATTTCGTAGGGGCGACGCTTGCGCGCCCGCCGTCAATCAACAACAAATCTGGTTTGATGTCAACTATTCAAACGGCTTCTGACGCAGGATAATTTTCTTCACGGGATTCCATTCGGGCCCACGCACGGATAGACGCTTATGACGGCGGGCGCGCACACGGGTGCGCCCCTACTTCCGCAAAATCTTCTCCAGCGTTTTTCCCTTTGCTAACTCATCAATTAATTTGTCTAAATAGCGAATTTCCCGCATGGTTGGTTCTTCGATGTCTCCCACTCGGACGCCGCAAACCACCCCTTTGATTAACGCTCGCAACGGATTCAGGTGAGGCGCTTGTGCTAGAAAAGTCTCAACATCGGTTTGTTTTTCCAGTTCCGCTTCAAACTGTTCCCGACTATAGCCGGTGAACCAGCCAATAATCTCATCGACTTCTGCCTTCGTGCGTCCTTTTCTCTCCGCCTTAGCGACATACGCGGGATAGACTCTTGCGAAACTCATGGTGTAAATCCGGTGTTTAGTCATGATGCCTTCATGTTTCTATAGGTTCATCCAAACATACGGTTCTCAATGTGGGTTAAAGCAGGTTCAGGGATGATTTTTACCGCCCCTCCGGCTTGAGTTGATAGGGTCGTTTGTCGCTACGGGCGGCGCGTTTGCTGGCGGCTTTTGGCGGCAATTCAGGCGACTGGATATTCTGTTTTTGCAGTTCCAAGCGGATCAATTCTTCTAACTTCTGTTTATCTTTGCTGGACACCACCGCCAACTCATCGGCGCGGGTCAGGGCGTAAGGGTACGGCGTGCGGCCTTGCATCTGACATTGGTCGAGCAGTAAGGCGTGGAGGGCATCAACGGCGGCCTTGTCTCGCGCCACCCACATCGGTATATCCACACGCGCCATCGCGGTTTTATAGCCGTTAAAGACCTTGAGGTAGAAAAACGCGATTTCAAAGCTGGGATTTTTCTGTCGATAGTCAAAATTACGCGGGGAATTCGGGACCATAATCGCGCTACGCTCGCCGGGCGCGAGGACGGCGTTGAACAAGTGCGAATCGCGTAGCCCCTCAAGGTCGCCGCCGACTTCCAAAAGTTTCTGCTTGGCGATAATTTCAGCCTCGTCTTTCAGGCTACTGAGATATAGCAAACGCAGCACCGTCCGGCTACGACTGGGCGAGTCGATATAGCCGCACAAAATCGCGTTGGCGTCGCGCAATTGCCCCAGCGCGGTCAAATAATCCTTCAAAATCTGCCCGGCGTTGGTCACATCGGCGTTTGCCCAAAACAATAAGTGGTTGTCAAACACCGTGACAATCGGCTGCGGCGCGCCCTCGCGGTGTAGCGCCCACGCTTGGTCGGCCAACAAGCGCATCTCGGCCACCGTGCGGCGGGCGTCAATCGTGCGACTGCTGACCAATTGCTTGCTGGCGTCATGCACCAACGCCTTGTGATACGCCAGTTCCGGGTAAGTGGCGGGAATCGGCGTGTGGTCGTAGCCGTGATAGTAGATGAACGCGGCCATGTTCAGCAGATAATAATGCACCGGCGCTTGCTCGTTGGGGTAAATTTGTGAGCCGTCAGCGGCGATCAGCGTGGCGCTGGGCGGTAAGGCGGGCGCGGGGTAAATCGCGTTAATTGGCTCGCTGCCGGGGTCGTCCATCGGGGCAGCGCCGCGATAACCGCTGACCTCTGGCCCGCGCACCACGGCAATTTTATCGCGGATGGCGTCTAGGTCGTCGGCGGCTTCAAAACGTTGAATCGCCAATGCCAGCTTATCGGACACGTCAAAATCAATGTGCGAGAACATATCGCCCATTTTCTGCACTTGGTCAAACAACTTGTTAAATTCAAGCGACATTCGGTCAACACCCCTAAATCTGTCTCCAGCGACGGGTTGTCTCTGGAGACGTATCTAAGCCGACGAAATATCGCCTAAGCGTAGCACAAATTATCGACTTGCGAGGCTCGCTTTTTCACGATTAAGCGCAAACCATGTCCAACCTGCGCCAAGCACATCGACCAACGCGCTGAGGATGAACATCGGTGCGACCAATCCTGTCACAATAAACGCACTGACGAAACCCACGACTGACAGTCGCAAAATAACCGTCAAGGGGAAAAACGAACGCAATTCTGCCCGTGCGATTTGAAGTTGGAAAATTCCCAAAAACAACGTCATCATGCCCATCATCCGAACCCAGATGTCGGCAGCGGGTGGCAGGCCAAATACGCCTAAGACAAGATTGGGGACGAGGATAAGCCCGCAACCGAGGGTGATAACATACAACGATGCGACGTAAACGCTAAATGCTGACTTGCTCATTGATTCTCCGCCTTTTCTTCGTGTTTCTCATGGATGTTTGCCAATAGCTGTGTGATGGGACAGTCGCCTTCTACGTTCCAGTTGTAGGTATCGACGGACAGCATCATGAGCGCGTCCCGTAGCTCAATCATTTGGGCGATGCGTTGGTTAAGTTGAGCGTGTTTTTGCTGGACAAAAGCTGGAGCGCCGCGTGTGATTTCATGGGCGATTGCTGAAGGTCAACGAATTCCTTCATCTCGCCGAGCGTGAAGCCGAGGCGTTGTCCCTGTTTAACTGCGCGAACATCATTGAGGACGGTTAGCGGATACTCACGATATCCCGCCTCCGTTCGACTCGCCGATGGAATCAGCCCTTTTTGCTCGTACAGTCGGATGGTCTGTACGCTTACGCCCGTTTTTCTTGCGACTTGACCGATTTTCACCCCGTTTTTCCTTTACGACTGCGTGATAAAGCCATTCTAAACTCTATACCTAACTATAGAGTCAAGAGCCAAACGCTACGGGATTCAGGCAAAATTAAAGCGTGTCACCCGACAAGGCGACACGCTAAAGCAAATGAGATATTTCAGAGGTCGGGGTTGGCTATGGCAATCCGTATGAAAATATTGGCGCAAGTTGCGGGATAATCACCCGCGCCAATAACCAAACATCCAGCGCTACCATGCTGACGGTCAAGGCGACGGGCAAGACCCACGGCCACGCCTTGATGACTGGGAGTTGGGCGCGGAGCGAGTCAAGTCCCAGCGCAACTGTCACGCCCAATGGGATGAGCATGGCGAACATATAGCGCCCCTGAAATTGCACGAATTGCGTGTTGTAGTAAATCAGCATCGCTATCGCCAACCCCGCCGTCACCCCGAACAGCGGCCACGTCCCCCGCGCCGCGCCGCGCCATGCTTTAAACACGACGAACGTGCAGAGGCCTAATCCGGTCAGCGCCAAAAAGCCGAGTAGCGCCCAGTCTGGCAACGGCGCGGCCATCCAGCCAAACATCCCAAAAAAACTGGTCAAGGTGGTGCGAATCGCGGTCTCCCAATAGGCCGCCGACCCAACTTGCGCGAGATAGTCCGCCGTGCGAAGCTGGCCGACGACCACCCCATCATGGGCGCGCAAGCCGAACAGGTCAGGGAAGCCATACACCGACACATTGCGCCCCCACCATAACAGGGCGAACGGCGCGGCGGAAAAGCCGAAAACGATGATTGCTTGTAGCCACGCTGGGCGGGATGTCTCCGAGTCGGTTTTGGCCTGACGCGACGCGGCGCGGATGAGCAACGCCAACAGGATCGGCGCGGCCATCATATAGGCCGTCGTTTTGGTGGCAATGGCAAACCCGTACAGCAGGCCGATGCGCCACAGCGGGGTTTGACCGCCGTCAGCATAGTCGATGCAGAAGTATAAAATCATCGCAACCAGCAACAGCGCCAGCGCGTCATTGTTGACCGAGGCGAGGATGTGGACGTGCTGCGGCACAAACGCGACAAAGGCCGCCGCCGCTATCGCCATCGCGACCCGTCCGGGAAAGGCGCGCAAGGCCGTCAAATAGGCCATATAAACCACGCCCGCGCCCATCAAGACGCTGATGAGCCGTAAGACAATCAAATTCCCGCCGCTGGCCTGATAAAACGGCGTCAGCAGCATGTAATACAGCGGCGGCTGATGGTCTTCATATTCCATCGCCGACAAACGGGTCAACATACCGGGGGCGAAGCGCGCCGCTTTCATGGCGTCGAGACTCGCCGAGTCCCAGTCTCCGGCTGCGATGACCGGCAGTTCGTTGGCAGCCATTTGCCGCACATAGTTATAGTGCGCGGGTTCATCTGGCGATTGCCACGCGGGAGTGTATATCGCGTACAGGCCAGCGACCCATAGGTATAAAATCAGGATGGGAAAAACGGCATATCGGGGATTATTGGGCATGTTTTTAACGTCCTTAACCTCACCCCCGCCCCTCTCCACACTGGAAAGGGGTCAAGAGCCGAGTGGAAGTTTCCACATTGGCGGGAGAGGAGATAACATCACAAGTTTGGAGTCTATTTTCCACAAGTTAGTAGTTTGCCAGAAAGGTAAGCAGAAGTGTAGTATATTTTATGAAAAAAGAGTATATGATGCGCGGACAAAAACAGAAATACCCGGTGGTGTTGACTGAAGCCAAAAGAGAGACATCATAAAGGTTTATAGAACATGAGAGAGGTCTTCATGTTCCAGTTCTAGGGCAGTGATAAGAAAAACACCCCCATCAGACTTTCATCTGATGGGGGTGTAAGGATCGAGTCTTATCTCTACTCTGGAGGAGGCTCGTTTTGTGGCGGTAATACGCAGGTTAATCCTTTGGCTTTTGTGAAATACCCTGCCGATACACCAATACCTGTGTTGCTAGAATTTATGGTGTAAAACGCATTTGGAGAATAACCATCTGAGTTGGTTGATCCTTGTTGAATCAATTTATGCCTGCCTGAAGCATAATATGGTCCATAACCTGATGACGGTATAGGTAACGATAATACGTAAGTTTCATTGCACGCAGAACAACCTAGATAACCACCTGAATATGCTGTGTCACTTACCCTCACACAAATTGGGGTGGTTGAATTGGATAAAGTTTGTGCTTGCCATACGCGACCCCGCGCTAACAATTGATCCAAATACCTTTGCAACCCACTATTGTGGCACAGAGGGGACTGAGTAAGTCTGGAATTGAAAGTGGCTGAAATTGTAGGTGTAGTTGATAGTCCCAATCACATTGTACTGTGAATAGCCATTGTGGTTAATGTTATAGATATATGCTGCATAGCCAGCACTAACCAACGAGACTACGAAGATACCCAGTAGAAGGGTTAAAACCAGTAGCTTATTACGCAATTTCAAGTGAGACATGGAAGCAGTCCTTATTTTTCTGTTATAGACAATGGGAGCTGATTGACAGTCGGCACATAGGTCTGCTGGGCGTATTCATAGCGGATGAATTCCTGCGTCCACGGTAGCCAATCGTCGGAGAGGATGAAA
>Ga0105046_10006945_pt1 | contig 17886 bp, 11 predicted proteins | sample MAT03_FD_78385 | JGI IMG/M metagenome (GOLD analysis project Ga0105046, IMG submission 78385) | Freshwater microbial communities from Lake Fryxell liftoff mats and glacier meltwater in Antarctica - MAT-03 (megahit assembly) | ecosystem: Environmental > Aquatic > Freshwater > Ice > Liftoff...
AACAGTTTCTTTATAAGCATCATTCATACTGTTTTTTTCCACGCTTCGATACACTCCTTAGTTTCTTGCATTGATCTTTCTAATGCTTCTTGTGAATTAAAAGCATAATGAGGAGAAATAATAGCCCGAGGATGTTTCATAAGATAATTATTTTCTAAAACTTTCTTATAGACTTCTTTTGTTGCCTGAACATATCGCAATAACGCTAAAGGATGATAGGTAAAAAATTCTTCTTCCAAAACATCAAGGGCAACACCTCCCAAAATGTTGTTTTCAAGTGCATCAATCAATGCCCTTGTTTCAATCACACCACCTCGAGATGTGTTCACGAGATATGATCCTTTTTTTATAGAGCGCATAGCTTCACTATTCAACATATATTTTGTTGAATTAGTCAAAGGTACATTTACACTTATCACATCAGATCGCTCAAGCAACGCTGTGCAGGAAACAAATGAAACAGATAACTCTGATAAATTGCATTGTGGATCATAAACAATCACCTTCATTGAAAACCCAAGTGCAATTCGCGCAACCGCCTTGCCAATCATACCAAAGCCTATAATACCAAGCGTTTTATCAGCAAGTTCTGAACCGCGTAAAAAACCATAGTTTTCACGTTCAATACTTTCACTCGCCAAAGCTACTTTGCGGACTAATGCTAACAATAAAGCAAATGTATACTCTGCAACTGCTTGAGTTGCGTAGGTTGGCAACGTATAGACACAAATGTTTTTCTCTTGCGCAGCAACACAATCAATATGGTCAGAACCGGTTGTTCTGCTTATCACTGCTTTTAGATAGGGAAATAGATCAAAAATTTCTTTTGTGAGAGATGAGCGAATAGCCGTTGAAATTACCTGTGCATCAAATTGATCATTGGGAATAGTTTTTAATGGTATCGGCTCTTGATAAAAAAAGAGCTCATCGTGGGGAAATGCTTTCTTGAAATAGAGTTCTTGTTTTGTATCAACTTCAAAAAAAAGCATCTTCATAGTCTCTCTCACAGCATAGATAACATTTATTAATCATTATTAATCTTTTCAAGAAGATAACAAAGTTCTTTGTGATTAGTATAGTTTAAAGAATAATATGCTCAAGCGACCAATCATTATAATAATCTGCTGTTGTAAGAATTCCTAACGAGGTATTAACAAACTCAACATGTGGCAATGATGCCGTTAAAAACGTATGGACCATGCCATCCCACAATTTTACAATACCTTTTTCTTGCTGCAATAATTTCAACATGCCACCATGATGTTGATGTGCTCTGAAAACAGCACGGATTTGAGCATTTTTAGAGCTATTTTTTTTAAGTAAATGCGCTGTTAGTTGTTTTCCATAGATCCAACCCCGTCCATTACTATAATCAATTATGGAAGAGGTATAATTTTCTACATTCTCAATAAAATCATTCCACATAAAACCAAGTGTCAAAGGTTGTGTTGGTTGCGTGAGTACAACATTAGCAATTTCTTTTGACGGAATTTTCTTTACAACTTCCTGCTTTAAATGACTCGGCAATTCACGTACAGCTTCAATACGATCAATTTCACCTAATGCCTCATAACTAACTGCTGGTGATGTGCTTACTAAGGCTTTAGCGCAATAGCCAATTTCCATGCCCCCATGACAACATTGAATAAAATCATTATGCTCACCTGAACCTAAAAAGAGAACAGTCGGCATGAAATCATAACAACGAAATACAGCATCTATTTCTTGTTGTTGCATTGACGGAAACTTAGATCTCAGCTCATTTCTAAAACCATACACCGTGTTTAATAATCGATCTTCATGATTACCGCGTACCAAAAAAACTTTTTCTGGATTTGCAATTTTCAATGATAATAACGTGTACAAAACCTCGACACCATGATCACCACGATCAACATAATCACCAAGAAAAATCATGAAAAAATCTTTTTTGAGAATTTTTAAATTGGCATCAAGATAACCATGCTTTTTTAGAAAAATTAAAATTTTTGAGATTGATTCAATATTGCCGTGCAAATCGCCAAAAAAAGCAACTCTGCTGCCCGAAGGAACAACCATTTTTTGCGCAAAGGGCATGAATGCTGATGATAAAACACCATCAAAAAATGATTCTATGCAGGGATTTTTACCATGCAACCAATCACCTGATAAAAGTTGGTTCTTTGAACAATGGGCATAATCAACGACCGCCTGCTTAAATTGCACAAGAGATATTTCAGAATTACTTTGATTATTTTTCTGGGGAAGCGTTAATAAAAAGCTAAGCGGTACATTTTTTGCACCGTCAGCCAAACGAATTTCACCAAAAGACTGCTGAAAAATACTCAGTAATAGAATAAAGAATAAAGCACGAATAGAATTCATAGAAACCTCTCTATAATTGTATTTATGCTATAAGTATATCATGCCTCATAAGCCATGACAAAAGGCCCTCAAATCTATCGAATCTGATCATAAGCATTTAAAAATTTCTTGACAATGAACCAAGGGGTTGTTAGGATTTGCCTGAATTCAATTTTGATTAGTAAAAAATGTCCCTAAATGAACAATACTAAAGAATTAGTATTGTTCACCCCCTAACCCTTCAGCTTATCTAAGTTGGAGGGATTTTTTTATACTCTTTTTATCAGTCTTGCTTTATTTAATGAATAAATTTTTTAAAGATTTATTCTTGTTTTAGAATCACCCCTCTTTTCATGCGCTGCTTCATGTTGAAAAAAATCTCCCTTTGAAACGCTAATCTTATAACCAAAATCATCATATTGTGCAGACTTGTGACAAATTTCAGAACATTGTCCATAATCACAAAGAATTTTTTTATCGTGATCAGTTTTCATATGATGAAGCATGCGAGCTTTAGAATTGTGACGGTATTCGCATTGATTTTTCATGCAAATAGAACCAACACGATGGTTTTTTTTATAATGTTGGTCCAAAGAACCCTTTGATATTTTTTGCTCGCCACATTCTGTGCATTTTAATGCGAAATTATGATTAGCATGTTGATGATTTAAATATATTTTTTCATACGACGTTTCAAAATCACATCCTTCTTTTTGGCAAGCAAAAACAAACGTTGCTGTTTTATTCTTTTTGGTTTCTGGCAAACCCTTACATCGCTTACCATTAAGGTGCCCTTTAAATAGATTGATTTGATTCCATGCAACTTTGCATCGATCGCATTTATATTCCATAGAACCAGTATGCCAGGAAATATGAGCCTTAATTTGGCATTTTAATATACTTTTACTACAACTATTACAAACAATTTCTCCAAATTCTTTTTTTGCAAACGTTACATTATCTGCTGTATGTATATTTTGAATAGCTTCAATGCTCTCTGCTTTTCTTTTGCGACTTATTTGAGAAATGATGGAATTACTAGCTTCTTCTTGCTGCGATTTATCAGGCAGACAATCTTTTTCAATCATACTAGTATCTATACTGTTAGGTAGATCTTTTTCTGAACAATCAATCAATAGCTTAATAAAAAAATTAGGATCGATACCATCTTGATAAAAATCTAATTCTGTATTCATGCCATAGAGCGAACCAATAAGAATAAAACTCAACAAAAAACTAATGTTTATCATAGTTGTTCTCCACAAAGACGATCGCCTCTTTTTTTATGTTTTTTTAAGTGTTGCTGGTGCGCTCCAGGTGAGGTACTTATTTTTAAGCCATTTTCAGTATATTGAGTGGTTACAACAGAATGAATCTGACGACAATTTTGAAAAAAACAAATAAAATTTCCATCATGCTTAGTAGTTTTATGTTTTTCAAAAACAAGCATTTTTGAATTAGTGTAACCACAATGACAAATTTGCGTGCTCGAATCTTTTTTGAACAAATAGTTTATTTTCTTTTTTTTACCAGGTTCTTGCACTAAAGGCTCAGCTGCAAGGCAGGTTTTATTCCTTTGCACTTTGCATCTATTTGATGTTCGATGAGCCGTCATTGATCGTTTATTATTGAAAGCAATTTTACAATCATTACACTTATTTTGTAACGAGCAATCGTGCCATAACTCATGTGGTTTTTTATATTTTTTAAAGAATGATTCTTTACAAGAAAAACAATAATAGCGCTTTGAAGATAGTGTTTTTTTTTCTTTAGAAGCGCCGTCAGGGTTATTTTTTTTTTGAGGATCAAGCACTATACTAAAAACACCCTCATCCTTCCCCCTCTCATTTTGAGATTGTTCAATTGATTCAAATTTAAACATTTTTGATTGTGCAGCAATAATGTTTGAATCATCTTCTTTTTCTTCATAACAATATTTAAGCCCAAGATATAAAGAATTTTTATTTTGCTCGAATTGATCAAGGCTAACTAAATCTTGTTTCTCTTCAGGGGGATAACATAAAAACGATTCAGTTTCGCGCTTAAAGTTCAACCATTCTTCTGATGCAAAATAATTGTCTTTTATTTCAGGATAACCCCAAGGTAAAAGATCATCATCGCCCATACCTACAAGCTTATTAACAAAAACTATGGCAAGCAAAAAGCTTCTAAAATTCATCCTAATTCCTTATTTTTTACGTTAATTCGATGCAAGAAAAGATTAATAAAAATAAGATCTGCAGTTGAAATCTCTAATTAATTCAAAAAATAAGGAAGATTAACATGACAAATCTTGTTTCTATTTTCTGCGAAATTGATGGTTTTGGCAAAAAATTTTATCGCAAATTTAAATTGGAGATAAAAAGAGGATTAGAAAAATTAATCTAACTATGAGTGAAATTTTGACAGTTTCGGTGAGGTATCATTACATAGGATGTACTACCTTCAAAGACTCTTAAATGAACTTATAGTATTTAAAATGACAAAAAAAGTATGGGCAAACTTTTTGGTCATAAAAGTTATCTTGAGCAAAAAAACACCTGTCTTTATTGCCGTATAAAAAGCTCAATTTCATCCTGTAGCGCCCTCATTTCATATGGCGCCCAAGTAACGGCATAGGATTAGCCAAGATGAAAGAAATCTTCTTCGCGCAGAGGTTTTGAGTTGCTATTTGCCAATTATTTAAAGGTCTTATTGAAACAACAGATTTTGATCTAGATGCCGGTGATAATCGCTCTCATATATCTCTAGATCGTGCACTACAAAAAAAGAGAATTAAACAGTACTTAATGTATTAAAGTGCTATAAAACAAGCATGATGTTAAGAGCAAAAATTAGTACCCGTTAAGGCAATCTCTCTAATTTGTCCATCATCTTTATGCTGAACAATAACAGAATTAGACAAAACAGTTTTCACTTCCCACTTGGTTTCTGTTTTAATCATCTGAACTTGTTCTTCTTTCATCAGGTCAATTTTTTGAGCGTCCCCTTTTTTTTCAATAATAAGGGAATCATCCGAAAAACAAAAAGGATTTCGCTGAACTATAGGATTTTCTGCGCAAAACATAGTCTTGATCACAATAAAACTGATACATAGTATAAAATACCGTACATTCTTATTTTGCATCCCATTCCTTTTTAATTTGCAAAAAGCTTATCACGCAAGTGCAAGAAAGCTCTTCTTGAGTGTTTTTGCCAATGCGAATAGTATCTGCAATGAGAAGATAATTACATTTTTCAATGTCGCGTAAAAAAGCCCGTAAAGAAACAAATGAACCTTTCAGCTCAAAAAGAAGAGAATGTTTAATAAAAATTCCTTCATTACAAGTGCCTTGAGGTGCATAAGAACAGAAAATAAGGTTATGTTGCGAAAGCATTTTAACAACTTCATTAACTACATCAAGAAAACGATCATTTTGCAAAGCGCTAACTTCTTGTACATAAGCGCATTCCGCTGCCTCAACCAATTTTTTTTTAGTAGTGTAATCATCTTGAAATGCACTATTCTTGCTTAACATTTTGGAACTATTTTGCCCATGAGTATATTTTTTTAATGATTGTAAGAGTGGCTTATACACAAAAAACACCCAACTTACCGCGAGTGAACTGGCGATAATAAAGGTAAGAAAATAGCGATAGCCAGAGGGAATTGAAAGCAAATACAACGTACGCGAATTCATACCATAAAAAAAATCATGCATACAACTCCCTTCAACACAAATCAATTAAAAGTTAGTTTAATCCATTCATCGGATCAACAGGAATATTATTTATGCGCAATTCCAAATGCACGTGATACCCTTTGGCATATCATGATTTACCCAAGATACCACGTAGATTACCTTATTTTATGAGGTCTTCAATAGTACTATCAGCAAATGTATCTAAATGGAAGAAAAGAGATAAAATTTCATCTCATGATCGATTTCAACAGTATTCCCACCTCGCGCAAGCATAGCGATTTATTAACACGGCAATACCGTATTGTGTTGCCCAAAAAAAGGATGTCAATTTAATCTAATTTTCATTATTTTTTTCTGTGTTCTTTGATTTGATGGTCAAGTAACCTATGTTGATTAAGCGCTTTAAAACTTGAATGCTTCTCGTTACAAACGTTACAAGATAAATCCAAGCCATGCTTATCTTCTCTATAATGTTTAATCAATTTCACCGGAAACTCTGCTTTATAATTACATTGTATACACTGAGTTTCCTTATGCTTTCTTGCATGCTGCAAAAGAGCTCCATTTGATCCAGTGCTTAAACCGCAGCTTGCACATATCCAATTTGCACCATGATTAACTTTTAGCATATGATTATCTATAACACTTTGATCAACTGCTGTAAAAATGCAATTTTTGCAGGTAATAATAGATTCAGGCTTAGGATGATTTCTTACATCATGTTGACGCAAGGCTCGTTTACTTACACATTTTTTTTGACACCCTTCAACAGTACAATTAAATTTCATTTTTTTTGCTAGTGATTGCCCAGAAAGCTTATAGTGATTTTGTGTTTTTAAATGTCTGCTAAGAAATAATCGATCGTTAGAACTTACTTTACAGAATTCACAATTATACTGTGCGGTCTTAGTATGCCAAAGCTCATGGGCTTGTTTAAAATTTTTATTAATTTGCATTTTACAAGATTGACAAACATATTCTTTTAGATTATCAGCCGCATCAGATGGAATCATGTCTTTAGATTCTTCTTTTTCAGAATGTTTTTTTCTTTTTTTGGAAGCTAAACGAGCTGAAAATCTTGACCCTAGAGGACTTGCTTGATCTGCAGCCTTACTCTCATGAATTGATGTATCTAAATAACCATCACTGTTGACTTCATTTTCTTCGTCTGAAGAAAGCGGTGCTGTTCTTCTGGGAATCTTTCTTTTTTTAACCGCCTTTGCAGTGGCCAAACCCACAGAAAGCTTTTTAAGAGTATCATCGGCATTAGTTAATACCATTTTATCATCTTGCAAAGAAATTTTTTCTACTCCTTCATCACCAACATGCAAAACATCAGTAGGCATATCTGAATTATCTTCATCTAAAACTAGCGCTTTTCTTTTATTTTTTTCTTGTAAAACTTGCCCTTGTTGTTTAAATTTTAATCTCTCTCTTGGTGTTTCTAGTAAAAAGTATTTCCTGGAAGAACTCGATGCTCGTTCATCGTGCCCAAAATAAGGTGCCTTAATGTGAGGGAATTCAATTTTTGTGTTGCGTAAATAACAATCAAATATCTCTTCAACACTCGGACAATTATCGGCTCTTTTATCTAATAAAATCTCTTCTGCTGTTTTTGATTTTATGTCATCTGAAAGAATAAAATTCAGTAAAGGTCTCATTTCTTCTAAATTATTATTAGATATTGAATGGTCATCTTGCGAGGAACTAATAGTTCTATCCTCCATAGCCTGTGCTAAACTTATGCATAATAAACTAAAAAAAATAGTTCTTTTTATCATTTTCATAACTTTTCTCCTTAAAAACCCTATTTTTATTGCAGGTAATAAACGTGTACCTATTTACTACTATAAGCAAAACAGCTTTATTTTATTCTAACAGAAATAACTATTAAGTCAAACTGAAACAAAAAACAGGAAATTTTTAATTCGAGCGTTTTTTAAAAAGGAGTGTTTACAGGGTCAATTAAAAACCTAAAACACATTATTGAATACAACTAGAAAGTTTTATGCATTACTGTATGCCATACAGGACGCGCATCTGGCAAACCTAAAAAGCCCCTGGTTTTAACTATACCCCACGTAGTTTAATAAGCACAAAAAAACTATATTGAAACCAGTAAACTGGCGATAATAAAGGTAAAAAAATAGTGATAGCCAGAGGGAATTGAAAGCAAATATACCATGCGAGCATTCATATGATAAAAAAAATCATGCATGCAACTCCCTCCAAGACAAATCAATTAAAAAGTTAGTTTAATCCATTGCATCGGATCAACAGGAATATTATTTATACGCATTTCCCAATGCAAATGATAGCCGCTGGCATATCCTGTTTTGCCCAAAGTGCCCAGTGGATTACCCCGTTTAATGATGTCTCCAACAGCGATATCAGCAAATGTATCCAGATGAAAAAAAAGAGATAAAATACCATACCCATGATCGATTACCACCGTGTTTCCGCTGTAGGCATAGCGATTTTTTAACACGACAATACCGTCTTGTGTTGCCCAAACAACTGATTTTGGCGTATTGAGCACATCAACTGCTTTATGGGCATAGCGACCACGTTCCTGTGTGGTGCGAACGGTGCCATATTCAGTTGAGATTGCCGTAATATCAATTGGGGGGTAGAAAACACCCTGCCATAATTTTTTTTGGGGTGATTGCTGAGCTAATCGCTCTAATTCAATTTCCAATTCTTGCGCTGCTATTCCTGCTTCTTTTTCTTCTTTTACTTTTGCCGGATCAACCCGAAGCACTTGTTTTTTAAATTGGAAGGGCAAAATTTGAAATTTATTTTCCAGCACAACGATATTGCCCACATTATCGACTATTTCAATACTTAAGGGATATTCATTGGGAACTTCTTCACACGTAATGGGAATAAAGCATTCATAAATAGGGGAATTTTTGGCTTCCTGTAAGCACGGATAACTGTGCGATAAAGCTCGAGCTGTTGCAGCTTTAATATCTTTGTTCACTTGAAATTGTACATGTAATGTACGACCTTGCAACACCTTATAATCGGCATCTGAACGCAAAAAAGCTGCTTGCAAAGGACTATTATCAACAAAAAAGCTTCTTTGTAGTAATGCTCTTGTGCCGTTATACGTGCCGCTCACCGCCTCAGCTTTAATTACATGCAGGCCATTCACTAATTTTTTTGTGTCAACGGCAAACGGATATTCAAACTGTTTTGCATTAATTTTAAATTTATGCACCAACAATTTGCCATCGAGCCATACTGAGATATCAGCAACTTTATAAGCATCGGAGCCTTCAAGACGACAATGAACTTCATCTGCGCAGTATTCATCTTGATTTGCCCCGTGAATATAAACAACCGGTGCATGTTTATCAAAAAAATAATGATAACCACGCCATCCAGAAAAGCCCATCAAGGCACAACTGACAAGAATAAAAAGCGAACTAAATTTATACGACATAGCTGTTCCTCTGCATTCAAAAATTCAATGATGTTACAGCATTCTACTATAAATCTTTTTAGCTAATACGTAAATTTTTTGAAAAATAAAAAAGTATTGCTTTCTTTCTTATAGAAACACTAAAATTTATTCAATTATCCACTACATAAGGAATAATGATGAATAATAAAAACTATAGCCATCTGAGCATTCTCATTTTTTTATTAATTCCCATCAAAACTTTGATCGGAATAGCAAATCTTCCTGGCGATAAACCGGGTAAAAAATATACGCTCACACAACTTGTTGTGGCTCATCCACCCGATCCACAGACAAACATTCGCACCGTAAACGCTAAAACAAAATCAAATGTACCTGTTGCTGTTGCTAATGGATTTCAATCAAGCTTTTGCAGTTTCACCAAAACAGCAACCCCCATCGTTGTGCATCCTCCTGCAGGCAGCTTATTTCCCGAAGACGGAAATTTAAGCCAACTACTCAACAACTTCTTAACCAGCATTCAACAAGACACCTATTTTACCGTTTATTTTAGTAAAATACATTTGCTTTATCTGCACGAAATGTATATGTATTTAACTAAGATTTATACGGTTTTTAACCTAACGCCTGTTAATTCATTAGAAAACTATCTCGATGAAGAAACTAAAACCGCTATCATTAAAAAAAAATTAATCATTAATCATCTTATAAGCATTATTGAAGCACAATCCAATCAAGCAATATTAGCGCGATTTCCTGCAGGATTACCCAAACATCTTGCCACCTACGCGGGCACCGTACTCATGAAAAATGATTATGGTGCAAACCTTGATATGTTGCTCGAAGATTCTGAAAAAACACTTCTTGCTGATCCTTCTGTGCAAAAAGAATTAAACCCAACGTATGTCAAAACAAGAGCGCAATACCTTTCCATTCTTGGTAACTATTTAAAATTTTTTAATGCGTATGGCGCATCATTATCAAAACAAGATCCAAAACAACAATTTGCTGGTTTTAACACCTTTGTTGCGCACGCTCAACGCATTAAAGACGTTATTGATAAAATGCAATCAAATAGTTCTTCGATAAGTAATGCGCAACAACTAAAAGCTCTGCAAAATGTTCAACACATTAATCCGCCCCTTTTCTTTTATGATGCAGCAAGCATGAGAGCATTAAAACTAATTCCTCGTCTTGCCCAAAGCTTGCCAAAAAATGTTGAAATTATTCCTTGGCCCGAAGCTTTGGTGAAAGCAGCAACAAGTGGCTCATCATTAAAAGATAAATTTGGCTACGAATCAACCATTCAACTTGCTTTTTTCAAAAAAAGTAAGGGAGCCAAAAAACAGCGCCTCTTTGTGAATATTCCAACCATGAAATTTATTTATCAACAAGAAGTTGTCCCACAACCTGCTTGGATGAACACCTATGATGGCATCATCAAAATGTTACGAGCATGCGTAGGAGATTTTTCAATTCTTTCTGATCCAATTTTCAAAGGTGAAGCAATTCTTGATCCCTGCTTAGGCTGTATTATTCAAAATGCTGCACAACAAGCTGGTATGGCACTTGCTAACGATAGAGATTGTAAGGCATGTGCAAAATATTTAGAAGGTATTCAGAATGCTCTCAATGCAGTGCAAATCTCATCACAAACAGGAATTAGCGATGATACAGGATCTGTTGATCCAAATTCAGATCAAACAGGATCTGTTGATTAAGTAATAAAAGGGCTTAAGGAGTTGTTTATGAAAAAAAGTTTTGTTTTAATTATTTTATTTTTGCCGTGTCTCATGCTTGCTCAAGAAGCAACCACCCCGCAAGAACATAAAACAAATTGGATTATGCAACAACTCTATGGCCCCAATGGTATGCACGTCTCACCTGCCCGCTATCATGCAACTGAATCATTATTAAAAAATCTTTTTTCTGCGTCACCGTATGAACTGTTGCACATCACCGATACAGCATTACAAGAAATAGTCCACCAAAAAAAGATTGTTGAAATGACGATAAGCACGCTGGAACAAGCGCAAAAGCCAATTCCATCAAAAATATTTTTTGATCGTTTTGCTTTGACCACCTATTTTGAACATCTTACTGCCTACAAAGAACGGTTGGACAAAGAATTAAGCTTAACCCAAAAATTACAGGGGAAACTTACGAGCGTGTTTAACCATGCTAAAGCATGGATTAATAAAAATGTTACCAAAAAATCTTCTCATGATTTTATTGCTACAACAGTGCAAGAACTCGTTGAATATCTTAATTTTGAACGAATACAAATTCTGACTGATGCGCACAAAGTTTCACGATTTTTGCATAATACAACTCATGCCTTATTGCCGCCGATTATGTCTTTCTGGCAAAACAATGAAACAAGAAATAAATTACGCGTACGTTCTCAACTATTGATACCAGAAGTTCAAACACAATTTTGGGCAGAACTAGGCATGATTGCGTTTCAATCAATTTTGATGGGCGGTAGCAGCATGTATAACGGATTTATTAGTGAACTCGATGCAGCAAAATTCAAAGAATATTCTGATCAACAAGAAACAATTCAAAAAGGTTTTTCTGAGTTTATAAAACAAACGAAAGCTGATCAAAATAGCATCCGTAAAACAATAAGCTCTGCATTTATTTCTTCTGCAACAACAGCAGCAGCACAATACAAACAACAAAATCAACAACTCAATGATGAAACACTCTACCTTTTGCAAGCAATTAATTTGAACCCACCAATCAGTCATGATATGGAATATCCTCCCATAGTGAGCGATCAGTTTTTTGAAGTTTCTCGCATGAATACCCCAAAGAACATTACCTGGCATAATGTTTTTCCCTCCGAGGGCAGCGATTGGGAATATGATTCAGTGAATAATAGCTTCTGGCAAAATGGATTGACCACGGTTGATGAAACTGGTCTGAAAGCAGCACAACGAAATCATATCTTCACTGAGTACAGCAGCAACAAAGCACAGTATGACATTGAAGTTGAATGCCGATTGATCAATTGCCAATATCCCTTTTTTGCTGGTGTCATGTTTAATAAAGCACGTTGGATCTCAGGCGTTCCGGAACGTTTTTATCAATGTCGTTTGCTCGGCCTTTATGGCACAACTGACACAACCAACACAACTTCAACTATTTCCCTCTGTTTTGCGCAACAATTCACTTCAAAAAATGAAAAAGATGGTAAAGAAATTGAAACGTTCATAACACCACTTGAGCAAATGGCAAATGATACACAAACAAATCTTTTTAAACTTAATGATAAAGATCGTGCCTTGCTGGCAAGAGAACCAATAACCTTCTTATTCTCAATCACCACACAACCAAATCAAGTCACCATAACGGTAACAAAAAAAGGAAAAACTAATGAGGTTGTTGTGCAAAAAGCCATTGACGGCCTTAATCCTTACGTAGCAATTTTTGGCGGCATTGGTTTTATGGCTGCTGGTTGCCAAGCTGAATTCACGCTCATAAAACCTGAATCGTTAGTATATACACCAGAACAAATTAAAAATTTTTAGGCAACTCAATGATAAAATTAAGATTTGACGGAGTAATCATGAAAAGAAAAACAACTATTTTTCTACTAAGCATTGCCTTTTTTGTTACCTCATTTGCCGATTCATTTCGCGTGAACACGCAAAGTTCTGCATTTAATGCCTTGAAGAATGATGAATGCGAATATGATGAAGAAACCAATATTGTTCATTGCACCAAAACGGGGAGCTTCCAAAAAGTCACCAAAGCATGCGGCACGGCAGATAATGCAAAAAATCAATTAATTGGTTCTATCATTGAAAACAATAAACCATGCAATCTCTATGCAATCACGCCCCAACAAGCAATTGAACAAAACCGTGGTGTTACTGCTATTGCTGAAAAAATTGCACAACAACTTTTTAATCCGGTGGACCCATCAATCAAACCGGCAACAAAAAATCCCTTTCCTACCGTATCGCTCAATGCAAATGCTCTTGACGCAACTTACGGCTCAAACGGGCTCAATGTTAGTCCAACCCTGTTAGATTATTTCAAAAAATTTTATTTTTATTTTGAGTATGTGGTAAAAGTTGAATATGCCGCACGGTTAGCCGCATTAGCGCCACAATTAGCCGTTGATTTTGTCACCACCCTTGAACAATCTTCTTGGCAAGGGTTGGTTAAAGCAATGATCGCAAAAGCAGGCAGTTGGGATGCTTTAGAAAAAAAATTATTTGATCCAACACTCACGCCCCAATGGCAAGCGGTAAACGGCACTATTGATGCAAAAACATGGCAAGATGTGCCGCAAAGTTCTTTTTGGAAAAGTTTAAACAACGTCACTACAAAGAGTCTTATTAATTCAACATTTTGGCAAAACTATCTGAAATATACGATTGCGCGCACCTTTGTGCAAGATGGCGTCATCATCAATTCCATAAAACAATTAGAACAAAGTATTTTTTTATATATTCCCAACATTGAAGTTGCTTATTATCATCCTGATTTTGTTGATCTGCGTAATGGATGCGAAATGTATCATCTAAGCCTCATTTTAACTGACGCATTCCGTTTGCGATTATTGGAAAATTGTTCTGATTGGAACACACTAAAAGATACAAAAACCGGCACCTATGATCTCTTGAAAATATATGCGGCCATAAAAGATTTCCAAGCAACCCCTTTTTATAAGATTGCAGCGCTGGGTGAAACCGATGCTGCAAGCACCTTCAATGCGATTGCACAAAAAAAAGTTCCTGATGAACTTAAGCTTATTCAGGAACAGCCAACACTGCATTATCAAATAAGCTTATTCAGCATGATAAAAATTTTACATGCACTCACGCATTATATTTATAACAAAGATCACTTAGACAAAACGATGACTTTTATTGCACAAAACAATAAAAATCAGTCAGGCCCACAACCTTCAATCCTCTTATACAGCACTGAAGATTATGTTTATTTAGATGATCTCAATCATTTAAATGATTCAATAGAACAAGGAGTAGCTGCACAAGCAGTGCACGATCAAAATTCCGATCCTGTTTCCAAATCATGGAATAAGTTAGTCAATCTACAAAAAGACAACGTCGTTGTGCAAAGTTGGAGTTCATTTTTAACCGATGTTGGCACTGCAATTAGTGATGTATGGGATGACATTGAAAAAACAAAAAGTGATGCGTTTGATGCTTTGACAAATGCCGGTGAATCACTCGTTGAATCATTCCTATCAGGCGCTTCTGAAATTGAAGGCGGCATTGCAAAAATTCCTGGTATTGGCGAAGCATTAACAGGACTTTCACCAAGCGAAGCTGACAGATTATTAAACAGCGCTGAAAAATTGCGTAAACATGCCGTAGATGATATGAAAAGAGCCGGCGTTGATCTGAATAAAGTGGTGAATGATGTCATTGAAACAGCAACAACTGCCATTCAAGGGGTCAAGGGAGTTGCCACTGAACTTGTTGAAAATATAGGCGCAGGCATAGATGATCTATGTAATACAGTTTTAGTTAAACAAGATAAAGAATTATGCAAAGATGTTTCAGGAGCTTTTATCACCGATTATGAAATGCTCATAGATGGACTAGCTGATTTGGCTAATGTTGCGGTGTATGATGCTGGTGGCATGGTGAAACTAACTGCTGATGCGGTTATATTAATTGCACAAACAGCAACCGATCTCGTTGCTGGTGATTTCAAAGATATGGGACCTGCTATCTATAATGGTTTAAAACAAATGGGCATTGATGCTGCAGTTTCACTGCTTAATCAACTCACTTACACCTTTAAATTCTTCTATGATGACATAATGAATGCACTTAAATATGCGCAATTTTTCATTTCTATTTTAACCCGCTTGTTTATTGATGCATCAACTGCTGCTGCTTTTGTGGGTGCAGGAATCGGTTGGATATTTGATCAAGATGTTAATCCTTTCCAAGCAGCACAAGAAGCACGTGATACCCTCAGTGCCAATGAACGCACGATCAACGCCGCAATCACCACCGCGTTATTATTAGCGACAATACCGTTAACTGGTGGCTCAAGCGCCTGGGTTGTTTTACCTATGATTGCCATGACGGTGGGACCACAGATTATTCAAATCGTTACCGCTGTACAAGAAGATGAATTAAAACAATTTGAAAAAGATGAACAACATGCTTTTGTGGAAACATTCAGCACCTTTATTGGCAAAAGTGAACTCATTTTCCAACAACAACAACTAGAAATCACCAACGAACTGCAACTCAGATATCAAGCTGAATTAAGCAATGAAGAGCGCAATGTAGGATTTTATGAAAATTTCATGAACAAAAATTTTGAAGCACTCAAAGAACAAATGTCATTCTTACTTGAAAATTGGTGGTCACAATTATTAACGCCAGATTCGTATGGACTTGCTTATGCTGATGTTGGATCAGCATTTGGCATACAAACAGGCGTTTATGATCTGAATCCATCACAAGGATTCCCGGTGTATAATGCCGGACGTGCAAGCTTCAGCCAAGAAGTTGCGGTGATGCCTGAAGTTGTTTCTCAAGGCGATGACAACTCACTCCTCAATAAAAAAACGATGAGTAAAAATTGGTTTAATCAAAAAGAAACTATTCCTCTTTCAAAATCGGTGAACGAAATTGAAATTAGATTCAAACCAATTTATCTATTAAATACGTTTTATATAGGCATTTATTGTGGCGGTAAAGAACTCAACATTGCAGCACTCACCGATAAAAACAAAAGTCCTGATCTCGATCTAGATCTTGACCATTTGGCCAAAATGGCGGTGTTAAAGCGTGAAACTATTAATAAGCCGATCACCATAAATGCTTATGAACATGAAGGCAAAGGCTGGCTTAAAGAAACGGTTCCCGTTAACAATTTTTCCATGAATAGTTGGTATTATTTAAATGTTCGATTAAATGGCACAACATTACAAATAAAATTCTGGTCTGAAGATGCTCCATCAAATGTTGCAACACAATCATATTCCGTAACGGCATTACCATCTCAAAAAACAATTGGTGTTATTTCGTCTGGCGCTGCTATTGAATATCAATTCATTAAGCCAATAATTACCGTGAAACCAATACCAGAACTACGGCCTGCCAATGGTTATTGCAAAAGTTTACCAACAGCATGCCTAAGCCCTGATGATCAAAACATTACAAAAATTATAACAGAAATAGCACGTGAAGCAGAGGCAAGAAAATTACTTTCTTATAAGCTCACACCCACTGTTGGTCAATTTAACCCTAAGGCTGTCACCAAAGATCAAATTCTCAAAGGACATTTCATCTATAACACTCAAGCAACTCATTTAAAAAATAGCACTAACACAACTATCAATGATTACATTGTGATGGGAACTATAAAAGCAAATTTGAGTGGCGTTAGCGACATTGGCAAATATCCCTTAAAAGATGACGATGTGGTGAGTCTAGTCACACAAAAAGCATTTAACAATGATGGCTCTGATTCTGGCATACGAGTCACCGATGCATTCGTTAACTACACTAAAGCATTCCCTCTACCAGATTCATTGATGAGTACTATTCAAAACTTGCAACAAAATTACACAGCACAAAATATGAAAGTGACTTTTGCGCCATTCACGTTACAACCGGCAAGCAAAAAAGCAATTGAAAGTTATCACTATATTTATACTATGCCTTTAACTGATACATCTGGACAACAACTCAAAGATACAAAGGGAAATACTCTTCTTGATTATCTTGTCTTCGTAGTCGTGGCAGGCACAAGTTTAGATCCCAATTATCAACCCGGCCTCAGCTTTACCGATATGGAATCAGACACCAATAAGACATATGGTCTTCTTAGTTTAGTCACTTTAAATTTATATGGTAAAAGCAATAAAACACCAATTAGTAATGGCTATGAAATCTTCTTAACCTTGCAACAAGGCTACACAAATCCTCCTCTTGAGTCAGATTTATTAGCAGCAATTACAACAGCTCGCGGTATCTATCAACAAAAAGGCACTGTCACGCCTTCAATACCGCTTATCAAGCCTGGTGGCGGCACACAATCCGGGGGCACAAGCACACCAACTGGCGGGAATAAAGGTCCTGATTCAGGAAAAGGAATTGATGATACGACAATCAAACCACCTTCAGGAAATGCAAGTGATCGCACTTCTTCTGGAACGAATGATGATCCATCAAATGTTGATTTTGGGGGTAATTAAAATACCTTACCACCATTGGGTATTTTTATTGTAGGCATAATCAGCACAACGTTATTGTTTGCGTCTGGTAATCCTAACGTTAATACTTCTGAAAAAAAAGTGGCAATTTGTTTTGGCGGAAAATTAACCACAGCAAGAATCTGCGTGCCAATCAATTCTTTTTTTGAATAGTGTTGAGTGATTTGTGCTGATGATTTTTTAATACCAATTTCGGAGCCAAAATCAAT
>Ga0105046_10006946_pt1 | contig 17885 bp, 17 predicted proteins | sample MAT03_FD_78385 | JGI IMG/M metagenome (GOLD analysis project Ga0105046, IMG submission 78385) | Freshwater microbial communities from Lake Fryxell liftoff mats and glacier meltwater in Antarctica - MAT-03 (megahit assembly) | ecosystem: Environmental > Aquatic > Freshwater > Ice > Liftoff...
ACGGGCCGGTATCCGGCACCGCCGGCGACGCCGGGCGCCCCATCCTGCACGGCGTCAGCTTCGAGATCCCGGCGGGCAAGACGGTGGCGGTGGTCGGGCCGTCGGGCGCCGGCAAGAGCACGCTGGCGCGGCTGCTGTTCCGCTTCTACGATATCGACAGCGGCCGCGGCGGCCTGACCATCGACGGCCAGGACATCCGCAGCGTGCAGCAGGCCAGCCTGCGCCGGGCCATCGGCATCGTGCCGCAGGACACCGTGCTCTTCAACGACACGGTCGAATACTACATCGCCTACGGCCGCCCCGGCGCCAGCCGGGCCGAGGTGGAAGGCGCGGCGCGAGCCGCACACATCCATGGCTTCATCAGCAGCACGCCCAAGGGCTACGACACGATGGTCGGCGAGCGCGGGCTGAAGCTGTCGGGCGGTGAAAAGCAGCGCGTCGCCATCGCGCGCACGCTGTTGAAGAACCCGCCGATCCTGATCTTCGACGAGGCCACCTCGGCGCTGGACTCGGCCAACGAACGCGCCATCCAGGCCGAACTTCGCACGGTGTCGCAGGGCAAGACCGCTCTGGTGGTGGCGCACCGGCTGAGCACCGTGGTCGACGCGCATGAGATCGTGGTGCTCGAACAGGGCCGCGTCGTCGAGCGCGGCCCGCATGCCGAACTGCTGGCGCGTGGCGGGCGCTACGCCGAGATGTGGCGGCTGCAGCAGAGCGGCGACGACGTGGACTGACGTCGAACCTTGGCCTTCCTTTCGGGCCGGCGTTGCCCTGAATTCCCGCGCCAATCGGTCGCCGATGGCTCGAAACATGCTTTCGAGCTGCCGGCGCTCGGGCTTCTACGCGGTACGGGGAGCGCACTCGCTCCCTAGAATCGACGTTTCCGTTGGCGTCAACCGAATGTTCACCTCTCAAGGATTTTTATGACCAAGTCGTTGTTCGTGTTCTCCACATTGGCCGCTGCCTTGCTGGCCGGCGGTGCCGCACAGGCCCAGAGCGACACTCTGGCGAAGATGAAGGAAACCGGCAGCGCCTCGATGGGCGTGCGCGAGTCTTCGGGTGCGCTGTCGTTCACCCTGGGTGACGGCAAGTACACCGGCTTTCACGTCGAGGTCTGCGAGCGCGTGATCGCCGACATGCAGAAAAAGCTCGGCCTGGCCAAGCCGATCGCCATCAAGTATCAGGCGGTGACCTCGCAGAACCGCATTCCGCTGGTGCAGAACGGCACCGTCGACATCGAGTGCGGTTCCACCACCAACAACGCCACGCGCCAGAAAGACGTCACCTTCGCCGTCACCACCTACGTCGAAGAAGTGCGCATTGCCGTGAAGGCCGACTCCGGCATCTCCTCGATCGCGCAACTCAACGGCAAGAGCGTGGCGACCACCACTGGCACCACCTCGGTGCAATTGCTGCGCAAGAACGAGCGCGCCACCAACGTCGACTTCAAGGAAGTGTTCGGCAAGGACCACGCCGACAGCTTCCTGCTGCTGGAATCGGGCCGTGCCGACGCCTTCGTGATGGACGGCCAGATCCTGGCCGGCAACATCGCCAAAGCCAAGGCGCCGGCCGACTTCAAGATCGTCGGTGAGGTGCTGTCGGTCGAGCCCATCGCCATCATGATCCGCAAGGACGACCCTGCCTTCAAGAAGGCCGTCGACGACAGCCTGATCGCGATGATGAAGTCGGGCGAGATCGCCAAGATCTACGACAAGTGGTTCGTGCAGCCCATCCCGCCCGCCAACACCAAGGTGGGCCTGCCTGCCAGCGAAGCCACGAAATTCGCCTGGGCCAACCCGAACGACAAGCCGGTCGAGGACTACGTCAAGAAGTGAGCGGCGGCCGCTGGCGCCCGGGCCTGAACGCCCCTCGATCGCTGGCGTCTGCAAGCTGAATGCGGCGCCCGCCTTGTGAGGCGGCCCGTTCTCGAAACCCCCACCGCTTCCGGAGCATCACTTGGCCACATGGGATTGGCAGGTCTTCTGCAAGGAGACCACCTCGGGCGACGTGGTGCCCAGCTGCTTCGGCCGCGGCGGCGACATCACCTACCTGGACTGGATACTCTCGGCCTGGGGCTGGACGCTCAGCGTGGCCGTGCTGGCCCTGGTGGTGGCGATGACCGTCGGCTCGCTGATGGGCATTCTGCGCACCGTGCCCGACAAGCGGCTGGTCTTCATCGGCAACGCGTGGACGGAACTGTTCCGCAACATCCCGCTGCTGGTGCAGATCTTCCTCTGGTACCACGTGATCCCGTCGATCTTCCTGGTGCTGCGCGGCGTGCCGAGCTTCGTGCTGGTGGTCGTCGCTCTCGGTTTCTTCACTTCGGCGCGCATCTCCGAGCAGGTCAAGGCCGGCATCGAGAGCCTGCCCAGAGGCCAGCGCTATGCCGGCCTGGCGGTGGGCCTGACGTTGCCGCAGACATACCGCTACGTGCTGCTGCCGATGGCGTTCCGCATCGTCATCCCGCCGCTGACCAGCGAGTCGATGAACATCGTCAAGAACTCCTCGGTGGCCTTCGCGGTGAGCATTGCCGAGCTCACCATGTTCGCCATGCAGGCGGGCGAGGAAACCTCGCGCAACGTCGAGATGTACCTGGCGGTGACGCTGCTCTATTTTGTCTCCGCCTTCACCATCAACCGGCTGATGCAGGGGGTGGAGAACCGCGTCCGGGTGCCCGGCATGATCGGGGGGAAATGATGGGTTCGAGCCTCGTTTCATTCGCTCCGCGGGGGGCTTCGAAATGCTGAATCTCGACTTTTCGTTCCTGAACTGGAACATCGTCAGCAGCTTCATCCTGAAGGGATTGGTCTTCTCGGTGCAGCTGACGCTGATCGCGATGATCGGCGGCATCGTGCTGGGCACCCTGCTGGCGCTGATGCGCCTGTCCGGCAAACCCTGGCTCGTGACGCCGGCGGCGGCCTACGTCAACACCATGCGCAGCATTCCGCTGGTGATGGTGATCCTGTGGTTCTTCCTGCTGATCCCGCTGCTGACCGGCCGCCCGCTGGGTGCCGAGGTGTCGGCGATGATCACCTTCACGCTGTTCGAGGCGGCCTACTACTCAGAGATCATGCGTGCCGGCATCCAGAGCGTGCCGAAGGGCCAGGTCTACGCGGGCTACGCGGTGGGCATGACCTACCCGCAGACCATGCAGCTGATCGTGCTGCCGCAGGCCTTCCGCAACATGCTGCCGGTGCTGATGACGCAGACCATCATCCTGTTCCAGGACACCTCGCTGGTCTACGCCATCGGCGCTTACGACCTGCTGAAAGGTTTCGAGATCGCCGGCAAGAACTTCAACCGGCCGGTCGAGACCTATCTGGTGGCGGCCGTCGTCTACTTCGTCATCTGCTTCAGTCTGTCGATGGTCGTGCGGCGGTTGCAGAAGCGCATCGCCATCATCCGCTGACCGCCTGCCCCGCCCGCGCGGGCAACTTCTCTTTGTCCAGGAGACTGTCGTGATCGACATCAAGAACATCAGCAAGTGGTACGGCAGTTTTCAGGTGCTGACCGACTGCACCACCTCCATCCAGAAGGGCGAGGTGGTGGTCGTCTGCGGTCCCTCGGGTTCCGGCAAGAGCACGCTGATCAAGACCGTCAATGCGCTGGAACCGATTCAGAAAGGCGATGTGGTCGTCGATGGCGTCTCGATCACCGACCCGAAGACCGACCTCCCCAAGATGCGCAGCAAGGTCGGCATGGTGTTCCAGCATTTCGAGCTGTTTCCGCACCTCAGCGTGACCGAGAACCTCACGCTGGCGCAGATGAAGGTGCTCAGTCGGCCCAAGGACGAAGCGCTCAAGCGCGGCCTGAAGATGCTCGACCGTGTCGGGCTGATGGTCCACAAGGACAAGTTCCCGGGCCAGCTTTCGGGCGGTCAGCAGCAGCGCGTGGCGATCGCCCGAGCGCTGAGCATGGACCCGATCGTCATGCTGTTCGACGAGCCGACCTCGGCGCTCGACCCCGAAATGGTGGGCGAGGTGCTCGACGTGATGGTGCTGCTGGCCAAGGAAGGCATGACGATGATGGTCGTCACCCATGAGATGGGTTTCGCCAAGAAGGTCAGCCACCGCGTCATCTTCATGGACGCCGGCAAGATCGTCGAAGACTGCAAGAAGGACGATTTCTTCGGCGACCCGGAGGCGCGTGCGCCGCGCGCCAAGGAATTCCTGTCGAAGATCCTGCAGCATTGACATCGGGGCTGGGTCGACCACCCGCGACCCGGGTCCGACTTGGCCATAGCGGATTCGACGTCCTGAAAGCTGCCTGTGGGCTTGGTGCCAGCGTCAGCACGCGTCTTGTTCCTTCCGAGCCACCGGCCTGTTCGCCTGGTTGTTGCCTGCGCCCTTACGCCGAGCCACAACGCGACCGACAGACTGACTGACTCGCCAAACCTTCAGCGCCTGGCTCGACGAGGTGATCCCAGTCGGAGCGACGGAGCGCCGCCAGCTACTTCAGCCCTACCGCGACATCGGCGCGAAGCGCCACCAGGCCAGAGTCGAAGCTGACCAGGTGCCCACCATGATGGCGTGCCAGACCGGCCAGGTAGGCGTCGATGACCTGCCGGTGCCCGAGCACGCCGCGCCAGGAAACGTCGGCGAAGCCAAGGTCGTCGGACCAAAAACGGTGCCGGGCGTGCGCTGTGACCCCAGCCAGCACTGCGAGCGCAATGTCGGAGGTCACTTCACCCAGCCGCATCAGCAGGCGTAGCAATGTGACTTGCGTGATGGGGCAGGTGGCAAAGGGCTCGTCGCTGGCGGCAAACCATGTCTGCGCGGCCTCGTGGTGAACATGCGTGCTGCTGACCAGCGCCACCAGCACATTGCTGTCCAGCAGGTGCACGCGTTCAGGTTGGCGCGCAACCCTCGTCAAGCTTCGTCCTCGAGCGCTTTCACGTCTTCGGGTGTCACGATGCGCGGCAGGCGAATCACGGGCAGCCCGGTTTTCGCACTCGTGACCATCGCAGCCTCGCTACTTGCTGCGGTCGGTGCCGCGGAAGCCAACCCGCGACTATTCAACTCGACCGCCGTGAGGCTCAGGCTGCGGCGCGTGTGGACAGCCAGCGACGAGACGATGCGGTGCAGGTCTTCCGGGAGATCGACGGTCGTTCGCATCTCTGCATCGTAATGTTCACGCATCAGTGTGTCGATCGATCGACCGCTTTTCCTGGCGGGTGATGGGCACGACTCGGGGTTCATTTCGGTCGCCCGCAACCTTCAAGACCCGACCCAGTTTCCTCTGCCGGATTAGTTTACGGATCTCGTTGCGCTACTCCACTGGTAATCAGTTGGGGCCTTGCAAGCCATTGACAAATAACGATCTTTTAATGAAACGGCAACTTGGCACATTCTTTGCTGAACTTGTATCGGTATCTGGTCAAACCTTCAGGGATAGCACAGGAAATTCAAACGACACATCACCGCTGTCGCGTTCGTTGCGTCGGCTTCGGCATTCGCTGCACCCATCACGCCGAGTTACTCGAGATTCGGCACCCTCACCGGCGCAACGTTCGGAGGCTCCGGCACCCCCAATGACGCCGTCGCGATCACAACCCTGGGTGCCGCGTCCACGGCGCAGACATTGGTGCTCGGACTGACGGCGCACCAACGGTATGCCGCAGCGCCGATCACGAACAACGGTGCCGGCACGTTCACCGCCGAAGCAGGCGTGTCAATCGATGCCCCGTCCCCGGCGGATCCCTACGCCACCTGGAACTTCGGTACGGACATCGGGGGCAGTGACATTTCGAACTACTGGTTCAGTCTGGTTTATGACTTCGATCCTGCATCCGGGACCGGTAAATCAGTACACCGCAAGACCCTGGGACCGGGTTCGCTACTCACTGCTGCACAGTTCCAGAATTCGTCGAACCTGGGTATGGATTTCCTTGCCACCTCCGTTGCTGGCCTCACGGCGCCCGGCTTCGCCCTCTTTGACCCGACTGTGGCTGGCGAATACACGTTCGCGCTGATCGCGTACAGCGGTTCGCCACAGGCCGGCCTCGCCGAGGTCGCACGATCGGCCATCGTGGTCAACGTGCAGGCCGTGCCCGAGCCCGCCAGCCTGGCCTTGATCGGCTTGGCGCTTGCGGGCCTGGGAGTCGCTCGCCGCCGCACTCGCTGAACCATCCTTGGTCCAGCCAGAAGGCCCCTCTCGGGGCCTTCGCCTTTTTCTTCCATGCCCACACAGTGCCTGGCCGTGCAGTTGCCACTGCGGCATGCACGCCGACGGTGCTGACGGCGTGTTCGCCTGCTGTACCACGCTCTGCTCTTACCGGCCAAGACCGGCCAAGACCGGCCAAGTCAGTCGCAATGGCGGCATTCACGCCCGCGGTCCTCGTTCTCGTCGCTGGCACTGCGCCTGGCCGTCACCTGTTCGGCATCTCTCAGACGTCGAAACCGATCCCCCAGTCAGACTCTTGACCTGGCTCGCGGAACCGAAGTGAGAAGGATTCGTATTTGATGTAGCATGGCCCCACGCCGTCTTGGGATATGCGCACACCATGAACACCTTGTCTTCCCGCCCCGCGGCCGCCTGCGATCTGCCGCGCGCCACGGGTGCCGCACCGACGCTCGCACCGACGCTCGCACAGACGTTCGCACAGACGCTGAATGAACTTGCCAACGGCAGGGTGGCTTGGGTACGGTCCGTCTCGAACCCGGCCGATGCGCCTGAGTCGGCCGAGCGGCTGGAAGAAGTCGGCTTCATCCCTGGCGAGCGTGTGATGGTGATGGCGCGCGGCATGCCCGGCGGCGACCCGCTGGTGGTGCGTGTCGGCAATTCGACCTTCGCCCTGAGGCGCGCCGAGGCCGCCTGCGTGCATATCGCCACCTCCGCGGCGTGAGCAACAGCGCGCTGCCTGCGCCGGGCAGTCTGACCACGGGCCGACCATGACCGAATCCATCATCCACGTGCACCGGGGCGGCCCACTGGTGGCGCTGGTGGGCAACCCGAACTGTGGCAAGACGGCGCTCTTCAACGGCCTGACCGGCAGCCGGCAGAAGGTGGCCAACTACGCCGGTGTCACCGTCGAGCGCAAGGAAGGGCGGCTGACCACGCCGGCCGGGCGCGCTCTGCGGCTGCTCGACCTGCCCGGCGCCTACAGCCTGCACCCGCGTTCGCCCGACGAACGTGTCACCGCCGACGTGCTGTTCGGCCGCGCGGTGGGCGAAAAGCGGCCCGATCTGGTGGTGTGCGTCGTCGACGCCACCAACCTGCGGCGCAATCTGCGCCTCGTGCTGGCGGTGCGCCGGCTCGGCCTGCCCTGCGTGGTGGCCCTGAACATGGCCGACCTGGCGGCGCGGCGCGGCGTACCGGTGGACGCCGACGCGCTGGCGCTGGCGCTCGGCCTGCCGGTGGTGCGCACGGTGGCCGTGCAGTCGGGCGGTGCCGACGCCCTGCGCGGCCTGCTCGACGACCCCGCCATCTGGCAGCGCGCCGCCGCCGCCACAGCCGCCGCTGCCGCCGCTGCCGCCGCGCCAGCCGGCACGACGGGCGGCGATGCGATCACCGCCGACCACGTCGCCGTGCGCCACATCCTTCAGCAGGTGGGCCTGGACGACCTGGTGCCGCACCGCGCCAGCGACCGCATCGACCGCGTCGTACTGCACCCGGTGTTGGGCCCGCTGCTGCTGGCCGTGCTGCTGTTCTTCGTCTTCCAGGCCGTTTTCGCCTGGGCCGAGGCGCCGAAGGGCTGGATCGAAGCAGGCGTGGGTGCCGTCGGCCATACGCTCACCGCAGCGCTGCCGCCGGGCCTGCTGCGCAGCCTGCTGGTCGACGGCGTGCTGGCTGGCGCTGGCGGAGTGCTGGCCTTCCTGCCGCAGATCATCGTCCTGTTCTTCTTCATCCTGACGCTGGAAGAAAGCGGTTACCTGCCGCGCGCCGCGTTCCTGCTCGACCGTCTGATGGGCGGCGTGGGCCTGTCGGGCCGCTCGTTCATACCGCTGCTGTCGAGCTTTGCCTGTGCCATCCCGGGCATCATGGCCGCTCGCACCATTGCCAACCCGCGCGACCGCCTGGTCACCATCATGATCGCGCCGCTGATGACCTGCTCGGCGCGGCTGCCGGTGTATGCGCTGCTGATAGGCGCCTTCATTCCGCAGCGCCGGCTGGCCGGCGGCCTCGACCTGCAAGGGCTGGTGCTTTTCGCCCTCTACGTGGCGGGCATCGGCGGCGCGTTCGCGGTAGCCTGGGTGCTCAAGCGTTTCACGCGTGAAGGCCGGCAGGTGCGCAGCCTGATGATGGAACTGCCCGAATATCACTGGCCGACACCGCGCAACATCGCGCTCGGGCTGTGGCAGCGCGTGCAGATTTTCATGCGCCGGGTCGGCGGCATCATCCTCGTGCTGACCGTGCTGCTGTGGGCCTTGTCGAGCTTTCCGGCGCCGCCGCCCGGCTACACCGGCGCGCCCATCGAATACAGCATCGCTGGCCGGCTCGGCCAGGGCCTGGCGGTGCTTTTCGCGCCCATCGGCTTCAACTGGCAGATCAGCATCGCGCTGGTGCCGGGGCTGGCGGCACGCGAGGTGATCGTCAGCGCGCTGGGCACGGTGTACGCACTTTCTGCGGTGGGCGACGACGCCGCGCGCGCACTGGCGCCGCTGATCGCCCGCGGCTGGAGTCTGGCCACCGCGTTGTCGCTGCTGGCCTGGTTCGTCTTCGCGCCGCAGTGCCTGGCCACGCTGGCGGCGGTGAAGCGCGAAACCGGCGGCTGGCAGATGCCGCTGGTGATGGCGGCCTATCTTTTCGGCCTGGCTTACGCGGCCTCGTTCATCACCTACCGCGTGGCGCTGGCGCTCGGTGCGGGCTGACAGGCTGAGAGTCTTTCGATCCTGCCCGCTCATCAACCCACAACGCGCCCGCTCGTCGTTGCAAATGCTCGCCATAGCCCGGGCTATGGCCGCGCTTGTGCGCCCAGACCCGACACCTTCCGGCGCGCTACTCGGTCGCGCTCGAAGAACTCTCAGCCTCTGAGTTCACCGGGGCGCATCGACCGCTTGTGCGACCGCTCGTGCGCCACCCCGATGCGACAATCCGTCGCAATGACGTCCATCACCCTGACCCGCCCCGACGACTGGCACCTGCACCTGCGTGACGGCGCCCAGATGGCCGCCGTGCTGCCCTACACGGTGCGCCAGTTCGGCCGTGCCATCGTGATGCCAAACCTGCGGCCGCCGGTCACCACCGCGGCGCAGGCGCTGGCCTACCGTCAGCGCATCGTGGCAGCGCTGCCGGCGGGCAGCGCCTTCGAGCCGCTGATGACGCTGTACCTGACCGACAACACGCCGGCCGACGAGATCCAGCGCGCGCGAGACGCCGGCGTGGTGGCGCTGAAGTTCTACCCCGCCGGCGCCACCACCCACAGCGACGCCGGCGTCACCGACATCCGCCATACCCACGCCACGCTGGACGCGATGCAGCGGGCCGGCATGCCCTTGCTGGTGCACGGCGAAGTGACCGACCCCACGGTCGACCTCTTCGACCGCGAGGCGGTTTTCATCGACCGCGTGATGCTGCCGTTGCGTCGCGACTTTCCGGCGCTGAAGGTCGTCTTCGAGCACATCACCACCCGTGAAGCGGCCGATTACGTGGCCACGGCCGGCGAGCACACGGCGGCCACCATCACCGCGCATCACTTGCTTTACAACAGAAATGCGCTGTTCATGGGCGGGCTGCGGCCGCATTACTACTGCCTGCCGGTGCTCAAGCGCGAGGTGCATCGCCAGGCCCTGCTGGCGGCGGTGGCCTCGGGCAGCCCGAAGTTCTTTCTCGGCACCGACAGCGCGCCGCACGCGTCGGTGATGAAGGAGCAGTCGGTCTGCGGCGCGGGTTGTTTCACGGCGCCGGCCGCGCTCGAGTTGTATGCCGAGGCTTTCGAGTCGGTCGGCGCGCTGGACAAGCTGGAAGCCTTCGCCAGCTTCCACGGCGCCGACTTCTACGGCCTGCCGCGCAACACCGGCAGCGTGACGCTGAAGCGCGAGCCCTGGGCGCTGGCCGAGACGCTGCCTTTCGGCGATGCGTCGATCAAGCCGCTGCGTGCCGGCGAGACTCTGGACTGGCGGCTGGTTTGAGCTACGGCGCCTTGGGCGCCAGGGAGACGGAATGACGCAGGAACGAGTGATGCTGCTGATCGACGCCGACAACGTGTCGGTCGACATCATCGAACAGGCGGTGGCCATGCTGCTGGCCGAACACGGCGCGCTGCACGTGCGCCGCGCCTACTGCACAGCCGAGAGCGCGGTGCAGAACCAGGCGGTCTTCAAGCGTCTGTCGATCAAGCCGATGGTCAATCTGGCGGCCGGCAAGAATTCGACCGACATCGCACTGGCGGTCGACGCCATGGATCTGGTGCTGGCCGAGCGGCCCGACGTGGTGGTGATCGCCTCGTCGGACTCCGACTTCGCGCCGCTGGTGGCCCGCCTGCGCGAAAAGGGTTGCCGCGTGCTGGGCGTCGGCCAAAGCGGCAAGACGGGCGACGAGACGCAGTCCGTCTACGACGCCTACACCGTGCTGGAACACCACAAGGCGAGTCCCGCCGCGCGCACCGCCCGCAAGGTGACGCCGAAGGTGGCTGCCAAGACCACGGCCCGGACGGCTGCCAAGGCGCCGGCCAAGGTGCCGGCCAGGAAGGCGGCGCAGCGCAAGGCTGCCGCGCCGGACGCGGTGGCCGTGGCTGCGCCAGCGCTGTTGCCCGCGGCCGCGCCGTCGCCGGTGATGCAGCGGCCGGCGCAAACGCCGCCGCCGCCGTCACGCGCCGCCGAGCCTGCGCCGCCACCCGCGCGGCCGGCTGCGGCGATGCCCGACAAGGTGCGGCAGATCCTGCAAGCGCTGCCCGAACTGGCGCGTGGCGACACGGTCGAACTGCAGGTGGCGGGCGAGCGCTTGCGCCGCGCGCAGTTGATCAGCCAGCGTGGCTCGTCGACCAAGCTCTTCAACCAGTTCACCGACAGTTTCGAGTTGCTGCCCGAAGGCAAACCGACCAAGGTGCGCCAGCGCTTTGGCGCGCGCGGCTGAGGGGTCGAGCCCGGTGCTGCCGGCAATCGACTGGCAGCGGCCCTGGCTGGCGCCGCTGCGCGGCCGGGGCGAGGTGGCAGCCGCGGCGGTGGCCGCCGGGCGGACCGTCGCCGATGCGCTGAATGCTGTTGCCGACGAAAGCATCACGCTCGCCGCCGGCCCCTTGAATTTCGTGCCGCAAGCCGCGCTGCCGCGTGGCGAGCCTTACGAGACCTTCATTGCGCGCACCGGCCGCGTGCCCACGCGCGATCACACCCACGATTTCTTCAACGGCCTGATCTGGCTGCACCACCCGGCGCTGAAACGCCGTCTCAATGAACTGCAGGCGGCGGCCATCGCACGCGACGGCATCCGCCCGGTGCGCGGCGCGCAGCGCGACGCGCTGACGCGCTTCGACGAAAATGGCGCGTTGCTCGACGCGCCTGAGCCGCTCTGGCAAGCGCTGCGGTCGCGCGACTGGCAGCGGCTGTTCGTGGTGGATCGCCATCTGTGGCGGCATGCGCGGCTGCGCATCGTGGGCCACGCGTTGCTGGAGCAATTGGCCCTGGCACCGCGCAAGCCGCTGACGGCTTTCGTGCACCTTGCCGGGTGCGCCGACGCAGTGACCGCGGTGGATTCCGATGCATGGTCCGCGAGCGCCTTGCTGCCGCTGCCGGTGCTGGGCGTGCCCGGATGGTGGCCGGCCAGCGAGGGCGACGACTTCTATGCCGATGCAACGGTTTTCCGCCCGGCAAAGACCCTGCCTGGCGCGGGTGCAGTGGCACCCGCGTATTTAAAGCAGGCGCCACGCCCTAATATGCAGTTCATTCCAGATATTCGCCCAAGGAGGGCGCTTCCGACATGAAACGAGTGATGCTTTTCATCATGACCAACTTGGCCGTGGTGCTGGTGCTGGGCATTGCGTCCAGCGTGCTCGGCCTCAACCGCTTCATCACGGCCGAGGGCCTGAACCTGGGCACGCTGCTCGGTTTTGCGCTGCTCATCGGCTTTGGTGGCGCCTTCATCTCGCTGCTGATCAGCAAGCCAATGGCCAAGTTCAGCACGGGCGCGGTGATCATCAATGACTCCGCCGACCCCACTCACCGCTGGATCGTCGCCTCGGTGCAGGGCTTCGCCGACAAGGCCGGCCTGAAGCGCCCGGACGTCGCCGTCTTCGAAGGTGCGCCGAATGCGTTCGCGACCGGCGCTTTCAAGAACTCGGCGCTGGTGGCGGTCTCCACCGGGCTGCTGCAGACCATGAGCCGCGAGGAAGTCGAGGCCGTCATTGCACACGAGGTGGCACACGTCGCCAATGGCGACATGGTGACGATGGCGCTGATTCAGGGCGTGATGAACACCTTCGTGGTGTTCCTGTCGCGTGTCATCGGTTACTTCGTCGACAAGGTCATTCTGCGCAACGAGCGCGACGGCGTGGGCATCGGCTACTTCGTCACGACCATCGTGCTCGACATCGTGTTCGGCGTTTTGGCCGCCATTGTCGTCGCGTCGTTCTCGCGCCAGCGCGAGTACCGTGCCGACGCCGGCGCCGCCAACCTGATGGGGCGCAAGCAGCCGATGATCAATGCGCTGGCACGGCTGGGCGGCTACGAGCCTGGCACCTTGCCCAAGCAGATGGCCGCGATGGGCATCAACGCCAAGCCCAGCGGCCTGATGGCGCTGTTCTCCAGCCATCCGCCGATCGAAGACCGCATCAAGGCGCTGCAGCAGGCGCAATAGGTCGCCCTCGGTCCGCTTCGCGGCGGGTTTCCGCCTGCCGGGGCTCAGGGTTTCAGGGGTCTTGGCGGCGCGGCAGGTGACGCCCATACTGGCGCCATGAATGCTGTGCGTGCATGGGGAATCGGTCTCGGGCTGGCAGCCGGCCTGGTTCTGGCCGTGGCCTGGTGGGGCGCCGCATCGGATGAGGGTGCCCACCCGTTTGCCGACTTCGATGTTTCCCGAACCCGGGTTCCAGACACCGTCGCCGTTATCGCGCCGGAGAGCACGTCCGAGAACACGCCAGACAGCAAGCCGAACAGCCCGCCGCAGCCTGATCAAGCCGTCCCGCCGCCCGGCGTGAACGCCGCGCAGTGGGCTCGCATCGGCGCAGAGCTATTGGCCCGGCCCGGCGGCGCGGCCGAGTTGCAGCGGCTCGCAGGCTACCTCGAATGGGCCGACGCATTGCAGCGCTTTCGCTCCGCCCGCGGCACCGAATCGCCGCCTGCAGACCTTGCCCGACAGGTGGAAGCGGGCCTGGACGAACGCCTGAGCCAGCGTGAAGTGTCCGCAGCCGAAGCGCAACGCATCAAGAGCGCCGTGCTCGACATCACCGAGCCCGACGCTGGCAGCCGTGAGCGAAAGCTGCGCGCCTGGGCCGTCGCGACGCTGCCGCCGCCAGCCGTCGATGCGCGCGAGGCGCCTTTCCAGCAGCGCCAGGCCGAGATCGTCACCGCTTGGTCGGCGCGCCCGCCCGCGGCCCGCGACCCTGCCGCGCTGGCTCGTGAACTCGATGCCCTGCGCCTGCAGGTCTACTCGAACCCGGCCGACCCCGGCCGCTGATCGCCGCCGCTGATCGTCAGCGCTGATCGTCACTGCTCTTGCCCATCAGGAGAATCCGAAATGACACCGATGTCCCGTGCGTTTTTCCGTCCGGTCTTACGTTCGCTTGCCGCCCTCGCGCTCGCCGCGGCCGCGCCGCTGGCCAGCGCCGGCTACTTTCAGTGGGACATGGTCGAACTGCCGCCCGAGAGCGGGGCATCGTGCGGCAACGGCACGCCTTACCGTTTTTTCGTCAACCGCACGCCGCTGTCACGCGACATCGCCATCACCTACGAAGGCGGCGGCGCCTGCTGGGACCAGAAAGCCTGCCTCGGCGAAGGCAAGCTCGGCGCCAGCAATCCTGACGGCATACCGCCCAACTACATGCAGACGCTGAACGTCGCGTTCGGCCTGGTGACTCCGTTCTCGGCACGAAACGACCCGGCGCAAGCGGTGCAGACGCAGTCTTGGAACCTGGTATTCATGCCCTACTGCACCGGCGACGTGCACGCCGGCAGCAAGGTCGTGGTCTACGACGACGCCTACCCCGAGACGCCGCGGGTGCAGTACCACCGCGGGCAGGCCAACATCACCGCGGCCGCAGCCTGGCTGCGCGCCAACCTGGGCCAGCCGGCGAAGATGATGCTGACCGGCTACTCGGCCGGCGGCGTGGGCTCCACCGTCACCTACGCGCTGATGCGCAACACGTTGCAGCCCACCGGCGCGGCCACGCTGCTGGCCGACTCCGGCCCGCTGATGAACGCCCCGCGAAGCGGCATGCCTGAACAGTATCCGTCGCTGCCGCTGCACAACCGCATCCGCGAGGCCTGGGGTCTCGACACGCCGGAAGGCCTGATCACGCGTTTTGGCAGCCTGCTGGTCAACTTCGACCCCGAGAACCTGGGCTCGGTCAGCGGCGCGCTGGCCAGTACCTACCCTGGCGACCGTTTCGCCTACATGGCTTTCACGCGCGACAGCAACTTCTCGGCCTTCAGCTACGAGGACTTCTACGACGACATCGGCAACGCGCCCAATCCGCGGGCCTACCGGCAGGCACTGTTCTCGCGCTGGTGGCCCGATCTGGCGATGTGGTCAGCCGGCCTGGACGCCTACGCCAACGTCAGCTACCACCGGCCCTACTTCCGCAACTTCAACGACTCGCACTGCCTGACCATCATCGACTTCTCCGGCACCGGCATCGAGGCCGCCGGCATCGATTCATTGGCCTCCTTCGTCGACAACGCGCTCGACCGCGGCCTGCCGATGCGCAACGTGGAGCCGGAGAACAGCGCCGACTACACGCAGGCGCTGTCGCCTTTCATCAAGCTCTTCAAGCTGCTGGAGCGGCTGCTCGGTTGACCGGCCCGGGCGCGCCGTCACCAGCCCGCTACCGAACCGTGACCCGGCCGTGACGACGCGCTGAACCGGGCTCCGTAGAGTTCAGTTCACCGGTGCAGCGTGCCCCGGTGAACTGCCAGGAGTCCATTTGAACCACTTGTCCCTTGCCTGCGTATTGCTGCTCGCAGCCGCCGGCTGTTCCGCGCCCGACGTGTTGCCGCCAGCCTCCGCCGTGCTTGTCGTCGCCCGCTGGGCGGCGCCCCACGAGCCCGTCGACGTCACCGTCATCACCCCGGTGGAGAGCGCGGGCGCATCGGCGACGGATTGAATGCACGCCCATCGACGGCCGTGGCGCTGTCGCTGCCGGCTGGGCATCCACGAACCACAGGAAACTCATGAAACCACACACCATCGACCTGGTACGCCAGAGCTGGGCCCAGGTTCTGCCCATCGCGCCGCAAGCCGCTCATCTTTTCTACGGCCATCTGTTCGCGCTCGACCCCAGCCTACAGCCGCTGTTCAAGGGCGACATGGCGGCGCAAGGCAGGAAGCTGATGCAGATGATCGGCGCGGCCGTCGGCAAGCTCGACGAGCCCGCCACGTTGCTGCCCATTCTTCAGGGTCTGGGCCGGCGGCATGGCGGCTACGGCGTCCTGCCGTCGCACTATTCGACGGTCGGCACTGCGCTGCTCAGGACCCTTTCGGACGGTCTGGGCGCCGCGTTCACCCCCGAGACGCGCATGGCCTGGACCGAGGTCTACTGCGCGCTGGCCGACACGATGATGCAGGCCGCCGTGGCGCAGGGAACCGAACCGGCCATGGCCTGAACCGACTCCGCCGGGCCGTCGGTAGGCTGCGCCCTTGAGGGTTTCAATTCATGCCGGCAGGAAACCTTCGATCGACAGGTACCGCTCGCCGGTGTCGTAGTTGAAGCCCAGCACGCGGCTGCCGGCCGGCAGTTCGGGCAGCTTCTGCGCGATGGCGGCCAGCGTGGCGCCGCTGGAGATGCCCACGAGCAGGCCTTCCTCACGTGCGCTGCGGCGCGCCATCTCGCGCGCCGCTTCGGCGTCGACCTGGATCACGCCGTCGAGCAACTCCATGTTCAGGTTCTTCGGGATGAAGCCGGCGCCTATGCCCTGGATCGGGTGCGGCGAAGGCGCGCCGCCCGAGATGACCGGCGACGCTGTTGGCTCCACGGCAAACACCTTCAGCGCCGGCCAGCGCGCTTTCAGCACCATCGCGCAGCCGGTCAGGTGGCCGCCGGTGCCCACGCCGGTGATGATGGCGTCCAGGCCTTCGGGGAAGTCGCGGTGGATCTCCTCGGCGGTGAATCGCACGTGCGCGCCGATGTTGGCGGGGTTCTCGAACTGCTGCGGCATCCACGCACCCGGCGTGGCGTCGACGATCTCGGAGGCGCGCGCGATCGAGCCCTTCATGCCCTTTTCGCGCGGCGTCAGCTCGAAGCTCGCGCCGTAGGCCAGCATCAGGCGGCGGCGTTCGACGCTCATGCTGTCGGGCATCACCAGCACCAGCTTGTAGCCCTTGACCGCGGCCACCATCGCCAGCCCGACGCCGGTGTTGCCCGAGGTCGGCTCGACGATGGTGCCGCCCGGCTGCAGCGCGCCGCTGGCCTCGGCCGCCTCGACCATCGCCAGCGCGATGCGGTCCTTGATCGAGCCTCCCGGATTGCTGCGCTCGGACTTGATCCAGACGTTGTGGTCCGCGCCGAACAGGCGGTTGACGCGGATGTGCGGCGTGTTACCGATGGTGGCGAGAACGTTGTCGGCTTTCATGGCGAGTCTCCGGGGATAATGGTGGGGTGAAGCAAGCCAGACCGTCGCTGGTGCGAGCGTGGAAACACGGCACTGGAGGAAGGTCCGGACTGCAAAGAGCAGCGTAGCAGCTAACGGCTGTCCACCGCGAGGTGAGGATCAGAGCAACAGAGACGAGTCAAGGCGGGGTCCCGAAGAGGGTGCTCTGTCAGCCGCCGGCGCAAGCCGGTGCCCGGTGCGGCCCTGCCGCAGCGGGTCGGGCGCAAGCCCGAAGCTGGCAGCCACCCAAGGCGGGGCAAAGTCCCGCCTTGGGTGAAACGGGCAATCTCTGCGCGCAGCAATACCAAGTAGGCACACAGTGAATGGCAAGGCCTGGCTTTGCCGTTCGACCGCTGGCTCGGCGTGGTGTGCGGGTAGGTAGCACCGAGTCGGAGGGTGACCTCCGGCCCAGAGGAATGGCGGTCACGGCGGCAGCTTCGAAAGAGGCGGCCGCTGCACAGAATCCGGCCTATCGGCTCGCTTCACACTTAATTCAGGGCTGCGGCCCGTGCCGCTCTCCAGGACGGCAACACAGGCGCCTGGCGCATCCGCCAGCGGGGGGCCCGCGGTCTATCGCTGTTTGCCGCTCTCTCCCCCCCGGCGGTTCCCGGCTCTATTTTTCGACATCGAATGCGTGTTTGCGGGTTGTTCACGTCGCAACTCCGCAGACCGCCACATGACCAATCTCCACAGACTTGCGGGTCAAACTCTGGAGCAAAAATATGGGCAAGCGCGATCAAGGTGTAGTTTCCGTTCAATCCGACGAATTCGTCCTGAGCGTGCAGAACCCACCTGCGTCGCGCGCTGCCGCGGTGGCGGCGCCGGCAGCGCCGGCTTCCATCATCGGCGGCACGCCCGGCGCCGACTCGCTGGTCGGCACCGCAGGTGACGACACGATCAACGGCGGCGCCGGTGCCGACACCATGCGCGGCCTGGCCGGGAACGACAGCTACACCGTCGACAATGCCGGCGACGTCGTCACCGAGGCTGCGAGCCAGGGCACCGACACGGTCAGCGCCAGCGTCAGCTACACGCTGGGCAGCAACGTCGAGAACCTCACACTGACAGGATCGGCCGGCCTGTCGGGCACCGGCAACACGCTGGCCAACGTCCTCATCGGCAATGCCGGTGCCAATGCCCTGGACGGCGGCAGCGGTGCCGACACGATGAGCGGCGGCGCGGGCAACGACAGCTACGTCGTCGACAACG
>Ga0105046_10006947_pt1 | contig 17883 bp, 17 predicted proteins | sample MAT03_FD_78385 | JGI IMG/M metagenome (GOLD analysis project Ga0105046, IMG submission 78385) | Freshwater microbial communities from Lake Fryxell liftoff mats and glacier meltwater in Antarctica - MAT-03 (megahit assembly) | ecosystem: Environmental > Aquatic > Freshwater > Ice > Liftoff...
ACGTACGTTCGGAGGTCAGCGTGAGCGTCGCCCAGCGCGAACGCTCGAATGCCCGACATGAAACGGCGCACCACGGGAAGGACGCACCACGCATATTGACGTCGTTCGCCTTGCGATTTCACTGTGTCGATCACACCCAGCATTCAAGCCCGAACTCATCACACCGCCAGGACCTCCGCCGCCACATGTCGCCATCCCGTCGTGATGTTCTGCTGCAGCTCAGCACCCTCTTCGCCGCGCCACACGTCGACTGGTCTGCACTTCTATACAGCACGTCTGACGATCCGCTCACGGGGACAATTGCAGCGTATCAGGCTGGCCGAGCGCGCCGTCTCTACTCGGCAAGCGAAGTGACGACGATGGCCCTCGGCCGCGCGCGAGCGATCGGCGCCGCGCTCCACGCTGTCGACATGTTATCGGAAGCGGCGCTCACCGAGGCGCGTGCATCAGATCTGCGGCTGCGCCGCGGCGGTCTGCGTGGCCGCCGGATTCGCCTTCGCGGCACTCGGCACCGACGACGGCGGCTCGAATCGGATTCCGGCGCAGTTCACCGGCGTCGTCGGCATGAAGCCGACGTTCGGACTCGTGCCACGCACAGGCGTGATTCCAACCTGGCCGGTGCTCGACACACACGGTCCACTGGCGAGAAGCGTGGCAGACGCTGCTTTGCTGCTCGATGCCATCGCAGGCCCAGATGCGAGTAACGGATTCGCGGTGCGGGCGCCGCATGTTCGCGGGACTCTCGCGCGCCTGCGCGACGGTGCGCTCACGGGTGCACGGCTCGGCGTCGTCGACGCGCACATCCCGCGTGCGCAGATGTCGGCCGAGTCCATCGCGGTGTTCGAGCGCGCCGTCGCGGATTGCGTCGCAGCGGGAGCGGTGGTTGAGGCGTGTGCCCCAAGGGTGACACGCGAGAACTTCCGCGAGCAGTTTGTCGCCGCGTCGAAGGTACGAGGTGATGTGCCACCAGACGCAAACTCATCGGCAGCGACGGCGAATGCGCTGCTGCGCTACTTCCAGCGGCATGGCAATATATCGCGGCCGTTCGACGCGCGAGACGCGGTGCGGCGAGGGCTCGCTGCGTACCGTGCATACTATGACGTACTCCCGGCGGAATGGGCGGAGATGGCGTTACTCATCGAGCAGCCGTACGAGCGCGATCCGGCATCGCTCTCCTTCCTGAGATCCCGGGAAACCGTCGTCGCACAGCTGGCCGAGACGTTCAGAGCGCAGTCGCTGGATGCGCTGGTCTATCCGACGATGCCGTTCAACGCCTTTGCGACGACGGTCGGATGGCCCGACGTTCGTACGGCGCTCGGCTACGGTAACTGGCTCGGCCTGCCCGAGGTGTCGGTGCCGGCTGGATACGGTGCGGATGGTATGCCGGCGGGGAATTTGTCTTTCGTCGGGCTGCCCGGCTCCGATGCGCGCGTACTGGCCCTCGCGCATGCGTACGAGCGGGTGTCACAGCGGTTCAGGGCGCTGAAGCATTTCGACGGTTGACTGAGTGGATGAGCGGCGGGTGGCTTGCGCGATACACCGTGTAATGCAATCCCTCTCACCTTTAACCTCAATGCTGGCAAACTCCACCGCACATCACACGATTGCAATGCGGTCCATTTGCGCTTCAGGCAGAACGTCACCTCACATGGCGGCTCGCTGAGACCGTCGCTCGTGGTTGGGAAGTCACCAATCACCTGAGCGCTCGAGAACGCGCCGCACTGGCCAGAAAAGTGCAGTACGAGCACGACAGGGTGATCGGTGAACACACCTTTGCCTGAGCATCGCACCCACGTTCACCCCCAGACACCAAGGTGGTCACGATGAGCCAGACCAGCACCGAACCGGTACTCAGCAAGACGGGCGAGCCGACCTACCGCCTCGAAATTCACACTGATGCCTACGACATTCGCGTTTACGAACCATATCTGGTAGCTGAGGTAATCGTACCAGGCCCGGCGGAGTCGGCCAGCAGCGAGGGCTTCCGGCTGCTTGCCGCATACATCTTCGGCGGTAACAATGGCGCCCATCGACTCGAGATGACGGCGCCCGTCACACAGACACCCGTCAAATTACCGATGACCGCGCCGGTGACCCAGTCACCCGCAGGCGATGGGTTTCGCGTGCGTTTCGCCATGCCGGCCGGATACACAATGCAAACGCTGCCGGTGCCCGACGACCCGAGGGTCACGCTGGCCGAAGTACCGGCGCTCCGCGTCGCCGTACTCCGCTATTCAGGCCGATGGACTGAGAAAAACTACGCAGAGCACCTCGCTGAACTGCGCGCAACGCTCACTGCTGCAGGAATCACCACACACGGCGAACCGATCCTGGCACGGTACAACGCACCGTACGTACTTCCGTTCCTGCGGCGCAATGAAGTCTGGCTCACGCTGAACTGATCGTGGCCAGCCCCGCACTTCCGCAGGCAGGTTCGGCTCTGGAGAAGCCGCCTGCTGCGTCCGTTGCACCAGACACATCGGAGAAGCCGGCCGCTACATCATGGTGGCGACGCATTCTCGGTGTTCTGCGAAGACACATTGCGCTGGCTATCGGTATCGTCGTCATCGCAGCGATTACGTGGATGTTCGGACCTCGTCTCGTGCTGGGCCCCACTGTTGATGTGGAAGCAGTGACCCGCGCGAACTTCGTCCAGAGTATCGTCGCCACTGGACGGGTCGAAACACCGCATCGCATCGATGTCGGCGTGCAGGTCACTGGCACGGTCAAGAGAGTGCCAGTCGCGGAAGGCCAGATCGTCGCCGCTGGTGCAACGCTGATCGAACTCGAATCCGCTGAACCGGCAGCGTCGCTCGATGCAGCGCAGCACGCCGTTCAGGCCGCATCCGCACGCGTGCGTCAGATCGCGGAGGTGCAATCGCCGCTCGCGCTTCAGGCGCTGCGACAGGCGCAGCTCAATCACGATGCGACGCGCGATGCGCTGACACGCAGCGAGGCGCTACTCGCTGGCGGTGCGATCGGTGAGGCCGCACGCGATGATGCGCGTCGCGCGGAGCAGGTTGCCGCGGCACAGGTCGTATCGGCGCAGCGTCAGGTCGAGAGCGCGCGCATCAACGGCAGCGATGCAGCAGCAGCGGCGGCGGCGCTGTCGCAGGCACGTGCCGGTGCGGATCTGGCCCGCGCACGCCTCCAGTATGCGACGGTGCGCGCGCAGCGATCAGGCACGCTCCTCACACGAGCTGTCGAGCCGGGCGACGTGGTGCAGCCCGGACGAATTCTCATGACGTTGTCACCGGGTGGTGAGACACAGCTCGTCGTGCAGATCGACGAGAAGAACCTGCAGATGATTCGACTTGGCCTGACGGCGATCGTCTCTGCCGACGCCTATCCGAAGGATCGCTTCACCGCCGCCGTCGTTTATGTGAACCCCGGTGTCGACGCGCAGCGTGGTGCAGTCGAGGTCAAGCTGCGTGTACCGTCGCCGCCACCGTACCTGAAGCAGGACATGACGGCATCGGTGGACATCCAGATTGCTCAGCGTGACAGCGCGATCCTGGTGCCGAGTGATGCAGTGCACGATCCTGACACGACGACGCCGTGGGTGCTCCGGATCGACGGCGGCCGTGCGCGTCACCAGCCGGTAAAGCTCGGCTTGCGGAGCGGCGGACTGACCGAGGTCCTCGCTGGACTGTCGCCCGGCGACAAGGTGGTGCCCGAAACCAACCGCTCGGTACGTGCCGGTGCACGGGTGCGTGCCACGCTGCCCGTGATCACAAAGTGAGGACAGCGCTGGCGCCTGCGCATGACGTCTCGGAACCGAGCGCAACGGATGCACCAACACTGCCGTTCGCCCGATGGCTGCCCTTCGAGTGGATCGTGGCGCTTCGTTTTCTCCGTGAAGGGCGCGTGCAGACGGCGTTCATCATCGGAGGTGTGGCAGTTGGGGTCGCCGTGATTGTGTTCATGTCCGCGTTGATCACCGGACTGCAGTCGAGTCTCATCGAGCGCGTGCTCACTGGCATTCCCCATATCCAGCTGACGCCCCGGAAAGAGGTCGTGCGTGCGCTGCGTGGCTCCATTCCTGGTGTACGGGAGGGTGCGGTGATTCAGGCGCCCCTGCAAAGACTGAAAGGAATCGATCAGTGGCAGAGTATCCTCGCGCAGGTCGGAGCGATGCCGGAGGTCGTGGTGGCGTCGCCGAGCGTGACAGGGTCAGCGGTCGTGGTGCGTGGCGATGTCTCGCGCGTGATCGGACTCACGGGGATGATTCCCGATCTCTATTTCCGCGTCGTGGCTCTGCCAGAGAAGGTCGTGAAGGGGTCCGCGCAACTCGACGGAACGGACATCATCATCGGCGCGGAGTTGGCGTCGGACCTTGGCATCGTTGTCGGCGACAAACTCATCGTCACTGGCAGTGGCGGCGTCATGACGACGCTGACCGTGAGAGGCATCTTCGATCTGGGAAACAAGTACGTCAACGAGCGGAGCACCTTCATGGCGTTGCGAACGGCGCAGACGCTAATGGCACTTCCAGGCAGTGTGACGTCGATCGACATCACGGTGCGCGATGTGTATGAGGCCGAGGTGATCGCACAGCGCATCAAACGCTCCGCTGACGTTCAGGCCGACAGCTGGATCACGACGAATGCACAGTTCTTCACGGCGATCAGTGCACAGACCATTTCGATGAATGCGATTCGGTTCTTCGTTGGCCTGTCGGTGGCGTTTGGTATTGCGAGTGTGCTGGTCGTCTCGGTAGTGCAGAAGTCGCGGGAGATCGGGATTCTGCGTGCAATGGGCATCACGCGCGGGCAGGTGCTGAGAATCTTTCTGCTGCAGGGAGGACTGCTGGGACTTGGTGGCGCCCTCGCTGGGTCACTCCTCGGCTTTGTCGGCTTGACGGCGTGGATGCAGCTCACGCGCGCCGCCGACGGATCGTCCCTGTTTACGCTCGAACTGTCGGCTGGGCTGTTCGGCTTGACGCTCGGTCTCGCGACGATCACCGGACTGGTGGCTGCCGTGGTGCCGGCGGTGCGTGCAGCGCGCCTCGATCCAGTGGTGGCGATCAATGGGTAACTCCGCGCAGCCGGAGGCAGGCGGTGGCCCTGTGGTGGATATGCGCGGAGTGCACAAGGCGTACTCGGTTGGATTACCGAACGAGACCGAGGTTCTGCACGGCATCGATCTCGTGCTTCAACGCGGAGATTTCTGCGCCGTGATGGGTCCGTCCGGATCAGGCAAGAGCACCCTGCTGAATCTGATCGGCTTGCTGGACCATCCGACGTCGGGAACGATTGCCATCTGCGGCCAGGAAACCACGACGATCGACGATGCGGCGCTGACACGGCTGCGCGGCCAGAGTATTGGCTTCGTATTCCAGTATCACCATCTGCTCACCGCCTTCACTGCGCTGGAGAACGTGATGATGCCGATGCTCGGCAACACGGAGTTTGCCGATACGGCGATGGTATCACGGGCTGCGGCGCTGATCGACACGGTCGGGCTCACGCCATGGCGTGATCAGCCTGTGGGTCAGCTGTCGGGTGGCCAGGAGCAGCGTGTTGCCGTCGCGCGAGCTCTGGCAATGAATCCCGCGCTCCTGCTCGCCGACGAGCCCACGGGCAATCTGGATACGATCAGCGCCGATGCCGTGTTCGCCCTGCTTCGGCAGGTGAACTCGGACGAAGGCACCACGATTCTTTTCGTGACACATAACCCGTTGCTGGCCGCACGATGCGACCGGACGATCGATGTCGTGGACGGTCGGATCGTGACCCGAGGCCCAGGCGCATCATGAACGCAATCACATGGACAGCATCGGGTATCGGTATTTGTGGTTGCCGACGTGCATGGCAGCGGCGAGCCTGCGCCGTGATGAACCACGTGCGGCCATCGTCGAACTGCTGTTGCCATTCACCCTTGTGTGACACATGACATCACCTGAAACCAGCGCAACACAGGCCAGCCCAACGCAGACCGCCGAACTTGGCAAATCAGGGAATCCCGGTGACATCGGCGATCCGTCGGTCATGGAGACCAGCGCGGTGGCGGAAGCCCTGGAGGCTGATGTCGAAAACGGGCTCAGCGCAACGGAAGCAGCGCGTCGACTAACCCAGAATGGGCCGAATCAACTGCGTGCTGCCCCGAAGATTCCCTTCTGGCGGCGCGCGCTCGCACAGTTCCAGGACCCGCTGATCTACCTGTTGCTGGCGGCGGTGGTCATCGCGCTGGTCGCATGGTGGTTTGAAGGCCGTGAGGGCTGGCCAGTGGATGCGACTGTCATTGCAGCCGTCGTGCTGCTGAATGGCGTGATCGGCCTTGTGCAGGAGGCGAAGGCGCAGAACGCAGTCGCTGCACTGGCCAGGATGACGGCAGCCACCACAACCGTCCTGCGAGACGGAAAACCGCTGCGCGTGCCCAGTGCCGAATTGGTGCGCGGAGACATGATCGAGCTGGCCGAGGGCGACGCCGTCGGTGCCGATGCGCGTCTGATTCACGCGACGACACTGCGCGTTCAGGAGGCTGCACTCACCGGCGAGAGCGAGGCCGTGCTCAAGGACACCGCCACGCTGCCTCAGCCTGCGCCATTGGGGGACCAGCTCGACATGGTCTTCAAGGGCACTGCCGTTGCGCAAGGCACTGGCCGTGCGGTGATCACGGCCACCGGTATGGACACCCAGATCGGTAAGATCGCGGCGTTGCTGGAGGCCACGATCGAGGATCCGACGCCGCTGGAAAAGGAAGTCGCGCGCGTCGGGCGTACGCTCGGCATCGCGGTCGTGGCCATCGCCGTCGTGGTGATGGGCACCATCCTGCTCATGTCCGAGATACGCAGCACCGCTGATGTCGTCCACGTGATGCTGCTCGGCGTGTCGCTGGCGGTGGCCGCGGTGCCCGAGGGACTGCCCGCCATCCTGGCGGTGGTGCTTGCACTTGGTGTGCAGCGCATGGCCAAACACCAGGCCATCGTCAAGAATCTGTCATCGGTGGAGACGCTGGGTTCCGCCTCTGTCATCTGCTCGGACAAGACCGGGACCTTGACGCGCGCGGAGATGACCATTCAGCGCGTGATGACGGCTTCGGGCGACGTCCACATCGGCGGCGTCGGGTATGCGCCGGAAGGCAAGGTCGAACATGCCGGTGCCGAACTGGCCGCCGGTCCGCTCCACGACGAAACTCTGGTGGTGCTCAGTGGTGGCAGCCTCGCAGGCAACGCTGATCTGCGTCAGGCAGACGGTGGCGCGTGGGAGATTCACGGCGACCCCACCGAAGCTGCGTTCCTCGTGGCCGAGCGCAAGCTTGGGGCTGGGAAGGTCACAGAGCGGCGCGTGCAGCGGTTCGAGCGGGTCGGCGAGATCCCGTTCACATCAGAGCGCAAGCTCATGACGACGATCGAGCGCGACCACGAACACGGCGATGAGCTCGTGGCGATCACCAAAGGTGCGCCCGACGTGCTGCTCGGCCGTTGCACCAGGGTGCGCGTTGGGCTCGACGTCGTCGCGTTGGATGAGCCCACGCGGGCGCGTCTGCTGGCCGACGTCGACACCCTCACCGACGCCGCGTTGCGCACACTGGCGGTTGCATACCGACCGCTGGCGGCAGGCGAAGACACAGCCGCTGCCGAGACACTGGAACGCGAGCTGATTTTCGTCGGTACCGTCGGCATGATCGACCCGCCGCGCGCAGAGGCGGCGGTGGCCATACAAGAGGCGCACCGCGCTGGCATCCGGGTCGTCATGATCACCGGCGATCACCCGAAAACGGCCGCGCGCATTGCCGCCGACCTGGGCATCGTCGTGGCGGGTTCAGCGGCTCTCTCGGGCGCGGAGATCGATGCGCTCGACGAGGCCGGCTTCAGCGCCGCCGTGCGCAGCACGTCGGTTTACGCCCGGGTCGCACCAGCGCATAAACTGCGCATCGTCGACGCACTGCAGGCCGACGGCAACGTGGTGGCGATGACCGGTGACGGCGTCAACGACGCGCCGGCGCTGAAGGCGGCCGACATCGGCGTCGCAATGGGCGTGACTGGTACGGAAGTGACCAAGGAAGCGGCCAAGATGATCCTGGCCGACGACAACTTCGCCACCATCGTCGTCGCCGTGCGCGAAGGGCGCGCCATCCTCGACAACATCCGCAAGTTCCTGCGCTTTCTGCTGTCGTCCAACATGGGTGAGGTACTGACCGTGTTCCTGGGTGTGGTGGGGGCTGGCGTGATCGGATTGGAGGCCACAGACACCGGGTCCGGTGGCACCGTGGTGCTGCCGCTGCTCGCCACCCAGCTTCTGTGGATCAACCTGATCACCGACTCGGGGCCCGCGCTCGCCATGGGTGTGGACCCCACCACCGACGACCTGATGGCTCGCAAACCGCGACGCCTGACCGATCGGCTGATCGACGCCCGCATGTGGTTCAGTGTGATCCAGACGGGTCTGGTGATGGCGGTGATCACCTTGTTGACGATGGACTTCTACCTGCCCGGCGGGTTGATCCCCGGTGCCGGCGATCTGACGACAGCCCGCACCGCAGGCTTCACGGTGATCGTTTTTACCAACTTGTACAACTGCTTCGCTGCGCGGTCCGACACCACGAGTGCATTCGTCGGATTCTTCGCCAACCGCTGGCTCTGGTGTGCAGTCGCACTCTCGCTGGTGTTGCAGGTGGCTGTCGTACATGTGCCAATCATGAACATCGCCTTCGGCACGGCGCCGTTGGCCCTGAGCCAGTGGCTGGTATGCGCGGGGATGGGCAGCGGAGTGCTGATCTACAGCGAACTGCGGAAGGTTGTGAAACGCAGTCGAGAAGGCCCTCGTTGACGATGACGCAATGCGCCAAGAGGGTTGATCAGGGGAGTGGTGCGGAAGGTGGCCGACGCGCTGACGTCACCGGCAGGGACGCACATCAACCCGCCTATGAGGGATCCTTCGGGCGCGTCCGGGTCACACCTGTCGTAATGCCCAACCCCAGGATGATCACGGCTGCGATGCCGATGTACGTGGCCGAGACGCCGGCTACCGACAAACCCCACGCAACACCGCCGATGACCACGACGATGCCAATGATGAAGAGCGCGAATGACACCTGAACCTCGGTGAACGGGAGATGGTCGCGCGCCACACACAGCGCGCGTGCCTCCCCGATCAATAGCAATCGGCGTGCCGAGCCGCCTGGCCGAGCCAGAGGCCGCTGACTCTCCGGCGGCGACTCGCCAAGCCAAGCGTGCTCAGCGGCCAGTCTGGCCGTACTGGCTATCGCCCCAGCAATACAGGCGCTGCGACGCATCGATACCGCAGCTGTGGCTGCCACCAACCGCGAGCTTCGCGAACGTGCCACCGCTGACGGCCACCGGGTAGTTCACCCCTGCATCCGATCGTGAACCGTTGCCGAGCGCACCGAAGAAGTTGCTGCCCCAGCAGTACGACGCACTGTCCGAGGCGCGGGCGCAGTTCGTATTTGCGCCTGCTGCGAGCACAGTGAAGGTGCGGCCATCGGCGATCGCGCGCGGCACCCCTCGCTGCGTCACCATCGACCGGTCACCGAGTTGCGAGGCATTCCCGTTCGCTCCCCAACATTGCACGACACCGGCACGAGTGAGCGCGCAGGTGTGGTCTGAGCCGGCGGCGATGCGAGTGTACATCTCGCCGCCGCTCACCGCGATCGGGAGTGTCGCATACAGACCAAAGCTGTTGTTCGGCACCTCACCGCTGCCGAGCTGGCCGAAGCGGTTGTGCCCCCAGCAGTACGCGACGCCAGCCGACGTGGCGGCGCAGGCGTGCTCCGTGCCCATCGTCACCTGCGTGAAGCGAAGCGCGCCGGCGCTGGCAACGGGTGCGCGCCGCGCCTGTTGTGTACCATCGGCCAGTTCGCCCCGGCTGTTTGCTCCCCAGCAGAACAGCTGTCCCGAGACCGTGAGCGCACATGTATTCATGACGCCGACCGCGATGTCCACGAACGCCGAATCGGAAGTCACACGCACTGGCACGACGCTCTTCGACAGCGCACCGTTCCCCAGGAATCCGGCATCTGCGGTTTCGTAGCCACCACCCCAGCACCACGCCTCACCAGTTGCGGTGAGCGCGCAGGTGTGCGTAATGCCCGACGCGATGCGCACGAATGTCCGCTGGCCGCTCACTGCGAGCGGCTGGCGTGAGCAGGTCGGCACGTCCGCGCAGCCGATGCTGCCCGACTCCGCACCGAGCTGACCGTACTGGTTGGAGCCCCAGCACTTCGCGGTACCAGACGCGTCGAGGGCGCAGCTGTGCTGGAAGCCCGCGCTGACCGCCGACCAGCTTCCACCCCCGGCAACCTCCACCGGCGAGAGCGTGGTACGGGCGTTCACCCCGCTGTCAGCATTCGTGATGCCTCGACACGAGGCAAGGACGAGTGCGGTAAAGGCGGCGCGAGCGATCGATCGGAGGCGAGGTGTCATCGCGTAACCTACCGAAGGGCCCGGTGAGGCAGCAGTTCGTCACCTGCGCACGAAGCGAGTACGACAGTGTGTGTGAGACGGGGGCGGACGTGGACGGGACATTTTGCCTGCTTGACTGAAATTGGATCGCAAGACACGCATCGCACACGGATTAGAAAAGTGGATCATCGCAGCGTGGGCGACATGGCGGGTGACTTCGGCACAGCAGCCTTTTGAACTGATCCTCGATGTCGATGGACGCGATACCGTGCGCCAGACACCGTTGCTCTTCATCGGGAACGATGCGTATCGAATGGAGGGCTTCGACGCCGCATCGCGGGAGTCGCTGGATGATGACCAACTCGCGACATACGTGGTGAAAGCCGGCGGGCAGTGGCGCCTGATACGACTTGTGTGGCGCATCCTCACCGGCACCGCACGAAAGTCCGGTGAACTCGCCATCATATCATGCAGCGCGAAAGCCTCACCTCGTCCAATCACGCGGGGGGTATGCATCAACGATCCGCCTGACTGAACCTGTCATGCGCGCACCGCGCAGTCACGCTGGCGATTCCTGGGCTCCTGCGGATACACAAAGAGGTTGATTCCGCTTCATGGCAAATGCCACATCACACCGGAGGACAGTGAAACGGTGCCTCAGACTCGTCGTCGCGTTACTTTGCCCCCGTGACCGACGCAACTCCGCGCCACCGCCTCGAGGCGATCTACCGCGCCGCCATTGATGCCGTTCAGCCTGACCGCGCCGTACGCGCCGGACTTGATGAAGCGTCGCTCGACGTCCACGCAGAGCTGCACCTGCTGGCGATTGGCAAGGCAGCGCGGACCATGCTCGCGTCGGCATTCGAATGGTGCGCCGCGAAGGGTATCAAGCCCGCTGGTGGCGTGTGCATCAGCCACGCATCCGAGGCTGGCCGACTCCCGGCCGGATTCGTCACCGTGCGAGGTGATCATCCGCATCCGCGCGATGGATCGGCTGCAGCCGCCGCGTTACTGCGCGCGTATGTCGAGACGCACATCGCCGATGGTGCACAGGTTGTTGTGCTGCTGTCGGGCGGCACATCGGCGCTGATCGGCGCACCGGTAGGGGCCCTGCAGCCGGATGCCTATCGCGAGTGCTGCGAAGTCCTGCTCCGTTCAGGGCTCGACATCCACGCGCACAACGCGCTCCGTCGTCAGCTCTCAGCGTGGGGTGACGGCCGACTTGCTTCGGCGCTGCACGCGGCTGGTGCTCGTGCGACGGTGCTCGCGATCTCCGATGTTCCAGGCGACGCGCCTGCATCGATTGGCAGCGCACCGTGTATCGCAACACCGGCCTCCGATGGCGATAACGAAGCAATACTTGGCGCCGCGCGGCTCACCGATCCCGAACGCAGCGCACTGCGCCAGTCACTCGGCATCGCAGCAGCGTACCCCGCTGGCGAGTTCGCGACGATTCCCCACCGGATCATCAGCAGCAACAGAATCGCCCGGGATGCCGTCGCTGCGGCGGCAGCGGAGCGAGGGCTCCGCACGGTTCAGATGCCTGAACTCCTTACAGGCGATGCGCACGCCTGCGGCATCACGATTGCTCAACAGCTTCTGTCGTACACCGCGAGCGCATCCGATCCGGTGTTGTACTGCTGGGGCGGTGAGCCGGTCGTGTCGATCCCAGCGAACGCGCCAGCCGGTGGACGGATGCAGGCTCTGGCTCTCGCGGCGGCGGGCGCACTGCAGGCCGCAGGGGCGCGCGCAGGCGGCATCACGATCCTTGCGGCAGGGAGCGACGGCCGCGATGGTACGACCGATGCCGCGGGCGCCGTGATCGATGCAAACACCTGGGACGCTGTATGTGGCACCGGTGGTGATCCCGCAGCCCTTCTCAACGCATACGACAGCCATTCGGCGCTTCGGCGAGCCCACAGTCTGATCCCGGCATTCGCCAGCGGGACGAATGTGAACGATCTTGTCATTGCGATTGTCGCACCGGTACTGCTCGCCTAGCTGCGCGCGTGTCGGTGGCTGCATGTAGATGGTGAGCGTGACGCGGCAGTCCGGCGTAGCCTGTCCGACGCCGTCGCTGAACACGAGGCGGTACAGCGCTTGTCCCGCCAACCCTGTTGGGAAAGCGGCCGATGCACGCCTAAAACAACGGATAGCTGGTCACGGTGCCGTCGCGCACGGTAACCAGCGATGCAGTCAGCCGCGACGACACGCTGTCCATGATGCAGCTGTCGTACTGGTAGGTCTTGTTGCCGTTCAGCTGTGTCTTACCGGCAACCGTCATGCCGAGCCAGACGTTCAGTCCCGAAATGATCGCGCCGCGGATCGTGCTGTTGCCATTCGATGTGAGTCTGCCACCGACCAGCAGCAAACCGTTGTGTGCCCAACTTCCGCTGAGACACCTGGCATCGACATCACGAGCAGACCCATGAGTGTGACGCTGATGATCGCTTCGAGAACAATAAATCCGCGCCGCCTGATCATTCGACCATCCGGACTGCGCCGCCTGAGGACAGCGTCACACTGCGGCTGCGGGTTCCATCCGTGATCGTGATGACGAGCTGGGCCGACGACAGTCCATTCGGATACACCGCGATGGCGGCGCCTCGGTCGCTGGCCGACAACGACAAGTCAGTGGCCAGGACGCGAGCGACGGTACCGATTCGCAGGGTACCGACGATGTCCCTGAAATGCACGCCAGCCGTGCCCAGCATCACGCTTACGATGACGAGCACGATCAGGAGTTCGATGACGGAGTAACCCGGATGCAAACGCTGCGAGTGTGGCATCACTCCAGCAGTGTCGCAGCGGTGCCGCGGACTTGCGCGCGGGCTCATTCGGGAGTCTTTCACTATCAGCGCGCCGAAAGACTCGCGTTACAACAGCGCGCTACGCGGCGGGAAGCATCAATCCTTCCAGGAAGAACGCCGCCAATTCGGCGCGCCCACCCTGCCCTGACTTGCCGTAAACGCTGACGGCATGCTGTCGCACGGTGCTCTCGCTGCGGCCGGTCCCGAAGGCGATCTGTTTGTGCCCATGACCCTTGAGCAGCATCAGCGCCACTTCGCGCTCCGCCGGCGTCAGCTTCCAGGCGTCAAACTGCTGGTCGATGGCGTACGCCATGCCGCGCAGCGCCTGCTCGGCTCGCGACTGCCACGCCCTCCGATCAACCTCGGCTGCGGTTCGCGAGCGCTCGGACGCCACCAGCGCGTGAGCCGTGCGACGCCAGGCGCGCCAGAGGAACACCGCCGCAGCGGCACTGGTGAACATCAGCGCAAGCTCAATCAGCACATGCGGCGTAAACCAGTCCGCGGGTTTGTCCAAGTACAGATCGACTGCACTGCCAGCCACGACCACGCTGAGCACCGTCAGCACGATAGGCCGCACGCGACGGTCCTCCTCGACTGCGGCGTCCAATTCGACAGTCATTCGTGCTCCGGAGAGGGTCACTCGGCATCCCACATCTGTCGGATATCCACATGCAAATGTATGACGGTCCTGGATTTGCACAGTTGTCGGATGTTGCGATTACACGCTCGACTCGATGATTCGGGCGGGACCGCGAGGCTTTCGCGCTTCCCTCACTGAATCTTCTGGAGGACAGCATGCCCGGAACGCTCGCATCTCTCATTCCCTCTCCACTTCACCCGGCGGTAGTTCACCTGCCGATGGCTCTGGCCGTTCTGGCCCCAATCTTCTCGGTTGGCGCCGTGGTGGCCGTTCGTAGAGGTGCCCGGCCTTTGAAGAGCTGGAGCCTCGCAGTCGCAATGTTTCTTGCGCTGAGCGCGAGCGCCTGGTTCTCGATCGAGACCGGCGAGGATCAGGAGGAGCGCGTGGAGCGCGTCGTGTCCGAGGCGGTTCTGGATTCACATGCGAACGCCGCTGAAAACTTCCTCTGGCTCTCGATCGGCGTGCTCGGTGTGGCGGCGGTGGGGCTGCTCAATGGACGGATCGGAACTACCGGACGGATCATCGCAACAGCCGGGTCGGCCTTGCTGCTGGTGGCTGGGTATCGCGTGGGGCACAGCGGGGGCGAGCTCGTCTACACGCATGGTGCGGCCAGCGCGTACGTTGACAGCACCGCGGCATTGCCCGCCAGCGCGACCTCTGAACAGGCAAACGGGGACGGAATCCATCGCGATGACCGACGCTGAAACGCCTTATCGCGGAGCATCTGCAGGCATCGTGAGGAGAGGAGATGCACATTGAACGGCACCGGACGATGCACATCGGCTGGCTCCGCGCCGCAGTTCTCGGCGCCAATGATGGGCTCATCTCGACCGCGAGCCTTGTCGTTGGCGTCGCCGCCGCGGGAGCGGCTCGCGCCGATCTTCTGATCGCCGGTGTGGCCGGCGTGGTTGCTGGCGCCATGTCGATGGCGGCGGGGGAATATGTGTCGGTCAGCTCGCAAGCCGATACCGAGGGTGCCGATCTGGCGCGTGAAAAACACGAGCTCGCGACCGACTGGGAGCACGAGCGGCAGGAACTGATGGCGATCTATGTAAATCGCGGGCTTACTCATGAGCTTGCGGCGTTAGTGATCGACCAGCTGATGGCGCACGACGCACTTGGAGCACATGCCCGCGATGAGCTGGGGCTCTCGGCGACGACCTCGGCGCGACCGATACAGGCCGCGCTGGCGTCGGCAGTCACGTTTGCAGTGGGCGCCGTGCTGCCGGTCGTGGTGGCGGCGCTGGCGCCTCGCGCAGTCGTCTCGCAACTGGTCACTGGCAGCGCGCTGCTGCTGCTGGCCGTCCTCGGCGCACTGGCGGCACGAGTCGGCGGCGCACCGCTCGGTCGCGGCGCGCTTCGTGTGATGTTCTGGGGCGCACTGGCGATGGCGGCATCAGCGATCGTGGGCAAACTGTTCGGGTCGACGGTCTAGCGGGAATTGACCGTCCCTGACGAGTGGCACACAGCTGCGCGGCGCGCGACGCATCTGTGGTGCGACGCGGAGCTGTGAGATCAAGCCGCGTCCGCGCAACCACATTCTTACAAGTTGCGTCACGAGCAGATAGCTGACAACCGTGCCTCAGAGCAAAGGCCAGTACGATGCGCGCAATGGAGCAAAGCCGAGCGCTGACGCGAAGGGTGAGAAGGGGAGCCAGCGGCCGATGGATATCACGACAACCGTCATCGCCAACAGTTGCCAGCTGGCCACGCTTTGGAAGAACGGGATCCGGTTCGTGCGGATGACGTGGATGACCAGCGTATGGGTCAGCAGCGGTTTCACGAACCACCCGGTCTGGAAGAGGGCTGCGTGCGATGCGTCGTTCGCCTTCAACACGAAGTGAAGCAGCGCAAAGGTCGCGTAATCGAAGATTGCGCTGAGTGGCCCGACGCAGAGGATGCACCGCCGCAACTCGCGCATCGACCACGGTCGTGGCTTGGCGACCTGCTCGTCGTCGACGCGATCGGCCGGGATCGGCAGCTGCGAGAAGTCGTACGGCAGATTGTTGGCGAGAACCTTAATCGGCGCCATCGGCACGAACGGAAGCAGCGCGCTGGCGCCGATGACGCTGAACATGTTGCCGAAGTTTGAACTGGCGCCCATGCGCTCATACTTCAGGATGTTCGCGAACACCGTGCGTCCTTCACGGACGGCGTCAACGATCACCAGGAGGCTGCGCTCCAGCAGAATGACGTCAGCGGCATCGCGCGCGATGTCAACGGCTGTCTCGACCGAGAGGTTGACAGCGGCAGTGTGTAAAGCCGGCGCGTCGTTGATGTCGTCGCCAAGGAACCCAAACACATGGCCCTGCGCCTGCAGCGCGCGAATGATGCGCTGCTCGTGTCCAGGCGTCAGTCGTGCGAACACCGATGCCGTGGTGGCAACGGTCGCCAGCGTCGCGTCCTCGATCTATTCGATAGCGGGACCGAGCCGTATGTCGTCCGTCGACATGTTCACCTAGGCACAGTTGCGTTTTGTGACGAGTGAATCCTCGTTCGTGAGAATGACGACCCTCACACCCGCTGCGCGTAGCGCAATGATCGCTGGGGTCGCCGATTCCTTTGGTGGATCGAGATGGCCGGCAAATCCAATCAGCGAAAGCCCCGCCTCATCGGCAATGCCAGACGATTCCTTCACCGCCACCTCGCATTCGGCGACCGCCAGAACCCGAAACCCATCGCTGCTGAGCGCGTCGTACTCCTTTTGCACACGCGGCATCATCTCGGCGTCGAGAGGTATGGTCACGCCATCGTCCGTCACCGACGTGCAGTGTGCCGACATCTCTTCGGACGCCCCTTTCGCGATCAGGCGACGAGCGACGCCCGGTGCATCGACCACCACCGACATCATTCGCCTGGTGAAGTCGAACGGCATCTCGTCCACCTTGTGCCAGTTCCCCGTCATCACCAGCTCGCGCTCTTTCTCATGCGCGAGGATCGCCACATCGAGCGCGCTGCGCAGCCCCGTCTGGAAGTGACTGACGCGAAATGCGGACTGCAGTACCGTCTCACGCTCCACACCGTTCATGTCGCAGTGCCGCTCGAGGAGGATCGCATCCATCGTCAGCGTGCCGGTCTTGTCAATGCAGAGGATATCGATCGCGCCGAGGTTTTGTATCGCATCGAGCCGCTTGACGATGACCTTCTTCTTTGCCAATGCAACCGCGCCATTCGACAGGCACACCGAGAAGATCATCGGCAGCATCTCCGGCGTGAGGCCAACGGCAACTGCGAGTGCAAAGAAGAAGGCTTCCTTCCTGTCATGCTTCGTGAAGCCATTGATCACGAATACCAGCGGTGCCATGACGGCGATGAGCCGGATCATCAGGACTGAAGCTGTCGATGCCCTTCTGGAAGCTGCTTGGCGGCTCGTCCGTCTGCACCGAGCGGACCATCTGCCCGAAGTACGTGTGCGCTCCCGTGGCCACGACAAGCGCAGTCGCGGTCCCGCTCTGCACGCTCGTCCCGCGAAAGCAGAGATTCGCGCAGGCGGCGGGTTCGTTGATATCAGACTGCATTTTGTGCGTCTTTGAGACCGGCATCGATTCGCCGGTGAGGCTCGCCTGGTTGACGTTCAGCGCCTTCGACGCAACCAGACGCACGTCGGCGGGAATCATGTCGCCGGCCGACAGGCTCACCAGATCGCCCGGAACGACGTCGCGCACTGCCTGCTCCGCCGCGATGCCGTCACGTGTGACGCGCGTCGTCACATGCACCACGACCATGAGGGCAGCGGCGGCAAAATCGGCTCTTGTCTCCTGAACGAAGCGCAAGACGACGCCGATCACGATCGTGATGCCGATCGCCGTCGCGGCGCGCACATCGCCCGTTGCCATCGAGATCGCGGCCAGCGCGACCAAGAGCAGGACCAGCAGATTCTTCGCCGCCAGTATCAAACGCCAGAACCAGCATCCGGCGTGCGACGGCGTCGCTTCATTGGGACTGTACTCCGTCAAGCGCTTCGCGGCCTCGGCTGCGGCCAGTCCAGCGGGAGTCGTCTCGAGCCTGACGAAGACTGCTGCCGACTCGAGCGAGGCAAGCTCCACCATCAACGGCGCAACGCGCAG
>Ga0105046_10006948_pt1 | contig 17882 bp, 15 predicted proteins | sample MAT03_FD_78385 | JGI IMG/M metagenome (GOLD analysis project Ga0105046, IMG submission 78385) | Freshwater microbial communities from Lake Fryxell liftoff mats and glacier meltwater in Antarctica - MAT-03 (megahit assembly) | ecosystem: Environmental > Aquatic > Freshwater > Ice > Liftoff...
GCCGGTGCTGGAGCCGCGATCGGCGTAGCGGCAACCGCGGCGTGCGGAACCACGCTGACCCGGCGCGGCGGCGGTGCGACTGCGCCCGACGAAGCGACCAGTTCGACCCGCACTTCGTAACGGCCGATGTGGATCACGTCGCCGTTGGTCAACCGGTGCGGCCCGGTCAGTCGCGCCGTTGGCGAGTTGATGAAAGTGCCATTGGTCGAATTGTCGACAAGTTCGTAGCCGCCGTTGCGAAACAGCACGTCGCAGTGGCGTGAAGAAATGTGCAGGTCGGGATCGGGCAGCGGCCAGTCGGTGCTGTTCGCGCGCCCGATCGTGGCACTGCGCCGATCGAGCACGAGCACGATCGGCGAGCCGTTTTCAAGCTTCGTGGCGTTGCGAATCGTCAGCGACAGGGCGAGGGGCGCGGCTTCGCTCATGCCGCCAGCCCGGCGAGCCGGCCGAACGGATCACGCAGGATCGATCGCCGACCTTGCCGCAGCAGCGTCGATCGCTTCGTTCCGGCCACCGCAACGCCTTCTATAACCGTCAAAATCGCCCCCATCCCAGCAACTGCACCGGACGTTATCCTGTTACACGCCAAGCGTGCCAATTCGAAACCGAAGACTTTTGCGCACGTGTGATTTGGCGCATTGCGGGAATAGTCAATTGCTAGCAGAGAGGTAATCACATATAAAGGTCGCAACGGACAACGGGTCGCAATTGTCGGTTTCACGCGGTGTGAGGAAAATTGTGATGAGAATGAAGCTGTTGCTCGCCGCTGGCGCTTTGCTCGCCTCGACTTCGGTCGTGGCGCAGACCGCGCCCGCCACCGAACAGACCAGCGATGATCTGATCTGCCAGCTTTCCGGCGATTGCGGCGGCTTCGATCAGCTCGAAGCGACCGAGGACAAGCCCGACTCGCGCGGCTTCAAAATCGCTCGCAAGACCGATGCACCCCGTACGGCCAGCGCCCCCGCAACGATCAATGAACGCTCGCGCGCTCGTGTCGCAGCGGATTCGCCGCGCTCGTCGGTAGCTGGTGCCGCCGCCAGCGCCCCGGGTCGCAATCGCACCATTGCCCCCAAGGCGCGCCCCGCTCCGGCTTCGATCGGTCGCGCCGATCTGCGGATGAGCTTCGTCACCGGCTCGGCCGAACTGACCCCGGTGGGCAAGAGCGAGGCGATGAAGTTCGTCACCGCGCTCAAGTCGCCGGCGCTGTCGGCCCGGAAGTTCCGCATCGAGGGGCACACCGACTCGGTCGGTTCGCGCGAAGCCAATCTCGAGTTGTCGAAGCGTCGGGCCCAGTCGGTGGTCGATTTCCTGACGTCGCAGGGCGCCGACCCCGCCAAGTTCGATGTCCAGGGTTATGGATCGGACAAGCCGCTCGACGGCCGTAACGCCGCGACCGGTGCCAATCGGCGCGTCGAAGTCGTGCTCGTCAAGTAGGCCCCACTCGCGCGACAGATCGCAAATCGCTGCCGAACACCCGATCCTGGAGCAGATGCTCCGGGATTTGGTGAATCTGGGTTCCGGGCGAGGCCCGCGTTAATACGCGGTGGATTGTTCAGCCCCCGTTCGGGTGCGTTGTGATGGAATCCATTGCAGGCACCCTGCTTTGTCTGCAAAGTGCTTACGACTGAGGGCGCTTGATGCGTCCGCTTGCGGGGGATCGGGGCAATCATCGCCGCACCCCGCCGACAGGAGTGGATCGGCATGACCTTCAAGCTGTTTATTGCCGCCGGCGCGCTGCTGGCATCGACCTCGGCATTCGCGCAGGCTCCGGGCACCGAACAGACCACCGAAGACCTGGTCTGCCAGCTTTCCGAAAAGTGCGCCGAGGAGGGTGCGACTCCGGCCGACGAAGCGGCCAGTGCCGCTCCTGCCGACAAGGGCGCGCCGCGTGTCTCCGCCACGCGGGGTTTCAAGATCGCGCGCAAGACGGATTCTTCGTCCGCTGCGAGTTCGACCGGCTCGTCCGGTCAGCGTCTCGCCAGGCCAGCCGCCAAGTCGTCCGCTAACCCGGTGAAGCGCGCGCAGGTCGCGGCCAGCGGCAAGGCGAAGTCTTCCGCAGGAACGGCCATGCGATTGGGCAGCGCCGATCTGCAGGTTTCGTTTGTCACCGGTTCGGCCGAACTGACCGAGGCCGGGCAACGCGCAGCTCAGAAGTTTACCGCCGCGCTTTCCAACCCCCTCCTCAACGGGATGCGCTTCACCATCGAGGGCCACACCGATTCGGTCGGGTCGCGTGAGAGTAATATCGACCTGTCGCGTCGCCGTGCGCAGGCGGTGGTCGATTACCTCGCCAGCAAGGGGGCCGATCGTTCGCGCTTCGATGCGATCGGCTTTGGCTTCGACAAGCCGATCGCCGGGCTCTCGGCCAAGGCCGCTGCCAATCGCCGGGTCGAGGTCGTGCGAATCAAGTAGCCCGCCGGTTCGGCACGACTCGCCTGTCGTGCCGTCCGATCTGCCGCAATTGTCGAGGATAGGTGTTCCACCGCGCTTGACCCTGCGCGCCGTGGGCTCTTTGCAGCGGGCAACCGGTTGTGACGGCCGGAATGTCCCTGCACGAGCCCTTCGGGTCGGAAGTCTCATGCACGGGAACAGGGCGGGGGCACCGCACGAAAGCCTCGCGAGCAGCGACCCTTCGGTGGCGCTCCCGCCCGATTTCCGCAAATTTCACTCGATCAATTTTTCCGAGCCTGTTCCGCCATCAGTGATGGGGTCAGCAATTGCGGCAGCGTTTCGGGAACAGCCGCCCCCGGTGCGTACCACAGGTACAGCGGCACCCCGGCCGCGCCGCGAGCCTCGAGGAAGCGGGTGATCGCAGGATCGCGGCGCGTCCAGTCGCCCCGCAGCACCTGCACCCCGGCCTTCGCAAAGGCGGCCCGGGTGGTTTCCCGATCGAGCGCAGCTGCCTCGTTCGCCTTGCAGGTCAGGCACCAGTCGGCAGTGAAATAGACGAACACCGGCTTGCCCGAAGCGCGCGCAGTCGAAAGCGCGGCGGTCGAGAATACCCGCGAACCGAGGGTATCGGCTTGTCCCGAGATCCCCGGCGCGTCGGCCGCGCGGGGCAAAGCCAGGGCGAAGACCAGAGCCAGCACCGCCAGCGCAGGCGCGGCGCGCGGGGTGGCCGCCCGACCGCCGCGCTGCATCCGTCCGACCAGCCAGACGATTGCCAACAGCGCCACGGCCAGCGCGGCACACCCCGCCGCGAATCCCAACCCAGCGATTCGCCAGGCCAGCCACAGCAGCGCCAACGCGGTCAGCCCCATCGGTACCGCCATCGCCAGCTTGAACCTCACCATCCACGCGCCCGGCTTGGGCAAAGCGCGGCGCAGCGCCGGGATGAAAGCGAGCGCGAGGAACGGCAGCGCCAGCCCCAGCCCGAGCGCGACGAACACCGCCAGCGCTTGCGCCGTCGGCAGGATCAGCGCCGCTCCCATCGCGGCGGCCATGAAGGGCCCGGTGCAGGGCGTGGCGACGAACGCGGCGAGCAGACCGGTACCAAAGGCTCCCCGCTCGCCCCCGCCTCCCCCGGTCCAGGCCTGTGGCAGTTCGAACAGTCCGGCCAGGTTGGCGGTGATCGCGACCGCCAGCAGTAGCAACCCGGCGACCACCAGCGGTTCCTGCAGCTGAAACGCCCAGCCAAGTTCCTCACCGCTGGCGCGCAGACCCAGCAGCAGACCACCAAGCGCGAGACAAGCGAAGACCACTCCGGCGGTATAGGCCAGCCCATCGGCCCGCGCCTTGCCCGGCGAGGCATTGGCCGAGGCCAGCGACAGCACTTTCAGGCTGAGGATCGGGAACACGCAGGGCATCACATTTAGCAGAAGCCCGCCCAGCAGCGCTCCGCCCAGGATCGCAACAAGGCTTGTCAGCCCGGTTTGCGCTGCCTTTTCGGATGTGAGCGCAGTACCGCCGCTGGCCACCGCGCCCGCCACCGCTCGAAACGCCAGACCCTCGCCTGCGCCATAGCGGAGGACCCCCACAACCTCCGGCGGCGGGCCGATTCCAGTAGCTGAAGTGCGCTTGAGGTCGATCAAGAGCAGGTCGCCCTTGCGCCGAAATGCTTGCGGAGCGGCATAGTCGATGAGGTTTTCGGTGTTGAGAAACAGGTGCGGTGTGCCCAGTCCGAGCGTCGCTGGCAGCGGGATCGCCAGCCGCACCGTGTCGCCTGTCAGCGCGAAATCTGACCGCTCCGCCAGCGGCGCGGGCAGTCTCTGCCGCCAACCATCGAAGCGGGGGTCCGCCTTGCCGGATGTCCCAATGGTCAGTGTGGTCTCCAGACGGCCCTTTTCCGGCACGCAGACCTCATCGGTGCAAGCCAGCCAATCGGCCTCGGCCGAGAGCGCCAGCGCCTCGCCGGGGCGGGCATCGGCAGGCACGGTGAACGGGATAAGCAGCGCATAGTCGTGCTCGTACACGTGGTTCATCAGGCCGGAGATCAGCAGCGTCTCGGGAACCGGGTAACGCGGCGTCCCAGTCTTCGCGCCGGGCGGCAGGACCCAGCGGAAGCTCATTCCGAACCCGGCGTCGCCTGGATTTTCCCAATATCCGTGCCAGCGCGGTTCGGGCCGCATCAGCACAGCCAGTGTTACCGTCTCGCCCGGCTCAACGCTGGTCCGTTCGGGCACCAGCGTGGCGCGGATATTCGTGGCCTGGGCCAGCGCGGGCGACGCGGCACCAAGCACAGCCAGCAGGGCCAGCAGCAGGGTCACGATGCGTCCAGTGAACTTGGGCAAAGGTTCCTCCTGCGCGGAGCATTGCCGCCGCGACTTCCGCGCCTTATGCCTCGCGGGCTCGCGCTGTCCAGCGCCGCGCCGTCAAGGATTTCACATGGTCGCCCGCTTTGCCGCCCCGCTTCTCGTGTCGCTCATTCTCGCGGGGTGCGCAACGACAGCGCCGATGTCGGATGCGCCACCGCAGACTGCGGCTCCGGCCGTTATGCAAGCGCCGTCACCGCCCCCCTCCGGCCCGCCACGCCTGATCTTGGCGATCTCGGTCGATCAGCTCTCATCCGACTTGTTCGCGCAGTATCGAGCGCGCTTCACCGGCGGCCTGGCGCGATTGCAGCAGGGTGCGGTGTTCCCCTCGGGCTATCAGAGCCACGCCGCGACCGAGACCTGCCCCGGCCACTCGACGATTCTCACCGGGGTGCGCCCCGCCCGCAACGGGATCATTGCCAACACCTGGTACGACCTCGGCCTGACACGCGAAAAGAAATCGGTCTATTGCGCCGAGGACGTGACGCAGACGGCGGCCGATCCCCGCGACTACGTCGCCTCCGCCATCCACCTCAAGGTTCCCACGCTGGGTGACCGGCTCAAGGCGATCGACCCTGCATCGCGCAATATCGCGGTGTCGGGCAAGGATCGCGGCGCGCTGATGATGGGCGGGCAGACGATAGATCAGGTCTACTGGTGGAAAGGCTCGGGCTTCACGACGCTGGCCGGGCGCGGGCTGGGTCCGTCGGCAGTAGCGGTCAACACCGCGATCGCCGCCGAACTCACGCGGGCCGAGCCGCCTATGGCCCTGCCCGCCGATTGCGTGCGTTCAGACCGGGCGGTTTCCGCCGGGACGGTGACCGTCGGTACCGGACGGTTCGAGCGCGCGGCGGGCGATGCCACACGCTTCCGCCTGTCGCCCCGGCTCGACGCGATGACCGCCGAACTCGCGATGAAGCTGGTCGATGAACTCGACCTGGGCCGACCCGCGGCAAGCGGCGTCAAAGCCACCGATGTGCTTTCAGTCAGCCTCTCGGTAACCGACTACGTCGGCCATGCGACCGGCACCGAGGGCACCGAAATGTGCCTTCAGATGCACGCCCTCGATGCCACGATCGGCACGTTGCTGGCTCATCTCGACGCGCGCGGGATCGACTATGCGGCGATGTTGACCGCCGACCACGGCGGGATCGACCTGCCCGAGCGGTTGGTCCAGCAAGGCCTGCCTGGGGCCGCCCGCGCCGATGCGGCGCTGCTGCCCGGCGAACTGGGCAAGGCCATCGCAGCGCGGCTCGGGATCGTCGGCAAGGACCCGCTGCTGACCGCCGATGGGCCGTTCGGCGATTTCTATCTCAACCGCGCGCTTACCCCGGCGCAGCGCAAGGCAGTACTGGCCGAACTGAAGAAGCTCGCGGCGCATCCGCAGGTCGCGGCAGTGTTTACGGCCGAGGAACTCGAGCGCGCGCCCTCGCCAACCGGGTCGCCCGAAACCTGGACCCTGCTCGATCGCGCCCGCGCTTCTTACTTCAAGGGCCGCTCGGGCGATGCGGTGGTCCTGCTCGATCGGGCGATCGTCCCGATACCGCGCCCCGGTCCGGGCTATACCTCGACGCACGGATCGCCGTGGGACTATGACCGCCGCGTGCCGATGCTGTTCTGGCGGCGTGGAATGACCGGCTTCGAACAACCCAGCGCGGTGGAGACGGTCGACATCGCTCCGACGCTTGCCGCGGTGATCGGGCTGGCGGTGCCGCGCGGCGAGTTCGACGGGCGCTGCCTCGACCTCGATCCCGGCCCGGGCGACACCTGCGGAGGAGCGCGCTAACATGGATGAACCGCGCGATGTCCTGATCCTTGGCGGCGGGCTGGTCGGCATGGCGCTCGCCATCGGGCTCGCCCGCGCCGGTATATCATGCCACGTCGTCGATCGCGCCGCGCCCGAGAGCCAGACCGCCGAGGGCTTCGACGGGCGCGCCTCCGCGATTTCGACTGCGAGCTGGAACCTGTTCACGCATCTGGGACTCGCCCCGCTGCTCGAATCGAAGGGCTGCCCAATAGCCGCGATCGCGGTCAACGACGGGCTGCGACCGGGCCGGCTCGATTTCCGCCCGGCGGAAGGCGAAGGCTCGTTGGGCCGGATGTTCGCCAACCGCGAACTGCGGCTTGCGCTGTTCGAAGTAGCGAGCGGCGAGCCGCTAATCGCCTGGCACCCGTCCAGCGAAGTGATCGCCCGCGAACGCGGTGCGCATGGTGTCTCGGTGACGCTGGGCGATGGCCGCACCTTGCGCGCCGCGCTGATGGTCGGGGCCGAGGGTCGTGCCTCACCCACCCGCGATGAGGCCCATCTCGCGGTCGCCAAGTGGGACTATTCGCACCGCGCGGTGGTCGCTGGCCTGTCGCACTCGAAATCGCACGACGGCGTCGCGTGGGAGATTTTCTATCCGGCAGGACCGTTCGCGCTGCTCCCGATGCTGGACGATGAAGCGGGTCGCCATCGCAGCGCGCTGGTCTGGACCGTGGCCGAGAGCGACGCCGCCAGAGTGCTGGCGATGTCTGACACCGCATTCCTGGCCGAAGCGCACCGCATGATGGGCGGACTCCTCGGCGTGATCGAGCTGGCTGCGGCGCGCGCCAGCTACCCGTTGAATTTTCACCACACCGCGCGGATCGTCTCCGACCGGCTGGCGCTGGTCGGCGATGCCGCGCACGGCATTCACCCGATCGCTGGACAGGGCCTCAACCTGGGGCTGCGCGACGCCGCCGCGCTGGTCGAGGTAATCGCCGACGGAATGCGGCTCGGCCTCGAACCCGGCGATGCCCAGGTGCTGGCGCGCTACGAACGCTGGCGCGCCAGCGACGGGCTGATGGTCGCCGCCGCGACCGACGGGCTGACCCGCCTGTTCGGCATACCCGGTCGCGGTGCCTCGCTGGTCCGGCGGCTCGGGATGGCCGGGGTTCAGCGGCTTCCGCTCCTCAAGCGCTGGTTTATGGACGAGGCCCGCGGAGTCTCCGGAACATTGCCGCGGCTGCTGCAGACGGTCTGAACTGGCCTCAAAACGCCCCGGAATTCCCCTCGACCGGGCTTGCCAGCGGGCTCGGCGTGGCAACGGGTTCACCACGTTCGTCGCCGAGCGTGCGTGGTTCGAGGATCGCGGCGGTTTCAATCAGGTCGAGCGCGCGCTGGGCGCGGACGTAGTGGTTCGCCATTTCGATCCAATCGGCGGCGGCGCTCGCGCCGGGCATCCGCTCGACCTCGCCAATTGCCGCGGCGACGCGACCGGATTCGAGGAACATCCGCGCACGCTCCAGCCGCCGCTCCGGCGCGGGCGACGGCGTGCCGACCCGGCGCACCACGAACAGGTTCGAAAACTGCTCGCGCACCCGGGTCCAGGTGTCGGTCGCGCCGGTGCCGCGTGCCAGCGAGGGTTCGAGCGCGTGGAGACCCTGCTCGAGCATGTCGAGCGTCACCGGATTGGCCGAAGCCTCGATCAGGCTTTCGACGGCGTTGGGCTGGGCATTGGCGAAGCGCAGCTTGAGCTGGCCTTCGAGGTAGCCCAGCGGCGAGCCGCGCTCGATCGTGCGCCGTGCGGCAAACGCGATCAGCAGCCCTTCGGCGCGCGCGGCATTGCCCGATGCCGCCTCGGCCTGAAGGTTGAGCTGGGTGATCCGCATTTCCAGTTCCGCCAGTCGCACGCCCAGCGCGGCCTGCGCGCTTTCGGCGGGATTGGTCGGGAGCGGCTGGGCGGTCGCGGCTGCCGCGGTGCGAGTGGGCGCCGGATCCGCCGAGGGGATGAGGGCTACCGGCGAGGCCGAACGCCGCGCCGCGAAGTCGATCCAGCCGAGCTTCTCGCCGGCCCAGACCGCCGCCGCCCCGCCCAGCACCAGCGCCACGATCAGCGCGAGCACCAGGAACTTGCCGCTGCTCCGCCCGCGCGGCGGCGCGCCGCGTTGCTCGCTGATATAGTCGTCCTGCATAGGCTATGTGGTTTTCCGTAGTCTCGAAGTCAGTCGGCTCGAAGCCCGGGGTTCTGGCACAAGTCGCGGGCCAAGGCCAGCAGCGCGGCCTCGTCGGTCGGCGCAACGCGCTTGTCCGCCCAGCCCTCGCCCGCCGCATCCGCGACGCGGGGGGCGAGGCAAGCGAGCGCGATCCGGGTGCGGTCATTACCGAGCCGGTCGCACTCGGCAGCAAAATGGCGCGCCGCCTCACCCGAATGGAGCGCGACGACCGCACCATCGGGCGGGACCGCGCCCACAGGCAGCGGCAAAGCGCGCGCAGCATAGACTACTGTGGTTTCGATCGCGACGCCCGGGGGCGGATCGAGTGCGACGTGAGCCTCGCCCGACAGCCGTAGCACGCCGCATCTCCCGTCTGCCGCCAGTTGCGGAAGAAGCGCCTGCAACCCGCCCTCACCGCAGGCCGCGACCGTGAACCCGGCCTCGCGCGCCGCCGCAGAGGTAGTCACACCCACCGCATAGACAGGCAGCGCGGTATAGCGGGCGAGTGCGGTCCCGCCGTGGCGCAAGGCATTGGCGCTGCCAATCAGCACTGCGTCGAACCGCGTCGGATCGGGCGGCTCCCAAGCCAGCGCCTCGACCGCGAACAGCGGAACGCCTCGCGCCTTCAAGCCAAGCGCCCGAGCGGCGGCGAGCGTCCGCGCGTTGCCCGGCTCGGGCCGGACGACGAGCAGCAGGCGCCCAGATGACCGCGCTTTCAAGCGGGTCCGGAGAAATTGCGCGCGATGGCATCCTCGGCCTCGTCCAGCAGGAGCGCCGCCAATTGCGCCGGGGCATCGCAGTCGCCCGCCGCAAAGCGCGCGGTTCGCTCGATCCGCGCTGCGCCGTCTGGGCTGAGCAGGGCGGCGCGCATCACCAGGTCGCCGACCTCATGGGTCGTCAGAACCGCGATAGGGCTGTGGCAGGTGCCGCCCAGCCCGGCGAGAAGCGCGCGCTCGGCCATGACCTGGGCCCGGCTCGGGCCGTGATCGATTGCCGCCAGCCACTCGCGGATCATCCCGTCCCGACCATCCTGAGCCTGTCCAAGGACGCTGCGGCACTCGATCCCGATCGCGCCCTGCGACGGGGCGGGCAGCCAGTCGTCGGTCGCCAGCGGGGTGCCCACCCCGATCTCACCCAGCCGCGCCAGCCCCGCAGCGGCGAGCAGCGTCGCATCAACCTCGCCTGCCGCCAGCTTGGCGATCCGGGTCGCGACATTGCCGCGAAAGCCGACTACGACCAGATCGGGGCGGGCGTGGAGCAATTGCGCGGCGCGGCGCGGCGCGCTGGTCCCGACCCGCGCACCCGGCGGCAAGGCGGAGATGCTGGCCGCACCGAGCAACACGTCTCGCACGTCCTCGCGTGGGAGGACGGCGGCGATGGTCAGCTCCGCCGGGCGCAGCGTTTCCACGTCCTTGAGCGAATGGACCGCCGCATCGATCGCGCCCTCGATCAGCCAGGCGTCGAGTTCGCGGGTCCACAATGCCTTGCCGCCGATCTCGGCCAGGGGTCGGTCCTGGATCCTGTCACCGCTGGCGGTCACCGGGACCAGCTCGACAGCGTCGTCGGCCCAGCCGTGCGCGACGCAAAGTCGGCTCCGGGTTTCGTACGCCTGCGCCATCGCCAGCGGCGAGCGGCGGGTGCCAAGGCGAAATGGGCGTGAAGCTGAAGGGGCCATGCGCGCCTTGTGCTAATGTCCAATCCGGTTCAGGGGAACCCCGCGATGGCGCTCATCCTCGGGATAGAATCGAGCTGCGACGAGAGCGCGGCGGCAATCGTCGATACCGCCGCGCCCGATCTGGCGTTGCGGATCGTCGCGCAGCACATTGCCTCGCAGGACGAAGCCCACCGGCCCTATGGCGGCGTGGTGCCCGAAATCGCGGCTCGCGCGCATGTCGAGCGGCTTGCCCCGCTGATCGAAGCGACGCTGGCCGACGCCGGACTGAGACTGGCCGACATGGACGGGATCGCGGCCACGGCAGGACCGGGGCTGATCGGCGGGGTGATGGTCGGGCTGGTCACCGCCAAGGCGCTGGCGATGGCCGGGGACAAGCCGCTGCTCGCGGTCAATCACCTCGAAGGCCACGCGCTCAGCCCGCGGCTGGCCGACCCGACGCTGGACTATCCCTATTGCCTGCTGCTGGTCTCGGGCGGGCACTGCCAGTTGCTCGAGGTGCGCGGGGTGGGCGATTATCGGCGGCTGGCCACCACGATCGACGACGCGCTGGGCGAGGCTTTCGACAAGACCGCCAAGCTGCTCGGTCTGGGCTATCCGGGCGGCCCGGCGGTCGAACGGCTGGCGCGCGCAGGGAATCCGCAGGCGGTCAGGCTGCCGCGCCCTCTGGCAGGGACCAGCGATCCCAATTTCTCGTTCGCCGGGCTCAAGAGCGCAGTGGCGCGGGCCGCGGCGGCGGGCGGGCACAGCCACGCCGACCTCGCCGCCTCGTTCCAGCAAGCAGCGATCGATTGCGTCATCGACCGGTCCGCGCGCGCACTCGAGCGCCTCACCGGCATGAATGCACTCGTCGTCGCGGGCGGGGTTGCGGCCAATGCGGCCGTTCGTGACGCTCTTGTCACGCTGGCCGCCACACATGACTTGCGCTTCGTCGCTCCGCCGCCCGCGCTGTGTACCGACAACGCCGCGATGATCGCCTGGGCGGGCGGGGAGAAGCTCGCGCTGGGCCACCGCGATGCGCTAGACATCGCCGCGAGGCCGCGCTGGCCGCTCGACCCGCGAGCCGAGCCCGCGCGCGGGGCGGGGGTGAAGGCATGACCCTTCGACAGGTTCAGCGCGAACGGGGGATTGGAGTTGTCGGCGCCGGGGCGTGGGGCACCGCGCTTGCCCAGATGCTCGCCGCAGACGGGCGCGAGGTGCTGTTGTGGGCGCGCGAGCCCGAGGTGGTCGCAGCAATCAACGCCGCGCAGCGCAACCCGCTGTTCCTCCCTTCGGCCAGCCTATCCCCCTCGATCCGCGCGACCGGCAACCTGGCTGACCTTGCCGCGCTGCCGGTGCTGCTGATGGTCACCCCGGCGCAACACATGGCCGCCACGCTTGCCGAAATGGGCTGTAGTTCCGATTGCGACCTGGTGTTGTGCTCGAAGGGGATCGAGGCCGGCACCGGTCGCGTCATGGCCGAGGTTGCGCGCGATGCCGCGCCCGGCTGCGGTCTGGCGATCCTTTCGGGCCCGACCTTCGCGCACGAGGTCGCCGCCGGGCTGCCCACGGCCGTCACGCTGGCCTGCGGCGGCGGGCAAGCACAATGGGACCGTCTTGCCCCTGCGATCGCCCGGCCCGCGTTCCGCCCTTACTATTCGGACGACGTTACCGGCGCGGAGATCGGCGGCGCGATCAAGAACGTGCTGGCGATCGCCTGCGGGGTCGTCGAAGGGCTGGCGCTGGGACAGAACGCCCGCGCCGCGCTGATCGCGCGCGGCTATGCCGAGATGCTCCGCTTCGGTCTCGCACTCGGCGCGCGCGCCGATACCCTCTCGGGGCTTTCGGGCCTCGGCGATCTGGTGCTGACCTGCTCGTCCACCGCGAGCCGCAACTTCTCGCTGGGCAAGGCGCTCGGCGAAGGTGCGGTGGCGAGCGAACTGATGGCCAACCGCAACAGCGTGGCCGAGGGTGCGCACACCGCTCCGGTTCTCGCCGACCTCGCCCGGCAACGCGGAATCGACATGCCGATCGTCGACGCGGTTTGCGTGATCCTTGCGGGGACCGCGCCGGCGCGTAACGTGGTCGCCGCGCTGCTCGCTCGCCCGCTCCGCGCCGAACAGGGCGGCTTAGAGCTTGGCTGAGCCGAACGCTCCGGCAACTTCGGACGCACGATCGGATTCTGCCGACATCGCTGCGCTCGCCAAGGGCGGGCGGACCAACTTTTTCGGCTTCCTGCTGCGGCTGGCGGCGCGGCTGCCGTTCCTGTTCATCGCCGGGCGGCTCTACGGCACCGAAAGCCTCGGGCGCTTCGCAAGCGCGGTCGTGGCGGTCGAGATCGCCGCGCAGCTCGCTACGCTGGGTCAGAAACGCGGCCTAGCCCAATTGCTTCAGCGCGAGGACCGCCCGCCCGCCTGCATCGTCGCCGATGCCCTGCTGGTCAGCTTCGCGGCTTCGGCGGTGCTGGCGGCGATCCTGTGGGCCTTCCCCACACCGATGTATCCCAGCGGCGGCGTCGATCCGTTCGAGCGACTGTTGCCACTGGTGATCTTTCCGCTGGTGGCGGGCGACATCGCGCTGGCTGCGCTCGCTTTCCGCTACGACATCGCCACTGCCGTGCGCGCGCGTTCGCTCGTGGAGCCGTGGGTGCTGTCGATCGCGGCGGGCGCGTTGTGGTTCGTAGCCCCCGACACCGGCATGGTCATCGCCTATTTTCTTTCGATCACCGCTGCGATGGTGGTGGCGCTGTGGGCCTTGGTAAAAAACTACGGTCTGCCCCATAACTGGAATCCCGAACCGTTGGTGCTGGGCCGCCAGGCTTGGGCCAACCTGCCCATCGCGGGTGCCGATCTGGTCGAATCGGCCACCCGCAAGATCGACATCCTGCTGCTCGGCGCGCTTTCGACCCCGACCGTGGTCGGAGTCTACTGGGCGGCGCAGCAGGTCGCCAGCTTGCCGCAGAAGCTCAAGACCAGCTTCGAGCCCATACTGGGCCCGGTCATCACCCGCAGTCTCGACGAGAAGGATTACGCCGCGATCGCCCGGCAGGTCTGCCAGGTCGGTTTCTGGATCACCGCCGCGCAGGCCGGGATTGCACTGGCCCTCGGCATCCCCGGCGAGGGCGTGATGGGTCTGGTCGGGCGCGATTTCGTCGGCGGGACCGGCGCGCTCGCCTTCCTCCTCGCCGCCGAGGTCGCCGCAGCGACGGCGGTGGTGAGTGAGGCGGCGCTTATCTACATGGCCAAAAAGCGCAACCTGGCGATTTCGATCGCGACGCTGGGCCTGCAGGTGGTGCTAACCGTGGTACTGATCGATCTTGTCGACGCCTATGACATGCCCCCGCTGTTCGTGGCCGCGGCCGCCGCCGCTGCGCTGTTCGTGGCGTTGGGCTTTTCCTCGATAGCCAAGGCGCTGCTGCTCGGGCGAGTACTGGCCCTGCCGATCAACAACTGGCGGTGGGCGCTGGTCTGGGCGGCCGCCCCGGCGATCCTGGTTGGCTGGCTGGCGACCCGGCTACCCGAATGGGCCGAACTGGCCTTCGGCATTCCAGCGATCCTGCTGACCTATGGGGTGGTGATCTGGCGCAAGGGGTTCGGTCCGGAAGACCGGGCGCTGTTCCGCAAACAGCGCGACTGAACTTCGAGCATACCACCGTCCACCGCATTCGATGCACATTCAGTCGTGGTTCAGCGCCCGAATCGTGTTCTGCCGTCGGATCGCACCACGGGAGGGATCAAGCCGATGCGCTCAGCTTACCTGATATCCGCCGCCGCGCTCGCTTTGGTGGTCGCAGGGTGCGCCACCCGCCAAGCCAGCTTGGACAAGGGCGGCCTGGATAAGGTCGTCGTTACCGGTTCGAGGGTCGGCGAGGTCGCTGCCAACAACGCTGCTGTGCCGTCGTCGGAACCCTCTGCGCTGCCCGCGCCCCCACCGCCTCCGGTCTCCGCCGACACCCGGGGCTTCAAACTAAGCCGGAGCCCGAACGCTGGCCCCGGGATTCGCGCCAAGACGGTCGGCTCGGCCCGGCAGAGTGCGTGGGTCGCGCCTGTAATCGTCCCATCAGACCCTGGCTCTGAGCGCTACGACGGCAAGGACGTGTCCCCGGTCAAGTTGACTGCCAGCGAGCCGGTCTCGACCTTCTCGGTCGATGTCGACACCGGGGCCTATGCCAACAGCCGGAGGTTCCTCAGCGCCGGGCAGATGCCGCCGCGCGATGCAGTGCGCAGCGAGGAACTGGTCAACTATTTCCGTTACGACTACCCGCTGCCCGCCAGCCGCGCGACGCCGTTCAGCGTCACCACCGATCTCGCCGCGACCCCGTGGAACCCGGCGACCCGACTGCTGCGGATCGGCCTGCGCGGCTACGACCTGGCGCGCAATTCCCGTCCGCCCGCCAATCTGGTGTTCCTGCTCGACGTGTCGGGCTCGATGTCGAGCGCCGATAAGCTGCCGCTGGTCAAGACCGCGATGGCCGGGCTGGCCGACAAGCTCTCGCCGCAGGACCGCGTCTCGATCGTGGTCTATGCCGGAGCCACCGGGCTGGTTTTGCCCGCCACTGCCGACAAGCGCCATATCCGCGATGCGCTCGAGCGGCTTTCTGCAGGCGGATCGACCGCGGGCGGCGCCGGGCTCCAATTGGCCTATCAAGTGGCGCGTGACAATTTCATCCAGGGCGGGGTCAACCGCATCCTGCTCGCCACCGACGGTGATTTCAACGTCGGCGTCAGCGATACCAAGGCGCTGATCCAGATGGTCGAGCAGCAGCGCGACGGCGGCATCACGCTGACCACGCTGGGCTTCGGCGAGGGCAATTACAACGAGGCGCTGATGGAGCAGGTCGCCGATCACGCCAACGGCAACTACGCCTATATCGACAGCGCGCTCGAGGCCGAAAAGGTGCTGGGCGAGCAGATGAGCTCGACCCTGTTCACGATCGCCAAGGACGTCAAGATCCAGGTCGAGTTCAACCCCGCACAGGTCGCGCAATACCGCCTGCTCGGCTACGAAAACCGGGCGCTGCGCGAGGAGGACTTCGACAACGACCGGATCGACGCGGGCGAGATCGGTGCCGGACATCAGGTCACCGCGATTTACGAGATCGTCCCGACCGGGGCCAAGGGCTGGATCGCCCCGCGCCGCTATGAAGTCGGCGAAGCTCCGGTGACGGCAAGCCGGAGCGGTGAACTGGCTTTCGTCAAGCTGCGCTATAAGTTGCCCGACGGGACGACCTCGAAGCTGATCGAGCGCGCGGTGCCCGGCTCGCTGCTCGCGCGCGCCAATGCCCCGCGTGGCGACATGGCCTTCGCGGTCGCGGTCGCTGCGTTCGGGCAGAAGTTGCGCGGCGATCCGCTGCTCGGTACTTTCAGCTATCCCCAGATCGCAGCGTTGGCGGGAAGCCAGCAGGACTTCTGGCGACAGGAGTTCGGGCGGCTGGTCGGCGTGGCAGGCTCGCTCGATGCGGGCCGGGCCGGAGCAGGAGCGGAGAGCAGCGCGGGCGGTAGGTAGCATTCTGCCCATCCTTGCAGAACACCAGCGCCCGGCTTTCCCGCTGAAGGAAAAGTCTCTAACCCCCGCTTGGTGAACGACCGGGCCAAACTCCTGTGCGGCTTTGCCGGCGCGGCGCTGATTGCGCTGACAAGCCACGCGGTCGCGGGTCCGCGGCTGGTGGCGTGGTTGGAAGCCGAAGCACGCGTCGCGCTCGATGCCGACGGCGGGCGGCGGGTTGCCGCCCGGTTCGTCACGCGCTCCGGATTCCTGACCCGCCACCCGCACCTCGCCACGCAGCGCCGCCTGTCTGACGGCGAACGCGCGCGGCTGGGACGGATCGTTGCTGCACTGCCCGGGGTCGGCGGCACGACCTGGGCCAGCGCGCCAGGGCTCGCGGCCGAACAGGCCAAGGCGGCGGCCGGTGCGGCGCTCCCCGCCGGTCGCTGCCAGGACGACGTCGACGCTGTGCTGCGAGTGAGGGTGATCCGCTTCGAGAAAGGGAGTGCACAGATCGCTCCCGCCAGCCTGCCGGTGCTCGACGAAGTCGCGACGACGCTCCAACCCTGCGCGGGAAGCGTGATCGAGATTTCCGGGCATACCGATGGTGACGGCAATGCCGTAGCCAACGGTGCGTTGAGCGAGGACCGCGCCTATGCGGTCCGCGATGCGCTGGTCGCCCGCGGGCTGCTGCCCGACCAGCTGCTCGCTCGCGGTTATGGCGCGGAACGCCCGGTCACCGGGCTTGGCAGCAGCGATCCGGCCAACCGCCGCATCGAGTTCGCGGTGGTGGCCACCGAACCGCTCCAACCGACGCCGATCGATACACCGGAGGCGCGCTGACATGGCACTCTGGGTCGAAACGCTGGTTCTGATGTTGATCGTCCATGCAGTCGGGCTGGCGATCGGCTGGCTGCTGTGGGGCGCAGAACGGGATTGAAGCAAATGCCACAATACGAGGAAATGCGAATATGCTCGAACTGATACAGGCCAATGCCCTGGCCTTCGTCGGGGCGCTGCTACTCGGGCTGGCGGTGGCCTGGTGGATCTGGGGCCGCCGCCCGGCGGAGCGGGTTCGTGCGGAGACGCCCGACGTGCTCACCCCCGGAGCCGCCCCTGCGCAGCGCAATACCGCGCTGGTCGATGCAGCGCCCGCAGCTTCGCTTCATGCCGAAACGATCGTGCCACCCATCGCAACCATCGGCCTGGCCGGGCTTGGCGAAGTGGTCGCGGCGGGTGCGACTGAGCAGGTCGCGCAGGCCGAACAGGTTGAACAGACTGAGGACACCGCCGACAATCACAGCGATGACCTGACCCGGATCAAGGGTGTTGGGCCCAAGCTGGTCGCGCTGCTCGGCTCGTTCGGGATAACCCGGTACGACCAGATTGCGGCGTGGAGCGAGGCCGATATCGCCCGGATCGACCCGCAACTGGGCGCATTCCAGGGCCGCATCGTGCGCGACGACTGGGTGGGCCAGTGCCGCTATCTCGCGGCGGGGGACGTCACCGGGTTCGAGGCGCGGTTCGGTAGGGTCTGAGGATCGGAACCGGCAGCAGCGCGGCACTTGTCTATCCCGGCGCGCGCTTCGCCCATCGCCGGGCTCACCAGTCGCCCACCACCGGGCAACGTCGCGGCAATTTCGCCCTCACCGAGGAACACCTGGACCCGCTCGTCGGCGACCGGGACGGTCCCGCGCCATGCGCTCTCGCCTTTTCGCAACATCACCGCGCGCATGGGGACGCGCAGGATGCGGCGGTTGCCCTGGATCGCGAACACCGCCTCCGCTCCGCGTTCCGCTTGGGCATAGCGCGTGACGATCAGCCGCGGCGTCCCCTCGAACCGTCCCTCGCACTCGACCGCCATCAGCGCCCTGGCACCGGGCAACCCGTAAAGCGCAGTGCGCCCGTCGACCAGCAGGGTCCAGGCCCCCTGCGGATTGCCGCTCTGCCCCACGGTGCGGCGGGGGTTGAAGTCTGGAGCGGGAGAGGAACCCTCGGCCGGCAGCACCACGCGAACGCTACCGGTAGGGACAACCGGC
>Ga0105046_10006949_pt1 | contig 17882 bp, 17 predicted proteins | sample MAT03_FD_78385 | JGI IMG/M metagenome (GOLD analysis project Ga0105046, IMG submission 78385) | Freshwater microbial communities from Lake Fryxell liftoff mats and glacier meltwater in Antarctica - MAT-03 (megahit assembly) | ecosystem: Environmental > Aquatic > Freshwater > Ice > Liftoff...
CCAGTACGCAGCCATCGTCCGCGAGCCGTGGTCGCTCGGCGAGTACATCGACAAGCCCCGTGCGTGGCGGCTGCCGATGAGTAGCCTGAAGCGCTTCGGCCCCGGCTGGGTGGCAATCGGCGATGCGGCCGGCTTTGTCAATCCTATGAATGGCGAGGGCATCGACTACGCGCTGGAGAGCGGCATCGTCGCTGTCGAAGAGCTCATCGCCGACCCCGCCAATGCGACTGCGAACTACGATCGCGTCGTCGGCGAACGCTTCGATGCCTTCCTGCGCACGGGGCGCCGCTTCAGCTTCATCATCGGCCACCCGTGGCTGTTGAAGCCCGGCCTCCGAATTGCCGTCGGCACGCAAACCACGGCAGACATCACGCTGGCTGTGATGGGCAACCTCATCGACAGCGCCACCCCCGGTGCCGCCGGCCGAGTGATGCGCATCGCCGACACCACCCTGCGCTGGGCCGACCCGCTGCTGCGCAAAACCCGCGCCGCGGCGTAGCGAGTTGCGGCCGAACCAGAAGTGACGCGCTGCTGACGCGTCCACCAGCCTGACAGCCGGAGAACCCGCGTCCCTGCGCCGACATGCGCTGTCGCTGTTGGAGCGTCTCGCCATGCCCGGACACTCCATGAGCGCTTCCGTCATCACGTCAATGCGTGAATGCGCGGTCACGCAAACGCGTTCAGTGCAATTTCCGCGTCATAGGAACCGAAGCGCGGCGTCTCAACCGCATAACACCAAACGACGGGGGTCTCAAAGTGATCAGCTACAGCGTGATAGTCCCAGCCCGCAATGAGGGCATCGATTTCGCCGGATTCCTTTTGGACCTGGCTGCAGCCACCGACGGCGACGACGTACAGATCATCGCCGTCGTCAACGGTTGTACCGACGGCGATGCAACGCTTCGCGCCGCACGGCTCGCCGCCTCCGGGCACCCGCGGGTCGAAGTGTTCGACGCGCCGCCCTCGGTGCGATCCAAAGGCGAAGCAATCCGGTTCGGTTTCAGCAAAGTCACCGGCGAATACGTGTTCCTCGTTGACGCCGATGGGTCAGCACCCGCATTCATTGTCGCCGGCGTGGCACGCCAGGTTGGCGCCATGGCCGGGGACGTACTGGTCCTCAGCCGCAGAGTCGGCCACCGCAGTCTTCAGCGCCGGTCAGTCGGTTGGATGTTCCGACGGCTGCAACGCTCGATGCTGTCGATCTCGCGTGATACCCAATCACCCTTCAAGGGACTGCCGGCGACGTTGGCATCAAAGCTCGTCGACAACGAGAACATGATCGGGTGGGGATTCGAAAGCGAACTCATCCTGGTCGCGCAAGACGTCGGCTGTGATGTCATTGAAGTCGAGATCCCGTGGCATGACACCGCCGACTCGAACGTCAGAGTGCTCGCTGACGGATTTGCGATGTTCCGCCAAATGATGAGCACCCGACAACGGTGGGCCCTGTGAACAAGCGCAAGTGGCGGGATTTGTCCGTGGAGCTGTGGGGAATCGAACCCCAGACCCCTTCCATGCCATGGAAGTGCTCTACCAACTGAGCTACAGCCCCGAACGAGTGCAGGACGATACCAGCGCGCCCACGCATCTCAAAACGTGCGAGTGAAACCCACCGCCGCACTGGGCTCACAGAGTTCGGCGCGACCGTAGTTTGGTGCGCATCGGGCCAACCGCCAAACGCATCACCGCGGTGATCAGCAGCGTCGAGATGGTGACGCGCACGGCGATCGGAAGTTCCGCGATCTGCGGCGCCACCACCAGGGAAATCAGAATGGCGATGGGGTACACCCAGGCGACGTCGGTTGCAATGCGACCCCAGAGGGGCCGCCCGGGCTCGGCCCGATCCGACAGTTCGAACCAGTTGTCAACGCCGACTGTGCGCTGAATGCGCTCGTGCGACACGAAACCCGAGGCACGCGCCATCAATACGGCCCGCTGAGGCGAACGCTCCCACTCGCGCAGGTGAATGCCGTCGACGAACCGGAAGATGATCTGGTGCTCACCACCGTCGGGGCCGGGGTGCAGCACACCGGCGCCGAGGCAACCGTGAAACTTGCGCAGTGTGGCCACCACGTCGTCGGTCCACTGCACGTACTGCGCCTCGAAGCCGGGTGCCACTGTGCGAGCCACCGTGACGGTGACAGGGTCGGGGGCGATGCGGGGAAGTTGTGCGGTGTCGAAGGGACCAGAGAGCGTCGTTACCATATCGCCATCTATTGTAGCGATAGGCGGGGCGTTGTCATCGGTGACGACGATCACATACGCACGAGGAATCTACTCCTCCGTGATCGACCCGTCGTCGGCGGAGTCGTCAACTGAGTCAGCCGCCGCAGCGGCTTCTGGATCGGCCCACTCGATCTTGGGAACATCGCGGTACAGGCGCTCGATTTCGTAGTACATCCGAATTTCCTCGGCGAAGATGTGCACCACGACGTCGCCGTAGTCGATCAGTACCCATTGCTGCTCGGTCATCCCCTCCGAACGGATGGGCGTGCGTCCCAGTTCGTCGCGGACCGCGTCCTCCACCGCATCGACGACGGCCCTTACCAATCGACGGTTGCCAGCGCTGGCGATGACGAAGTAATCGGTGATCTGTAGCACGTCGCCCACCTCGAGGACCAGCGTGTGCTCGGCCTTCTTGGCGTCTGCGGCGCGTGCGGCCACCTTGGCAAGCTGCAGCGCTGCCTCTCCGGCTGTCTGAGTCATGCGGGCTCCGTTGTCGAGGTTGTGGTGCTGGGCAGTTCGTCGCCAACGCCGTTGAGGAAATCTGTACCCAATTGCAAAATGACGTCAATGCCTTCGATGGGTACCTCAGGCGTGATGGTTTCGGTGATGCCGAACAGTGCGTTGTTGCTCTCGGCTTCTTCCACCAGTCGTGGGTCGTCGATGTAGTACCGAGTCGCTTCGTGCACGTCGCCGCCGAGGTACACCGACACGACGTTGCCACCGAGGAACAAGACGGCCCGCACCGCAAACTTCACGCGATCCTCGTAGCCGGGCGGGGCCTCGATACGGAAGACCAACCCGGTGGATGGCGCCGACATGGACGCCGGAGCGACGGACGCCAAGACGAAGATGGCTTCGTGGCGGACCAGCGTCTCGACGTCCTCGCCAGCGGGGTTATCAGCGGCGGCGATCTGGTCGGCCGGCAGGCCGCGTGATTCGACGGGCGCCGAGAACAGGCGGCCCATCAAGTCGGCCAACGACGAGATTGGCACCGACACATCAGGGGTCGTTTTCCCAGCACCAACACTCGACGCCACGCCCGCCCACACCGCGTCGATGTTGCCGCGTCGGTCAACGTCGAACTGCCCCTGCGCCAACGACGTCAGCACTTCCGCTGCCTGCGATGCCGAAATGCTCGCCTGCCCAGCGGGGATGACGACACTGGTGTCGCCGCCCGCTGCCGTGCCCCGCACGTCGGTAGGCAGGATGACCGAGAGTGGCGCAGCCGTGGCAAGCAGCGACTCCACTTCGGCGGGTGAGGCGACAGCGCTGACGTCGATGGTCAGCGACAACACACTCTCCACCGCAAGCGACAGCGCTTCGGCGCCGCCCTCTCGATACACCTGGGTCAGGGGAATGCGGTCGTCGCCTGCACCCGCCGTCGAATCAGAGGACACCGGCACGGTCACAATGCTGCCGCCAAGCTGCGTACCCGCCGTGAGCACGAAGACGGCAATGCTGGTCAGCTGATCCTCGTCGTCGACAGTGGCCAGCATTCCTACCGGCGTCACTGGCAGCTTGATCGACTCGACGGTCACCTTGGTGGCACCCTCGTAGCGCTGGAGTGCCCGAACGCCGGCATACCCAATGCCGCCGAATGCGACGATAGCGAGAAGGTTCGCAACGAGCATGATTGCGGTTCGGCGCCGGCGAACGCCAGGCAGCGCGCTCACTGGGCCTCCTCGTAGAGAGCGCGCGCGCGAATCACTTCCAGCACTGGCTCCGTCACCAGATAGGCCAGCGGCCGGCCGTCACGACAGCGATCACGCAAGTCGGTGCTCGACACATCCAGGCGGGGTACCTCAACACGCTCCCACCCGAAACCCGCAGGTAGCTCGACCGGATCGCCGGGGCGATCGACGACAACCAACGTCGACCGTGTGGCCACCTCCTCGTAGCGCTCCCACGACTCGATCTTCGATGCGGCGTCGTCGCCGACGATGGTGAAGAGTGACGCTCCCGGGTGCTGCTGAGACAAGAACTCCAGCGTATCGGCCGTATAGCTGTGCCCGCCGTGGTCGATCTCGGCCCGGCCAGCGGTCAGCCCGTCGACGTCGGCAACTGCCGCCTCCACCATTGCCAGCCGGGCAAGGGCGTCGGTGATGGGACGGGTACCCACCTTCTGCCAGGGAACGTTGGCGACCATCAAAATGACGACGTCGAGTTGCAGGGCATGGCGCACGTTGACCGCCGTGACGAGATGGCCGACGTGAGGGGGGTCGAACGTGCCACCGAACAAACCAATTCGCTGAGGCACGATCGGCGAGTGTAGATGCATCACGTCTGCTGGGAGAGTCGCGATTGGCCGACGCGCCGGCACACGCACCGCCCCTGGGGCGCGACGATCGTCAGGATACGCACAAGTTCTCTTTCGACATGACACCAGCGAGCCGATGTAGTACTGTTGCCTGTCCCCCCACAACGACCCTGAATGGATCGAGATGTTCGGCAGCCGTCGGCGACGGCTCCTCCGGGCGTCTTGCTCTTGTGAGGTGCGTCAACGGCTGTGCCGAACGACACACCTCGCCATGGAATCTACCGACGAACTAAAGAGTTGAGACAACTTGCCATGAATGACTCCATCGGACTGTACCTGAACGACATCGGAAAGGTGTCGCTGCTCAATGCGGAAGAAGAGCGCGAACTCTCCCGCGTGATCGAGGCGGGCCGCGAAGCGGCCGACCGTCTCGCTGCTGGCGAGAAGGGCGTGGCCCTCAAGGCCTCCGTGGCCAAGGCGGCTGAAGCCAAGGATCGCTTCATTCGCGCCAACCTGCGCCTCGTGGTGAGCATCGCTCGCCGCTACCCCCTCCCCCAGGGCATGGACCTGCTCGATCTCATCCAAGAGGGCAACCTCGGCCTCGAGCACGCCGTCGACAAGTTCGACTGGCGCCGTGGCTTCAAGTTCTCCACCTACGCCACCTTCTGGATTCGTCAGGCCATCGGTCGCGCGCTCGACCAGAAGGCCAGCCTCATCCGCATTCCCGGCGATCGTTCGGCCAGTTTGCGTGCTGCCCTGCGTCAGGCCAGCGGCGATGGCGAGACGCTCGATGTCGGCAATGCTGAACTGCACCGCCTCACCACCCCCGTCTCGCTCGACAAGACGATCGGTGACGACGGCGATGCCACCCTCGGCGACCTGATGGCCAACGGCGACGGCACCCCAGAAGACGCCGTGATGTCGATGGTCGACAGCGAACTGCTCGACGAGCTGCTCGGCACGCTCGACAAGCGAGCCCGTTACGCAGTCGAGGCTCGCTTCGGCCTCCTCGATGGCGAGCGGAAAAGCTTCCGTGAAGTCGGCGAAAACCTGGGCGTCACCGCCGAGGCCGCTCGTCGTCTGGTCAGCCGGGCAGTTGCCGGCCTGCGTGAAGACGCAGTCCGCATCCTCGCCGTCTGATACCCATCCACTCTCGTGTCAACGCCGGGGCCGAAGGTCCCGGCGTTTGCATTTTTCCCGACCAGATCACCCCATTTGCGCGCGCAAGCGGTTTCTGGGCGGAGGGCGTCCCAAGTTGGATTCTGGGGGTATCTCGTTCCGGCAACCGGGACGCAGGACACCCAGTTCACGGCTGTCAGACAGCCCACGCCCAGAACTTTGTTGCGCGCACAAATGGGGATGATTGGTTCCAGGGCTGAATCTGGGTGACGTCCGTCTGCGGAAGTCGGGACTGGGTACCCGGGTACCAGGGCTGGGAATTGACACGGGCTGGCGCGCGACCTCGCCGTTAGGCTTGCGCCGTGGCGAAAGCGTGGACTCCCTCTTCCTGGCAGGCAATGCCTGCCCAGCAGCAACCCGAGTGGCCCGACCAGGGCGACCTTGATCGTGCGTTGAAGCAGATCTCGTCCTATCCCCCGCTCGTCTTCGCCGGTGAGGCTCGCTCCCTGCAGAACTCGCTGGCGCAGGTGGCCGCAGGAAACGCGTTCCTGCTGCAAGCCGGCGACTGTGCCGAAAGCTTCGAGGAGTTCAGCGCGGTCAACATTCGCGAGAAGTTGCGCGTCATCCTGCAGATGTCAGTGGTGCTCACGTACTCCCTCGGCGTGCCGGTGGTCAAGGTTGGCCGCATCGCCGGCCAGTTCGCGAAGCCCCGCTCGAGCAATTTCGAGCAGGTGGGCGATGTGCAGTTGCCCAGCTTCCGCGGCCACATTGTCAACGGCGATGCGCCCACAGAGGCTGCCCGCATTCCGAATCCCGAGCGACTGGTCCAGGCGTACAACCAATCGGCCGCGACGCTGAACCTGCTGAGGGCATTCACCAAGGGTGGCTTTGCCGACCTCGGCCGGGTACACGCCTGGACACAGGAGTTCATCGCCAGCAGCCCCGAGGGCCAGCGTTACGAGCAGTTGGCCGCCGAGATCGACCGGGCCCTGCGCTTCATGCGTGCCTGCGGGGTGGACACCGAGGGCAACCACCAGCTGCACGAGACCGACATCTACACGAGCCACGAAGCATTGTTGCTGGGCTACGAGGAAGCGCTCACCCGCGAAGACTCCCTCACCGGCGCCTGGTACGACTGCTCGGCGCACATGCTGTGGATTGGCGAGCGCACCCGCCAGCTGGAGTCGGCTCACGTTGAGTTCCTGCGTGGCGTGGGCAACCCAATCGGATGCAAGGTCGGCCCGTCCACAGATGCCAACTTCGTGCTGGAACTGTGCGAGAAGCTGAACCCGGCCCGCATTCCGGGCCGGCTCACGTTGATCAGCCGGATGGGCGCCGACAAGGTGGAGGATTCTCTGCGACCGCTGTTGCGTGCCGTTCGCGAGGCCGGCCACCCCGTGGTGTGGGCCTGCGATCCGATGCACGGCAACACCATCAACAGCGTCGGCGGCCGCAAGACCCGCGAGTTCGGCGCCATCTGCAACGAGATCGACGGCTTTGTTCGAGCCCACAAGGCCGAGTCCACGTGGCCCGGCGGCATTCATGTGGAGCTCACCGGCGACAATGTCACCGAGTGCACGGGCGGCGCCGACAAGATTCTCGATAGCCAACTGGACGACTGCTACCAAACGGTGTGCGACCCCCGCCTCAATGGCCGACAAAGTCTCGACCTGGCCTTCCACGTCGCTGAGGTTTTGCGCAGCACCGGCCTTGCCTGAGCGCCACCCACGGCCATGCAGGCGCTGAAACTGGTGGCTGACTGGCCGGTTCGCACGGTGGCCGCCGGCGTTGTCAGCCCAAGCGGATCGGTTTCGACTACCGGTCAGATTGATCAGAGCTTTCGGCTGGCCTCGATCACAAAAATGCTGTCGAGTTGGGCCATCCTCATCGCCTGCGAAGAGGGCACGCTGAGTCTCGACCAACCAATCGCGCAACCGGGGTGCACACTTCGGCACCTGTTGGCCCACGCCGGCGGCTACGCCTTCGACGGCAGCGAGCCAATCGCAGTTCCCGGCGTGCGCCGCATCTACAGCAACACCGGCATCGAGTTGGCGGCGGGCGCCCTGAGCACCGCCGCCGAGATGCCATTCCAACAGTACCTGTGGGAAGCGGTGCTGTCCCCGTTGGGAATGACGGCAACAGTGTTACGCGGTTCACCGGCGCACGGCGCGCAGAGCACCGTTCGCGATCTGCTTCTCTTCGTGGACGAGTTGCTCCACCCGCGACTGCTCAGCGTGGAAACGGTGGTTCAGTTCCAGACCGTCCAGTTCCCCAGTCTCCCCGGCCTGGTACCCGGTGTCGGGCGCTACGACGATTGCCCATGGGGGCTTGGAGCGGAGATCCGCGGTAACAAGCAGCCGCACTGGACCGGGCGCCACAATTCCCCCTCCACGTTCGGACATTTCGGCGGAGCGGGTACCCTCCTGTGGGTGGATCCAGGGGCGCATGTCGCATGTCTCGCGCTCACCGATCGGCCGTTCAACGACTGGTCGGCCGATGCGCTACGGCTGTGGCCTGCGCTGTCCGACGCCGTCCTCGCCGAGGTCTTGCCGTGAAGGTGACATCTTGAACGTGACATCGTGATCTTCTCCCCTGGCGATCGCGTTCGCTACGAATGCATCGACGACGACGGCTTGCCGCTGGTCCGCTACGGCTTCATCGGCGGGGTGGCCGGCGCCGGCGGCCCGGTGGTCGTCATGCTCGACGGCGAGCTGGGCGGCGACGTGGTCAATGTTGCCCAGGTCCAGCACGTCACCATCACCACCGTGGAGCTGTTGCTGCACGGCACCGACCTGGTCGACGAGCCCGAGTTGCGCCGCGGCCTGGTGTCGCTGTGGCATGCCGAGGCGGAGACCGCCGGGCTTGACGTCGACTCATTGCAGTCCATCGGCGACGGCGAATGCGACGCTCCGGGTGGCTGGTGCCTTGCGGAATTGTTGGCCGGCGGCGACCACTACCTCCTCCGCGCAGTGCAGTTGCCGCACGAACCTGAGATGGTGCGTGTTCGGGCAGAACCACACACACAAGGTCCGGCGTGACGCGCCGGCAGATTGCCGGCTGGTATCCCCTGCTTGTCGCCACAGCCAGCATTGGTGTTGCCAACAGCGTGATCTTTTCGCTGCTCAGCGACTTGCAGGATGAGTATGGCTTCGCCAACTACGGCCTGGGGCTCATCGCTGGCACTGGCTTCCTGGTCGGCTTTGTTGGCCAGATCTTTGTCGCACCTCTTGCGGACCGCGGCCACTCCAAGGCCTTGCTCATTGGCGGCCTCGCGCTGGCGGTGCTGGGCAGCGTGTTCTTCGCGCTCGCGTCGTCGTTGGTGGCATTCGTCATGGCCCGCGCCATCGTCGGCCTTTCCAACAGCCTGTTCCTGCCAGCATCGCGAGCCATTGCGGTGACGATAGAGCCCGACAGGGTCACCCATCGGCTGAGTGTGCTCGGAGGCGTGGAGTTGGCCGGGTTCGTGACCGGCCCGGTGCTGGGCGGGGTGCTGGTCGGTCCATTCGGGCTGCGTGTCCCCTTCCTTGCTGCTGGCGCGTTTGCGTTGGCAGGCGGGCTGATGCTGCTACCGCGTTCGCTGCCACAACCGCCCATCGGCCCTTCCAGCGGGCTGGCGTTCGACCTGCTGCGCATTCGCCGCATTCGGGCCGGCGTCGCGCTGAGCGTGGCCCTGTTCGTGCCCGTTGGCTTCTACGACGCAATACTCGATCGCTACATGACCGACCGCGGTGCGTCGAACGCAATGATCGGGCTGGCGTTCCTGGCCTTCGGAGTACCGTTCGCGATCGTCGCCGCGTTCGGCGGCCGGCTGGCCGACCGTCGCGGAGCGCTGCGCGTTGGTCTGATCATGAGCGTGCTCGTCGTGCCGATCACTGTTGGCTATGGCTTCGTGACGGTGCCGCTGGTCATCGTGGCGATGAGTGCGGTCGAAGGGATCCTCCAGGCAATTGGCTCACCGGCCAGCCAGGCGGTGGTTGCCAGTGGTGCGCCGCATGGGCGCGCCGCTGCGGCACAGGGCCTTGCCGGCTCGATGAACCTGCTGGTCGGAGCATTCACCGGCTATGCGGCCGGAACGATCTACGAGCACTTCGGCTCGGAGATCTTGTTCGGAATTGCGGGTGCCGGTGTTGTGCTGTTCGCGATGCTTGCTGCCAGCCAAGGGCTGCGCAAGGCCGACCGAATCGGCTGGGTGAACGACCCGACTAGCTGAGGCGCTCGACGATCATTGCCATGCCCTGGCCGCCGCCGACACACATGCTCTCCAGCCCGAACCGCTTGTCTTCGAACTTTAGGCCGTTGATCAGCGTGGTCATGATGCGCGCACCGGTCATACCGAAGGGGTGACCAAGGGCGATGGCGCCACCGTGGATGTTCATCTGCTTGTCGAGGTCGATACCGAGGTGCTTGGCCGAGCCAATGACCTGGCAGGCGAATGCTTCGTTGATCTCGACCAGGTCGATCTGGTCGATGCTCATGTTGGCCCGGCCCAGCGTCTGGCGGATGGCCTCGATGGGGCCGAGGCCCATGATCTCGGGGTTGAGGCCCGAGACGCCGGAAGCCACGATGCGGGCGAGGGGGGTGAGCCCCAACTGCTTGGCCTTGGCGTCGCTCATCACCAGTACAGCGGCGGCGCCGTCGTTCAGCGGGCAAGCATTGCCGGCTGTGACGGTGCCGTCGGGGCGAAAGACCGGCTTGAGCTGGCTGACCGACTCGTAGTTGGTCCCGGGGCGAGGGCCGTCATCCTTGGAGACAACGGTGCCGTCGTCCAGGGTGAGCGGGGTGATCTCACGCTCGAAGAATCCGTTGTCGACGTGAGCGCAGGCCAGGTTCTGGCTGCGGACACCGAAACGGTCCATCTCCTCACGGCTGATGCCTTCCAGCTCGACGACGTTCTCTGCGGTCTGGCCCATGGCGATGTACATGTCGGGCAGGCCTTCCGGCGGGGTCCAGGTACCCTGTCCACCCTGCGAGCGCAGCTTTGTGCGGGCGCCCGGCTCCTTGAAAATCGCGTTGGGGGCCATGTCGCTGGCACCGCTGGCGTAGCGGCTGACGGTCTCGACGCCGGCGGCGATGAAACAGTCGCCCTCGCCGGCCTTGATGGCGTGGAACGCCATGCGAATGGTCTGCAGGCTCGACGAGCAATAGCGGTTGACGGTGACACCGGGGACGTCTTCCAGTCCGGCCAGCGCAGCGACCACGCGGCCGATGTTGAAGCCACCTTCGCCAGCAGGCTGGCCGATACCCATCATCAAGTCCTGCACGTCGCTGGCCTTGACCTGCGGAGCCTTCGCCATCAGCGCACGAACGATCTGAGCAGCCATGTCATCGGGCCGCATGCTGACCAGCGAACCCTTGTTGGCACGGCCGATGGGGCTGCGGGCGGTAGCGACGATCACTGCTTCGGTCATGGAGGTTCCCCTTCGACATCTGAAGCTCGCAAGCTTCAGAACAACGCTGTGCAGCGTACCTACCGGTCGGTAGCACGATGCAATCCAGCCGATCAGCTGGCCTGAACGACTCGGAAACCTTCGACGAACGTTCCTTCGGCGAAGCCAGCGTTGGCGGCGTTGAGCGCCATCAGCTCGCGGAAACGCGTCTCCATACCGTCCGGGTCCGGCAACTGGCTGACATGGCAGCGCAACGCCTGGAACTTGAGGTCGATGTGCTGGGTGACGTCGACGAACTCGGAACTGATGGGGTGCGCCGACAGCCAGATCTCGTTGACCTCCCAGGGCTCCAGGCCCTCCTCCAGCAGTTCAGGGAAGGCGAACGGGTTCCGCGAGTCTGGGTACACGGCAGAAACTGCGGCCTCACCCGCGGCGAGGTGGTCGGGATGGCTGGCGAAGATGCGGTCCAGATTCCGCTCGGGCGATTGGCACAACACCACCTGCGGCATCACCTGGCGGATGACGCGGCTAATATCGCAACGCAGCGCGAGGTCCGCCACAACGCGCCCGTCTGGGTGACCTAGGAACACGAGGTCGCTCACGCCCACCGCAGCTGCCGCCGCCGTCTGCTCTTCGCGACGCAGCGCGGCGACATCGGCACGCGACACGGTGCGGTCGCTGCCACCCGCGTTGCCGTCGGTGACCAGGCAATACGTCACCTTCACACCCGCTCCGGTCAGCGTGGCCACCGTGCCCGCCGAGCCGAAGTCGACGTCGTCTGGGTGGGCCATCACGACCAGCAGTCGCTCGATCTCGGTGGGTTGCAGCATGCAACCAGCTTAGGCGCCGCCGTTCGACCCTACGCAGAGCGCGCGTCGTCGTTACGATCCGCTCATGACCCCTGCCGATGTTGCCCTCGGTTCCTTTGACCTGTCCGACCCTTTGTTCTGGACAACCTCTCGCGAGTACCGCGAGGGTGCCTTCCAAACACTACGCAACGAGCAGCCAATGAGCTTCTGGGAGGAGTTCGAATTCATTGACCCCCAGTTCCCACGTGGCCCCGGCTACTGGGCCGTGGTCAACCACGAGGACGTGTGGCACGTCAGCCGCAACCCGCAACTGTTTGCCAGCGGACGAGGCGTCAACATCGGCGACCTGCCCATCGAGATCGCAGAGTTCTTCGGCTCCATGATTGCCATGGACGACCCCCGCCACTTCCGCCTACGCAGCATTGTCTCCAAGGGCTTCACCCCCAAGGAAGTCGCACGCGTGGAGGAGTACGTGAAGATCAAGGCGGCCGGTGTCGTCGATCGCCTGCTGTCGGCCTTCCCCGACCGCGAGTGCGACTTCGTGCTGGAGGTTGCGGCCCCGATGCCGCTACAGATCATCTGCGAGATGATGGGCATTCCCCAGGAAGACGAAGACCAGATCTTCCGCTGGACGAACGTCATTCTCGGTGCCGGCGACCCGGAGTTCACGTCGACCTTCGAGGACCTGTTCGCCGCCGGCATGGGCATGTTCCAGTACGCGCAGGCACTGGGCGAAGACCGCCTTGCCACCCCACGCGACGACCTCACGTCGATCATGATGCATGCCGAGGTCGACGGCGATCGGATCAGCCCACAGGAGTTCGGCTCGTTCTTCATCCTCCTTGTGGTGGCCGGCAACGAGACCACCCGCAACGCCATCAGCCACGGTATGCACCTGCTGACTATCCACCCCGACCAGCGCGACCTGTGGTTCAACGACTTCGAGGGCAACAATCGCACCGCCGTCGACGAGATCGTGCGCTACTCCACCCCGGTGATCAACTTTCGTCGCACGGCGGTGGAAGACACCGTGGTCGGTGGTCAAAAGATCGAGGCCGGCCAGAAACTGGTGATGTGGTACAACTCGGCGAACCGTGACGCGAAGGTCTTCACCGACCCTCACAAGTTCGATGTGCTGCGCTCACTGCAGCCCGCCCAGGTGGGCTTCGGTTCGGGTGGCCCGCACTTCTGTCTTGGTGCCAACTTGGCGCGCCGCGAGATCTCGGTGATGTTCAATGAGATCCGTCGGCGCATACCCACGCTGCACACGGTCGGCGAGCCCGACTACCTGCAGAGCAACTTCATCCACGGCATCAAGCGCATGCGCTGCGCCTGGTAACTGGGAAGCTCGGCACTACAAGGTTCGGGCGTCGCGCGGGAGATGCTCGACGTCGCTGAGCCGGTTGAGGGCAAACGTATGCCCGTCGCGCATCTTCATCGTCGACAGTCGCGTGATGGATGCGTGGTGGGTGACGAAGCGGTCCCACTCCCACGGCACAGGGTCCAGACCCAGCAGATAGCACAGCAGCACACCGTTGGTGCCCGCGTGCGCGACCACCGCGACCCGCTTGTCGGGGTCGTCCAGATGCCACATGGGCAGCGTGTGCTTGGCGCGCCGCAAACCACGGGCGCCCCAGTAGGCCTCTGCGCCGGAACGCACACGCTCCACGAACTCGCGAGGCGGCTCGCCGCCGCCGCTGAGGCCTCCCCAACGCTCCTCCGCCGGGCGGACTCTGTCCTCCTCATACGCAGCGCGTGCCATCTCGACCGGGGTGCCGTGCCAGTTCGGTTCGCGGATTTCCTCCAGGAATGATTCGATGGATTCCGAGCGGGCCTGAGCCGCCAGCAACGGCGCGGCCGTCTGGCGAGCACGCAGCAACGGCGAGACGATGATCTCGTCGAAGTGTTCGCCGCCCAGTTCGGCACCGACGCTCTCAGCTTGCATCTGTCCGCGCTCGGTCAGTGGTGGATTGACAACGTTGAGGCCGTCACGAACCCATTCGGGCTCGCCGTGGCGGATGAGGACGAGTTCCATGACACTGAAGATCGTACGGCGTCTCGATCGAACGCAGCCCGTCGTGCGGGATTCTCCGGCAGGGTTCGGTGCGCGATAGCATCCCTCGCTGTGCAATGGGGGCGGCAGTTGACTCACATGGGTGGAGCGTCGGGGTGATCCTCCTCACCCTTCGCGATCTCGTCTACCGAAAGACGCGCTTCGTCGTGGTGTCGGTGTTGGGGGCGGTCGTGTTCGCCCTGTTGTTCGTGATGACCGGACTCGTGGAGCAGTTCAACCTCGAGCCGGTCGACACCGTCACTACAATCGGTGCCGATGCCTGGGTCGTCCCAGAGGGGGTATCAGGGCCTTTCAACGCCACGTCGGTGGTACCCGCCGACACCATCGACGCTGTAGAGGCCGACACGAAGGCGGCCGTCGTCACGTCGAGATCAAGCCTCCTCGCGGATGGTGAGCCACAGGAGGTGATCCTCGTCGGCCACGAACCTGGTGGGCTGGGGAGCCCGGTGCCATCCGCAGGTCGGGCCGCTCGCGTGAGTGGCGAACTCGTGGCTGACCAAACCACCGGTGTCGAGGTCGGCGACAACGTGACGGTTGCCGGTAGGTCGTTCGAGGTGGTGGGCACGACCAGGAACACAACACTGCTGGCTGGCATTCCTGTGGTGTTCATCACGCTGCCCGATGCCCAGGAGTTGGCGTTTCGCACCAACCAGGTCGTCAGCGCAATACTCGTCGAGGGCAAGGTGAGCGCCATCCCATCCGGCGCCAAGGTGATGACGTCGGCCGAGGTGGTCGAGGATCTACTCCATCCGCTGGACGGAGCAATTGCTTCGATCGATCTGGTGCGCGGGTTGCTCTGGATCGTGGCAGCCATCATCATCGGCGCTGTGGTGTTCCTGTCGGCGCTCGAGCGTCAACGTGACTTCGCCGTTCTCAAGGCCGTCGGAGCGCCAAACTCTGCCTTGCTCGGCAGCCTTGCCCTCCAGGCCGTATTGGTGGCCCTCGCTGCCGTAGCGCTCGCTGCGGTCATCCAGATCTTCCTCGCACCTCAGTTCCCGCTCCACGTTCGCGTGCCTGCCCGCGCGTTCTGGCAGCTGCCGCTTCTCGCTGTGGTGATGGCGCTGTGCGCCGGCGCCGTCGGGATGCGCAAGGTGTTGCGATCCGATCCGTCCCAGGCCTTCTCGGGGGCCGGTGGATGAACCTCGGACCGCTGAAGGTTGCCGACCTCGTCGTCCAGTTCGTTCACGACGGCTACGCGATCAGGCCGCTCGACGGACTCACCTTCGAGGCCCGACCAGGTGAACTCGTGGTGCTGCTCGGTCCATCTGGTTGTGGCAAGACCACGCTGTTGTCATGCCTGGGCGGGATCCTGACGCCGACATCCGGATCGATCACGCTCGGCGACATCGACGTCACTGCGACGCGGGGAAAGGATCTCGATGCCTTTCGGCGCGAGCAGATCGGCTTCGTCTTTCAAGCGTTCAACCTGATCCCGTCGCTCACCGCTCGCGAGAACATTGCGGTGCCGTTGGTGCTGACCGGTCATGGTCGCAAGGCATCCTTCGAGCGCGCCGACGAACTGCTCGGCCAAGTGGGGTTGGCCGATCGTGGCCACCATTTGCCGAGTCGGCTGTCGGGTGGGCAGCAACAACGTGTGGCGGTGGCGCGCGGGCTGGGCCACAACCCGCCGCTGTTGCTCGCCGATGAGCCCACGGCCAACCTCGACCACATTCAGGCCGAGGCGATCATTCGGGTGCTGCAGGGCCTTCGCGACGACGGCCGGACGATCGTGGTGTCGACCCACGACGCGCGGCTCGTGCCGATCGCAGACCGCATCGTGCAGCTCGTGCCCGTCGGCGGCCACGACGAGATCCCCACCCAAGAGGTCACCTACTCGACCGGCGAGTCGATCTTCGAGCAAGGCGATCACTCCGAGCTGGTCTACGTCATCAAATCCGGAAAGGTCGATGTGATCCGGGTCCTTGCCGACGGTGGCGAGGAGCTGTTGATCCAACTCGGCCCCAACCAGTACTTCGGCGAACTCGGGCCGTTTCTCGGGTTCCCTCGCTCGGCCTCGGTACGAGCGAGTACCGACGTGGTGCTCACCGCCTACAGCCCCCGCGTGTTTCGCGAGAAGGTGCTGCATCGCAATTAGCGCAGCCACTTCAGCGTGGCGCCGGCACCGCTAGTGTCGCCGTGTGGAACAGATGACGTGGCCGCCAGGCTGGCACCCCGACCCGACGGCGCGTTTCGAGTTCCGCTATTACAACGGTCAGCGGTGGACCTCGGATGTGTCGGTCGACGGGCAGCGGTTCGTCGACCACCTTGAGTCCTCTCAGGCACCCGGCGGCGGCCAGCCGGGCTGGGCTCCGGCACGTCAGTCCGAGCGCGGCCCCTCGCGAACCTTCGCGGTTGCCTCGTTTTGGGTGGCGTTCGGTGCGTTCCTGTGCGGCTGGATTCCCTTCATCTTCGTGATCGCCATCGGTGGTGCCGCTGTGGCGTTCATCTTCGGCGTGATGGCGCTGCGTCGCGAGCGGCGCCACCCGGCACGTGGCCGCGGGTACGCGATCGCTGGCATCGTGATGGCTGTCGCCGCACTCGGCTCGTCAACAGTCGGCTTCCTGCTGACCCGCACGGTGATGCAGGAAGTCAATGCGTTCTTGGGGGCTGGCCCCAATTCGGTGGCCATCGACAGTTGCGAGACAACCAATGGCCTCACCGTTTTCGAAGGTTCCATCACCAACGAGGACACCCGTCGGCACGCGTACACGGTGAGCGTGAGCTATCGGTCCAATGATGTGGTAGCGGATTCCGATGAGATCGCTGTGCCGTCAGTGGCACCCGGCGAGACGGCGAAGTTCCGTGCAACTGGCTTTGCTGACGCGACCGATGTCGAGTGCCGAATCGACGCCGTCAGAGGGCCCCAGCCCTTCACTATCACTCCCTGACTACATGGCCGACGTCGACGCGACCCAGGCTTCGTACATGCGAGCGTATGCGCCGTCCTGTTGCACCAGATCGTTGTGGCAACCATCTTGGACCAGGCGACCGTGGTCGAGCACCAGCACTCGGTCGGCACGGGCTGCGGTGGAGAGGCGGTGCGCAATCGCAATCGTGGTGCGGCCCGAGGCCAGCTTCTCCAGCGCTCGCGAGAGACGCACCTCGGTGAGCGCGTCGACCGACGATGTTGCCTCGTCGAGCACCAGCACCGCCGGGTCGATGAGCGAGGCACGGATGAGCGCCACCAACTGGCGCTCGCCAGCAGACAACTGCGTGCCGCGTTGGCCAACTTCGGTGTCGATGCCGTCGGGCAACGTGTCGAGCCAGTCGCGCAGGTCAAGGTCGTCGATTGCGGCCTCAAGATCGTCGATGGACAGTTTCGGGCGGGCGAACAACAGGTTGGCTGCGACGCTGCCCTCGAACAGAAACGGTTCCTGGGGCACCACAGTGAGGCGCGTACGCAGGTCGCTGTTGGCCACCCTGGTGAGCGGCACGCCACCCACCAACACGGTGCCGGCGGTGGGGTCGGCGAGGCGGGCGATCAGCCGGCCAAGTGTCGTCTTGCCCGAGCCGGTCTCGCCCACCACCGCAACTTGTTGGCCAGCAGGGATGTGCGCGGAGACGCCCAGTAGCACTGGTGGCTCGTCGTCGTCGCCACGTGAGCGATAGCTGAAGTCCACCCGATCGAGGGTGACGGCCAGGACCCCGGCGGGCAGCTTGATGGCGACCTCGGGTTCTGGTGGACCGATGGGGATCTCGAGTACGCCCAGCACGCGGCGCATGCCGGCGACAGCGGTCTGCGTCTGGTCGAGCACCTCGGTGAACTCTGCGATTGGCTCCAAAAACTTGTACGTGAGGAAGAGAAAGCCAACCATTGCGCCAGCCGTGAGCCCACTGTCAGGCCCGCGCAAGACACCCATGCCTACCACCGCGGCGACAGTGAAGACGCTGAACACCTCACCGGACGGAAACAGGAATGCGCCGATGGTGCCGGCTCGGATGAACGAGTTGGAGCGCTCATGACTCGACTTCTCGACCTGCTTTGCGAACTGCGGCCCAGCCTCGTACGC
>Ga0105046_10006951_pt1 | contig 17882 bp, 12 predicted proteins | sample MAT03_FD_78385 | JGI IMG/M metagenome (GOLD analysis project Ga0105046, IMG submission 78385) | Freshwater microbial communities from Lake Fryxell liftoff mats and glacier meltwater in Antarctica - MAT-03 (megahit assembly) | ecosystem: Environmental > Aquatic > Freshwater > Ice > Liftoff...
AGAACATAATTCGTTTGTTATTTTATAATATAACTCCAAATTTTTTTTCATGGCTAACGTGGTGCACGGTCATTGGCATCATGAAATATCTTGCACAACGTAGTGAAGATTTCATATTTGATGCAATAGCATATACGGGTGTTGTTCTAATAACTGTTCACTTCTTCAATTTCATCGCGAGACTGCAGATAGACGTACCCGATGGGGTTCGAACACATCGGCTGCTACATGCAATTCACGGTATGTTTCTAGGGGTCGCGGTTTCGGCACCGCTAGCCTTTACCACCCACCTCTCTGATCAGATATATCGGTTCCAACCGGGACAATGACCAAGCAGACGGTCGTTCTTCTAGCCGCCGCCTCATCGCGCTCCATCCGCCTGCCCGGACAGCAGCGTCGCCCATGCTGCCGAGAGGGCTGATCTCCGCCCCCGCGCGCCGTAGGCCGTCCGATAGCCCGACGCAAATTGTCTCCGCGTCGATGCGCACTGTCGCAGCCGAAACCCTCAAGCCGCCGAAGCCGTCAACTTGATCCCGAGCGCCGACAGCACCCCGATCAACGTGCTCAACCGCGGGTCCCCCTCCACGCTCAGCGCCCGATAAAGGGCCTCGCGCGTCACCCCGGCCTCGCGGGCGACCGCGCTCATGCCCCGCGCCCGCGCGACCACGCCGACCGCGTTGGCGATATAGGCCGGTCCCCCACGTCCTGGCACCCCAAGCGGCGTCCCTGCGAGCGCCAGCCGCGCGCTATTACCGGGCGGCGCGCACCGCGACTTCCACCAAACCGCAACCAGAGGCGCGACGCCCCAAGCGGCGCAACCTAAGGGTCCGCACAAAAAAGGCGTCCGGTCGCCCGGACGCCGTTGCTGCGGCGGATCAGCTGCTGGCTTCGATGAACTTCACCGCGTCGCCGTACGTCTGGATCGTCTCGGCCGCGTCGTCGGGGATCTCGATCCCGAACTCTTCCTCGAACGCCATCACCAGCTCGACCGTGTCGAGGCTGTCCGCGCCAAGATCGTCGATGAAGGACGCCGTGTCCGTGACCTTGGACTCGTCGACGCTCAGGTGCTCAACGACGATCTTTTTGACGCGTTCGGCGATATCGCTCATGTTTCTTCCTCGCTGGTGTCGGGCCCGTTCGGGCGCCCGTCATGGTTAATCCGGGCCGCGCGCCTTTGGACTGCGCGTCCGTTCTTCCGAAGGCCCTGTCCCGGCGCCGAAGCCGAGGCCGCGGATAACTCGACGGGCCTATAGCACAACGATAGGCCGTGGCAAATGTTAATGCTGGCCCTCTCCAGTGCGGGCGCGGCGCGGTCCGATCGTCGACGCGTTACCTTGCGAAATCATCGCGGTGACCCCGGTTCACACGGTCGAGCCGGTTGGCGCGCGTCAGATCATCGCCATCCCGCCGTTCACATGCAGCGTCTGCCCGGTCACGTATCCGGCCTCGGCGCTCGCGAGATAGACCACCGCCGCAGCGATCTCATCGGGCGCGCCCATGCGCCCCGCCGGGATCGCGGCGAGCAGTCGCGCCTTCTGTTCCGCGCCCAGTCCGTCGGTCATCGCCGTCGCGACGAACCCCGGCGCGACGCAATTCACCGTGACCCCCCGGCTCGCCACCTCCGCGGCGAGGCTCTTGGACATCCCGATCACGCCCGCCTTCGCCGCCGCATAGTTCGCCTGACCGGGATTGCCCGTCACGCCGACGATCGAGCTGATATTGACGATCCGCCCCCACCGGGCCTTCATCATGCCGCGAAGCACGCCCCGCGACAGCCGCATCACGCTCGTCAGGTTCACGGCGATCACCGCGTCCCAATCGGCGTCCGACATGCGCATGAAAAGCTGGTCGCGGGTGACGCCGGCATTGTTCACCAGCACGTCGACCGACCCCATCGCCGCCGTCGCGGCCTTAGGAAGCGCCTCGACCGCCGCCGCGTCGGAAAGATCGCACGGCAGCACATGCGCGCGCTCCCCCAGCTCCGACGCCAGATCCTCCAGCGGCGCCAGCCGCGTTCCCGACAGCGCCACGACCGCGCCCGCGCGGTGCAGCGCGCGCGCGACGGCGCCTCCGATCCCGCCCGAAGCGCCGGTCACCAGCGCCGATTTCCCCGACAGATCGAACATGGTCATCCCTCCATCAACGCCCTGACGTCCAAGGGTCCGCTCACGGCCCGCGCATCGATGTCTTTCGCGGTCCGCCGGATCATCCCCGAAAGCGCCTTGCCGGCCCCGATCTCGACCGTCTGCGACACGCCGTGCGCCGCCATCCACAAGACGCTCTCGCGCCAGCGCACCCGCCCGGTGACCTGCGCGACGAGCAGCCGCCGGATCGCCTCGGGATCGCACACCCCCTCGGCCAGCACGTTGGCGATGACCGGCGCAACCGGCGGCGAAATCGCCACGCCACGCAGCGCATCCGCCATCGCCGCGGCGGCGGGCGCCATCAGCGCGCAGTGAAACGGCGCGCTCACCGGCAGCAGGATCGCGCGCTTCGCGCCGCGCGCCTTCGCGATCTCCACCGCCCGTTCCACCGCCGCCTTGTCGCCCGAGACCACCACCTGACCCGGATCGTTGTCGTTCGCGGCCTCGCAGACCTGCCCTTGCGCCGCCGCCGCCGCGACCGCCTCGACCTCGGCGACGTCGAGCCCGAGCACCGCCGCCATCGCCCCTGCACCCAGCGGCGCCGCAACCTGCATCGCCCGCCCCCGCAACCGCAGCAGCCGGGCGGTGTCGCCGAGCTCCAGCGCGCCCGCCGCACAGAGGGCCGAGTATTCGCCCAGGCTGTGCCCCGCGACGAAATCCGGCCCCGGCACGCCCTCCGCCTCCATCGCGCGCAACGCCGCCATCGATGTCGCCATCAGCGCCGGCTGCGCGTTTTCCGTCAGCGTCAGCGTGGCGATGTCGCCCCCCCAGATCAACGCCGACAGCTTTTCTCCGAGCGCGTCGTCGACCGCGTCGAACACCGCCTGCGCTGCGGGAAATGCCGCGGCCAGATCCCGGCCCATGCCGATCACCTGCGCCCCCTGGCCCGGAAAGACGAACGCCCGCATCCTGACCCTCCGAGGACGTGATAAGGTGCTCGCGTTCCTACCCGCGCCCGCGATCGCCGTCCAGTCCGCCCAGCCGCGAGGTTCGCCGTGCGTATCCGCCCCATGATCGAAGCCGACCCCGCCCGAGTGCACGACCGGGCCGCGTCGGAGGGCCGAAATCCGGGGATCGAGGACGCCGCGGCGTTCCTCGCCGCCGATCCGCAGGGCTTTCTCGTCGACGAGATCGATGGCGCCCCGCCGCCACCATCTCGGCCGACCGCCACGCATCCGCGGTCGGCTTCATTGGCCTCTGCATCGTCGTGCCGGGCGAACGGGGCCGGGGCCATGGCCCGGCACTCCGGACCGCCGCGATACGGCGCCTCGCGGGCTGCGCCATCGGCCTCGACGGCGTCGCGGCGCAACAGGCGAGCTACCGCCGGTCCGGCTCCACGCTCGCCCGCCGCAATGTCCGGCGGTCAGGCGCGCCGAGCCCGCCCCGCGCCGAGGCCGCAGCGCTTTGCGACCTGCCGTTCGCCGACCTCCTCGCCTACGACGCCGCTGTCGCCGGCTACCCCCGCCCCGCGTTCCTGCGCGCCTGGACCGCGCAGACCTCCACGCGTCGCGGCGCGGCGGTGGTCCGCGACGGCGCGCTCAAAGGCTGTGGCGTCGTCCGCGACTGCCGCACCGGGCCCAAGATCGGCCCGCTCTACGCCGACGATCCGCGAACAGCCGAAAGCCTTCTCGCCGCCCTCGTCGCCCGCACGCCGGCCCGGCCCCTCGTCCTAGACATTCCAGTGGGCAATGCCGAGGCGGTCGCCCTCGCCCACCCGCGTCGGCCTTGCCCCGGCGTTCGAGACCGCCCGCATGTGGCGCGGCAGGGCGCCCGTCGGGGACGTCAGCCGAACCTTCGGCGTCACGACCTTCGAATCCGGACGACGGCACGCCCATCGCCCGAACAGTGAGGCGCGCAGGAGTTGGGCGTCGGGACGGGAAGGCGAAGGCGTCGGTCGCAATCTGCGGCCCGGGAACCGAATTCCGACGTCCGCCGTGCAGAAACGACCCGGCGGGGCATCCGGTTACGCCGGGCTCCGGATCGGGAACGCCGTGGGCAATCGAGGCTGCGCCGATCGGCCCGGTCCGCGTCAGGGGCGGGCCGATCGTGGATCAGACGTACTTCCGCCAGTCATGCTCCTCGCGAAAGCCCAGCACGTCCCGGATCTTGGCGTTGGAGTAGAGCGCCTCGGTTTCGCCGAGGTCGCGCGTCAAAAGGACGCCGGGGAAATGTTCGGCGGCGAGGGCGGTCGCCGACTGATGGGCGACATTGGTGTCGTTCGCGGCATTGAATATCTGGAATCCCAGGCCGTCGCGGCCCAGACACAAATCCACGATCTGGCCGAGATCGCGGGCGTCGACGTAGTTGAAGACGTTGCGGCGACGCAGGCCGGGGTCCGCGAGAAATGCCGGGAACCGAACGTATTCGTCAGGCTCGATGACGTTGCCAATGCGCAGCGCATAAATGTCGAACCCGGAGCGCAGCGCGAAGCTGCGGGCGGTGACTTCGTTGACCACCTTCGACATGGCGTAGCTGTCGGGGGGGTTGACGTCCATGTCCTCGGTCAGCGGAAGCTGCGCGGGGTCGGCGCGACCGTCAGCGAAGCAGACGCCGTAGGTCGTTTCCGACGAGGCGATGACGATCTTGGCGACGCCGAGTTTCACGGCCGCCTCGATGACGTTGTACGTGCCCATCACGTTGACCCGGTAGGTCTCGGCGTCGGGCTTGATCAGGATGCGGGGGATCGCGGCGAAATGCACGACCGCGTCGAACTTCGGGACGCCCGAACCGGGTTCCAGTTCGCCGAAATTGGCGTAGGACGTCAGGGCGTTGAACATCTGGCCGCTGTCGGTGATGTCGGCGATCAGGTTGTCCACGCCGGGGTGGTCGAGCGGCGCGAGATCGACGTTCAGGACGCGGTGGCCACGGTCGAGCAGGTAGGGCAAGACATGGCGGCCAGCCTTGCCGGAGCCGCCGGTGAAAAGGATTCGTTTGGGGGTGGTCATGAAGCGCTCCGGGTTCGTTCCGAGCCGTTCAATGCCTGAGGCGAGGGAAGACGTCCATCGTTCAGCCGCAGAATATCGGAGCCGGTCCTGAATGCGTCGTTCTCGGCGCGGTCCGATCGGTTGCCGGTCTTTCGGCTGCGGTGGGCCATTTGCGGCCCGGCGTTCCACGTTTGAAGGCCGCGTCCGGGGTCCGGGCGCGACCTATGGTCAGGTTCGAGACGATGGTCAGGTTCGAGACGTCAGACGGATTCTTCGATCCAGCCCTTCAACGACGCCTTCGGCGAGGCGCCGGTGCGGTTCGAGACGATCTCGCCGTCCTTGAACATGAACAGCGCCGGGATGCCGCGCACGCCGAATTGCGCGGGCAAGTTCGGGTTCTCGTCCACGTTGACCTTGGCGATCTTGATGCGACCCTCGTATTCGGACGACAGCTCTTCCAGAGCCGGGCCGATCATCTTGCATGGGCCGCACCATTCGGCCCAGAAGTCCACCAGAACCGGAACTTGCGCCCCAAGGACTTCGTCCTGAAAGGTCTTGTCCGTCACTTTCACCGTCGCCATCGACTGGCCTCCATCATGAAAAATTGCATCTAACTTATGGTCGCCCTGTCTCAGGGTCAAGGAAGCCCGCACGGGCGAGCGCCGCCGTCGTCAGCGCGCCTGGAAGCCGCATCAGCGTGGCGGTGCGGGTCCAGAGGACGGCGGTGCGGATCTCGCGCCGGGGGTAGATGGCGCCGAGCGCCGCGGCGTAGGCCCCCATCTGGCGGAGAATCGCCTCCGGCGTCGCATCCGGGCGGACCGGGACGACACGGTTGGACTTGAAATCCACTGCAAGAACGTGGTCGGGGGCGATGATCAGCCGGTCGATGCGCCCCGCCAGGCGGATCGGGCCCAACGGCGCGGTGACATCGACCTCCACCAGCACGTCCGGGGCGAAGAGCGGTCCGAGTTCGGGAGCGTCGAGGACGGACGCGGCCTCCGCCAGCAAGGCGTCGCGGTCGGGCGCTTCGGGCAGGAGCCGCGCCGAGCTGGCCGGCCACTCCGCACGGGGGCGGTGCGGCAGCGTCTCGAGCAGAAGGTGGAGGGCGGCGCCGCGGGCGCGTGCGGTGGCCTCGTCCGCGCCTTCGCCGGGCAGGGCGTGGGCGCCGCCGAGCGAGGCCGGCGCCCGGGGCGCCTGGGCCGTCGGCGGCGCCGGCGCCGACCGCTGCGCCCAGGCGGGCAGGGTCACGTCCACTTCGGTCGTCGGCGCGGCGGCGGCGGCCGCGTGCGTCCAGTTGTGCGTCAGGACGCGGCCGCCGCCTTCGACGACCGGAGCGAGGGATGCGAGGGCTTCGGCGGTCATCGCGTGCCAGCTGTCCGGGCCCGCCAACCCGGCGCCGGCGACGATGAGCCATGTCCGCGCGCGGGTCAGCGCGACATAGAGCAGACGGCGGTTCTCGGAGGCGGCGCGGGTCCGCCGTTCGGCTTCAGCCGCCGCAAGCGCGGGCGGGCTCGCGGCGGCGGGCACTCGCCAGAGGGCTACATCATCGACGGCGAGGATCTGGGGCGGGTTGCGGCTTTCCTGCCGGCTGGCGGTGTCGGGGAGGATGACGATGGGCGCCTCCAGCCCCTTGGCGCCGTGGACGGTCATGACGCGGACCTGGCTGGCGCCGTCCTCGATACGACGCTTGACCTGCACCTCGTCGCGGTCGATCCACGCGAGAAAGCCGGTGAGGGTCGGCGGCTCCACCGTCTCGTAGGCGAGCGCCTGGTCGAGCAGCGCGTCGACGCCGTCCTCGGCCTCGGCGCCGAGGCGGGAGATCAGCTTGCGGCGGCCGTCATGAAGGATGAGCAGGCGTTGCAGCAGCTCGAACGGACGGAGGTAGTCGGCCTGGGTGCGGAGATCGCGCAGCATGTCGCGCAGCGGCTGATCGGTCGCGCCGAGGGCGTCCCAAAGCGTCCCGGGTCGGGCGTGGGCGAGTTCGAACAGGCCGGTCTCCGACAGGCCGCCGAGCGGGCTGCGCAACAGGGCGGCGAGCGAGAGGTCGTCAGCGGAGGTGGCGGTCACCCGGAGCGCGGCGAGCAGGTCCTTGACCGCAAGTTCGCCGCCGATCCGCAACACGTCGGCTCCGGCGACGGGGACGCGCGCAGCCTTCAGGGCGCGGATGACAGCATGGAAGATCGCGCTGCGGCGCTGCACGAGGATCAGCACGTCGCCGGCGCCGATGGCGCGGTCGCTCCCGGGAAGGGCGCGGTTGGCGTCGAGCCAGCCCCGGATCTCGGCGGCGATGCGGACCGCCAGCCCCTCGACCGGGTCCTCGGATTGCGGCATGTCAAGCGGTTCGTCCCACGGGCTTTCTGGGGACTTTTCCGGCTTTTCCTCGAACGGCCACAGCTCGACGCGACCCGGCGCTTCAGGGTCGATCGGAATATGCTCGGTGCGATGTGTGATGGCGGCGCCGGCGGGGCCGCCGAACACCGCATCGACGAGGGTGAGAAGCGGTCGGGCGGAGCGGAACGAGTGCAGCAGGTCGCACGCGGCCAGTTGGCTGCCCATCGCGGTGAGCATCCGGTCGAAGCTCTCGCGAATCCGTCCGAATTCGGCGGGGTCGGCACCCTGGAAACTATAGATCGACTGCTTCTCGTCGCCAACGACGAAGATCGTCCGGGCGACCGCGCGCGCGCCGAGGCCGGCGAAGAACTCGGCGGAGATCGCCTCGATCACGCTCCATTGCACGGGGCTGGTGTCCTGCGCCTCGTCGATCAGGATATGGTCGAGGCCGTCGTCAAGCCGCCAGAGCACCCAGGCGGCGGTGTCGCTTCGGGCGAGCAGGGCGCGGGCGCGGTCGATCAGGTCGTCGAAATCAAGGCCGCCGACGGCCGCTTTGCGCGCCCCCCAGGCGGCGAGCCAGACGCGGGCGAATGCGTTAAGCGCGCTCGATCTCTCGAAGGCGTCAAGTGCGATGCGCTGGCGGCGGGCGATCTCCACGCGCCGGGCGAGGGCGTCGATCTCGGCCATCAGGGCGGGGTGGGCGGCGCGGGTCCCGTTGGTGACGTAACCGGTCTTGGCGGTGAAGGGCGGGTTCTTCTCGGCCGCCGCCCCGTGGAGAAGCACGTCTTCAAGCGCGGTCCACACGGCGTCCGGGCCCTGCGCGAGCGCGGCCCGGAGCTTTCCGGCCGCCTTCACGTCGTTCTTCGAGCCGGCGACGAGGGCCGCGGCGAGGGCGTGAAGGCGCGCCGGCGTGTCGGGGCCGAGCACGCCCGATCGAATGGCGTCCTGCGTCCGGGCGGGGTCGGCGCCGAGCGCCGCCGCGAGACGCGCGGGATCGAAGGGACCGGCGAAAGCCTCGCGACGGCGGTTGATCTCCTGCAGGAACGGGTCGAGGTCGTCGGCGCCGAGGTGACGCGCGAGCCCGCTGAATTCGGGAGCGCCCCGCCCGGCAAGTGCGTCGAGAACTTCGGCGCGCAGCGCGCGGGACTGGCGATCCTCCAGCACGGTGAACCGGGGGACCACGCCGGCCTCGAGCGGAAAGCGGCGCAGCAGCGCGTCACAGAACGCGTGGATCGTCTGGATCTTGAGCCCGCCGGGAGTTTCGAGCGCGCAGGCGAACAGGGTTCGGGCGCGGTCGAGATCGGCGGCGGGAAGGGCGTGGCCGTCCTCGCCCAGTTTCGCGAGCGCTGCGCGGAGGTCGGGTTCGGGCATCATCGCCCAGCCGCCCAGCGTCCGGAACAGCCGTGTCTGCATTTCGGCCGCGGCGGCCTTGGTGTAGGTGAGGCAAAGGATCGTCTGCGGCGGCGTGCCCTTGAGCAACAGGCGCGCGACGCGGTCGGTCAGCACCCGGGTCTTGCCCGAGCCTGCGTTGGCGGAGACCCAGCTGGAGGCGTCGGGGCGGGCGGCGACGATCTGGGCGTCAAGGGCGTCGGTCATGGGGCGGGCGGTTCGCCGTCGACCCATTCGCCCAGGCGCGAAAGGTGGTCGTAGTCGCCCTCGAAGCTCAGACGCTGCGGACGGAGGCGCGCGGTGAACCCCGTCGTCGGGTCCTGATAGATGGCGATCAGCCTGTGCAGGCGGCGCCAGGTTTCCTCGGGGTCAGGGAGTACGTCCAGCAACTTGCGTTGGCCGACGCCGACCAGCTCCAGATGGATGGCAGGGCCCGGAGGCAGCCCGGGAAAGCCGCCAGCGGCGGCGATGGCCGCTTCCAGCGGAAGCTGGAGATGGAACGCGGCGGCTTCCTTTTCCGAAGGCGTCGATCCCGATTTGTAGTCGTAGATCGCGTAACCGTCGGGGGCGCGGTCGATGCGGTCGGCCTTCGCGGTCACGGTAAAGGGCCTCGCCAGACCTTTGAGCGCGCGGGCGCCGGTGATTTCGCGGGCGCAGGGCGCGGCGCGGGCGCGGCGACCCGCCTCGGTCATCAGGAACCAGTCGGCGCTGCGCGCGAGGCGTGCCGCCCACAGCGCGCGGACGGCGGGCCACGGCGCTTCGGCCGCGAGCGCCGCGGCGGCGACCAGATCGAAGATCGCGCGCGCGTCGGGCGGGAGGGCGTCGGGGGGGTGCGCGTCGGCCGTAGCGGCGACGAAGGCGTCGAGTGCGCTATGGACGGCCGACCCGCGGGCCATGGCGTCGGGCGCGCGGCCGAGCGCATCGAGGGGTCGGAGCCGCAGCACCTTGCGGGCGTAGATCGCATAAGGATCGCGGACGAGCGTCTCGATCTGGGTGACGGACAGCGATGCGGGCCGCGCTTGCGCGGGTGGGGCGGGCGACGGTCGGCGGGCCGGCGCCATCGGCGCGTCCGGGCGATCGAGCAGCGCGGCCCGAACGAGATGCGCCACACCGCGCGCGCGGGCGTCCGAGAGCGCGCTCTTGCCCTCCGGACCGAGGCCGGTGAGCAGGTTCTCGAGCCGCAGCAGCCAGCGCGACGGGACGGTCGGGGCTTCGGCGTCGCGGGTGGCCCGGCTGAGGATGACGCGGGGTGCGCCCATCGCCTGCTGGAAGTCGTGGGCGGAGAGGCCGATGACCCTTTCCGGGCTGGGCAGGCCGAGATCGCGCCGCATCAGCCGGCTGAGCCATGGGTCGGCGCCGGGGAGGCGGGGCCAGATGGTTTCGTTGAGCCCGCCCAGCAGGATCAGGTCGGCGCTCTGGACGCGGGCCTCCAGCGTTCCCCAGATCGCGATGGTGGGGTGGGTGACGACGGCGTCCTCGGGCACGTCGCGGGCGGCGAGCATCGTGGCGACGAGGGCGCGGTAGTCGTGGGCGGCGATGGGACCAAAGCCGCCGGCCTCCGCAGCGAGGGCCTCCATCATCTCGCGCGCCTGGATGCCGGCGTCCTTTTCCCAGAGGGCGTGCGGGCCGAGATCCGGTCCGGCGGCGAGGGCTTCGGCGGCGGCGCGATGCCGGTCGGCGCGGTCGGCGAGCGTGGTCTCCAGGGCCGACTGCAGCGGCGCGAGGGCGGTCCGGAGCCAGTCGATCCATGCGGCGTCCGCCGGTTCGGCCAATTCGCGGAGGATGGCCCAGTCGAGGTGGGGCGGTCCGCCGCGCAGGCGTTTCAGCTCCAGCGCCATGGTGCGGGTGAGGTGCGGGCCACGGGCGCCGGCGGCGCTGGCCGTGAGCGGGTGCTTGAGCAGCACCAGCAGGTTCTCCGGCGCGAGCGGTTCGGTCATCAGCGCCGCGAGCCGGCTGAGCAGAATGCCGGGCGGGGTCAGGGCCAGCGGGCGCCCGGCGCTGTCGTCGGGACGCAGGCGCCAGCGCAAGAGTTCGTTGGCGACGCGGCGGGCGAGGCCGCGGTCGGGGGTGACGAGGGCGGCGCGGTCGCCGGTCTCGGCGGCTTCGCGCAGCGCCAGCGCAAGGGCGCGGGCCTCGGCGCGGGGGCTTTCGGCCTCGATCCAGGTCACCGCCGCGAGTGCGGCGCCGAGGGTGGACGCGAGGGCGCCGCCTTCGGTCCGCCACTGGTCGGTGACCGGCGCCGGCCGCAGCGCGAGCGAGACGAGGCGATTGCGGGCCGGCGCCGGCGGTGGGGTCTCGACCCAGGGACGGACGGCCGCGGGCGTGACCCCCAGTGCGTCGAGGAGACGACGAAAGCCATGCTGGGGGTGGTCTGCGGCCCCCGGCTCGCCCGCGCCGATGCGGCCCCAGACGGCGGCGGGAAGTGCTGCGTCGAAGCCGGGCAGCACCAGCGCGCCCTGTGGCAGCCGCGCGACGGCGGACATGAACGCGCGAGTGGCTCCGCGCGATCCGGTCGAGCCGGCGACGATCACCGGGTGGCCCGGCGGCGCCAGCGCCCACTCGGCGGCCCAGGCTTCGGCGACGGCGCGCATCCGGGCCTGGCCGTCGACCGGGGCGCTGGCGGCGGCGTAGTCGGCGAGCAAGACCAGGAACCGCAGACTTCGGCGCCAGTGCTCGGCGTGCTCGCCCACATCGAGCGCGGCGAGAGCCGACGGGCTGACGCCTTCGCCCTGCATCTCGTCGAGGAGGTCGCCGAGACTGTCGGCGAGGTCGAAGGCGGCGGCGGGCGCGGCAACGCCCGGCTCGGCGCGCAGCAGCGTTCCGACAAGGCGGGCGAGGTCGAGCTTGCGGCCAAGGGCCGACGCGGCGGGCGGCAGGTCGAGCGGCGCGCGCGGATCGTCGGCGATCTCGGCGACGGTCCGGATCCGCGGCAGCAGGCGGGCGGGGCCGCGGGCATATTCGGCGACAAGGGCGCGACGCGCGCGCTGCGTGTTCACCCAGATCTCGACGCGAGCGAGGGCGTCGGGCGCGGCGGACAGGCGCGCGTCGAGGCCCGCGATCAGCGCCCGCGAGAAATCGACACCGGGCGGCAAGGCGAATACGCGGGGGCTGGCGGCGGGCGCGAACATCAGCGGGCGAGTTCGGCTTCGGCGAGCGCGAGGCCCTCGGGGCGACCGACGTCGATCCAGCTTCCGGACCAGACGACGCCGTGCAGGCGACCCCGCGCGAGCGCGCGATCCCAGACGGCGTTCAGCGAGAAGGGACCTGGCGCGAAGGCGTCGAGGAGCCGCGTGTCGATGATCTGGGCGCCGGCGTAGACGGTCGCGGCGGCTGGCCCGCTGCGCCGGACGAGTCGGCCGTCGGGGTCGCGGTCGAAATCGCCGGGGCCGGTATGGCCGAGGGCCGCGTCGCGCGGGATCAGGGCGAGGAGCGCCTCCATTCGGCCGCAGTCCCAAGCGGCGGCCAGCGCGGTGAGCGGGTTGGAACCGCGCCAGATCGTGTCGGCGTTGAGAGTGATGACCGGGTTGGCCGCCAGCAGCGGCAGCGCCACCTTCAGGCCGCCGCCGGTTTCGAGCCGCTCGGCCTCGTGCGAGACGCGAACCTCCGGAGCATTGCGTCCGAGATGGGCCGCGATCTGGGCGGCGTGGGCGTGGGTGTTGACGACGATCCGGGGAACCCCGGCGTCGCGGACGAGATCGAGGGCGTGGTCGAGAAGGGTTCGACCGCCCACGCGAAGCAGCGGCTTCGGCCGGTCCCGGGTGAGTTCGCCCATGCGCGAGCCCATACCCGCGGCGAAGATCATGGCCGCGCGCGGCGTCATGCGGGCACGAGGGCGCCGGGAGCGGGAACGTACCGGTCGGTCCAGGCGCGCAGGCGGGCGAGGTCGGGATGCGCGAGATCGCGTCGGAGGTGGTCCCAGACCCTGGGGAGGCGGCGAAGATAGCCGGGCTTGCCGTCGCGGCGGGCGAGGCGGACGAACAGCCCGAGGATCTTCAGGTTCCGCTGGGCGGCGAGGGCGCCGGCCGCGCGCAGGAACGCGGGGCGGTCGGCGCCGGATCGCGCGACGTAGCGGTCCATCATCGCGTCGCGGAGTGCTGCGGGCACGTCGCGGCGGGCGTCCTCGAGCAGCGAGACCACGTCGTAGGCCGGGTGGCCGATCAACAGATCCTGATAGTCGAGCAGGCCGACACGCGCGTGACCGGTCCGGCCTGGCAGCCAGAGCAGATTCTCGGCGTGGTAATCGCGCAACGTCGGGCACGGCGGCGCGTCGAGCGCGATGGCGACGATCGGCTCGATGACGGCGTCGAATTCGGCGGCGAGGTCGGGGGACGTGGCGGCGCCGGTCGCGGCCGGGAGATACCAGTCGGGGACGAGGCGCATTTCGCGGATCAGCACGGCGCGGTCATAGGGCGGCGGGGTCCAGTCGCGGCTCGGTGCGGGCAGATGCGTCTGCAGGTCGGCGACGAGGTCGATGGCGGCGGCGTAGAGCTCGGGCTCGCGGGCGGGGTCCGCGGCGAGATCGATGTAGAGCGCGTCGCCGAGATCCTCGAGGAGAACGAGGCCGAGGGCGGGGTCCGCGGCGTAAACCTCGGGGGCGCTGAGCCCAAGGCCGCGAAGCCAGGCGGTGACCGCGAGGAACGGCGTCACGGTCAGGCCCGAACCGGGGGGCGCGTCCATCAGGATCGCGCAGTGCGCCCCCTGAACGAGACGATGGTAACTGCGGGCGGATGCGTCGCCGGCAAGGGGGTGGCGCTGGGCGCGCGCCCAGCCGGCGCCGACGAGGAAGCGGTCGATCTCGTCAGGGCGGATCATCCGGGATGCATCATGCGCGACGGCCGGCGCGGGCGGCGCGCGAGCCGACCACAACGGACATCGGCGCGTGCTGGCGACGGGCGTGAAGGCGGTGATGGCGGTCATGCGGAGACTTGGCCGACAGCCGCGGCCAAGCCGTTCCCGCCCGGGCGCGTGCGTTGGCGGTCGCGAAGGTGGCGACAGTGATCATGCCGGAACCCGCGCGAGGGCTTCGGCGAGCCACTCCCACCCTGGGCCGGTGGCGGTGAGGGTCGCCCGGCGGGCATCGTCGGTTTCGGCGAAGTCGAGGGCGACGTCGAGGCGCCGGGCGGGAAGGCGACCTGTCAGGCGGTCGGGCCATTCGATCAGCGTGACGGCGCTCTCGAACGCCTCGTCGAGGCCGAGTTCGCCGATCTCGCCGGGGGAGGCGAGGCGGTAGAGATCTGCGTGCCAGAGCTGGAATGGGCCGAGATCGTAGGTCTGGACCAGGGTATAGGTCGGCGAGGGAATGTCCTCGATCCGGCCGAGAACCGCGAGACGGGCCCTGATCAGCGCCCGGGCGAAGGTGGACTTGCCGGCGCCGAGCCCTCCGGTCAGCAGCAGTGCGTCTCCGGGGCGCAGGAACGGGGCGAGGACCTGGGCGAGGCGCTCGGTGGCGGCCTGGTCGGGGAGGGTCAGCGTCGCGGTCACGGCTCGGATTCCGGAGAGGCTTCGTTTCGGGCTTTTGACAGGGGCCCCGGACGGGCGCAAGGGGGCGGCTGTCGGACGTTCCGGCGCGATAACGTGCTTGAGCGATCGATGCTTGGATCGACCCGAAGTGCTTGCGGTCGGCGAACGCCGTGCTCCGCGTTCGGTGAGGCGCGCGACAAAGCGTTGCGATCGGTCAGGGCGACCGGTTCGGGCGTCGGAGCCGAACGCGGACCGACCAGAGTGCGACCCACCTGATCGAGACGCTTGCCGCCGCCCGACCGGATGCGGAAGCGCCGACGCGTCACCGCATCCGGTCCGGTCCGGCGCCGTTCAAGCGGCTGCGCCACGCGCCCCTCGACACCGGGTTGCGAATGCCGATCCTGGGTTTCGGTGCAGAACGCCGCGCTACGAGTGACCCGCGCGCTGATCCCGGTCGCACGACCGGGGGCGGCGTCCGAGGCCCCTTCGGGTCCGACCGGGCTGTCGCTTCGGGCGACGCTCTCGGCTTTAGGGCGCGCAGACCGATCGCCGCGCAGCAGCCGACGTCGGACTTCATCGCGAGAGCCGGGAAAACGGCCAGGTGCTCGGTTTTCCGTAGCGGACGGTCCCTGCGGTCATCGGTCGACAATGGGTTGCTCTACTCAAGATTGATTTCTTTATGCTCAGTTAACGATTTAAGTTGATTTGTCCGGATATGCGGCGGGGGTTCGCTCCGCGGTCGAAAAGAGGTTGTTCTATGCGCGCTGGCCGTGATCCGTCGCTGCTCTCGTTCTCCGTAAGGATGCTGCTGACGCTCGGCGGCTCGCTGCTCGCGTTGAGCGCACCGGCGCACGCCGACGGCCCGAAGGGCGGCGTTGTCGTCCAGGGGAAGGCCACGATTCACCAGCGCGCCGGGCGTTCGGTGATCCGTCAGGGCTCGAATCGGGCGGTGATCGACTGGGACGGTTTCGACGTCGGTCGCGACCATACGGTGGTGTTCGATCAGCCGGGCAGGTCCTCGGCGACGCTGAACCGAGTGGGCGCTTCGCAACGCAGCTTGATCGAGGGCGCGATCCGTGCGCCCGGCACCGTGGTCATCCAGAACAACGCCGGCGTCATCTTCACCGGAACGTCGCGCATCGACACTGGCGGGCTCGTCGCGACCACGCAATCGGTGGACCCGGCGCGCTTTGCCCGTGACGGCGGCCTCACGATCGGCGGAGGCGAGGTCGCGGGGGCGCGGGTCGTCAACCACGGCGCGATCACCGTCCGCGGCGCCGGGCTCGCGGCGCTGGTCGGCGGCGACGTCGCCAACACGGGCGTCATCGTCGCGCGCCGCGGGACGGTGGCGCTCGCCTCGGGCGCGCGCACGGTCGTCGATTTCGCAGGCGACGGGGTGATCGGGTTCGCGACCACCGGCGATGCGGAATTCGGGTCGCGCGTCGTCAACGGCGGCCTGATCGACGCTGGCGACGGAAGGGTCGTGCTGAGTGCGGGATCGGCCGTCCGCACGCTCGACGCCGCGATCAACACGACCGGCGTGATCCGCGCGACATCGAGCGCCGGCGACGGCGGCAGCGTAGAGCTGACCGGGCGCGGCGACGGCGCCGTGCGGATCGCGGGCGCGATCGACGTTTCCGGCGCCCGGCGCGGCGGATCGGCCACCGCGACCGGCGCCCGGGTCGAGCTCGCCAGCGCCGCGCGTCTCGACGCGCGCGGCGGCGCGAGCGGCGGCGCCGTGCGCCTCGGCGGCGACATGCAGGGCGCGGGTCCGCTCCGGCGCGCCGACCATCTGCGCATGGCGGCTGGCGCACGGATAACCGCCAACGGCGGCACGGCGCGCGGCGGCGAAGTCGTGCTCTGGTCGGACGGCGTGACGCGCGTCGACGGCGCGATCAGCGCTGCGGGCGGTTTGCCCGGCGGTTTCGTCGAGACCTCGGGGCGCTTTGCCCTCGAGATCGGGGCCACGGGATCGGTCGCGGTCGGATCGGGCGGGGCCTGGCTCCTCGATCCGCAGGACATCATCATCGGCCCCGGCGGGATCGGCGCGGGGACGATCACGTCGACGCTGAACACCGGCGGCGACGTGACGATCACGACGTTCGACCCCACCGCGACGATGGCGGGCGACATCTCTGTCAATGCGCCGCTGAACTGGTCGGGGGACGGGTTCCTCACCCTCGACGCCGACCGTTCGATCACCGTGAACGCCAACGTTCGCGCAAGCAACCTCGGCGGGCTCTCGATGCTCGCGCGGACCGGCGACATCGTGGTCACCCAGGCCCCGGCGTCGAACATCATCGTCTCGACGAACCACGGCGACCTCGACATGCGCGCGCCGCTCGGTTCGGTCCGACTCCGGCGGGTCAACCCGCTCGCCGCCTCGAATGTCCAGGTCTATTCGCTGAACGGTGCGCTCGATGTCGACGCCGGGGTCGAGATCCGGCTCGAAGGCGGCGACTGGGCCGGTCAGTGGGTGCGGCTCGGAACGGTGGGCAGCGCCGCGGCCGTGTCGCTGGCCGCACCGACCGTCACGATCCAGGGGGGGCGCATCGACAACACCTTCGCCGAGGTCGTCGCCGGGCCGGGCGGGACGCTGACCATCGACGCGGGCCATATCGCGGTCCTATCCGGCGTCAGGGTCGCGCCCGGCGATCCGACGCCCGCGCCCGGCCGCATCCAGGCGATGGGCGGCGCCAGCCTCACGCTTCGTGCGGAGACCCAGACCTGGACCGGCCCGGTCAGCGCGGGCAACGGTGCGGCGAACGGCGGCGATGTCGTGATCTCCGGCGCCGTCGTCGCCGGGTTTCAGCCGCAGCTCAGCCTCGCGCCGGGCAACGGCTTCACGGTGCTGGCGCAATCGCCGCTCGGCGCCGCGTCGAGCTACGTTTCGGACAAGCCCTTCGTCGTCGAGACGTCCGGCACAGGCGCAATCGAGATCGACGCGCCGGTAACCGCGCGACAGATCACGCTCGAGAGCGCCGAGCGCGTCGGCCTCGGCCCCGGGGGCCTGCTCACCGGCGTCAGCGCCGGCGACGCGCTCGTGGTGGCCGCCGGCCGGCAGTTCCGCAACGACTCCACCGCAGGGGCCGGGGCGGTGGCGCTTGGCGATCCGAACGGCCGCTGGCTCCTCTATCTCGATGAGTTCGCCGGCCTCGTCGGGGCGGCGCCCGTTCCCGGGGCCTTCGATCTCTACGGCCGGACCTACGACGCGGATCCGCCCGTGCTCCTTGGATTTAACGCCAACCGCATCGTCTACGGCGAAGCCCCCACGCTGGCGCTGACCGGCGAGACGCTCGCCAAGACCTACGGCGCGGCCGCGACGCCGGGTTACTCGGTCCTCGGCCTGCGGGCGGGCGACAGCTTCGCCACGGCGCTCGACAGCGGCCCGACCGTCGCCAGTGCGGGATCGTCAGCGGACGCCGACGTCGCCGGCGGTCCCTACGCCACGATCGTCACCGCCGCCGCCTCGGCGCAGGGTTACGTGCTCGACCTCGTCGACGGCGTGCTCACCGTCACGCCGGCCGGGCTGATCGTCGCGGCGAACGACGCGACGCGCGGCTACGGCGCGGCGACCCCGGGCCTCGGCGCGACGCTCACCGGCTTCGTGCTCGGCGAAGACATCGGCGATCTC
>Ga0105046_10006952_pt1 | contig 17880 bp, 12 predicted proteins | sample MAT03_FD_78385 | JGI IMG/M metagenome (GOLD analysis project Ga0105046, IMG submission 78385) | Freshwater microbial communities from Lake Fryxell liftoff mats and glacier meltwater in Antarctica - MAT-03 (megahit assembly) | ecosystem: Environmental > Aquatic > Freshwater > Ice > Liftoff...
CAAGCAATTGGGAATTGAAAGGCTTCGGCACTTACAACTATGGGAAAGAAAAGAACAAAAGCGATGAAAAAGGACTCTACAAACACGAATTCGATGTAAAACCCGAGTGGAAAAAGAAACGGGTTTTCATTGTGTTCGAAGGATCGATGACGGATACCAAAGTGAAGATCAACGGCAAACAGGCCGGACCCATTCACCAGGGGGCTTTTTACCGATTCAAATATGAGATAGGAAACTTGTTGAACTTCAAAGGTAAAAACCTGCTGGAAGTAGAATTAGCCAAAAAATCAGCCGATACTTCCGTGAACAGGGCAGAACGGGATTCTGATTTTTGGGTGTTTGGCGGGATTTTTCGGCCTGTGTATTTGGAGGTTGTGCCCGTTGTTTTTATTGAGCATGTGGCGATTGATGCGACTAATTTAGGAACATGGTCAGGAGAAATAAGTTTAAATATCCCATCATCTGGTTTTTCGATTCAAGCTCAAGTTTATGATAAAGCGGGAAATAAAATTGGGGATTTGGTCAATGGTAGGAACAAATACAAAAGTATCCATGGAGTAGAAAATAAGGAGGATAAAAATAAGTTTTCCTTTTACAAGGTTGAAAATTTGAATGTAAAGTCATGGAATTCAGAAGAACCTGTTTTGTATTCAATTAAATTCTTTTTGAAGCGTAATGGTGAATTAATTCATACGCTTGATCAAAAGGTGGGATTTAGAACAATTAGCTTTAAACATAAAGACGGTTTCTATATAAACGGAACCAAAGTTAAATTCAAAGGGGTAAACCGCCACACTTTCTGGCCCGATGCTGGTCGCTGTTCCAGCAAAGAACGCAGCATTGCCGATGTGCTGCTGATGAAATCCATGAACATGAACGCCGTCCGGATGAGCCACTATCCACCAGATCAGCACTTTTTGGATGTGTGTGATTCGCTGGGGCTTTTTGTGTTGGACGAACTGGCCGGCTGGCAAAAACACTACGACACCGAAGTTGGTAAAAAGCTGGTAAAAGAAATGGTGCTCAGGGATGTGAACCACCCCAGCATTGTGGCCTGGGACAATGGAAATGAGGGCGGTTTCAACTTCGATCTGGATCGGGAATTTGGAAAATACGACACTCAAAGCAGGATTGTGCTCCATCCCTGGTCGCTGCATAATGGCGTAGATACACAGCATTATAAAGAATATGGCTGTTGCATCGGCAGCCATAGCAACGGTCCCAATGTCTGGATGCCAACGGAATTTCTCCACGGTCTCTACGATGGTGGCCACGGAGCCGGTCTCGAAGATTACTGGAACAAAATGTGGAACGACCCGCTTTGTGCCGGCGGTTTTCTGTGGTGTTTGGCAGATGAGGGTGTAGTGAGAAGGGACAAACACGACAGCATAGATGTAAAACTGGACCAGGCACCAGACGGAATTGTAGGTCCGTATCATGAAAAGGAAGCCAGTTTTTTTACCATACGGGATATTTGGAGTCCAGTGCAGGTTTCGGGTTTGGGCAAATCGGTTTCTGAAAAATGGAATGGAAAGTTCAAAATAGAAAACCGAAATTTTTTCAACGATCTAAATAATTACCAATGGAAATGGAGCCTTCGCAAACTGGGAGAAAACCAAACCTCAGGCTCAAATCTGGTTACTGAAATCTCAACCATATATGCTGGTAAGCCTCAGGATATTGTTTCAATTCAACTTCCAAGCGAATTTTTAGAAAAGCTTGGAAAAGCAGATTTGATTCAATTGGAAGTAGTAGATGGAAAAGGCAATCTGGTTCAAATAAAAAGCTGGCCTATCCTGAAAGCTGAAAAGGTATGGGATCCTATAAAACTTGAAAAAAATCCTTTTGAACTTTCTTCCGATTCCAATCAGATTACAATCAAAGGAAAATCATTCGATTTCCAATTCTCCAAAAAAGAACCCATCCTTTTGAACTGGACCCAAAACGGTAACACCATTCCATTAAATCAGGGCCCGATATTGGCTGCGGGTAAGGCTAAAATTAAAGAATTTTCCACCCGCTGGAATCCAGATTTAGGATGTTATGAACTGACCTGGAAAGGAGCTGCCAGTCTTCGCAATCAAATCATAGAAGTGTATCCGAATGGAAAGATTTATTTCGACATATCCTACCAACTCGAAGGCGCTCACTCTTTTGCAGGCGTCACCTTCGATTGGAAACCCACAAAAATTGATTCGGTGGAATGGGTGGGAAACGGACCTTACCGTGTCTGGCAAAACCGAAGACGGGGCATGAACTTCGGCTACTGGAAAAAAGCATACAATGAAACCCAAACTGGCCTCAGCTGGAACTACCCAGAATGGGCTGGTTATCATGAAGATGTGCGTTGGTGCCGTTTCAAAACCTCTGCTGGAAATCTACTTTTGGTGATGGAAGAACCCGATTTATATGTCCAATGGGGAAAACCCAAATGGCCAGAAAAAGCCTGGGGTCATGCCCACAAACCGCCCTTTCCAGCTGGAGATCTTTCCATTTTACATAGCATCCCTCCAATTGGAAATAAATTTCACCCGGCAGAGGCTACGGGTCCTCAAGGTCAGCAAAGTTTTATGGGAAAAATGGCTTTCTCCGAACAACCCAGGCTGAGGTTTTGGATGAGGATTGAGGACTAAAAATTTCCTCTACTTCGAATCTAAAAGCTTGAACTAAATCTCCTGCTATGGCTTGCTTGGATCTAGTTTTACCGGTCGCACCACACTTTCTTCCAAAGAAATAAAGGTCTCAGTTCTTTGAATGCCTTTGACATTCTGAATCTTATCGTGCAAAACAGACCTCAAATGTTTGGTATCCTTGCAGATGATTTGGGCAAAAATTGAGTAATTTCCAGTAGTGTAATGGATGCTGACAATTTCAGGAATGGCCTTTAATTCTTCAGCCACTTCGGAGTACATGGAGCTCTTTTCCAAATAAATTCCAAGAAATGCAATGATGTCATAGCCCAGTTTGGAGTAATCGATCTTTAACTGCGCTCCAATTACAATACCAAGCTCCTGAAGCTTCTTCATTCTAACATGAATTGTTCCACCGGATACGTAGCACTTTTTTGCAATTTCTGTAAAAGGCATGTTTGCATCCTCCGTTAGAATGGACAAAATTTTCAAATCGACATTATCAATTTCTAAATTTAAGGACATATTTTAAGCGGATTTTTTAAATATTTTCAATGAAAGGCCAAATTTATTAAATGAAATCGAAATTTTGAAGAATTTTAATGAAAAATTTTCAAGAAAGAGAATGATGTATTACCTTTGTCATATCAAAACGGAGAGACGTTTTGATATGACACTGTAAGATGATGAAACTGGCAGCCATGCCCTCCTGTCTCGGGGGTGGGGAGTTCAGGATAAACTGAAGATAAAGCTTCGGCTGGGATTGACCACCAAAATTTGTCTTTTTGCTAACTGCCCTGTGGAGGTTCGACTCCTTCTCTTACAGCTTATAGCTTTTTGGTTAATTTGGTGTATTAATAGGTAGTTTAAACAGTCTTGTTGACATTCGACAGGACTGTTTTTTTTTGTACTAACGCCAGAAAATTTATTTCAATAAGATTGCCAATAAGCAAATGCTAAAACTAGCTTTGCAGCTACAAACCAATTAGAATGGAAGTTGATATTTTTATCCCATGTTTTGTTGATCAGATTTATCCAAATGTCGGATTTAACATGGTGAAGGTGCTTGAAAAAGTTGGATGCAAAGTCAACTACAATCCGGCACAAACCTGTTGCGGACAACCTGCCTACAACTCAGGGTATTTTAAAGAAGCATCTGAAGTTGCAGAAAAGTTTTTAGACGATTTTAGCACAGGAAGAAAGTACATCGTAAGTCCATCTGCGTCCTGCGTGGGAATGGTTTGCAATGGATATGAAGATCTTTTCAAGAATAGCCTGAGATCCAATCAATTAAATGACATTAAATCAAAAATCCATGAGTTCTCCGATTTTTTAGTAAATGTACTCGGGGTTGAATCAATACCTGGTGCAAAGCTCTATGGAAGAGCTACTTATCATGATTCCTGTGCGGCATTGAGAGAGTGTAATATCAAGCAAGAACCAAGGAAATTGTTAAGCAATGTTGAAGGTCTTACCTTGGTAGAAATGGAAGAAACCGACCAGTGTTGCGGTTTTGGTGGAACTTTTGCCGTAAAATTTGAATCCATTTCAGTTGGTATGACAGAACTTAAGTTGGAACATGCCCAGGCAGTGAATCCTGATTTTATAATATCTACAGATTCGAGCTGCTTATTGCAGTACAACGCTGTTATTGCAAAAAAAGGAATCGAAATTAAAACCATGCACCTTGCAGACGTACTTGCATCTGGATGGTAAATCCTTGTTGATCTGGATCTAAGGACAGATAAGCAAAACCTTTTTTCCTATTAGGTTCTGATAAGTTTCGTGTATTTCCCGCACTTTTTGTCGGCCAGTTTCGCCTACAGCCAATACGCAAACTGTGCCACCACTTCCGCCACCTGTTATTTTTGCACCAAAGACCCCATTTCCAAGATTTGATCTAACCATTTCGACAAGCATGTCTGTTTTTGGATGACCAAGTCCGCAGGCTGAATAGCTTTCATGTGATGCAAACATCAATTCTCCCAGTTTCCGATAAATCGCTTCCTTCTTATCAACTTCTTTAATATCAGAAAGGCTTACGATTAAAGATTCGAATTGCCTTGTTCTTTCATTTTCTGCAATTGGATGAATTGTACTGTCCGAAACTGGATATTCAGTTCCCGTTTCAATTTTGGCGAATGGGTCTGCCGTCTCTTTATATTTCTTTAAAAACTCACCCCCGCCTACTTTTTTTGGAAGTAAAGATTGGAATTCGTTACAAAATTCCGAAAATGAAATGTTTGTTAAATACCCTTGATATGGAAGATTTGATTTATCCCCACTCAGTTTTGCTAATTTTAATTGGTCTTCAGATACCCCAAGATGCTGTGCAATAATAGAATATCCTATCGCAGCCGCTGTCCTTACATCACCATAAGAAGCACCAGTTACCTCATGCTTCACACCTGAATCTATCCCGAAAAATGAAATTTGATCTGGAATTGAAATTGTGGGTTTTAATAAATCTGGTTGGCAAATTATTGGCAACAACTTTCCGTTTTCTCCAAAAGTTGACGCCAATTGATCCATCAAACCACAGGGAGCACCTACATATTGGTTTTCAGCTTTTTGGGCCAAAACTGCCAATTCTGTTCCTTTAAATGCTAAATTTTTAAGTCCCGCAAGTGCTCTGATTGTAGCCACTTCTATTGCAGCAGATGACGAAACCCCCTTACCTAAAGGAACTGTAGAGCTTATGTTTATAGCAATACCATTTAGGTTAACCTCTTTTTCCCTTATCAAAATTGCAAGACAAGCCGCAGGGTAAATTGCCCAATTCCCATTTTTTTGACTTGTAACAATTTCCCTGAATCGTTCGGGTGAAGAAATAAACGTCTTTAAATAGTTCCAGTTAATTTCAAACGATCCCAGAAAATGACCCTCGTGATAACTGGATATCGTTAAAAGTTCAGTTTCATTTTCTTCAATTTCAACTTCAGTTTTCTGTGCCAATGGCATTTGCAAAACCAATGCACCAGAATAGTCTGAAATTCCTCCCATTACATCCAATCTCCCTGGGGCAGATGCTTTAAATTTCATGATAAATATTTTTCTGGTTTTAAGAAATTAGTCCGTGGTACTTCATTCTCTCCAGCAATACCGGTTCCACTAAAGCCCTAATCGATGAGTTGGAGTATGCAATCCAACCAACCTCTGCCAATAAATTAAAAGGAGCATCCAATTCTTTCCCTTCACTATCCGTAAATTGAACGCCTGCTTCCTTACCAATCAAGAAAGTGCACACATCATATGGATGACAGATGTGCCCTTTTTTCTTTCCTTCTTTAGCCATTTTAGCAAATAGAACATCCCGAATATCAGCCACATACCTGTCATGTCCCATTAATATTTCATACATCTGTCCTCCAGAGCTTATGTACTGATCTTCAAAAACCAAGGTTTTTCCTTCAACAGCATCTGGGTAGAGGATTTCAATTAATTCATCTTCAATTTGGGCAAGTAAGGCCCGACCTGGAGGGAAAAATCTTGCAATTTGACCAAAGCCACCAAGTAAATCAGTGGCTTGAGATGGTCTTATTGGGAGCAAAATACATTCCTCTGTCATTAGATTATATCTTTCCGCTTGGCAGCCTTCTCCTTTTATGGCAAATAAAACATCGCTAAAAAGCATTTTCGAAGTAGGCAATTCCGTCATGCACGCAACTTCTATGTCAGATAATTTAAGATCTTCTTTGAAAGTAGCGGCTCCTGCAAGAAAAAATGCGGGCCTTTTATTGTACATAATCCCTCGAGTGCCATCAATCGGATCAATCAAAATGGCCCACTTTGGCTTTTTTCCTGGTTCAACACCAAGGTAAACACCAGTTTCAGGATCGCCAATTCCTTCAGCAACCAACCAAATTCCACCGAGCTTCTTCGCTTCAGGCTCTAGTAGGGGAACCAAGATTTCTTCAACATTTCTGTCAATTTGATAAATGGTATCGTCTTCTGCCTCTTTAAAAACAGCACTGAGGTCCTCAATTGAGCTTTTTTTTAATTCAGAATAAACTTTATCTCTAACTTTATCTCCTGCTTTTCGGAGCAATTCTAAAACCTGATGTTTCATAATTTTTGTTTGGGCCAAAATTGGTACAAACTATTCTTACTTCAATAATTTTGGAACCAATATTCGTATTTAGACCAACAGTTAAAATTTTATTCTTGGCTAAAATAATTTTGATGTATTAACTTTGTTAAGAGTTATCGTTTACCAGTCTAATTGTTTTTTTGCTAAACTATTTCTATTCCATTTTTTTTTGATTCTTGCGTCGGTTAAAGCAGTCCACGAAATTCAATTTTGATTTGCCAGATTAATTTTAGACCATTTTTGAAAAAACCACTAATTAAATTTAAACTAAATTAAAGGAAATAGTCTTAGAAATGGACGCATTCAACGAAAAAGAATTGCATTATATTGTCATATAATTGTATATTTCCAATAAATTAAATTTTATACTTTCCATAATTAATCATCAAAAATGAAATTCATTTTATCAGTTTTTCTAACAGTTTGCTTTTCGTTGTGCATTCGAGCCAACAATATTTCAGTATCTAATGTAACGCTTGCCGGCCAGAATACCGCTGCGGGGTTAAATAATGCCAATAACTTTAGTTTGGTACAGTTTAACTTAAGTTGGGAAAATTCGCATCGGGTAAGTTTTGGACCTACAAACTGGGATGCCGCCTGGATTTTCATTAAGTATAAAGTTGCAGGAACCACAGCATGGCAGCATGCAAGATTAAATAACATAGGGCACACAGCCCCAATTGGAAGCACGATTGATGCAGGTCTTCAAACTCCAGGTACAGCCTTCAATGCAACTACCAATCCAGGCATTGGTGCATTTATTTACAGAAGTACCTCTGGAACAGGTACTTTCACTTCAAATTCAACCCAGTTAAGATGGAACTACGGTGCAAATGGCCTTTTAGACAATTCGGTTGTTGAAATTCAAGTTTATGCAGTTGAGATGATATATGTCCCTACTGCTGCATTTAATGCTGGCGGCGGCGGCGGTACCAGTGCATTTACCAGCACTACAATCAATACTGCAAACCCAACAACAGTTGCATCAGGCATTGGGGCACTTGGAGGGATGGGAGGTGGATATCCTACCGGACAAGTTGCTCTTACTTCATCTACATTTCCGAATGGTTTCTCTGCATTTTATACTATGAAATATGAAATCAGCCAGAAGCAATATGTTGATTTTCTAAACAACCTCCCTTCTTCGCAATCAACTTCTCGTTTTCCTGCATCAACAGGCTCAAGACACGGAATAGTTGTGAATGCTGGTTTTTATTCAACAACCCTTCCTTTTGTTGCTTGTAATTTTCTGAGTTGGGCAGATTTTGCTGCATACCTAGATTGGAGTGGACTAAGACCAATGACTGAATTGGAATTTGAGAAGGCAGCTAGAGGTACTATTGCTCCAGTAGTTGGAGAATTCGCTTGGGGAACTAGTATTATATTTAGCGCAACTGGTCTTGTAAACTCAAGCTCAACCAATGAGACAGCAGCCAATGTAGGAGCAAATTGTAATGCCTCGGCATTAATATCTGGCCCTGTTAGAGTTGGAATGTTTGCAGGTATAAATACAACAAGAGTAGCAGCTGGCGCAACATATTACGGTGCTATGGAATTTAGTGGTAATCTTTGGGAAAGGATAATAACTTTATCAACTTTAAATGGAAGATCCTACTCAGGTTTACATGGAGATGGTTTGCTAAGTGCAACTGGAGAGGCTAATATAAGTCTCTGGCCTGATGCAGCTGCATTGGGTTGTGGAATTAAAGGGGGAAGCTGGGCTGATAATGGTGGAGAAGCAAGATTCATTTCAAGTCGATCGCAAAGTGCATCAGCATACCCTGTTAGATATTCGAATATTGGAGGCCGAGGAGTAAGATCAGCTCTCTGATAGTGTGAGTAAGTATTATACAGAGTTTATATCATGAAGTTCTTATTCCTAATATCATTGTATGTCATATTTGTTTTTTCTGGCAATTCACAGGTATTATACTTTTCTGGTGGCTCAGGTAGAGGGGACAGCAATTTGAAATCAGTTTTTCTACTTCTAAACGGTTCTATCTCTGAAACAAGATTTTTGGGTGGGTCGGGTGCCGGGTCCTCAATTGCTTCTCTCAATATTTCATTACTAAATGGAGATCCATACAAGTTATTGTATTCTGGCGGTTTAGGAGATGGCAATACAATATCCGGTCTGAATCCAAGTTTTCTAACTGGGAATTTATTAAATAGTAATTTCAGTGGATCAAGTGGAAGAGGAGATTTTATATCTACCAGTTCTGTGATTTCATTAAATGGAATTGGCATTGGTATCGGTCAAGCAGGTTTTACAGGAGGAAATGGTTCTGGAAGTTATATGAGCTCAAATAATGGCCAATTTTTATTGAATGGCAATACGCAAAATGTAACTTTTTCGGGTGGTAATGGTTCAGGAAATGCCTTATTTGCAGCAAATAGTCTGTTTTTGTCGGGAGTTATTCCTCAAGTATTATTTTCTGGAGGTAATGGAATGGGGTATTCAAACTCATTAAATTCAAGTTTTCTATACTTTAACGGTCTAGCTTATGTTTTGAAATTTTCTGGCGGTTTAGCTAGAGGCGATTTCATGATGAAATCCAATTCTTTATTGTTGAATGGAGTTGCTAGTGGTTCTGGATTGAGAGTTGCTTTCTCTCAAATCACTAAGTTTGAGGTAAATTCAAAAAACGGGAATCTAATTTTAAGTTGGAATGCAAATAATAGGCAAACCATAAGCAGATTTGAAATTGAAAGAAGTGAAAATGGTCATCTTTTCTCAAGGGTTGGAAGTGTAAAAATCCTTTCACTGGAGGAAAAATCGGATTATCGATTTGTTCAAAAAGGTTCTCAAAATGAAATCGAATATTTTAGAATCCGCATTCTAAATATTGATTCTTCCTTCACCCACAGTGACGTCATTCAAATTGAGAACCAAAGTCTTGACCAAAAAATTGCTTTGTTTCCAAATCCTGCTACTGATAAGCTTACTATTCAATTTTCTACCGATTCAGAAATTTCCTTAAAGGAGCCATCAGTATTTTGCATTTCGGGTAAAAGAATTCCGAGTAGCTTTAAAGTGGAAGGCAATAGATTGGTTATCAATACATCTGAAATGATGATCGGCTTATATTTCATTGAAATACAAACTGAACGTGGGCTTGAAAGATTTAGATTCGTAAAAGAATAAGCCTTATATTAAAAACTGCCAGAACTCAAATAAAAATTTATTAAGCCAAAAAATGACATTTAAGCTTGGCTTGTTTTGTATTTTTTAGAAAAACAAAGTTTAGGCTGCTGCCCAAACATTGTGTGATTTTGGCAATTATTCAGAATCAGAAATCATTTCTATTCTTCCTTTTCTCTACTTTTCAAACTCCAAAAAGCAGTAAATCCAAGGAGTAAAATAACTCCAATTGAGCTAAAAAGTGAAATTCTGTTTCCAATAGTGAACGAATTTGGTTCAAATTCAAAAATTATTTCATGTTCGCCTTTTGGAACTTCTATTGCCCGAAGTATATAATTAGCTCTTATGAATGGACTTTCTTTCCCATCAATTGTTGCTTTCCAGCCTTCTGCGTAATATATCTCTGAAAGGACCAATAAACCATTTGATTGATTTGAAGTGTTGTATTTTAAGTAGTTGCTTTTGGCTTCTTGAAGAATTGCGGTTCCTCCTGTAGAAAATGAAGTTTGACTTACCATAAATTTGTTTTGGTCCACCAATGCAGTTGTACTTGGGTTAAAAGTTCTTGTCAAAGCCATCTCCTCATCTGGAGATTTTACCAATTGAACATTTTGAATAAACCAGGCATTGCCCATTGCATATGGATTTTCAATTACACCATTGGCTTCTTCATTTGCTTTTATGTATTTGGTATTAAGCATATTAAGAATTCTTTCACTTCTCAAGAATTCGAATGGATTTGGATTTCCATCCTTTCCAAGATTCCTCAATTGGTTGCCAACATCTTGAATTTCAGCAGTCAAATCATTTTCTATCAGATCCTGATATCTTCTAATTTTTACTGGACTATAACCTCCGATTGATTTATGAAAATATGAAGTCTTTGATTCATTAAACGGATTGTTAAGGCTTAATACTCTGTTATTTAGTCCTTGGTCTTTTAGGATTGCCTGGTCTGCAGCTGTTGGCTGGAATTGGTCTGTCCAGAAAGATTTCTCAAAATTGTCTTTATTCAAATACCTTTTATCCACTTGCCAAAGGTCAATAAGACCTAGAATCCCAATACCCAAGGTGGCATAAAATGGTTTTACCCAACCTTTAAGAATAAGAAAAACCAAGCCACCAGCAGTTAAAATCAGAAAAAGCGAACGGAAAGCATCTGAGCTTAACATATCTTCTCTATCCTGATAAAGGGCAGCCATAATTCTTTGTGTAACATCGGCTGGGTAACCAGCTCCAGTAATTTGGCTGTCATTTGGAGTTGTGAAATCTCCGGCAAGACTTGGAACAAGCCAGAATGCAAGGCAAACTCCACCCACGATTCCTAATGAATAATATAGTTTTTTGTCAAGATTCTGGATTGTTTGAGAATCAAACAGCCGTGCTAAAGCCATTGAGGCCATTGCTGCGATCGCAAATTGAGCTATGAAAATTGACATGGTCACGGCTCTGAATTTGTTGTAGCCTGGCAGGGTGTCAAACAAAAAGTAGTTTACATCTTCAAAGTTTCTACCCCATGTTAAAACAATGGAACATATAGTAGCAGCAAGCAACCACCACTTATATCTGTCATCTAAAATGAATAGACCCAAAATAAAAAGGAAACAAACGACGGCCCCAGCATAAACGGGTCCTGAGGTAAAAGGTTGATCACCCCAATAATAAGGAAACTGTTCAATTCCTTGATTTACAGAAGAAAAGAACTCCCCAATTGCAGATTTTTTAGCTACAGTTTCTGAGCTGCTCCCACCAAAAAAATGAGGTATCAGTAATGTGAAAGATTCCATTTTGGCATTGCTCCAGCTGAAAACATAATCTTTATCCAAACCTCCATCTTGGGCTTTATTTGAATTTTTTATGGTTAATTCTGGTTTGCCACGCATTGAATATGGAGAATATTCCATCAATGTCATTAATCTACCTGCATTGGCACCCACTCCCAATACAGCTCCAAAGCATAGAACCATTGATGCAACAACGAAATTCTTGATTTTGCCTGAACGGATGGAATATACAAGCTCAGATATTCCAAAGAAAAAAACTAAAAACCCTAGATAATATGAGATTTGATAGTGACCTGGGCGAATTTGCATCGCAATACCCAAGGCCATCAAAGTAATTCCCCAAAGGTATTTTTTACGAAAAGCGTAAACCATGCCTGCCAAAACTAAGGGCGCCATGGTCATGGCTCTAACTTTTGAATTATGCCCGGCCTCAATGGAGACAATGTTGAAACTAAACATCGTAAATGCAAATGCCCCAAAAGCAGCTGCAACCGGTGACATCTGAAGTGAAAGACAAAAAATATAAAAGCATACCAGTGAAACAAGTATAATGGAGATGGGATAGGGTAGTAACCAACGACTTGTGTTTTCCAGATATTCTAGAAACTCACCACTATAAATCACAGATATAGTGTATGCCGGCATTCCACCAAACATGGAGTTTGTCCAAAGTGGCTCTTCGTTGTATTTTTTTCGATGCTCACTGATTTCTTGCGCATTGCCAGCCCATGTGACCGCATCGCCTTGTTTGAGGGCTTTTCCTCCAAAAACAGCAGGTTGAAAATATAAAGCCGTTGCCAACCAAAAAATACAAACAACTATTAAATGGGGTAGGACAGCTTTTTTGAAATCAATATTCATTTTACGATTAATTATCACTTTAAAGGGTCAAAGAAAGGGACTTAAATCTGGAAATTAAAACTTGGGTTTTGTCAACTTTTTAAGAATGGATCAATTCAATTGCGAAAGAAAAAGGATTGAACATTATTTAAGAGATCCAATGCTAGCTTTCTCAATCTACTTCAACAACCAGAAATTTGCTTGTTGACCAAAATTTTTCCGGATTCGTTACTTTCAGAAAACGCTCTCCCGGTGTGTCAAAAATTAAATAAGTTCCTTTTGGATGCGTGGTTACAAGATTTATATTTTGAGTATTTCCCAGCGCTATTTCTTTCATTATGTTGTAGTCTGCCGTTTGGAAAAACAACTCTTCTAATTTGTCTGATAACTGAATTGTTGATCCAATTCCTAAAAAGCCACCCTTCCTGCTAATTGCTTTTGCTCTGATCAATTCGGCTTTGTTGCCCACCAGATAATAGATTTTGCGAGCTGCTTTGGCCTTGATTTCCATTTCTTTTTGGCTTGATTTTGCCTTGGAATACAGTTCTTTATCTTTGGAAACTACTGTCTCTTTTAACTTGTCAACTTGTTTTTTAATTGATTGGATAGATCCGTTTACTTCTATAAATAGCTTTTTTTGATTGCTTAGATATGCCCGTATGGTTTCAATAATAGGTATCAATGAGGATTGAGGAATTGCAGATTGTTCAATTGCAAATTCGGTGGAATCCAAAAGAGACTGAGACTCAGAGAAGAAATTGTTTATTTCCGAAACGGTTCTCTTTAAAAGTTTTTCTTGGCTCGGATCAGATTTGAATTTTTGAATAAGTCTGACTTTTTGGTCAATTAAAAGATAGTTTTGAAAAACTCTATACATCACATTCTCAAGTCGATCGCTATTTCGCTCGGCTTCAATCATTTGATGCTTAAGCCTTTCGAATTTCCGTTTGTAGATTGAGCAATCTTCGTTTTTCTCCTTAATTTCATTTTGGACTTTCCTTTCACAAGAAACTGTTGAAATTAAAAATAAAATCAGAAAGCAGAGGTGGTTTAGTCGCATTTTCTGTCGGATTTGTTTCTTCAAATCCAATGCAAAATTGAATAAATTTCAAGAATGAGATCTTAATTTTTCATCCAGCCATATTTGCTATGGCAAACAACTCAAAAAAATGCAAGAGCAACTTTCCTGGATTATCTTTGCATCGTTTTAATTGATCAATCTTTGAAAATCAAGGTATGCGGTCTCTGCGATTCGCAAAATATTGTTGAAATAGCTTCTTTAGGTCCTGATTATTTGGGATTTATTTTTTATTCTAAATCTAAGAGAAAGGCCGATGTAGAGACTTTAAAACGTTGTTTTCTTCTCTTGCCAAAAGGGATAAAAAAAGTTGGCGTATTTGTGAATGAAACAGGAGAACAGATCCTGGAAATTGCAAAAGCTTTGGATTTAGATGTCATCCAATTGCATGGAAACGAATCTCTTGAGCTTGGATTGTTATTGAAAATGAATGGTTTACAGGTTTGGAAAGTCTTTGGTTTGAAAACAGAGGAACCCAACTGGACTTCAATGGAAGGATGGCTGGAAGCTTGTGATGCTTTTTTGTTTGATACGGCCACGTCCGATTATGGTGGAAGTGGATTGAAATTTTCACATCACGTTTTAGAAAACTATCCTTTCGTAAAACCCTTTTGGCTTTCTGGTGGAATTGGTTCGGATTTCCTTACTTTACCCCGGTTTTTCGAAAGGCTTCCTCTCTTGGGTTTGGATATCAATTCTATGTTTGAATCTGAGCCAGGTATGAAGAAAATAGAAGAAGTCAAAACATTTATTAAACACTGGAAGTCTTGATTATATGGAAATAGAAACAAAATTTGAGGTTGATGTAAACGGCTATTATGGAGATTTTGGTGGGGCATTTATCCCAGAAATGCTTTATCCAAATGTCGAAGAACTGCGGCAAAATTATAGGTTGTTTATGGAGTTACCAGAGTTTCAATTGGAATTCAGGAAATTGCTCAAAGATTTCGTTGGCCGGCCAACTCCATTGTATGAATCGAAAAAGCTTTCAGAAAGATGGGGCATTCGGCTTTTCTTGAAGAGGGAAGATCTTTGCCATACCGGTGCGCATAAAATAAACAATACCATAGGACAAATATTGATAGCCAGGCATTTAGGTAAGCAAAAGATAGTTGCTGAAACGGGTGCAGGTCAACATGGTGTTGCCACGGCTACGGTTTGTGCCTTAATGGGTTTAGAGTGTATTGTTTACATGGGCAAGCATGACATGGAACGCCAAAAGCCAAATGTGGATCGTATGAGGATGCTTGGAGCCAAAGTTGTACCTGCGATTTGCGGAAGCCAAACATTGAAAGACGCCACCAACGAAGCCATGCGACACTGGATCAGCAATCCTGTAGATACACATTATATTATTGGTTCAGTCGTTGGGCCCCATCCATATCCAGATATGGTCGCTCGCTTCCAATCTGTTATTTCAGAAGAAATTAAAATCCAACTTTTATTAGAAACAGGTTCAGAATTACCGCAGGCAGTAATGGCTTGTGTTGGTGGTGGCAGCAATGCAGCTGGTGCTTTCTTTCACTTTTTGGAGGAACCTTCTGTGAGGTTGATTGCAATTGAGGCGGCTGGAAAGGGAATTAATTCTGGGCAATCTGCAGCTACAACTGCTTTGGGCAAAATGGGCGTTCTGCACGGTTCTAAAACTATATTAATGCAAAATGAAGATGGTCAGGTAATTGAACCGTATTCTATTTCTGCCGGATTGGATTATCCAGGGATTGGCCCAATGCATGCGCATCTTTTTGCAAGCCATAGAGCAGAATTTGTAGCGGCCACAGACGATGAAGCCATGCAGGCAGCTTTCGATTTAAGCCGAACAGAAGGCATTATACCTGCATTGGAAACAGCTCATGCATTGGCGGTTTTTGATAGAGTGAAATTTTCTAAAGGAGATGTAGTTGTGCTTTGTCTTTCAGGTAGGGGAGATAAAGATTTGGGAACGTATACCAAGTATATTGATCAATATTCAGCGTAAGTAGTTCGAGCAGTACTATTTGAAAAGCCCCGAAGGAGCCTTCCATTTAGGGTTTTGTGTTTTTAATTTAAGGTTAAATCTCCATTGGAACTTCCATAAGTAGTAGTTCAACATTGGATTCAGCTTTGAGATCCAGCGATTCAATACCCCAAATACCCAATCCGTCTCGCTCTGAAAGCTGAATTTCATTAATATTAATGGTTCCATTCAGAACAAAAGCATAAACACCATTTCCTGATTTTTTGAGTTCATATTTTTGAGAAACTCCTTCTTCAAACTTTGCCATATGGAACCAGGCATCTTGGTGGATCCAAACGCCTTCATCATCTGGAAAAGGAGAAAGGATTTGTTGCAATTTGTTGTGTCTGTCTTCTTCTTTTAGTGAAATCTGGTCGTATCTGGGAGTCACATTTTTCTTATTTGGAAACAGCCAAATTTGTAGAAACATAACATCGCTTTCAGGATTTCGGTTGTATTCAGAATGTGAAACGCCTGATCCTGCACTCATCACCTGTATATCTCCTTTGTGAATTGTCGTCACATTTCCAATGCTGTCCTTATGTACAAGATCGCCTTCTAAGGGAATTGAAATAATTTCCATGTTGTTATGCGGATGCGTTCCAAAGCCTTGGCCACCAGCTACTCTGTCATCATTTAAGACCCTAAGAACACCGAAATGCATTCTTTCAGGATTCTGATATCCTCCAAAACTAAAAGTATGCCGAGAATGAAGCCAGCCATGATTTGCCATACCCCTTGAATCGGCTTTGTGCAAAACAGTATTTTCCATAATTGTTTGAATTTATATTGGCTAGAGACAGAATACCAATATACTTATATCTTTTATGCCTGCAATCTGAAAGGAATTCCTTTCAACAAAAAATCCTGCTTTTGGCAGGATTTTTTGTTTTGCGGAGAGAGAGGGATTCGAACCCTCGGTACCGTTGCCAGTACGACAGTTTAGCAAACTGTTCCTTTCGGCCTCTCAGGCATCTCTCCGGAACGGGCCGTAAAAGTATGAAGTTCAATTTAGAATCAAAAGCCAATTTTATATTCATGCTAAAAAATGTACTACTATCTACTTATTTTGCAAATATATGGCTGTTGAAAAACTCTACGGGCTTATTGGATTTCCTTTAAGTCACTCATTTTCTGAGAAGTATTTTAGTGAAAAATTCCAAAGAGAAGGAATCGTAAATTGTACGTATAAGCTTTTTCCGATTGAAAAAATTGAAGATTTTCCTCAATTGTTGTCTGAGAATCCTTCGTTGGTTGGCTTGAATGTAACTATACCTTACAAAGAAAAAGTGTTGCCTTATCTTTCAGCGATAGATGATAAAGTTATTGAAATTAAGGCAGTTAATGTCTTGAAGAAAATGGCTGATGGTTCATGGAAAGGATTCAATTCTGATTATTTCGGATTCATTTCTACACTACTTTTATTTGGAGATGAGATTTTTTGGAAAGGGAAAAATGCACTGATTTTTGGAACCGGTGGTAGCTCAAAAGCGGTTCAATGTGCGCTTTCTGATCTAGGAGTTTTGTGGAAGTCTGTATCAAGAATGGAAAGCAATGATTCACTTACATATCAAATGATAACTTCAAAACGAATTGAAGAAACAACACTATTGGTAAATTGTACGCCTTTGGGCATGTACCCCAATGTTTCGACATGCGTTCCTATCGATTATCAAGCCCTTGGCGAAGATCACATTGCTATTGATTTGGTTTACAATCCGTCAGAGACCTTGTTTATGAAAATGGCAAGTGAAAATGGCAGTAAATTTATAAATGGCCTTCATATGCTTCAAGCTCAGGCAGAAAAGGCCTGGGAGATCTGGAATGATTAATTTAAGAGTTTTAGCAGACCAAATACCAAACAAAAAAGCCTTGCAAATTATTCATTTACAAGGCTTTAATTTATCAGCTGTGATCCCGCTGGGATTACTACCCTTTCACTCGTTTGCACTGAAATATACATAAATACTTAAAATACAGTCATTTAAGAATAAAAATAGGTTAGTTTAGTGCAATCAAATGCAGCAAAATAACCTAAATGTTTACCCCATTGTTTACCCCGATTTGCCTTTATTTGCTTATCTTGGTTTATACAAAAAAAGAAATAAAATAGCCACTGTATCAATCGTTTAATTCAAAGACAAGTTAAACAAAAAAGGTGAAGCCGCAGTTCATTTCCGCATCATAAAAGATAGAAAAATTAGCTACATCGGTTCTTCTATAATGTTACCGGAAGACCATTGGGATTTCAAGGCCAACAAAGTTAAGCCAAAGCGTCCCAATAGTGCACGGTTAAATTCTTTCCTGACAAACAAGCATA
>Ga0105046_10006954_pt1 | contig 17879 bp, 14 predicted proteins | sample MAT03_FD_78385 | JGI IMG/M metagenome (GOLD analysis project Ga0105046, IMG submission 78385) | Freshwater microbial communities from Lake Fryxell liftoff mats and glacier meltwater in Antarctica - MAT-03 (megahit assembly) | ecosystem: Environmental > Aquatic > Freshwater > Ice > Liftoff...
ATTCCTGCCGCTGATGACATGGTTTTTGGCATCGTTGTCGCTGAATGGAATGCGCATATTACCCATGCCTTGTACGAAGGCTGTGTAGATACCTTGTTGAAACACGGGGCAAAAGAAGAAAACATTCATGTGGCACAAGTACCGGGCTCTTTTGAGCTTCCGATTGGCGCGAGGATGCTCAGCGGCCAACATGCCTTGGATGCTGTTATTTGCCTTGGATGTGTGATCAAGGGGGAGACTAGCCACGATGAATACATCAACAACGCTGTGGCAACTGGCTTGACAAACCTCAGCCTCACGACGGGCAAACCTTACATTTTTGGCTTGTTGACCACCAATGACGAGCAACAAGCGCTTGACCGTGCTGGTGGCAAACACGGCAACAAAGGTGTGGAAGCGGCGGTAACCGCTATTCGGATGGGAGCCTTGAAAAAGGGAGAGGCTGGTGAAAACGGAAAACGGAAAATTGGGTTTTAAGGGCTCCGCTATCTCACTTTTTTGCACGGGCCAAATACTGATCGGTAATTTGGAGCAGCCATTGCCGTTCCCCAATAAAATCGATCTCTACGATCTCTTTTCGAATTTTTTCTAGAATTTTCCAGCGCTGGTTCTCCTTGGCACGGATGATTTTTTTCATGAAGTCCATGAACCGTTTGCGCATGATTCTCATGTTGGCAGGCACTTCATGAAGCCTGAAAAAAAACAAGATACCCGCTTCGATGCGTGCATCCAATTGCTCGTCGATGCGCAGTTTTGTTTGGCCACTTAGTTCGAGCTCGCAAAGGACTTTTACCTCTAAGATTCTTGTGGCCATTTTACAGAGCAGGTCTTCGTATTCTGCATCGGTAAGTATGTTGAGGGCACCGAGCAAGTCCTTTGTTTTGTACAAAAAAATCGCTAGGCAAAATTCGTAATATTTTTCGGAGAGCATGGATCCTTCCACTTTATTTTTGTTTTTTTCTAAGAAGTTTCGGACCCATTCAATTTCCCCCAAGTAAAGTCCTAGGGTGACGATGCTCTGGTACTCACTAGCCAAAATAAGTCCTTTATCATATATTCGGTCGGTTCCTGCGCGCTTTTGCTGGATGCCAAAAACCTGTTTTCCGTAGCTTATTTGTCCTTTGTTCATGCGCCTGATACCGAGGTTTACCGCAAAAATCTCGAAGGATGTCACCAATTTTGAGGCAATATTGTGTTCGTTTTCGCGAAGAAGTCTTATGAAATTCGAATAATCAGATTCCGAGACCTTGGACTCCTCCGTTAAAAACAGGATTGAAGTGGTGAAAAGCTTCCCTATTGGTTTGTCAAAAAACCATTTCAAATGTGGGGAATTAGCATCAAAATACAACCATGCTTCTTGCGGTGGCAGGGCCAGGGGCGCAATTTGATCGATGTTGAGCAACTGGCAAGTAAACCACAGGCGCTCCACCAGATAATATTCATCAAGGCTTTGAATCGTCTCCCAAAGATTCTGGTCATTTGTCATTTCATTGCGACTGTTTTGCAGTTCGTGTTCTAATGATTCTGACAAAAAAAGCTGGTAAAAATCTTTCGATGCAAAGTCTTTTTTTCCAGACTTTTGACGCAATATGTTGTTTCGAATGCGGGTGTATTGGCCTGTGCAGGCACGGCTGCGGAAGAATTTTTGCAACAATACCCACTCTTCCAACTCGCTCATTTCCTGCGAAATTGTTTCAAGTGCTATAAATTGACGGACGATCTTGAGAGCTTCTGTCCTGAATTTAGGAATCTTACCCTCAATATTTTTACCATCACCAAAAAACTTTTGATGCACGGCAGTTTCCGAAAGGGCGGCTTCATGCTTGTTAAAGCTCTGGCAGTAATGGGAAACGAGGGTTGCCAAAACTTCCTTGTCCTTCATTTTTTTTTCGGAGAAAGCAGTCAATATACTGGAGCGCTCTTCTACAGATAAAATTGATATCAGGGCACTTAAATCTTTATGGCTTGACGGAGTACGTTTTTTTAAAACGGTTTTCAAGGTGTCTTTAAGTTCCATAACAGTAATTGAAGACCATTCTTTGAGTTTGATTTCATCAAACTGGGCATCTGAAGCCAAAGCCTTCCAAACCTGCATTTTTTCAATCCGATTTTCATGTTGATCCAAACATTCAAAAATATAGGCGGCAAAAGCTGCGGCATCATCGAAGGCTTTTTGTTGAACTAATCCATCTGCCGCTTTTAAAAAATTAAGGAATCGCAGGCGTTCATTTGGACGAAGGCATACAAGCGTTTCAACTAAATCACTGTCATGCATGGAAAAATGGTTGATAAATAATAGTTTATTGCAGTCATGGTTTAAGGCGGTAATTAGAGAGTAGCCTAATATTTTCCGGCAATATTGGAATAAATCTTAAAACGTGTAATCATTTTGAATAAAAAATTGAAAGTATTTTTGTACCAATTAATTCTTCACTGTAATACTTCAACCATGAAATCTTTAAAACATTTTGGCTTGGGAGCGGCAACAATAGCACTCCTTCTTTTCTTGTTACGCTCTTTTTTCTGCCAATACTTTTGCCCACCTTGTCAGGAACTCGCCCCAGTTGTGCCAAATCCGATTATCGAATTTAGCGTACCCAATGCCAATTTTGGGGTAACAGCAAGCCCTGTACCAGGAGCCACTGCTGTAAAAATCGATGTTTTTAGTGCCTCAGGCAGCTTAGAAGCCAGTTTTTCGCCTGCTATTGGAACAGCGCAATCTATCAATGTGCCTTCGGCACAACGTCCACTCCAACTTGTTTTCAACTATTCTTCAGGAATTAACCCAGTTGTTGCAGTAGACAGTGTAATTGTGGATGACCGAGAAAATGGCGGCACCCCAATTGTAGAAGTATTGGTTGGCGCATTCACAGGCAGCCAACAATCCTGCCCCAATATTACCAACAACGTAACGGTTACCAACATCACTGCCACGCGCTCCAAATTTACCTGGGCCCCCGGAAAGCAATATAAAATCACCATCTCGCACGGCACCACCGAAGAGTTTATCCTCAAAACCGCACTGAATGGCGTGACCGGTTGCTACAAAGCAGTGTTGTGGCGGAAAGACGAGTTTTTATGCCTTACGCAACCGAATATGGTCAACACTGACCCCACAGAAATGGAAGTAACAACGGGAAGTGGCAATGTGAAAATCACGGGGATGGACAACTGTGATGGCCAAACGCCAAGAGAAATATTTGTCAAGTTTAGCCCAGGCGGCGGCACGGTGACGGTGCTCCGTGATTAATTGAATAAACACTTACGAAGTCGCGCCATCAACTAGGGTATGATCTGAAATTTTTGTAATCGTTTTGGCGTACCACGAGTGCCGACCTTTTTACTATAAGAAATGCAGAAGCCCTGTATGACCCCAAAAAAACCAACCCCAAAAAACCTAACCCCAAAAAACCCAACCCCAAAAAACCCAACCCCAAAAGTTCTCCCCGGTGCGGCATATTGCCGCACCGGATTTTGTCAAAACCAAATAGTTTACCATGGTCACCAATAATAAAAAGAAAGGTATAATGTGGGTTCAAAACTATCCCATTCGTGCAAATCTGCCCAACAGCGGCCCCTGTGCAGAGGATTTCTACAACACCTTGGAGCCCAATGGAGCAGTCAACCGCGGATTTAAACACGGCGATACCAGCGCATCATCATCAAGAGCACATGATACGGATATTCAAGAGGAGTTTTCAAGACTCCAGCCGGATAATTCAATCATTGTTGATACCCCAGGCCAAGATGGCAGCTATGCGGAAAAAGTTGATATGTTATACTTTTGTGGGCATGGCGATGCCAATCAACTTTATTTTGGCGAAAAAAAAGGGGATGCCCCCAACAGTGATGATGTTGCACATTATGACGATATCAAGCTTGGTGATGGACCTTTGAAATGGCTTGTGTTGGATGCTTGTCGAACCCTCCATAACACATTAATTGGCGGGTCCTGGAGCATATTCAACCGCTGGACGAAAGCATTCAAACCTGGAGGAGGACTTCGCTATATTTTAGGGTTTTCCACTACTTGCAAAAACGATAATTTTCGAGGCAAAGTTTTCGCCCAATTGTTAAACCCTGTCCCTGGCGGATCACTAATAGGTGAACCAATACGCATTGCCTGGCGATATGCTTGTGAAGAAACGGAACCAAATGCCTCAGAATGGGCTATTTTGCGGGTGGGCGACCAAAGCTCAGCCATTGCTAATGATCGATGGACAGACAACTCTGTGACAAACATGCCAACAATCCCAGCAAGTGGCAAGCAAAAATTTACCTATCAAAAGCGGCTTGGACCCGTCGCCACTACACCAGAAGTTATAGGTTAATCCGATACCCAAAACTCAAAAAATCTTGCTCATGGCAACTATTTTTCAAGTACCAAAAAGAATGGCCAGTTTTCCTGCTGCTGTACCAGTTTATAAAATTGCTGACTTCCCCGATTCAAAGACGGGAACGGCTTATTGGTTGAAGCGAATAGAGGAGCTCAGCCACGGTCTTGGATTTTCAAATGTAAAACCGGAATTTGGGCGCGAACACGTCTATAACCAGGATGGTCCCTTGCTGTTGCGTATGTACAAAGCCAGCAATTCATTCTTGTTTTTCAATCGGGATCTGGTGGGCAGCACTGTTCCAGGCACGAATATTCTTGGTCCCAAACAAGCCAAATTGCGTGCCATTGAACTGATTAAGTCTCAGCAACTACTTTGCAATGGAACAGGTGGTAACTTTCAGACCTTTTATGCAGGGCCAGGCTATACCGTTGCGCAAACTGCAGAAGTTGGGGAGGGGCAATGTGGCGATTGGCTGGTTTCAGATGAATCAGAACCTTATAAAACCGAAATTCGCGCTCATTTTGGGTACCTGATCAATGGGTTGCCCGTATTTGGCCCTGGTGCTAAAACCATCATATCAAATGTTGGAGAAGCCCTCAGCGAGGAAATACATTTCTGGAAGAATCCAGGTGAAATTGTTTCCGAACGCGAAATTATCGCTCCGGATACTGCAATTAGTCGGCTTTGTAAAGAGAACCAGTTTTTGAAAGTGATGAAATTGCATAAAAAACACCCTGGTCAGAGCAGTGGACGTTTTTACGATGATGTAGAATTGGGCTATTATGCCACGCCGCCTTCCAACAAACAACGCTTCTACATTCCTGTCTACAAAATTCGCGGAACTTTTGAGTCAAGAATCAAGCTTGGCAACACCAAGCCTAACAATCAAAACCAAGAAGACGACACTTTCCGCTACGATTTTGTGCATTTTGTTTCAGCCATGCACGGTGACGCAGAAGGTTTTCAAATGAATGATTTTAAAAGGCAAATCATCTATTGAATCACCCTTCTCCTTTCAACAATCTGCTCGCCAATTTCCTTGCTTCCTGTTTCGGGCTCCGCCACCAGTTCGCCGACAACACAGGCACGTACGCAATCCCTTCTTTTTTGAAATAGTTACGCAGTTTCTCCTCCCATTCATAACTCGGCAGCGGTGTTTTGGCCAAAACACCATCGAAGGCCAGCACACTGCTTTGTTCATCCTCCTTCATACCGCGTATGAACAGCGGCACCCGAACGCCAGCCGCCAGGGACGATTTACGCATTTGAGTTTGCTCAAAATATGGCCGCAATGCTAGCTCTACTTCCTCCGAAAACACGGTTGGCTCAAAATAGGAGTCCTCATAATCAAGCAAGGACTTCATTTTGTTCAATTGTTCTTCAGCTGCATCGCGCTCGCCGCGTTGCAGATAGTCAGCAAAGGTGACAAGGTGCGATAGTATGCAAGTACCCAGGAAGTTTTTATCGGAAGCCAATACAGAGTGCAAGCCCTCTGGTATGGAATGCGCTACATAAAATTTCTCCGTAGCACGGGTGAGCACTACGTGCAACTGATTGAATCCCAACTGGCTATTCCAGAAATGCAGGTCACGGGTAAGGCTTCCATTGGCATCCGTCACGCCATGGGTCAACGACAACAGCATAACTTCTACGTGCTGCCCTTGAAGCTCGGCAAACTGGTAAACCCCCAAACCATTTAGGAAAAGCTGCTGTATTTTTTCCCAACCAGCCATTTTTAACTGTCGGATGCGCAACAATTGCGCGGCAATCAAATCACGCTGTTGCACGGTGGCGCAGGCGATTCCTACAATGGGGTAAGTGTGTGTGGGCTTTTGTTCGATCAAATTGAGCCAGTCAATGATCTGCCGCGCCTCTGCTTCATTGGTGCCGGAACGTTCGTCGTAGCGTCCTTCCACATTTACCACCACCGTGGAATCAAGGGCGCTTCTGCCAGAGGGTATCCGCTTGAACGGTGTTCCGAAAGCAATTTTATTGAAGCGCACCCAGCCCTCAGGTGTATCCTGGTGCTGGTAGTCCAGAGTTTGGGTGGTAGCGCCGATGCCTTTGCAGAATTCAAGAATATCATCTTCAGCAAAGGGGGTCATATCTTGTCGGGAGTCGCCAAAAACCACGAGGTGCTTGGCCATTTCGAACAAGTGATAGCATTCCTGTTTGGAAATATTATGTGCTTCATCCACCAAAACCACATCATAGATCATTTTGGATAGTTGTACCACATCCAGCGCCACTTGTGGGGTGGTCAACAACACTGGTAAGGTTTCCGTGAGTGGACCAATATGTTTGTGGAACAGGTCTTCTGCTTTTTGAGCAGCTGAAAGTTTTCGATTGTCCTTGCCAAACCAGCTTTTGTAATCGCTTGAAAAGGAAGATTTTAAGCCTTTCAGCGCCTTGTTTTTGCGGTCTTGCCACAAAGTGCTAATCTGTGCTGGCAACATCAAATTCAATTCCCTGATGTAATTCCCGAGGTTTTCTGCGGTATGTTCGTCCCAAACCAGGTTTGGTCGAAACTCTTTCTGCAACAGGTTGTGCAAATACCAGCTTTCAAAAGCTTTTTGCCAATTATCAGGTTTTATCTTACACAGTGCCTGTACCACTTTTTGACCAGCAGGCTCAAGCGACAGCCAGTGTTTTTGCCAAATATAAAAATCATCGAAATCCCGGAGGTAAAACTGGGTGTCTTCCAGGCGCGCAATGACCGACTCCAAATATTCCTGGCGTTTTGGCACCGTCAGCATTTCATGTTTCAAGTTTTCCTGGTACAAACCAGCATCGTTGAATTCCTCTAAAAACATGTCGAGGGAATGCTCCAGCTCCTTGATCTTTTCCTTGAAATCCAGTTCGCTATGGATGCTTTTGGCGTTCAAGCGCCGCACTTCTTCCCGAACGATGGCGGGAATGCGCCGATGCCAAAGGCGCATGGCGGCATCAAAATCTTTGGTCAATTCACTGATCCTCCGAATATTGCGGTTGTCGAAATTGGGCGGAAAATCAAATTCAAAATAGCGGCGCAGGCTGTATGCACGGCGCATTTCGTCAAAAATGCCACCAATACGTTCTTTTGCCGCTACAATTTCCTTGTATTTTTCACTGAATACCCCGTACAGTTTTTCCGAACTGGAAATGGGTTTTTCAAAATCAGGGCCGAACCGCATCACGCCATCTTCGAGGCTGTCGCGAATACGTTTCACAAATCCTGCGAGGTCGGAATAATACTGCTCAAAATGGTCTTCTAGTGTTTCAGAATAGTCGTTGGTTTGGGAAATATACTTATGGTGCAGGGCTGTCGCTTTACTCAGCAGCGACTTGACCTGTCCTTTGGTCCAGGCCAGCCCTTTTTCAGAACTATACGCGGTAAATATTTGGTGGTTGAGGCTGTTTAATGGATGTTGCAGGGTTGGGAAGCGACGGAATAGCGGTTCGGAAGCGTAAATTGCCTCCACAATCTGATTGTATTCTTCTTTTGAAAACCCGAATTCCTGCGGGTTTAATTGACTGAGCAATAATTCTTTGCCCTCCGAGCGGTTGGCACGCAGGTAACTGCCCACGGTGTCGCTGAAACTGTATTCGCCGAACAATGGCGCGTGCAGGGCTTCCCATGCGTTGTCCAGTTTCCCTTGCTCGCGCTGGGTTTTGTTCAAAATGGTTTTATACAGCTCCGGATTGTAGGTAGATTTATTTTTTGAATCGGCGCTCATGCGCAGCATATCTGCCAGCATAAGCTTGTCCCCTTCAAGGTCCCGCACGACGAAAGAAAGCTCACCAACGCCTTTGTCCAGCAGAAATTTTTGTGCCCTTCTCAGTGCATTGACACTTTTTGAAACAACCAGGCATTTTTTTCCATTGGAAAGCGCATTCATCGCAATGGCTGAAATAAGGTATGTTTTTCCAGAGCCGGACGAGCCCTCCACCACGGTGAGGGCATTGTGTTGGATGGCGTTCATTACAGAACGCTGGGAAGGGTCGAGGGGCAACATTGAAAAGGAGTGTCCCCAATTCCCGGAATCTGCTGGTAAGTCGGGTGCCACGCTGGGTGGTTGGGTTACCGTTGTGCGGGGGAGGGTAGGGAAGATACCCGCCACAGCCGACCAGCAAAGGCGACTTTCGCCATTTTGGTTGTCATCCCCTGTTTGAAAAGGTTGGATGCTGAGGGAAAGGCCTTCTTCTTCAAGCCCTAGCTGCACCCTGATACGCTCACAGAATGCACCAAAGGCATTGGTGGTCATTTGTTTGTTCTCGGCCAGCGATTGAGCAGCTTCAGAAAAATTCGTGTTGTACAGCGCATCAACCAGGTGAAAAAACGGGTAGTTTGGCTGTAGGGCATGGCTTTCGTTGCGGTGCGCCACCCAGTTATCAGCATGTTGCTGGCTGGGTTCCAGGCTTATTTGCCAGACAAACAAGGGGGCAGACAATTCTTGACCGCCTACACGGCCTACAACGAAGGGATAGCCAATACCCAGGTTTTTGGTACCAAATACCTTCTCCCGATTCCGGGCCTCAAAATAAAAATGGTTCAGCCAATCCCCGGCCGGATGATTGGCGACAATGGGCAAATCGAGCATACGGCCATCTACGAGTTCGTGAATGGCCCTAATGGCAAAATCATCACCTAAGGCGCACAGATCGGCTTTTGTCGGTGGAGCTGGCAGGGCTGTAAGCCATTCGAGCGCAGCGCCACTGTATGCAGCAGAAGTTATTGAAGTATTGACGGGGATTGTTGTCTCTGACATATTTATAGATTGGGACTTTTAAACGTCTCTTTGGCAATTGTTTAGGTGCAAATGAACGGAATAATATGCAATTATAGACGCACCTGGAATACCTTTACCCAGAATTACCGTCCAAAATTAGTCAGCTTTTAGTATGAACCAACGTTACCCGCGCATATTTGCTGTTTTGCTCACCCTTTGTTTTTTTTGCCTGATAGGACTCTACACCCTTGAGTTTCCGGTTATTTCAAATACAATAAACGGGGGAAGTTTGGCGGTTGGCTCCATGATAACAGGCTTATTGGTATCAGCTGGGCTGCTTTGGCGCTTTCGGGAACGCTTTACCCCCTGGGATCGGCATCGACCCGATGTGGCCTTCATTGTTGTTTCAAGCATGTTTTTTGCGCCACTGCTTGGCAGTTGGCTGAATCGTGGACTGGGCGAAACCGAATTGCAATCTTTTGATTTTGTCGCTGAAACACCATTTGTCGCATCCGGCTACGGCATCCTTCAGGGTGAAAAGGTAAAGCCCTCCGGTTATCATTTACAGGCAATTGACAACGGCATCAAGCGGCGTTTCAAGTACAAAACGCAGGAATACTACCCACTCACCAAACCCGGAGAAAAAATCATGCTTCCCATCCGAAAAGGATTTTTTGGCGCAAGGGTTATGCTGCTGAAATGACCAAACTCAATTCAGCCTTAATTTTGGCCCTTTGGCATAGCACACCCGGCACCGAGGTTCATATTGTTCTTTTTCACCCAACAACACCACGGAGTCGCCTTCCGCTAGTCGGTAGGAGTGGCTGGCCAAATTGCCGCAATGCACACAAATAGCGTGTACTTTGGTCACATATTCAGCTACAGCCATTAAGTGAGGTATCGGGCCAAAAGGCATGCCGCGATAGTCCATATCCAGGCCCGCAAGAATTACCCGGATGCCGCGGTTGGCCAGCGTTTGGCAAACTTCTGGCAATTCAGCGTCGAAAAACTGCGCTTCGTCAATACCTACCACCTCTGTGTTTTCACTGATGTTCAGGATTTTGGAGGAATGATCCACTGGGATGGCATGTACGGAAGCTGTATCATGGGAAACAATGGCTCTTTCGTCGTATCGGGTATCGATGCCAGGTTTGAACACTTCAACTTTCATGGAGGCAATCTTCGCTCGTTTTAACCTACGAATCAATTCTTCCGTTTTTCCAGAAAACATGCAGCCGCAGACAACTTCGATCCAGCCGGCGCGTGGCTCATTAAAATGTGGTTCTAAAAACACTGTATAAAAGATTTTAATGCTCTAAAATTGGGTTCAAGTGCAGGAAAAAATGTAAAATAAGTCAATCTTCTTGCATTGGATGGTGCTATCAATCAAAAAAGTGTGAAATTCGCCGGTGAAAATAGAAACTCGCCACAAACATTAGCGCAATGGACTTGCAAAAAGCAAAAATTTACCTCGAAAAACTGAACCGCGAATTTGCCCGAATGGCCAGCGACCCGGATAACATCATGCGTATCGACATTGATATCATGGCTTCTTACGTCCGAGATTTATATGACGCTGTGTTGTCTGAAGATGCAGGTCACGCTCATAGGCATGAAACGAACACGGTACGCAAACCTCGTGTGGAACCCCCACCAGCACCAGCACCGCCAGTAGTGGTTGCAGCCCCGCCCGCCCCAGCGCCGCCAGTAGTGGTACCGCTGCCCCCGCCAGTAGTGGTACCGCCGCCGCTGCCAGTTCAAACCGTGGCACCGGCACCGCCACCAGCTCAACCAGTGGTGCCATCCCCACCAACAGTGGAACACCAGCCAGAACCAATAGTCGCAGCGCCTGCTCCTAAAAAATATGAAGCGCCGTCTGCTGCCATTGAGGCACTATTCGAGGAAAAAGAAGCAAAGGAGCTATCTGAAAAACTGTCGGAGTTGCCCATATCCAACTTGACAAAAGCCATTGCACTCAACGACCGTTTGCTGCTCACCAGCGAACTGTTCGCGGGCGACGGCAAAGCATTCGAAGCTACTATTGGTGCTATAAATGGACTTGAAAGCTATGAAGATGCCCAAGCATATCTGATCGACAACTGTGTCGTCCGGTACCATTGGACAGATAAAAAAAAGGCGGAACCAGCAAAAAATTTCATCAAACTGGTGCGCCGCAGATTCAAATAAGTGAAAGTCTTAGTAGTTGGGCAGGGAATCGCCGGCACCGTGCTGGCCCATGCATTGCAGCGCAAGGGCGCACAAGTAACAATGGCAGATACGGATTTGCTTGGTAAATCCTCCGCTGTCGCGGCGGGCATCATTAATCCCATAACAGGGAAACGCTTTGTAAAGTCATGGCGGCTCGAAGATTTTTTTCCAGTTGCAAAGGCCATTTATCAGACGATGGAGGCTGAGCTAGAGGTCAAAATCTGGGAGGAGCGCCCCATCCTCCGGGTGCTGAAAGATGCGGAAGAAGCCAATAATTGGTCGGCACGATGTACGTTACCTGAATACGAAGGTTATCTGACGGAGGCAAAAAATGCAGGCTCCTGGTCGGGATTGCTGAGACCGGGATTCCTTTTTGGGTCTATCGAAAAAGCAGCGCGGGTGAATTTCACCAATTTGCTTTCAACTTTCCGCGCCAAAGCGCAAGCCGCTGGCCAATTGCTGGAGAAGGAAGTTAAGTACGACGACACGGAGAAATTGCTGAAGGAATACGATAAAGTAGTCTACTGCGAAGGCCATAAAGCCGAAAACAACCCTTTTTTTCCAGCGTTGCCCTGGCAAATGGCCAAAGGCGAATCGCTGGTGATTCGTTTCGAAGATCCCAATGCCAGTAAAGTCACCGAAACGTTGAAAAAATCTACCCTCGTCACCCCCCTGGGCGATGGCCTTTTCTGGGCAGGTGGTTCTTTCCAGTGGCACTATCCCGACCTTGAGCCGAGCAAGCGTGAAAAGGAAAATATCGTAATGGGTTTGAAAGCGGCGTTTTCTGCACCATTTGAAGTGGTCAGCCATTCAGCGGGCGTGCGCCCTGCGGTAAAAGACCGACGTCCGTTTTTGGGGGAAAGCAAAGTAATTACTAATGTCTTTATGTTCAATGGCTTAGGTTCCAAAGGAGCTTTGCTTGCGCCTTATTGGGCGGAACATTTGTCGGAGCATTTGCTGAACGAAGCGCCGATTAATAATGAGGTGTGGGTGGGAAGAATGGTGTGATTGCAAAACCCTCGTGCATCTAAGATTTAAGCTTTCGCTTTGTAAATACTACTGTACGTTTTAGCACCATCATTTGCCTTCGGCAATCCTTAGATACAAGGTCTTGAAATCAATCTTACCTCCATTTATTTTCAGATGCTCCACAATGGCCAGCGCCCTTTCTATGCGCTTATCTGAACTCTTTACATTGCCAGCAATATACAGCAAGGTGCGAATTTTCCCAGCCGTGAGCGCATGAAACAGGTTGTCTCCTTCGACATCCTGAGCCAACACTTCTGCAAATTCTTCAGGCATGGGCAGGCCGTATTTACTGGTGTCTTTGCTCAGGCTGACGTTAAACCGGCTCCCTTCTTTTAATTTTAGCTGATCTCTGATTTTTTTGTTGACTGTAATCAGGTAGGTGCCATCGCCGCGCGGTAGCATGGCACATTGGTATTCTATTGCCTCGTTCAACACGCATATTACTCGTCGATCCTCCTCTGCCAGGGCATTGTATACGAAATCGGGTACAGCAAAATGAGCCCCCCAGAGCTTGTTGGTGGAGATTTCTAGGGTGGGGGAGAAATGGTGGATGTGCATGATGAGGTTTTAGGTTTCAGGGTTTCAGGTTTCAGGTTCGCGTTGCCCTTGGGATGATTTAAAGTTTTAGCCAATAGGACAACAACAATCTAAAGGGCAACGCGAACCGGAAACCTGAAACCCTGAAACCGGAAACCTTACTCCAAGGGCAACGCGAACCTGAAACCTGAAACCCTGAAACCGGAAACCTTACTCCAAGGGCAACACGAACCTGAAACCATGCCCCCCCCCTTTTTTACGCTAAGTCGACATATACTGTTGCACGATCTACCCGATCTGGCAGCGGCCCGAAATGCCCTAGCTTTATTTCAGCCATCTTACGGCCGGCCATGGAGCATTCGATCATGCTGCGCCCATCAAGGCGGGCTGTAAGGTAGCCTGACCAAAAGGCATCGCCAGTACCAGTGGGATCCAGAATTTCTACGGGCCGGGCAGGAAGGAATAGCTTTTCATTCGAATCACCTACCCAACAACCTTGGTTGCCTAGGGTAAAACATACTTCAGTGGCACCCATTTTAAGGAAATGCTCGATCACGGTCTCCGGATTGGGCGTTTCACCTTCATACAGGCGAGCCCAATCGATATCACTGATCTTGATCAGTGAGTTCAGGCGGCAAAGCTCCGTGATAACCCGTTGGGCTTCTCTTTTGTCCGGCCAGATTTTAGGATCATAGTTGACATCAACACTGAGTTGGCAGCCAGTCTTTTTAGCTTTTTCTGCGGCCTCAAGTATGACTGATTTGGCGGGTTGCTTGCTCAGTGCAAAACAAGTCGTATGGAAAATACTGATCTCCTCGAAACGCTGGTAAGGGAATTGCCGGATGGAAAACTGGAAATCAGACCCGCGATAAGCTTGAAAATTGGTAAGCTCTGCAGCGCGGTTCACTAAAATCAGGGTGGTAGGGTCCTCAACCCTGGATACATAAGCGACATCTACGCCAAGACGCTCCACATAATTGAGCAGCACTCCACCCATGTCATCCGTGCCGACACAAGCTACTAAAATTGCCTTATTACCCAAACGGGCCATGTTCATGGCCAAATTGGCGGGACTTCCACCCGGTATTCGGTGGAAAAGGAAGGCTTCGTCCAGGGTTTGGACAAATTCTGCCGGAATAAATTCAACGAGGAGTTCCCCGGCTGAAAGAATATCTATCGGTCTGCGCATATTCAACTAATGGCGGTTGTAAGCTAATGGTTGGAGTTAATTGTTCGCTATTAGGTTGAATATCAGTCGATTAATCCTTTCCTTGTATGGTGTAGCAACTCAATTACGGGGTGCAATGATACGACGCTTTTCCATTCCTTGGGCGGTGCTGTGCATATTTTAAGTAGTTTGTTTGGTGGGCGACACAGAACGGGGCTAAGTTTGACGCACCATAAATATGTACAATGGAGCATCAAAATCCGCTACAACCCGTAAACCGTACCAGCCATGATTGGGCCGACCGCTTGCGCAACATCGCAACCGTCATGGTCATTGCCATCCATGTGGCTGCGCCGATTGCCCATGATCCCAACGATATCAATTCCTCCTGGTGGTGGGTTGGAAATTTTTGGAACTCGATCAGCCGACCAGGCGTGCCCCTGTTTGTCATGCTCAGCGGCTTTCTTTTGTTGGGTAAGGACTACCCGCTTCCTGTTTTTTTGAAACGCCGCTTTACTAGGGTGTTGATTCCCGCGCTCTTTTGGATGATCGTCTATCTGGTATATGGTTTTTTTGCCAATGGCAAACCAGCAAGTATATTGGAGGGCTTGCGGGACTTAGTTGTAGGCCCGGTTCATTACCATTTGTGGTTTATTTACTTGATTATTGGCCTTTACCTGCTTTACCCAATACTACGGCCCTGGGTGAAATCAGCACAGGAACAGGATTTTATGTATTTCTTCATCATGTGCATCATTGGCACTTGGTGTTATAAAATTCTTGCCTTGTTTTATAATCTACCACTTGGGGTGCATTTTGAATTGTTCACCAACAACGCAGGCCATTTTGTCCTTGGGTATTACTTGGGAACAAAAAGCGCTGCGGGTACTGGGGCGGGCAATGAGTTTGTACAACCTTGGCGATTGTCGTCCCGACAATTGTTCCTATTGGGTCTTGGTTTGGTAATATTGGGCACGGCAAGTACCTGCATAGCGTCTTATCTGCTCAATATGGGTTTCCAGCCTGGCCAGCAGTTCAATGTGTTTTATTACGATTATCTCACGCCAAATGTGGGTATTTCTGCCATTGGTTGGTTTCTATTGGTGCGATTTGGGTTAGATAAGCACGCGTTATTGGAGGTTGAAAAGGAATTTGCCGCTGCGAGCTTTGGTATTTACCTGGCCCATGTTCTGGTGATGGACTGGTGGGGAAAATGCGGTTTTTGGCATAGCGCCCAACACCCCTTCAAAGGCATTCCTGGATTGACAGGACTTGTCACCTTGATGACCTTTATGGTTGTGCTGATGTTGCGTGCTTTGCCCGGAGGTAAAAAGATCACTTGATGTTTCGGCATTGGTTTTTTATTATGGGTGCTTTTTTTCGCCTGTTATGCGCCTTTTCTAAGGCTTTGTGGCGCTTGCGTTTTGGCTTGGATCGGATTTTGGTGCTACCCGAACAGACTCGTTTGTCGCTAATTGAAACAGGCCGACTGCGGCATTATTTTTTTGGCGCGCAGTATCTGAGCGTCCTGTTTTGCAGCCAGCTTGGACGCGGAAAAACCGCACAGGAACACAAGCTTTTTTTTGACTTATCAGCCCTAGCGTCTTTTTTTGATGATCTGGTGGATGCGCAACGGGTAATATTTGAATCCCCAAATTCTCCAAAGAATCCTACTACATTTGGCCAAATGGCGGACGAACGAAAACTAGCCCTTCATTTCTTCCAAAACGTAACACACAGGCTTCCCATGGAAAATCTTCCAATGTTTCAGAATTACCTACAGCGCGTTTATGCCGTAGAAATTGCGGGACAACAATGGACCAAGGATGCAGATATTTGCAGCATCAAAAAGATCACGGCAGAAAAGGGCGGCTGCGCTGTCTTGTTGTTCCGTTGCTTGCTGCAGCCCTTGCCTGGTATACAGGAAACAAAAGCCTGGATGGAATTTGGCAACTTGATTCAACTCTCCGACGATATTTTTGATCTTTGGTTCGATCAGCAGGGAAATGTGGCCACGCTGGCGACTTTGTTGGCCGAAGGAGGCCGGGTGGGGGAGCTGGAGGGGCTTTTTGAAGAACAATTAACCCGCACAAAGCGGGCTTTTATTGAAACACCCGTTTCAAAATGGCGCATCCGGCGTACGCTGGCGGGTGTACACGTGCTAACAGCCATCACCCGCACTTGCCTGCTGCGCTACCAACAATTGGCGGGAAGGCACCGTAAACTACCCCTCGCCAACCGTCGTTTGATGGTGGTGGATATGGAAAAATGGTCGAACAAGTGGCGCTCCTTGCGGTTTCTGCTGTTCAGTCGATGAGCTATTTACGGTGTAAATTCCAGTCTGCGCAGAATTTTCGATTGAAACAGAAACTTTTTCAATCGGTATTCGGTTTTTCATTTTGTCAACAAGGTCAGTTGGCCACCATTTCATCGGAAAATCAAATTTCCGCAAGTGGGTGTTGATCTATCCATAATTTTCATCTGTCCGTACGCCTTATGCTTTCCCGGTTCTTTAAACATTGGCGCGGTGCCTACCTGGGCATCCCAAAAGAGATTTGGTTTTTGTCATTTATAAACCTTATCAACCGCTGTGGCTCTATGGTGATTGCATTTATCATGCTTTACCTGACACAGGAATTGCAGTTCGGTATCCGGGATGCGGGGTATACCATGATGTTATTTGGTGCTGGATGCTTGGTCGGATCGTATATCGGCGGCTGGCTTACAGATAAGGTAGGCAGTTTCCCGGTTCAATTTTGGAGCCTGGCGCTTAATGGTATCGTACTGATTCTCATGCTCCAGGTACATACCTTTTGGGCGATGTGCTTCGCGGTATTTATCATGGCATTGGTTTCGGAGGTGTTTAGGCCCGCCAACTCGGTGGCTATAGCGGTCAATTGTACACCTGAAAACCGCACCCGGTCCATTTCACTGTACCGAATGGCCGTGAACCTCGGCTGGGCTGTAGCGCCAGCTTTCGGAGGCTTGTTGGTCGTACTGGGTTGGTCCTGGTTGTTTTGGGTAGATGGCCTTACTTGTATTGGCGCGGCATTGATGTTGTACGCCTTGATGCCACCAAAGCGTCAGCGGGAAAAAAAGGCCGAAGTAGCAATAAACACAGATATCGCCGAACCAGGAAAATCTCCTTATCGCGACAAAAAATTTCTGGTTTTTGCCCTGCTGACCTGCCTGAATGTGATCGTTTTCATGCAGTTTTTATGGACAATTCCCTTGTATTGGAAAGAGCAGTTCGGCTGGAGCGAATCAAAGGTCGGTTTGATGAGTGCGATAAACGGCCTGCTGGTGTTTTTAGTTGAAATGCCACTGATATTTCAGCTTGAGGGTCGGCGTACGCACATGCACTATATTCGGATAGGTCTCTTGTTTTATGCAGCCTCCTACCTCTTTTTTCTGCTCCCCATTGGGTTCACAGCGGTAGCAATATTGTACTTGATCGCGATTTCTTTGGGAGAAATGTTCGTTATGCCCTTTAGCAGCAATTTTGTTTATGGGCGTTCTACCGGCGCTTTTCAGGGGCAATACATGGCCCTATATGGCATTGCCTGGGCTTTGGCCAACACCTTGGCACCTTTGTATGGCACACAGGTCGTCGCGGCCTGGGGCTACAACACCCTTTGGACTTTAATGGCCATACAGACTTTGCTGGTGTGGGGAGGGTTTTGGTACTTGGAAAAGGGAATGACTGGCGACACCGCTTCGAACGGGCAGGAAGCGGCCGTTCATGGAGTTGAGAAATAGGCGCAGTATAAAAACCTCGCAGGTCTAAAACCTCAGAAGCCTACCAAAAAAACTTTGTTTTTTTTGGTAGGCTTCTGAGGTTTTAGACCTGCGAGGTTTTCGGGCAAACTAATAATCGCGGCTGGCCCGCAA
>Ga0105046_10006955_pt1 | contig 17874 bp, 12 predicted proteins | sample MAT03_FD_78385 | JGI IMG/M metagenome (GOLD analysis project Ga0105046, IMG submission 78385) | Freshwater microbial communities from Lake Fryxell liftoff mats and glacier meltwater in Antarctica - MAT-03 (megahit assembly) | ecosystem: Environmental > Aquatic > Freshwater > Ice > Liftoff...
GGGCGCTTTCTGGATGCACAATGCCCCGGAAAACCATCGGCAGCGCTGGAATTTGACGATACGCTTAGCCTGGTACTGAAAGGAGAAGGCACCAAGGGCCTGGCCTTGCAGGATGCCAAAAGGCTGTATGACAGCACCAAAGGGCCTTATTTCGCAGATTATTCAGCGGCCAGGGGCAGTATCCACAACGACGAAGCCCCGGTGGATTACCTGTACAAAACCATGTCGGAGACGCTTGCTTCTGCAAACTATCTTTTTGAGCAAAGCCGCCGAAAACCCAGCAGCGCCAGCTACCCCAGCACGGGTCTGGGCAAAGACCTCAAAACCATCGCCTCGCTCATACTGGCCGATACCGACACTTCCGTGTATTATGTTTCGCTGGGAAGTTTCGACACGCATATCAATCAAGCCGGACAACAGAAACGCCTGTTCACGGAACTCAACGACGCGCTGGCAGCCTTCGCCAGCGATCTAAAAAGCAATGGGAAATGGAACGAAACGCTGGTGGCCACATTTTCAGAATTTGGCCGGCGCGTAGCGCAAAACGCCTCGGGCGGCACAGACCACGGCACGGCCAACAACATGCTGTTCATGGGTGGAAGCCTGCGCCAAAAAGGCTTGCTCAATGCCATGCCGGATCTTGCTGATTTGGATGCGGGCGATTTGAAATTCCAGGTGGATTTTCGGCAGGTGTATGCGACGTTGTTGGAAAAGTGGCTGGGGGCAAGTGCGGAAAAGGTGTTGGGTGGGAAGTTTGGGGTGATGGGGTTTGTGTAGCGGGATGAGCAAAAGGCAATGGCACATTTGCAGGGCGATAGCGCAAGTAGGCCTACTTTTTTAATAATCCGTTCCGAGCTATAAATGTAGAAAGTCCATTTTTTAGGCTCCCCTAATCGCTTCAACCAATTCCCTTACATACTGCAATAACATGAAAAGTTTTGTCAGCCGACTCTAGCTGACAGTGTATTCTTTCTTTCTTCATTAACCACAGTATTAAACATGAAAAACATACTTAATTACCAGTTATTCAAGATTGAGCGCTTGATTGCCTCTAAAACAACCCCGTTTGCGTTTACTGGGGGGGGGGCAATAGCTTCTTTACGCCTGTTCACCTTCCTGCTCTTTTTCTCCATGCTGAATCTCTGGACTGCTAATTCCTCAGCCCAGAGTCTAAGCTGCCCCTCGCCCGCTGGAGCTCCTGGGGGTGTCCCATTTAGTACCAATTGGAGCAACAATTTGGCGACTGGACAAAAAATTATCCCCGTGGTTGTGCATTTGATTGGAAATTTACCTTGCGCAGATTCATTATTCTTAAAAAGGACGACAACAAATTCATTGTATCAGGTGGTCAAAACACTTTTATAGATAGTGATGCCCCTGGATTCTGGTCTCGCAGTTGGGTTTTTGAAATAGATTCGACGGGCACATTGATGTCAGAATGGCGCTCGGAAATTGCCGAACAACTTAGTGGAGGCCTTATCAGACAATCAGGGGGAAATACGTTGCTAATTATCACCTTAAAAATCCATCCAACTCCAAATGATCCAAGTTTGCCTGCTTTGAGCGAGCTTGTTATGCTAAAATTAGATGTCAACGATTGGCAAACCGTATGGCAAACTTCTCAAACAGGGCCAGACATGACCTATAGCGCTGGTTGGCGGAATCTGGAGCAGAATCCTGCTGATGGTACCTGGGATGCTGTTGGTACCAGTCAACACTACCCAAATGCTTTTGTTATGAGTGGCATCACAGCCCACGTCAACCCCGACAATGGCAGCACCATCTGGCTCAGAAAGGACACTGCTTATACGTCTCCATTGATCAATATCAATGAAAATCATCTGCGGGGCATCGCTCACCTATCCTCAGGGAGTATCATCGCAGGGGGCTGGGTGCTGTCTATGGAGGGCGGCGACCTGCACCAGGAAGCCTGGTTGCTAAAAATTTCCCCGGATGGCTGTACCGAGCCAAGCGACTGCGCCACAGTGCCTACCCATGAGCCAGGCACTGCGCATGGCCCATCGTATTCAACCTGGGAAGTGTTTCCCAATCCTGCCAAAACGTACACCTTGCTTGTGCCAGACAAAAATATGCAGGGGAGGTCAGGGAAAGTCATGCTGTTTAACCAAAAGGGCAGCCTTGCGCGAGAACTGGCTTTTAGCATTGAGCCCCAGCAAGCTGTACGGGTAGACCTGATGGGCTTATCGCCTGGGCTGTACACTTACCAAGTGCTGATGGACACAGGGAGCGTTGGTGGTGGAAAGATTTTGGTGGCGTGGTGAGGGTTTGGTAGAATGAATGTTTGATATGCTGTTGCGCTCCTATCTTGAAACGAGGTTTCCGCCTTTCGGCAAGCACCCAACCAAAGCGCACTTCCCGAAAGTTTGAAACTTTCGGGAAGTTCAACAGCGAACGAAATGCAGGCGCAATAACAATCCCCCTGCCCCCTTCTCCCAAAACAACACGTGGCTATTACAGGTTCCCCCATAATGGCCACGCGTTACAAACCCAAAAGGGTTAAAAAAGGAAATCTAAGTAGCTGGCAGAAGTTAGTTTGAACTAATTTTTGCCTAACGTATTGATTTTCATTGCCTTTTTGCCTTTTGTAATTTTGTCTTTTTACTTATTTTTTCACCAAGGTCTTCAACACATCCTCATTCAACTTCACCTCATATTCCTTGTGCAAGTCATCTATCCATTTTTTCTCCAGGTAGTCCTGATAATCGGCCACAGCATAGCCGCGTGCATCGGCAAGGGTCTTGGCCTGCGGCGGTAGAATTTCTTCGATCTTTTGGAAAGAAGCTGTTTTGGTGCCAGCATCAAATTTTACCGGCGTATGGTCGCCCGCATTCCACAGCGCGCCCAGCTCTTTGTTCTTGTTGCGCTCGTAGTTTTTTTCAATCACGGTAAGCATCTCTTCCTTGGCATTGAACTTCTTGAGCACATCCGCCGAGGGATTTTTAACAGCATAAGCCTCGATTTCACCGACGATTTTGGCATCGTCCGTTTTGATGGTATAGATGCTCACACGGGCGCGCTCATCCCACTTGTATCTTTGGCTCAGGTTGACGCGGTAGTAGTTCTCCAGTCCGACAGAGTCGGAGTTGGCGCGATCCCAAACGTTTTGCTTGAGTGCTTCGAACAGCAGGATGCCTTCTTCGTATTCGCGCATGAGCGACTTGAATTCAGGGTATTTGGCATCCAAATGGCTTTCCTCGAACTGAATAGTAGTTTCATCCGTCCAGGTGTCGTACAGTTTGTCGATGGTTTCGGACATGGGCATGCCCACGCCACGCATGCGCTCGCGGCTGGAGCGCGCGCAGAACTCTTCAAAATCAGCGACGGTGTAAGATTTCTCTTTGCCATAGCGGTTGAGCACTTCGTTGGATTTCTGTGCTTCAGGCTTCCATTTGAACGTCAGGAAAATAGAATCGACCTGCTTGGCCGTCCATGCCTTCAGTACAGCGGGGTATTCCTGGTATCCTGCGTCTTTGCGGATACGCCCGATCATGCTCTGCCGGGCGATTTCGCTGCGGCTGTCGCGTTTTACACGGTCGGTCAGCGGGCGTTTCACTTCATCGAAGTTGCCCAACGACTTGCGGCTGTTGCGTTTGATGATGTGGAAGCCGACGCTGGTTTCGATAACTTTAGAGTAGTCGCCGTCTTTTTCCAGGCCGAAAGCCGTGTCTTCAAACAGTTTTTGATATCGGTTGATGCCAAAGAACCCGATGTAACCCCCTTTTGCAGATGTCGCTTTGTCTTCGCTGTACTTGGTGCAAACTTCTTCCCATTTGCCACCAACAACCAGGGCTTTGTAAGCACTGTCGGCTTTCATGCGGGCAGCAGCCTGGCGCTCTTCGGTGTCGCCTTTGCGAATAAGTATTTGACTCACTTCCACTTCGCCACGGGCAGGGCGGAAGCCGTTTACCTTGATAACATGGTAGCCGGAATTGGAGCGAATCGGTCCGACAACGGAACCGGCTTTGGCAGCGTAAACGGCTTTTTCAAAATTGTAATAGCCGTCGGGCAACATAGCAGTCACAAAACCCAGGTTGCCCCGGTTTTCCTTGGCCGATTTGTCCTCGGAGCTGTCCACCGCAATTTTACCGAAATCGCCACCTTTTTGGATCATTTTCATCAAATGCAGGGCGCGGTTAAAAGCAGCCAGGGTATCGACAGGGCTTTTCGTCAGGTCGCATGCGATGAAAATGTGCGACACATCCACATCTTGCTGCATCCGGTCAAACACGTCTTTCACAAGCTTGTCCGACACTTCGCGGTCTTCCAGGTATGATTTGGCCAATTGGCGCTTGTAACCATCCAACTCCGACATCAGGGAAGTAATGGTGTCGAGCTGCATGTCGCGCGCCTTTTGCACCTTTAGTTTAAAATTGGTGTAGAGCTCAAGGTATTCGCGCAGGCTCTTTTCCGAAAAATCGGCTTTCTCCTGGTTGGCTTTCGAATAAATGTACTTGAACTCAGACACCTTTACAGGATTACCTTTTACCGTGAAAAGCACGGGGTCGGTTTGTGAGACGGCTACTTGGAGGAACAGAACTGCACAAGCGGCAGTCATAAGGCTTTTGAATATCATGGGTAAGTGAATATTGATAAGGTGTTTTTGTGAAGAAAAAGCTGTTGGCTGTTGGCTATAGGCTGTTAGCTATTGGCCATTGGCTGTTGGCGGCACATTATTGGTTCAGATAATTGGTATTGAGTTTCAGCACCTATACCAATAGTTTCAGATGCTGGATTAGCCTGCTGAAAAGGATTGCTCTGCCAAACCTCTATTGTTGCGCTGCCAACGGCCAACAGCCTAAACTGAGCTGCCAACAGCCAATGGCAAACAGCCAACAGCCTAAATAAGCGTGCAAAATTAGAAAAGCATTGGCAAACCAAGCCGAAAGGGGCTTGCTTTTGAAAATGTTAACAGGGAAATGACGGAGAAGTGCCGTATTCCTTTAGGCTTTTTCAAACAACCACGAGCTTGGATACTTGCGTTTTTGCACCTTGTAATTGCTGGAAATATAGTGTCTGATATGTGCTATGGCCTCATTTGGGTCGTCGGTAAACAAAAGCAGGTCAAGGTCGGTCGGAGAAATAGTACCCTGTTCCGCCATGAATTTTATGTAGTCTTTTAATGGCTGAAAAAATTCAGATCCCATGACCACCACGGGAAAATTATGGATTTTGGCGGTCTGTATCAGGGTGAGGGTCTCGAAAAGCTCGTCCATGGTGCCAAAGCCGCCAGGAAAAATGACAAAGGCGTAAGAGTATTTCACCAACAACACCTTGCGTACGAAAAAATAGCGGATGGTGACGAATTTGTCGACATAAGGATTTTCTGCTTGTTCGTGTGGCAATACGATGTTGCAGCCAACCGAACGGCCTCCTGCTTCATGGGCACCCCGGTTGGCAGCCTCCATAATGCCGGGCCCACCGCCAGTGAGCACCGTAAAGCCCAATTCAGTAGCGATATGGCGACCCATTTCCCGTGCAGCTTCGTAATAACGGTGTCCTTCCTTGAAACGTGCCGAACCAAAAACGGTGACCGATGGGCCAATAAAATGCAGGGCTCGAAAGCCGCGAATAAATTCCCAAAAAACCTTGAGCGCAAAAACCAGCTCAAAGCGCCGCTCGTTCGGGCCGTTCAGCCAGACGGATTCATTGGGGTCGATAATACGTTTGTCCATGGATTCTGTATTGTTGGCGGCAAGGTTACGGAATCGTTGCGTAAGGGCGACTGTCTTTCATGGGCTTTTCAGTAGTTTTGCCAAAATTTTCTCATTCCATGAACAACATGCCATCTCTACGTTTCCTTGCCATCGCACTGGCACTTTCTTTTTCAGGTAATATGCTCGCTCAAAAAACTTCCGTCCAAAACATCGAACCACGGGTAGAAGCCTTGCTGGCCAAAATGACCCTGGACGAAAAGATCGGCCAACTCAATCAAGTCGCAGGTGATATCAGCACCGGCACCGATGTTAAAAAAGACGACTTGCTCAATCAGGTGCGCACAGGCAGCATTGGCTCCGTATTGAGCCATACCAATTTTAACAATAAAATCACCCTGCAACGGATTGCTATTGACAGCAGGCTTGGTATTCCGTTGATTTTCGGCTTTGATGTTATTCACGGCTATAAAACAATTTTCCCGATTCCGTTGGCCCAAGCGGCCACCTGGGATCTGGGTCTTATTGAACGCATCGAACGCATTGCGGCCACTGAAGCCGCCGCTGATGGCCAAAACTGGACTTTCTCCCCCATGGTGGATGTCTCCTGGGATGCCCGCTGGGGCCGCGTAATGGAAGGCGCCGGGGAAGATCCTTTTCTCGGAAGCCTGGCAGCAGCCGCCCGTATTCGTGGCATTCAAGGCAATGACCTGGCTGATAAAACTACCCTGGCAGCATGTACCAAACACTTTGCCGCTTATGGTTTTACGGAAGGTGGTCGCGATTACAACAGTGTGGACATGAGTGAGCAACGCTTGCGCGAAATGGTATTGCCCCCTTTTGCCGCCGCTGCAAATGCTGGAAGTGCCACCTTCATGAACGCTTTCAACACCTTGAATGGCGTTCCTGCCAGCATGAACAAACACCTGATTACCGATATTTTGCGCGGCGAATGGGGCTGGAAAGGCATGGTCGTCAGTGATTGGAATTCTTTTGGTGAAACCATCATACATGGCGCCGCGGAGAATGATATGGATGCTGCCGCAAAATGCCTCAGTGCAGGCAGCGATATGGATATGGTCGGCGGCACCTTCCAAAAAGGGCTGAAAAAAGCCTTGGAAGCCGGCCGGGTAACGCAAGCGCAAATAGACGAGGCCGTGCGCCGGGTGCTGCGCCTGAAATATGCCCTCGGCTTATTTGACAATCCCTTCCTGCAACTTGATCCAAAGCTTAGAGAAGCAACACTTGAAAAACCAGAATACCGCGAAGTTGCCCGCGAAGCGGCTGCAAAAAGTATGGTATTGCTGAAAAACGATGGTGGGTTGTTGCCGCTCAGCCCCAATACGCCTTTCAAAAAAATTGCCATCATCGGCCCTTATGCCGACAGCAAGGGCAACAAGGATTATATGAGTTTTTGGACACTGGGACTGGGCATGCGGGACTACGATTCCACCAAAGTGGTAACGCCAGCGCAGGCCCTGAAACCAAGCTTGGAAAAAATGGGATTCAGTGTAACGGTAACGGCTGTATGCCTCAATGCAACTTGCACCGAGGTAGAGTATTCCGCCGCGCGAAATGCGTCCCGTGATGCTGACCTGGTGATCGTTTGTCTCGGCGAACGCGGCTACGACTGTGGTGAAAGCCGTTCGGTAAGCAGTCTTGAACTCAATAATGACCAGGAGCGAATTCTTAAATACATCTACCCCACTGATAAACCGACGGTAATGGTGCTCTTTAACAGCCGCCCGCTGGTCTTCAGCAAGGCGAGTGAGCGTGCCCAAGCCATACTCGTCGCCTGGCAGCCAGGTTTTGAAGCAGGCAACGCGCTTGCGGATGTGTTAACTGGAAAAGTAAACCCCGGTGGGAAATTGCCCATGACTTTCCCCCGCAATGTGGGGCAAGTCCCGATGCACTACAACCAGCTCAATACCGGCCGACCACAGGAGCAGCAGGGTACTATGTGGACCAGCGGCTACCTTGATTCACCCGTAACACCAGCGTATCCGTTTGGCTTCGGATTGAGCTATACCAGCTTTTCTTATTCCGATGTTTCACTCAACAAACAGCAGCTAAAGTTTGGGGAAACACTTGAGGTGTCGGTCACCGTTACCAATACTGGTGATGTCGCAGGCGAAGAGGTGGTACAGCTGTACATTCACGATATTGCGGCTGACATCGCCCGCCCGGTGAAAGAGCTAAAAGGCTTTGAAAAGGTAAAGTTGGCCAAAGGCGAGCGGCGTACCGTTACGTTGAAACTTACAGACAAAGACCTGGCTTACTGGAATAACACACCTGAGTTCAAAGCCGATCCAGGGCGTTTTGAGGTGTTTGTAGGTGGGAACTCGAGGGATGTGAAGTCGGCGGCTTTTGAGTTGGTACGGTAGTCAGCCAACTGAGTCATCCCGCATTTTCAGGATTTACCTGCGCTATTAACGGCAAAGGCTAAGTGGGGCTGAATTTGTTTAAACTTATTCGAGACCACGAAAAGTGGTCGGACGAGGGCCATTTGGTCTGACGATTTTTCATCGTCCGACCAATAAGTGTAAACAAACGCCTGAGTTCACCGCTGTTTCTCCTCCGACAAAAATAAGGAATAGCAAACTTTGATTGCCCAAAAACAACCAATGATCCCCACTTAGATCAAAGAATCGGATGGCTCATTTTTATTCTACCAGGAGCAACTTGCAATACCGCTCCGTGCCGACAACAATTTGCACCACATAAATGCCCCCTGGGAACGCCGAAAGGTCAATCTCAAGGGGCATTTGTCCAACTATGAAATACCTGTTTTTACATTTTAACTGGTACCCAAGCGTAACGCCTAATTATCACATTATCCTCATTATCAAATTAACGCTCCCCAATCCGCTCCTCAAATTTCCCCTCGTTCATCCGTTTAAAATTCTCCAGCCCGCAATCCAGAAAAGCTTTGTACACTTTTGGGTCGTGGCCATTGGGGTAGTCGGTGGGTTTGTTCAGCAGGGTTTTACCGTCGTGGTGCATTAGTACGTAGTAAGGTTGGGCGCTCACATCAAAATTATTGACTTGGAAAGCGCTCCATTTTGAGCCTACCGTCCGCAATTTTTGATCCGTTTTTGGATCGAGCAGGTAGGCGAAATCATTGTCGGGGAACAAGCGCACTTTTTCATCTACATAGAGGGAAACCACGATGTAGTCGTTGCGCAGGCGCTCAATAATGCCGGGCAAAGGCCATACGTTTTCTTCCATTTTGCGGCAGTTTACGCAGCCATGTCCCGTGAAATCAATAAAAACCGGTTTGTTTTGGCGTTTTCCTTCGGCAAGGGCTTCGTCGAAGTCGTGGTAACAATCAAGGCCGTGGGGGCAGCCTGGGCCGTCGTGACGCTTGGCCCCGGGTGCTTCATTGTGTTTAAAACTGTAGTGTACGGGCGGTGCCAATCCGCTCAGAAGCGATAAGGATTGGTAGTTTATCAAGCCCCAGCCGACGTACAAAGCGAATGCGATGGAGGAGAAGCCTACCGCTGCGCGTACGGCTCCCGGTTTTCCTTTGGCCCCTTTCCAGCCCAATACACCAAATTGATACAAGCCAAGGATGAGCGCGATGATGAACCAGATAATAAGGAATGGCTCGAATTTCAGGATGCCCCATTGTTCCGCCATATCTGCCGTGCTGAAAAATTTGAAGGCTAATCCGAGTTCTACCAGACCAAGGGTCATTTTTACGTTGTCCATCCAACCACCTGATTTTGGCAGCGAATTCAACCAACCTGGGAACATAGCAAACAAGCCAAAAGGCAGTGCCAGCCCCAAACCAAAACCGAACATGCCAATAGCGGGTTTCAAGGGAATGATGCCGAGTAAGGAAGCGCCACCATTGCTGCGCGCCGCTTCTACCAGCAAAGTGCCCACAATAGGGCCCGTGCAGGAAAATGATACCAATACCAAAGTGAAGGCCATAAAGAAGGTGCCGATCAGGCCACCGCGGTCGGCCATTTTATCACTTTTGCTGACCCAGGAAGAGGGCAGCGTAATTTCATAAAAACCGAAAAAGGAAAAAGCAAACACGACAAGCAAGGCGAATACACCAAGGTTAAACCACTTGTTGGTGCTCATGTCGTTCAAGGCTGTTGGCCCGAGTGCTGCGGTGACCGCTGAACCAAGTGCCACAAAAATGAAGACAATGCTGAAGGCATATATAAAGGCGTTACGCAGGCCCGCTTTGCGGTCTTTGGAGCGCTTTACGAAAAAGCTGACCGTCATCGGGATCATCGGGAACACGCAGGGCGTGAGCAGCGCGATAAGGCCGCCCAGGAAGCAGAGAATAAAGATGGAAACCCAGGAGGCGCCATCGCTCGTGCCGCTCGATACTTCCGCATTACAGTTGCCAACAAACTGCGCCGCGTTTATTTCAGGGCGCTTGGATAAAAAAAAACCTTTAAAGTTTGGATCCTCCGGGGCCACTAGGCCATCTGGTGTGGGTACTTGGCTTGCAGGGCCTGTACTGCCTGTTTCCACCGTGGGGATGCCTTCCGCAGGTGTTGCTGCGCCAGCTGTTTTATCTGGTGAAGGGGTTTGTCCGTTGCTATTGGGTGTGGGTGCTGGTGTACCACCGCCGCCACAATTACTCAACGCCGGTATTTTAAAGGAAAAATCAACGTCGCGGGGTGGTAGACACATCTCTTCGTTGCACACCATAAAATTCATGTATCCCGTAATCGGCTTGGAAGGATCACTCACTTCAATGCGCTGGGTCAGGATGGCTGAGTGCTTGAATTTGGTAAGGTTCATGTCGAACACCTTGTCGTGTACCTTCATGATACCGCCTGACTCTTTGGCCTTACCCACCAGTTTGTAATTGGCCCCTGGGCTGAATGTTAGGGTAGTCGCCACCGGTCCGTCTTCGCTTTCAAGAAATTGGGAATAGGTGTACCAGCCATCTTGAATATCGCCTGTGAAAATCAGGTCGACCTGGCAGTTGCCGGCATCTTTTGCCGAGAAAGTCCATTTAACCGGATTTTGAGCAAATATGTTTGCAGAAATAAAAAGGGCTAGGACGAAGGTGAGGAGGGTGTAGAGCTTGTTGCGCATCATTACATAAATATTTTGGACTGCAAAGAAACAAGGAAAGTCGCGGCTGTTCCGCAGAAGTAGGGGTATTAAAACAACTTTAACCCCATTAATTGTCCGCGTTAAGGCAAATTTTTTGTTAATACAGTTGCCATCCCAGCACATTTGATCAAATTTTAGAAAAATACAAACCTCGTACTATGATTTTCAAGAAAGAGAATTACCTTTGCGCTCCCATTTTTGAACAGGACATCAATTAGAAGAGATAGCGATGAAACGCACATTCCAACCATCACGGCGCAGCCGTAAAAATAAGCTCGGTTTCAGGGAGCGCATGGCCACCAAGAACGGCCGTAAGATAATTTCTCGCCGCCGGAAACAAGGTCGCAAGAAACTCACGGTTTCTGACGAGCGTCGTCTCAAGTAATTCAGGGCCGTCTCATTTTAAACCCTTTATTCCATACCCGTCCTGTGGTGTCACACTACAGGACGGGTTTTTGTTGTTCCTATAACCGATTGAAATAGATACTTTTGCGCACATCGTGGAAACCAAAGCAACCTATACATTCGATCGACATGAGCGCCTGAAGAGCCGCAAGATCATTGCCTCCCTTTTTAAGGGTGGGCAATCCTTCGTGGCCTACCCCTTGCGCGTGGTCTGGACGGTGTCGTTGGCCGGAGAACAGGGCATGGCCACTGTGGCCATCTCCGCTTCCAAACGCACTTTCAAAACGGCTGTGCAGCGCAACCGGCTCAAACGACAAATGCGGGAAGCCTATCGTTTGCACAAGGCGGCGTTTTACCAGGAACTGTCAAAACAGCAAAAGCACGTTTCCATGATGATTACTTATATTGCCAAGGAACCGCTGCCTTATGCGGAAATTGATGCTGGGATGAAGAAGCTGATTCGGAAGTTTCCCTATCAAATAATGTGATTATTATGAAATTTCGGCAAGCTATCCTTTCCTACAACGGTAAAACGCAGCTGCTCTACCCGGACAAGTCGAACTCTTTTGACGAGATTTTTGTCGATTTTAGGCAGGAGGCTGTGAACGGCGGGCAACAATGGTCGGTGTTTTTACACCCGAAACAGGATATTCTGATGGAAGGCCTGGAGCTGCAGTTTGATGTTCCGGCACCTGTTGGCACGCGATTTTTTGCCAACGGTTACCAATCCTGGAGCGAAAGCCGACTATATGATTTGGATGAATCCATGCCGCGGTTGCGGAGGTTTGCGCGAAAACACCTGGGCTATTCCGGCGACGAACACATTTCAGGCATTCCGCGCGGGCGCGGGAAGCTGCATTCCTGGACCTACACCTATATAAAGAAGCCGGGTTCCACTATTTTGGCTGGTTCGTTGAGCGAGCGCACCGGATTTACCCTTTTCTTGTTTGATGCCGCGACCAATATTTTGACCGTGCGCAAGGATTTAGATGCATTGGCGCTGGGGCATTCCTTTCCGGCGCTTGATGTTTGGCTGGGAGAAAGTACGGAGCAGGATGTGTTTGATGCCTGGTTTCAAACGATGGAGGTACCGAAACCGAATGCCGAAGCGGCCTTGGGCTGGACCAGCTGGTACCAACATTTTACCCATATTTCCGCAGCAATACTCACGCAAAACCTGGAAAACCTCAGCAATAGCGGGTTGCCGTTTCAGCATTTCCAAATAGATGATGGCTGGCAAACAGCGGTTGGCGACTGGTTTTCTGTGAAGCCCGACTTTCCGCAAGGGATGGGCAGCATGGCAACAAAAATCAGGGAAAAAGGCATGACACCCGGGCTATGGCTCGCGCCTTTTGTGGCGGCGGCAACATCTGAATTGGTACGCCGTAACCCTGAATGGCTACTCAAAGATGTGCAGGGAAAGCCCATCAAAGTCGGTTGGAACCCCATGTGGGGCGGTTGGTACTACGCCCTTGATTTTTACAATACGGGCGTTCGGGATTACCTGAGCGGGGTATTTCACACCGTGCTCGACAAATGGGGCTTTGACCTCTTGAAACTCGATTTTCTATTTGCTGTTTGCCTGGCTCCACCAAAGGGGAAAACCAGGGGCGCGGTGATGTGGGAAGCGATGGAGTTCCTTCGAACGCTGGTAGGAAACCGTAAAATATTAGCCTGTGGGGTACCACTGGGCGCTTGTTTCGGTCAGGTAGATTACTGCCGCATCGGCGGGGACATTCACCTCCGATGGGAGCACCAGCTGCTGGCTTGGCTGCGGCACCGGGAGCGGGTGAGCAGTATTGCTTCGCTGCGCAGCACGCTGGGGCGTTGGCAGCTCAACGGAAAAGGATTCCTCAACGACCCGGACGTATTTATCCTGCGAAAAGAAAAACAACAACTCTCGCCAGCGCAGCAACATACTATTTTGACAATCAATGCTTTGCTTGGCGGCTTGCTGTTCACTTCGGATGATTTGGGCACTTATTCGCCAGAACAGCTGTTGGAATTGGAATCGGCGCTCGACCTGCGCGGCAGCGTTGTTCAGGACGTTAGCATGGCACAACCTGATGTATACCATATCCATTTCACGAACAATGAAAACCGATTTGTGGCGCTTTGTAATCTCGATTCCCGTAAGGTGGTAGCGGGCGATTCTGTGGAATTATTGGCTTTCGAAACCCTGGTTTTGCGCCGCTGATTGTAAGGAAAATTACATTTTTACACTTTATTCCTTAGAATACCCTTAATAAACTAAGAATGTGAACGGTTTTTGCCATCATGGCATTAAGTTTGCAATCCGATTTCCAAGTAACAGCTAACTGCTGGTACCCCCCGCCTTTTTCTAGACCTCTGTGCTTGCTTCTCCCAAGGGGAGGGGTTGCACCTGTCTTGTTTACCATTCACCTATCAACATTAATCTTAGCGGATGAAAAAACCATTTACATTATTTTTGCTTATTGCGACCATGAGCTATTTTCTGGCTTGTGTACACGACCCTATTGTGACGATTGACCGCGAACTTGTGGAATTGCTGGACAATCATTCAAAAACCGGATCGTTTTCAGGGTATCGAATGCCCGAAAGCACGGAGTATGCTTCACTCCCATTTCAAGATGCAAAAAATCCTGTAACGGCTGCCAAGGTTGAACTGGGCAAAATGCTCTTTTTTGAAACGGGCATTGGCTTGGATCCTAAATATCCAATTTCTAAAAGCACCTATTCTTGCAGTAGTTGCCATGTTCCATCCCGAGGCTTCACTGCTGGCCGCTTTCAAGGCATTGCAGATGGCGCACTTGGTTTTGGGGAAAGTGGCGAATTGCGTACCAAGCACCCGCTCTACGAAGGTGATGAAGTTGATGCTCAGGGCGCAAGGCCACTGCCAACCATCAACCTGACTTATGTTACCAATGCCTTGTGGTCGGGCACCTTTGGGTCTTTTCATTCCAATGTTGGCACTGAATCTGTTTGGAATCAGGATACTTTGATTGCCATCAATTTCAAGGGCCTGCAGGGCCTAGAAGCCAACAATGCGCGGGCTTTGATCGTGCACCGTCAAGTGATCAACAAGGCCGTGACCGACTCTTTAGGTTATACCGCCATGTTTGATGCTGCGTTTCCTGAAATTCCGGTACAGCATCGCTATACTTTGGAAACTGGGGCATTCGCAATCGCTGCCTATTTCCGCACGATTCTGACCAACAGGGCGCCATTTCAACAATACCTGAAGGGGGATAATACGGCTATGAGCGATCAACAAAAAAGGGGCGCAATTCTGTTCTTTGACAAGGCTGGTTGTGTGAATTGTCACAACAGCCCATCGTTTAACAGCATTCCGCACGAGTTTTTTGCCCTTGGCGTGAAAAACCTTTTCCAAAGCGGACACGAAGTTTTCCGCACAGGTCCAAGTGACAAGCGCAATTTTGGGCGCGGTGGATTTACAGGCTTGCAAGAAGACATGCACAAATACAAGGTGCCACAATTGTACAACTTGAAAAACGTAGGGTTTTATTTCCACGGTGCCAGCAAAACATCCTTGCGGGAGGTAGTGGAATATTTCAACAATGCCATCCCTGAAAACCCGGATGTGCCACTGGATCAAATCTCGCGCTTTTTCCGCCCACTTGGGCTCAGCAACCAAGAGATGGACGATTTGGTCGAGTTTTTGGAAAACGGCCTGTTTGACCCGTATCTAGAGCGTTATGCGCCAACACAGACGATGTCGGGGAATTGTTTCCCGAACAATGATGACCTTTCAAGGATTGAAATGGGGTGTAAGTAAGTGTGAAAATTAACGGATAAACTTCGTATGCCTTGAAATATTGAACCCTCCCAAACTTGTTTTTGGGAGGGTTCAGTATTTTTTGTGCCTAAGCTATGGTATATTAATGGATGATAAATCGCAGATTTTCAATAAATTATGCAAATAATGCCTGAATATCGCCAAAAATAAAGTGGGCGATCCTAGGCTGATTACTGTCCTTTTAAGCTGAAGCATATCGCCGCACCTTTGTACTGTCAATAAGCGAGAACGAAAGCGAAACAGGCGGAAAATATTGACTACAGATTCGACATCTTTCATGAGATTATACAAGGGAAAAAGCCGCGGTGCAAACGAGCACTGCGGCTTTTTCTATTTTGGGCAAAAGAAAAGAGGGGAAGCAGTTTGACTGCTCCCCCTCACACATAAATTTTATTCCATCAAAGGAGTTACTTCACTACGACAAATTTCTTCGTCAAAGTTCCTTTTTCTGTAGCAATACGCGCCAGGTAAGTGCCTGTAGCTACGGACAATGGGTAGTGCAACAACTCGTTGGTCAGCGCCTTACGGTTTTCGTAGATAATGACACGGCCATTGATATCAGCGATGGTGATGGTTGCATTTGTTGGCTCATCGAATTCGATCGCCAGGTTCAACACATCTACTACTGGGTTCGGTACGATTTTCATCGAATTCACCGGAAGTGGTTGCTCGTCTGTTTTGCTTTGCAGGTCGAGGTACATGCGCGCAACAGCTTCGGTACCAGCGCCGAAGCCACCCAGGAACCAGCCACCATTGAAAATCATGGTAGAAATACCAGGAAGGTCAACAGTCGTGTTGAAGCCGTTAAAAGTGTTGAAAAGTGGACTTGCGTATTCTATCATTACAAAATACCGGCCTCCAGCAACCAGATTAATACCAGGTGTTGAGGAATTGATATCTTCAATAGCTACTTTTTCAAGCTGGTAAGCAACAGCAGCTGGATTGGCAGCATACTGACCGAAGCCTAACCATTCCAGGCTGGAAGAGAAAAATCCGTCGTCTTCAAAGTTTGAAAAATCGGCCGCTACATCGTCGTTTACTTTAAAGATGTAGTGTGCCGCCTCAACAGTAGTCACAGGATAGTCAGCCGCATTCGTAGCAAAGTTGAATTCTGTGGTGTTGCATTTGTATTTTTCGATGGTGCCAGGCGCGATAGAATATGCTGCACCTACAGCCCATGTGTCAGTCAAGGTGCCAGGACGGAAGCCGCCACCTGCGCCATTTTCTTGTGCGAAAAGGTTGGTTGTGATCAAGAAGATACCATCCTTCCGATCTTGAACTGGTGCAACACCGCCTACTGGATCTGCGGAAGTGCTATACTTAACTGCATAGGAACCGAGTGCCAGGTTTGGAACGAACTGATTGAGGAAATCAACAACGGCAGTATCACCAGGTGCCAGCGAAGCAACTGTTTGTGTTTCTGTGAACAACACGGTGCCGTCAGCTTTTTCCACCTTGGCCGTTACCGAAGCATTGGTGCGGACAGTAGTACCAATATTGGTCAGCGAAGCGCCAAAGCCAAAAGTATCGACGGCAATTTGCGTCAGTGGCGTTTGGATGTGCGATACCGGGAAAAAGCTGCTCGCCAGTTTAACATCTGGGCGCACGAAGCAAATGTTTGCTACTTTGCCCGCCTTAATGGCAGCATCAATCTGGTTTGCAATATTGCGGCAAATAAACAACACCGGGACAGTCGTGCCACTAGCTTGTGGTTCAGTTGGGCCCATGTTTTGTACAAAACAATCGTCCGTCGTAGGGGCGTTTGCCAATTGCGCAATCAGCACAGCAACAGCGCCTGCTTTTTGGGCATTGAAGGATTTGATACTAAAGCCACAAGCTCCGCGACGAATCATCGCCACTTTACCCGTGAGTTGACCAGCTGGAATAGAATCACATCCAAGTGAGTCTGGCGTGATATCGTAGCCCCATGAGCCATTGCCGCACAGCACATTGTCACCGAAAACACCGCCCCAGTTGGCAGTACCGTAGCCGCATGAGCCGGCATAGTAGTCGGACGCAACACCATCAATGGTTACCCGGAGGATGATGCCGGAACCATCTGTTCCTTGTGCGTTGGTTGTCGTCGTGGAGGCGACAAACAGAAGGGCCATCACGGCCGCAGAAAAAAGTTTGTTAAATCTTAGTCTCATTGCAGAAAATCTAGTTAAATGTATTGAATGGAAAATCAGTAATCGTGGCAAAAATACAAAATAGCTTCATACTAAATTAATAATCGGAAGCAACTTATGCATTTTAGAGAGTCAATATACGGCATTTTTCGCAATTTAGGTGAATTTTAATGAGATTTTGACAATAACTGGCCAAAAACGCTGCTGTACCTGTGTCTTATTTCGAAAGAATTAATTTTTGAGTGAAACTGCCATTGGCCGTCCCAGGTCTACCAAATAGGCACCATTTGCAAGGTCATTTACCGCTATATTGAACTAATTGTAGCCTGCAACACTTTCGTACTTACCCTGCAATACCAGTTGGTCAGTCATGTCAATGATCGCATATTCCAAAGCGCCCGATGATTGGGCCATAAACGCAACCCAAAACAGGTTAGAAGCGGGATTTGGCCTTTTTTGATGTCATAAATGCCCGGTATCGCCTGAGCAGCCCTCTGTGTTTCATCGGTGACGATATTGGAATCGCCGCCACCGCTAAAACTAGTTTTGCAGCCAGAAATCACCACATAGTCAGTGTATACTACGTCATCGTCGGCAGAAGCTTCGGCGCAGAAACGGAAACGTGTAGTAGTGGTGAAAGGGCCTGGAACGGTGACGACTACAGTGCGGTGGCAAAAGTGTGAATTGTGCAACTTATTTCCCTTTGTGTGAATTGTATACCCCAAATGAGTACGCCACCTGTGTGGCATGATTTTATTGTTAACAATTTAAATCAAAAAAA
>Ga0105046_10006956_pt1 | contig 17873 bp, 15 predicted proteins | sample MAT03_FD_78385 | JGI IMG/M metagenome (GOLD analysis project Ga0105046, IMG submission 78385) | Freshwater microbial communities from Lake Fryxell liftoff mats and glacier meltwater in Antarctica - MAT-03 (megahit assembly) | ecosystem: Environmental > Aquatic > Freshwater > Ice > Liftoff...
CCGGCCCCCCATTACCAATGTCTGCTCATGCCCATCGGCCGTTGTGACATTGGTCACATCCATGTAGTTCGAAAGTTTACTCGTAATCTGATCACGCTGATCGAGGAGGACGTTTGGCGTAACTCCCATCACTCGCGCGCGAAAGATTTCCTGATTCAATCCGGCGATATCTTTGGAGTACTGATTGATCTGCTTGATATCATCCTGCAGACTGAGTTTGACGTCGCGAGAAAGCGATTCCAGCTTGACGTTCAGACCATTGAATTCATTCACCAGATCCGATGCCGACGATAGAAACTCACGCCTGACAGTTAGATCCTGCGGCGAATTTGCAACCTTTTCGAGACCGTTCAGGAAGTTCGACAATGTCGAGTGGATGGACGTGTCGCTCGGGGTCAGCAATGATTCAATCTGTTTCGAAACATCCTCTGTCTGTTGGCTGTATCCGGTTTCAGACGTGTTACGCAGCAGCGCGTTCTCAATCGCCTTTGACTGAACTCGCTGCACGCTCGAAACTTCAACACCAGATCCGATGCTGAAATTATCGCTTCTGAGCGGCGCACGCGCGGCCAGATTCGCCACCTGTCTGTGATAGCCAGGCGTCGATGCGTTGGCCAGATTGTTGCCCTGCACGGCGAGCGATAATTGCTGCGCGTGAAGTGCTGACAATCCAATATCAAAAGCCTTCATGGCCGCACCTTCTTATGAACAAATCGGAAATGTACGTTAGGCTTTCCAGCCTGACATCATGCACGATACTTCCGCCTGGAAAGGCTGACGTACTTAAATTCACGACGACTCCTCAGGAACGAGTTTCAAAACGAAACAACGCAGGATTCAAATTCTTCTGGCCGCTGGAGTCGTAGCGATTCGAGGATGGAGCCGTGCCTGGCAGTGATTCGAAAACGGACAAATAGATGCGTTGGGATTCATTGATGACCCATGACGCTGATTGCGCCAAGGCACTCACTTGCCGCACCAGTGCCAATAGCCGTCGCCTTGCGGAGACAATCAATTGTGCTGCTGGCGGAGATGCATAAGGCAGCAGTGCCGAAAAGCTGACATTCGAAACTGGCATCGACAGGTATTCGGCCAGTGCATTCGTGATACGGATACGATTTTGGGAAAGCAGTGAAGCGTGCTTTACGGATTGTTCAATTCGCAACCGTATGTCTCGCCGTTGTCCTTCGTCAGCAGACTGTGACATGGCGGGAACTTCCTTAAGCATGCGGATGACGTTGCAGATCGCAATTTCTTCCGCATCAACATGCCGCAGCAGGTCACGAAGATGTGCAGGTTCAAGGAAGTGCGAGGGCACCGGTGCGGAGTTGTTCATTTCGGTATCCTTCAATGGCTTTGGTGCGATCTATCACAGAAGCGTTTACTAATCCGTTGAGCGAGCTATTCGTCTTTTTTCCGCCTTCAAGCTGGTTGATGACATGCGAAGACTGGAACAATGATTCCATACCGACACCGCGTCCGGCCGCCAGTTCCTGGCCCATAAACGTGTCGAACATACCGCCGAATGTATCGCTGGCGTCGCCCGGAAACAGGCCCCCGTCTTCGGAGTCTGTTTGCCGCAGTTCTTTAATCATCATCGACAGAAACACGCCCTCAAAATCCTTGATTGCTTTCTGGACCTTGGCGGATTTTTGAGATCTGGCTTGGGTGAGTTCCTGTTGAGTAATGTTTGTGGTTTCTGCATCCAGTGGAGCTGATGCCGAAGTCGGGTTTGTGCTGATGTTCATGTGGGCAGATCCAGCGATGTTGATGGCGAAGGAGTGTCGTTCGTCGGACGGAAGTTGTGGAAGTTCCGAGGTCACTCGGTTAGAAATCTCGATGGGAAATGAGGCGTAAACATTCTTGCGACTGTCCCCTCGCCCCCCCGCATTCGATTTGCCAACTTCCCAAACTCACCTCGGGGGGAGAGCGACGGGTGAGGGGGAATTCTCATGTTCATCACAGTTGTCAATGCTTAGTTTCCAAACCTGCGGTTCACTGGCACAGGGCCAGTGGGGCCAAAAAACACCCGTGTACTGTAATTCGCCGACACCTACGGCTCGCCGTTAAACGAATTATGCTCGAAAACTTGTGCGTGGGTGCTTAACAAACCAGCCAACCTCCTATCCGGCCTGTCGGCCACCTTCTCCCCCGACCTCGGGGGAGAAAGGACATTTGCGACTGTCCCAGCTACTTCAATTCCAATTCTGCATGCAGCGCGCCGGATTCTTTCAGCATTTGAAAAATGGAACTCAGATCGCGTGGGCTGACGCCAAGAGCGTTTAACGACGCTGCAAGGTCGCCAACAGTCACGTTCTGATCAATCACGTTGATCACGCTGGGCTGTTCCGTAACGTCCACTGTTGTGCGATCAACAACTTTCGTTTCTCCCGGACTAAACGGGCCTGGTTGCGACACCTGTGCATTCTCGACGGTACTGACAATCAGATTGCCGTGAGTAATAGCCACCTGAGACAGTTTCACATCACTGCCGATGACAATCGTCCCTGTACGTTCGTTGATCACGACTCGTGCAAACGAACCGGGAGTGACCGAGAGTTCCTGGCACTCGGCGACAAATCGAAAGGCGTCGCCGACCGCTGAAGCAGGAAGTCGAACAGCTACAGTGGCAGGATCACGCACGATCGCCGAACCAGGCGAATAGAGATTGATGGCTTCTGCAATGTGCATGGCTGTCAGATAATGAGGCTGTCGCAACAGCAGCTGAAACACTCCTCGATCGAAGACCGTGCATGCCACTTCTTCTTCAACCGTGGCCCCCATCGGAATGCGTCCGCTTGTGGGATGGTTCTTGATGACGTTCGCCGCGTTACCTCCAAAATCTCCGCCGTTAAGCGATATAGGACCCTGGGCAATCGCGTAAACTTCACCATCGGGTCCGTAGAGTTCTGTGGACACCAGATTGCCGCCGGTGAGACTTCTTGCGTTGTCGAATGCGGAGACAGACACATCAATTCGCTGTCCATTTTTCGCATGGGCTGGCAATATCGCGGTCACGAGTACGACCGACATGTTGTCTGTCTTTTCCTGTGAACGCTGAATATTTTCACGCAGCAACGGATCCGCGCGGGTACCCATCTTCTGTAGCAGATTCAAGGCGAATTCTTTGGTTGTCTGACTGTTACCGCCGGTTCCGGCCAATCCCATGACCAGCCCCATTCCGTTGAGTTGGTTGGGATGTTCGCCAGCAACCTGCGTGATGTCACGAATGCGGACAAGCGGCTCTCGAGCAACGCCATACGGCGTTGCCAATGTCAGAGCCAGACAGAACGTGATTGTGCTTCTAAGCATGGAAATCGATCCGGATTGATGGTGGTTGCCATGGAATTTGATTCACGCGGCTTACGCTACGGGTTACATGGACTGTCCCAAGTTTGCCCCCCAGTGGACTCGTGCCATTGGTGAAGATGGTGGTGAGCCAGAAAGCGAATGCACAGCCTGCCCGCATTCTTCCTGTCCTGCCGCCGAAGGCGGCAGGACAGGAAGAACGGGGATGTTCATGGTCGTCGTTTTCTAGCTCACCATCACGTTCACCGATCCGGACAAGCCGGATGGGGTCTTTAACGTGAACTTCGAGCAGTCGAATTACTACTTTGGATAAAATGGCACTGTCCAATTAGAACGGCCACACCTTATTGGTGGCCTTGCTGAGCCAACCCTGACGAACGAATCGCCGAGATGGTCCGTCACCTTCGTAGACGGTCCGCAAATCAGCGACGTACCGTGAATTCACTTTGTTGTCCGGCCCGAGATCGACTGCACGAATCATCCCGGAAATCAGCAAGGTTCGTTGCTCACCAGCGATAGTCAATGTTCGTTTTCCAGCCAACAGCATATTGCCGTTTGGCAGGACATCGACTACTGAAACGGTGATCTGATCCGTGAATCCGCGCGAGTCCCTGTAGCTCGCTTTGCCTCCGAAATTCCTGCCGGCCGTATTACTTAGATCCAGTGCTGCCGAAGACGATTGTGTTGACAGTCCGCCGCCGGATGATGCTTCGAAATCTGATTTCACGCTGTTTCCACTGGATTTACTCATCGATTTGTCTTCACGGTTATCAACTTCAGATGATTCAGTGACAACAATCGTGACAAGATCGCCAACATTGCGAGCTCGCGAGTCCTGGCAAAGATACGCGCGCTGCGGACTCCTTCGCTTCCACAATGAATCCGCGTTCAAAGTACCAAGACAAGAACAAAACACGGCGAGGCTAAGAGTGAAGATATCACGTCTGGTTTTTCGTCTCATGGTTAGGCTTTCAGTGTTAACAGTTACTTAGCAATTCGCCCTATTTAATCCTGACGATGGCCTGGCCTGGCCCGAGTACCTCGCCGACAATTTCTCGACCAGAATCCCGGTTCTTCAATCTGATGCGTTCGCCGAGGCGGCCATCTTCCAGTGCTTCGACATTGCGAATCGATGTTCTCAGCCGATGCGCGACTGCAACGACCTGAACACTGGAGCCTTTCTTGATCAGCACGGCTGCATCTGACCGCGTAGCGATCTGCAGATCCCGCACTTGAACAATGCCCCCGGCAACTACAGTTCCACGAACATTCCGACCAAGCACCTGTTCAGGCTTGAGTTCGTCCACTTCAGTTGACATAAAACGATTTTCAAACTGCACGCTGGATTCATCCAGCGGCACGTCGCGCGAGAGCGAGATTTTCGCCACTGCCACGCGATGTCGGCGACGCACATCAAAAACAGCAGAACGAGTTGAACAGACCTCATCGTTCTTGCGCAGTTGTATCGACAGCGTGACCTGTCCCAGCGAACGACGCGAAGGAGGCATTACCTTCAAGGTCACGTCATTCATTTCACGAAGATTCTGAGGCAGCGATTGCACGAATCCACTTTGAAGTGACACATGCAAATCCTCCGCAGCAACATTCATAAACTCAGTCAAAACGACCAGAGCCTGTTGTTCAACCTGAGTATCCGACAATTGCTGTCTGGGTTCAAACGCCACAACAGTGTGTGCCGCGCCGGAGATCTTTAGATCGTCCATCAAAAAGCCGGCCAGAACGAGGCGTGTTGTCAATGATCGACGTGACACGATTTCAGAGGGCAATGTGAGATCAAGCAATTTGACCTCAGCGTTTTCGACTGCATCCCTCAGGATCGGATCGTTGCAGGAAACAGTGGCGATTGAACCGACCAATACTTGACTTCCATGAACAGCAGCCGCTTCTTTCATCTGAATGCGGATCTCATCTGCGATAGCGTTCGAAAAGCAAGCATCAGACACAATGCAAATACAGACCGTGGCGATCACACAGACAATTTGAATCGATGATATGGATTTCATAGTGTTACCTCACGAGGTGATTACCTAACGATGTCGGTCGATGTCTGAAGCATTTGATCCCCCGCTTTGATCGCTCGGGAATTTATCTCGTAAGCTCGCTGCGCCTGAATCAATGAAATGAGTTCCGTCACGACTTCGACGTTGGAACCTTCCAGAAAGCCTTGATTCAATTGGCCAAATCCCGTCGCTCCCGGATTCCCGAGGTTGGCGGTACCAGAGGCCAGCGTGGCCGAGTAAAGATTGTTACCTTCGCTCGACAAACCTGCCGGATTCAAAAATGTCGCCACCTGAATTTGGCCGACTGTCTGACGCCCCTGATCAGAGCCCGTCGTGCCGACTTGCACCGTGCCGTCTTTTCCGATCGTGATCGAATTGGTGTCGCTGCCACCAGTGATTGTGATTCCCGGCAGCACAATGTAACCATCCGGATTCGTCAGGCGTCCCTGGCTGTCCAGCTTGAAACTGCCGGCTCGAGTATACCGCGTTTCTCCGTTGGTGACCTGCACCGGGAAGAAGCCATCACCTTCGATGGCCACGTCGAGCGGATTTCCAGTCTGTTCGGCAGTGCCGTTGACGAAGCTTTTGCTAGTCGCGACGACTCGCACACCGTTTCCGATCTGCAGACCGGTGGGCGATGTCTGAACACTGCTCACAGAACTTCCGGGCGTTCGCTGATTGGTATAATAGAGGTCTGCAAAATCAACGCGGCTGCGTTTGAAACCAGTTGTGTTGACGTTGGCAAGATTGTTGGCCGTGTTGTCAATCAACATTTCCTGCGCCTTCATCCCGGTCGCGCTGGTGTAGAGAGCTCGTAGCATTTTGTTCTTCCTGTGTTGGTGCCGAAAGTTTTCAGTGTTTGTGCGATTGACGTTAAACGTCACTCGAAAGAGTTGTCCATCGCCAATTTCGGGGAGTGGATTGCCGCCACTGCCGTGGCTGAAACGCAGCCTTTGATTTCATTAATGTCATGGCAAAAGACTTAGAATTCACAAAAGTGGCGTTATCACATGAGTTGATGCGTTCTTCATTCATCGAGTAATCTCACTGCCCCATCCCTATTCGCTTCTTGATCGAATCTGCTATGGTCGTCAAAGCCCTTTGAGCAGCATCGCGGTGACGAGAGATCTCAATCAAGTTGACAAGCTGATCAACTGAGGACGTGTTTGCCATTTCCAGACTTGCCTGGATCACTTCTGCTCCTGTGCCGGTTGTGACCGCGTCCGCCGGTGCAGAAAAGAGTGACGTGCCTTCGGGCTGCAGCACGTTCTTATCTGCAAAGTCGACCAGTTGAAGTTGACCAACGCGCTGCTCACCGACGTAAACATTGCCGTCCTTTGTGATTTCAACCTGTGATGAGCTGGCACCGTTGGGCAGCGTCAGTGGTCCGTTCGTTCCCATCACCGGCAGACCGTCGATGTTGACGATTGTTCCCTGCGGGTCGGCATGAAACGCTCCGCTTCGTGTGTAGAGCGGACCGTTGGGGCCTTGTACGGTGAAAAACCCATCGCCGTTGAGAGCCGCGTGCAGCTTCACGCCCGTTTCTTCCAGATGTCCCTGAGTGAAATCGAACTTCGTGTCGCCAGTATGCGCGCCCAGCAGTCTTGAAGAGTAGACTCTGTCGGTTGGCATTTGCAGGGGGGCGATGACAGAATCGAAACTCGCCTGCGAGGTAACGCGACGCCGGTAACCTGGCGTCTGAAGATTGGCCAGGTTTTCGGCGATGACTTCCTGACGCCGATCCGTCAGATCCATCGCCGTTGCAGCACTGTAAAGTCCTGGGATCATTGCACCCTCATCCGTGAATCAGCAAATCCGTCGCCCTGCGCAATCCGTCGCGTTGTCGCCCCTGTTCTGATGCCAAGCAAGTCTCGCGCCCGACCGAGGTGGGATTACGCAAATTGTGCGGATGAGAAGAATTTTGCGGGGAAATTGGATTTAGCAGCATCCAGATTTTAGCCTCGGCTGACCGGGATGAAGCCGTCACCACAGGAAAGCTTTTCCGGCGAAGGAAAAATTTTCCTGATTGATCTCGCCAGAAATACTCACAAACGAGTAGCAAAATTCGTCAAGACTTTCGGATGCCCACTGAATCGCCGAAAGTCTTGACGACTTTCGCTACGGTCTCGCTTGGTTGTCGATTTAATGGGTTTTCACAACCCGACACGTCAGTGAGGGATAAAATCACCAGCGTCTTTCGCCAAATATCCCTCGCTCACGCTTCGGGTTCGTATTAAATTGCCCCCTGCTCGTTAGCAGTGGCTAGATAGGAAATTCAGTCGGCAACCGTATTCTGCTTCCGATTCGCGAGTTAATTTGTACACTTCGGCACGAAAACCACCGAATTCGGTGGGAATTCTGAAGCGAATCACCGTTCCGCTCGAACGCAGCCGTGTCTGCAAATTATCATGTCGTCCACCGAATTCATCGACGAACGAAATTGCACCGAAAGTATTGAACCATGGGCAAGCCAACTGGCTTTAAGGAATATCAGCGACAAGTTCCCGCAGACCGCGATCCATTGCTGCGCATTTTGGACTGGAATGAATTCCATGAACACATGCCAGAATCTGAGCTGAAAACTCAGGGCGCTCGGTGCATGGATTGCGGCGTTCCGTTCTGCCACACTGGCGATTTGATGGCGAACATGGCCTCCGGCTGCCCGGTGAATAACCTCATTCCGGAGTGGAACGATCTTGTCTATCACGGACGCTGGCGCGATGCCCTGGATCGCCTGCACAAGACGAACAACTTCCCGGAATTCACAGGTCGCGTTTGTCCAGCGCCGTGCGAGGGTTCATGTTGTCTGAGCGTTATCGAGCCTGCAGTCACGATCAAAAACATCGAATGCGCGATCATTGATCATGCCTTTGAAATGGGCTGGGTGATTCCAGAACCGCCACAAGTTCGCACGGGACGCAAGGTCGCTGTCGTGGGGTCTGGTCCTGCGGGACTCGCTGCTGCCGCTCAGCTTAACAAGGCCGGACACTGGGTGACTGTCTATGAACGTGACTCACGCGTCGGTGGCTTGCTGATGTACGGCATTCCCAACATGAAGCTCGACAAACACGACGTTGTTGATCGTCGTGTTCGCATCATGGAACAGGAAGGTATCACTTTCTTCACCGGCACCGCGATTGGCCACGATCTTCCAGCATCGCAATTGCTGGAAGACTTCGATGCCGTGGTTCTGGCAACGGGCTCAACTCGGCCACGCGACTTGCCAATTCCTGGCCGCCAATTGAATGGCGTTCACTATGCGATGGACTTCCTGCGTCCAAACACGCGCAGCCTGTTGGACAGCCAACTTAAAGATGGCAAGTACATTTCAGCCAAGGACAAACACGTCGTCGTGATTGGCGGTGGTGACACTGGGAACGACTGTCTCGGCACATCGGTGCGACACGGCTGCAAGTCGATTGTGAACTTTGAAATCGTTGAAAGACCGCCGCTGCAGCGAACATCAAACAACCCGTGGCCTCAATGGCCGCGCGTGTTCCGAGTTGACTATGGACACGAAGAAGCTGAGGCAAAATTCGGCGAGGATCCGCGAGCGTTCTGTCTTCAGACGGCAGAGTTTTTGGATGACGGCCATGGCAATGTGAAGGCTGTGAGGACAATCGAAGTCGATTGGCAGGTCATGACCGAAGGCGGTCCTCCGTTCGTTCCGATCCCGGGTACCGAAAAGGAATATCCAGCCGATCTGGTCTTCCTCGCACTTGGTTTCCTTGGCCCTGAGCATCCGGTTGCCGACCAGCTTGGCGTGAAGGTTAAAGAGGGTCGCGGTGGTATGAGTTGGTACGATGCTGAGCACGAGAAATATACAACCGACAATGCAAAAGTATTTGTTGCCGGTGACTGTCGTCGAGGCCAGAGTCTAGTTGTCTGGGCCATCAACGAAGGCCGCGGCGTGGCTCGCGAAGTGGACCGCTTTCTGATGGGTACGACTGATTTGCCGTAAGGCGAGTGGCAGGAAAGAAGTTCCCCGGCAGCGGCAGTTCGTTTAACCCGTGGTCGAAGACCAAGCCTATGGACCGAGTCAGTAGATAACCGTTTTTACAAAGAATGTTTGGTGTCCAAATCATGCCAATCGGTATCAGCCCACTTGTAGACTTTGCGTTCAAGTTGATGCTCGGAAACCCTCGGCACACCCGGATCACAATTCATTTCCTAAATGCAATTCTGGTCGGTCAGCCAAGGATCACGCATGTTGAGATCCTGAATCCATTTCTGGAGAAAGAATTTTACGACGACAAGTTATCGGTGCTCGATATCCTTGCGACAGACGAACATGGGCGAAAGCTGAATATCGAAATGCAGACAACCCTGTCGGCAGGTTTGTCACAGCGGTTGGTTTACTACGTTTCAACGATTTACACAGGTCAACTGCAGGAGGGCAGCGAATATACGGAACTTCGCCCAGCAATTAGTATTTGCGTACTTTCGCAGTCGCTGTTTCCCAAGTCTTCGGATCTGCATCTGGACTTTCGATTGCGAGAATCATCGTCGAGTTTGATCCTGACTGACGATTTACAAATTCACCTTTTACAATTGAAAAACCTTCGCATAATCAAAGAGAATGTATACCATGCCACTGCAGTCGAGCGATGGGCGTTCTTTTTGAAGAATGCCGATAAACTCACGCATGAAGAAATCGACCGTATATTCCCGGATCAGGAATTTAATGAAGCCGCTGGAGTCTTAGAAATGATTGCCCGAACCCCGCAACAACAAATGCTCTACGACGCTCGCGTGAAGTTTCAGCGGGACGAAGTCGCCAGACTCCGTTACGCCGAAGGAGAAGCTCGAGAGAAGGGCCTCGAACAGGGCCTCGAGCAGGGCCTCGAACAGGGCCTCGAACAGGGCCTAAAAGCTGGACGGATGGAAGGGCGGCTACAGGGGGAGGCACGCGGACTGAAGCTGGGACGTATTTTGGTGCTACAGGAATTGCTAGGAATACAGGCATCTACTTCAGAAGAGCTATCTCGCTACGATGACGCTCAACTGCATGACATGGCAGAGCACCTTCAGCAACAGCTTCGCGCTCGTAGCTAGAGACCTGGTTTGCTGGTAATGTTGGCGACTGACACGAAGCGACCATTCAGATTCGCATGGCTGCCGCACTTTGCCAGTTCTCTGCAGAAAATGAATTCGCGCTGTTCGTTAAGAATTCGTTTCTATGAAACTGCTCATCGTCGATGACGAACAGGTCGCTCGTTACGGAATGGCAAAAGCGTTACGGGCGGATGGGCGGACGATTCTGGAGGCAAAGGACGGGAATGCAGCGATCGCGTTGATTTGTGATCATGCGCCGGATCTGGTGTTTCTCGATCTCAACATGCCAATCCGAGATGGCTTGTCGGTGCTGAAAGAACTGCGAGCGATGAACTTGTCATCGCCGCCAGAGATCATTGTCGTCACTGCAAATGATACCGTTGAAACGGCGATCGACTGTATCCGCTGCGGTGCTTCGGATTTCGTATCGAAGCCATACGACATCGATCATCTGCGTTCCATCGTGCGACGATCGGAAGAGCGAGTTGCATTGCAGCAAAAGGTCGCTCAGCTACAACTGCAGCTTGCTGATGAATGTGGACTGGGTCCCATTCGCGGCATTAGCAGGTCGATGCTGAAACTCTTCAGCCAGATCGAGCGCGCGGCGAAGACTCAGTTGCCAGTGTTGATTCGCGGTGAAAGCGGAACGGGCAAAGAACTTGTCGCCCGCGAGCTTCACGCGAGAAGTGATCGATCGGCAGGAAGTTTCATTGCCGTCAACACGGCTGCGATTGCGGAAACACTGATTGAAAGCGAGTTATTCGGTCACGTCAAAGGCGCGTTCACTGGTGCAGATCGTGCACGTGAAGGCGTGTTTCGTCAAGCCGATGGCGGCACTTTGTTTCTCGACGAAATCGGCGACATGCCTGCCGGAGTGCAAACTCGCCTGCTGCGTGTGTTGCAGGAAAACGTCGTGCAGCCTGTCGGCAGTGAAGAATTAATTGCCGTGAACGTCCGAGTGATCAGCGCGACGCATCAGAATCTGGAAGATGCGATCACGGAGAAGGTGTTTCGACAGGATTTGTACTACCGTCTGCGTGGCATCGAATTGATGATTCCGCCGCTCCGCAGTCGTCAGGAAGATATTCTGTTGCTGGCGAATGAGTTCTTGAACGGCGACCAATCATTTTCCAACAATGCCGTGCAATGCCTTCTGCAACATACATGGGCAGGAAACGTGCGCGAACTCAAGCAGCGAGTCCAGGCAGCCTCGGCGATGTCGGAAGCAGATATGATTCTACCGGGTGATCTTGGATTAACGAATCAGAAAACCGAAGAATTCCCAGACAATTTCGATCGGTACTTTGATCTGCCACTGACGGAGGCCAGAAATCAGCTGCTCGACGATTTCGATCGCGCGGCAATTGAGCGGGCGTTGACGACAGAAGCCGGCAATGTCAGTGCGGCGGCTCGCAGGCTGGGAATTCATCGCCAAAGCCTGCAACAGAAAATGAAATCCCTCGGGATCAGTCAATGACGAAAGGTGGCAACCACGATGACTCCCCAGGTTAACCCATACGATGCACCGGCTGAAAATCCGCTTCCGGAATTGCCGCTCCAAACAAAAATCATAGCGGCCTGTTTTGGTGTCTTTATAACAGCGGGAGCCGCCGCCACGCTGGGAACGTTTTTGTTTGGCCTGTTGACGCTGATCGCCGGAAAAACTGAACCGTCACTGCTTTTAACTGACGCCTTACTCGAAACAGACTTGCAAAAGACAGTGCTTGGTGTCGGCAGTGTTTTCCTTTTGATCACATCGTTTGCCGCAGGCGGGTGGGTTATTTTCCGAATTCTAAAGAGCCAGCGCATGACAGCCGACGTCCTGCATCGCAGACTCCAGCTGCAGGCTGCCGTAGTAGAAATGCAATGGGTGGTCAAAGATCGCGAGAACAATCAAAGTGCGACAAACCTGTGATAGGAGTTCAGGGGCACTTCGCTCAGCTCGCTGGTGCTTTAGCATAGAGCGGACAATAACTGTCGTGAGTGAATCAGCCGCCGAGCGTCAGCTGTCTGTTGATTTAAGTTTGTAGTCCCGTCTTTAGGCGGCTTTGGGGCCGAACTGCGAGCGAATTCCGGCTGAAGCCGCGACTAAGAACAGGATTGGGACTAAATCAACAACCCGCGAGTCTTGGGAACAATGCTGAACGATTTTTTTCTCGGTATTCTGACTCCAAGGTTTCAATTGACAGGTCAGATCACTAGACTCCCGCCGGAACGAAAGCTGGGTAAACAAGGCGATCTTCAGTTCTTGGGTTCGGGATTGAAGGTTGTCTTCGGTGGAGCTACGTACCTGTCGAAACCCTCGCTGGGCATGTCCCGGTGTTTGAAAAAGCTATCCGATGAATTCGCCCGCAAGTGAAATGGCATCCGTTACGGAAAACGACGTCACGGCCAACAGCGTTACAGTCAACAATGCAGTCTCAATAGACGCCCGGAAGGTTAGAGACGAATTGCAGCCGACACTTCCCAAGCGTTCTGCAACTCCCGATGAAGGTTTGTCGTATCGTCGCTCAAAGCGAGTTCAACGGCTCACTGGTTTCGGCATCCGATCGATCGGCTCTTATGTCCCATCGCGCGTTGTCACAAACGAAGAGCTGGAAGCTCGCTACGGTTTTGAGCAAGGCTGGATCGAACGGCGAACTGGAATTCTGCAGCGACGGTTTGCCGACGAATCCGAATCAACCAGCGATCTCGCCGTCGAAGCCGCTCGTCGCGCGATGGCATCGGCTAATGTCTCTGCTGCAGATATCGACCTTCTGATTGTCGGCACATTTACGCCAGACTTCACGTGTCCATCCACAGCTTGCCTGGTGCAGGACAAATTGAAGCTCGACGCGCCTGCCATGGACCTGCAGGCAGCGTGTTCAGGTTTCATGTATGCCTTGGCGACCGGAGCTCAGTTTATTGCGACAGGAAATTCTAAACTGGCACTTGTGATCGGTGCCGACGTCAATAGTCGAATCGTTCAGCCTGACGATCAGCGAACAGCTCCGCTGTTTGGTGACGGTGCAGGAGCTGTCATCCTGGAAGCCGGCGAAACGGATCAGGGACTTGTCTGCTATCAACTGGGAGCCGATGGTGCTGGCGGATGTATGCTCGACCGACCAGCAGGCGGCGTGACGCGGCCGTTGACTCCGGAACTTGTTGCAGCTGGTGAGCATTACTTGAAGATGGACGGTCGCAACGTCTTCAAGTGGGCGATTGACGCGGTCACTCAATCGATTCAGGTTGTGCTGGACAACGCGGGTGTGACATCGGAAGACGTGAGTTTGTTCGTGCTTCACCAGGCTAACATTCGGATCATCGATCATGCGATGAAAGTGTTGAATATCCCGAAATGCAAGGTCTATAACAATCTGGACCGCGTGGGTAATACGTCAGCGGCATCCATTCCGATTGCTCTGGACGAAGCGAACCGCGAAGGCCGCATCAAACGCGGTGACCTTGTCGTGATGTGCGGCTTTGGTGCCGGTCTGACCTGGGGAACGAGCTTGTTTCGCTGGTAGTGTTACGTAGGCTGACCTGTCCCCAGGTCAGCAACCAGTCCGCGTCGTTCGATCTAATTGGCAAAGCGGCTGTGCATCGGTTTTGATCATTCCCGCATTACGCAAGTTCCAGACAACGCATCGCCGAATGAATTGTGGGCGATGAGAGGTTTACGACCTGAGGACAGGTCGTGCTACGCCGCCGCCGTTTCTTCGTCGTAAAAGAAATTCGCCATCAGATGTTCGGCGCAGAAGATCAGGATGACCAGGCCCATGAGCACAGGAAAGACCTCAATACCAAGTCGTCCCATACGAACCGCGCGTTGGAGTTCCTGAGCTTGGTGAACGATCGCCACGTTGCCGCCAGCCAGCAAGCCATTCAGTTGATCGTCACGGATCTTTTCGAGATTGCTTTCATCATCACGCATGTTGACAGCAAATGCGGCTTCAAATGGACTGCGGGCCTCGAACGGATTCAGGCGATAATGTCCAACGTCTGTGGCATCCGTGATCAGCACAGAAGATTCTTCAGGTGACATTGATCCTCGAGTCTTGCGCAGACCGGGTCGACGCAGCATGTACTGATCAAATCGCTGGCTCGCTGGAACCGGGATCTCAATTGTTTCGCCAGCGACATAATTGCGTTTCGTGCTGCTGGCACCTGTGAGATACTGCAGAATTTTGTCCGTCAGCATCAGGAATGACCAGTTGTCTGCCACGAAATTATTCCACTTGCTGCCGCCGTCTCGCAGATTGTCCAATGCCGAAGTGAACATTAAGCAGCGTCCCTGGCCGATTGTCCGTTCCATCAGAGCCGGTCGATCACCAGGTCCGGTGAATGCCAACAGCGTTGTTGCAGTTGGGTCAGCATCCAATGCCCAGCACCGATCAAACGCCGCACGAGACAATTCGACTCGAGCGGCTTCGTCCTGAGCGAATTCGCGCGTCAATGGATGCTGTTGGTTGACGACCTTAAAATTGCCAGGCTCTGTATTGAAATTCACTGTACGCAGCGGTGTGCCGGGAAGCAGTTCTTTGGCAGAATTCACCATCCATGAGCCCGCTTGAATCTTGTCGGAACCGGCCACAACAAACACGCCGCCGCCAACGCTTGCAAAATTTCGCAGATTGTCCCACAACAGTTCTGCCGGACGCTGACAATTGATCAGCATCACAACGTCATAGTTTGATAACGTCTGTTGTTCAGCTTGAGCCGTCGTCACACTTGTGCATTCGCAGAACTTGATTCCCTGCTGTTCCAGTTGAGTCGGCTGCATTGCGTTTCGCAGATATAAACTTTCCTCCAGCCGGTCCGAAATCAGCAGCACGTTCGGCTTTGCTCGCACCCCGCAGGTAAACGATCGGACGTTATCTTCTGGCAATGGGTCGGCAGATGTCAGACGCACGATCCCATCGACAAAAGGCTTCGTGCCTGATATGCGCAATGTGGTCTGCACCTGTTGTGAGCTATTCTCAATCTTTACAATCTGCGGCGCACCGGCAGGAGTTTCAACGCCATTTTCAACGAGCACGGTTTCCACTTTGGCGACTGTTGGCGCACCAGTCGTGGAAGATACGGTCATCGTTAGCAACAGGTCGCGACCGGCGACGCTGGTTTCTTCTGACAGCGTCAGGTGAGAGATTGACGTATTGATCGGCTGCTGCACAGCGACATCCACGAGATACACCTGCAGCCAATTGGCAGCCTTGAGTGCATCTGACAATCCACTTTCATCCGGATCGCGCCACGCGGATTTCGAAAAGTCCGTCAACACATAGATTTCACGGGCGTGATTATCGGAATCCCTGCCGGTACCAAGTTTTTCCTGTTCCTGTGCGCGGTCATCGATTTGGAATTGAATCGCAGCTTTCAGACGGCGATTGATAGAATCCGGGACGGTGGTTGTTTCAAGCGTATCGAGTCTTGCGGCGGCTCCGCTGAGATCCGCCTGAAACACGATGTCATCGTCAATGTTCAATCCAGAAATCGCCGCGCGACTTCCGGCCGGAAATCGGCCGAGATGCTCGCGAACGACTTCACGAGCCTGTTCCAGTCGCGTTTTATTTTCCTGGCGATAGTTCATACTGACGCTGGTATCGACCAAGAACACAGCTGCAATTGGAACGTTTTCGGTCGCTTCATTTCGCGGCGAAGCAAGTTCCGCGCGGACTCGCAGACCCCAGGGAATGCCAACGGCAATCATCGCAGCCATCGCCCCACCGACGACGCACCACAGTCGCATTTTTCCGCGTCGTTCTTTGAAATCAAATGAAGCAGCCTGTTTGGCGGCGGTTCGGCGCGTGAACCAGAAATACGTCGCGACGCTGGCCGCAGCGGCTGCAGTCAGAATCAACCACTCCCACCACCGCAGTCCATATCGCGCGGCGGGTAACGAAGGCCGTGCAATCGCCAGCACAAGCAGGACGATTAATAATGACCGCAGGATCAGCAGCAGCAGATGCCGTAACTGCATCCGTCGTGAATTGGAAACCTTACGATTTTTCAACAAACGCAGCGCAGGAAATTCGATTCGCTTCGGCTTGGACCGCATGATCATGTGCAGTATCACTGGCAACGCGGCCAGTCCAATGCCGAACAGCAGGCTGGCATTGATCAACGACATGCGGCAGTGTCCTTCACAATCGGAGCAGGCTCACGTTCCATCGAGAATCGTCCGTGTTCAAGAAAACATTGGACCGCAGCGATCGCTGTTTCGTCGCTCATCAGAAATGAATGCAGCTTCGGGATGCGAAGAAAATCGGAAGCCCCGGGCAATCTCGTACTTGCAATCGTGACGGTTCCGTCATCATCACCTGGCAGCAACGGGTTGAAGCCGGCGTCGTCGCCTTTTCCGCCTGCGATGACGCCGAATTCGAACGTCGGCGCCGGCAGGCTGCCGATGGTTCCGTCTTTGCCCGTGACAAGTTCCTGACCAGCAGGCCCATAGACCGTGCGGAAGAGCATGTTGCGTTTGAGCATATCGGCCAATTCAGCCCCGCTGTTGGGTGTGCCGAGCATCACCAAGCGGTGCAGTCGCGGATCGTTGTGGTCTTTCAGATATCGGCGCACGACCAGGCCGCCCATGCTGTGAACGACAAAACTGATTTTTGATACGTCGGTTAACGATTCAATCAGCGTATGCAGGAAGTTGGCCGATTGTTCGAGAGGAACTCGAGTGCTGGGATATTCAAACGGCACATGCACGAAACCATCAGCAGCCATCGCGTCGAGAATCGGTCGCATCGACCGTGACGACCGTCCAATGCCATGCAGATAGATGACTGCATGACCGGTGTCGGGCGTCAGATCCTTCGACTTGCGAATTTGTTCGAGCGTTTTACAGCAGTCTTCAAGTGTCCCGGATTGGTATCGGCGATTGTGTTTGTCGAGTAATCTGTAGTGACCGGTAAAGACCTGCCGCTGAATCTTGTAGCCTCGAAAGAAGCTGACATCGCCCCAGAACTGCATTCCGCCCAAAGTCAGCGCGCCGGGTGCAGGCGCGGAGGAGTCGGTCATGTCTGCATCCTCTGGGTCCTCAGCGATTGGATTCGAAATCGATTCATCGGCAAAGTTCTGACGCAGGCCATTGATGACAGCAATGCCGACGACGACGACGACGAGTTGATATATGATTTGACGTCTGCCTGTCATTCTACACTCCGCTCGATGAAAAGCATTGCCTGGTCTGCCAAAGTATACGCAGTCGATCGCAATCCTTGAAGGCAGCAGTTCGGACACACTTTTCAGGAGTGCATCCGACAGCGATTGGGACGTAACCCGCCAATTGCAAATCCCATCCGCCAAATCTGAAACTTTATCATCCAGCGATCCGTAGAATCTGTTTAAAATCAACTTCTCGATCCCGAATGCCCGTAAGTTCACAGTGCGGAACTTTCCCGTCGGCGGAGCGACGGGTGTACGTACGCCTGTCGCTCCGCCGACGGGACTACCACTGGCGGCAGAACAGAATCAGGACTCATCCAATTCACGAACGTGTTTGCA